>Ga0153928_1000039_pt1 | contig 62854 bp, 57 predicted proteins | sample TSNJ012MetaG_FD_106656 | JGI IMG/M metagenome (GOLD analysis project Ga0153928, IMG submission 106656) | Attine ant fungus gardens microbial communities from New Jersey, USA - TSNJ012 MetaG | ecosystem: Host-associated > Fungi > Mycelium > Unclassified | place: USA: New Jersey, Wharton State...
ACGCTGCGCTACGCATGGCTCCGCGCGCCGCCGCTCCGCCTCGGCGCAATCCAACCCAAGCCGATCCGGCTGCTTGACAACCAGGGCCCCATATGAGGGTGGGCTAACTAAGACCACCCTACAAATCATCACGCCGCCTTGGCGTCGGCCTTCTCCTCGAGGGCGGCGGCGATCGCGTCGTCGACGCGCTCGAGGAAGATGAACTCGACCTTGCGACGCACCTCTTCGGAGACGTCCTCGAGGTCCTTGCGGTTGCGCGCCGGCAGCAGCACGCGGGTGAGCCCGGCGCGGGCGGCGGCCGCGGTCTTCTCCTTGATGCCGCCGACCGGGAGCACCAGGCCGCGCAGGCTGATCTCGCCGGTCATCGCCGTGTCGTTGCGCACGGTGCGGCCGGTGAGCAAAGAGACGAGCGCGGTGAACATCGCCACCCCGGCGCTCGGGCCGTCCTTGGGAATGGCGCCGGCCGGCACATGGATGTGGATGTCGCTTTGCGCGAACAGCGATGGATCGATGCCGAGCGAGGCCGCGCGGTTCTTGACGATGCTCAGCGCGGCCTGCGCGCTCTCGCGCATGACTTCGCCGAGCTGCCCGGTGAGGATCAGCGTGCCCTTGCCGGGCACACGCGTCGCCTCGACGAACAGAATGTCGCCGCCGACCGGCGTCCAGGCGAGCCCGGTGGCGGCGCCGGGCACGCTCACCCGCATCGCCACTTCGCTCTCGAACTGCCGCGCCCCGAGAATGGCGGCGAGGTCGCCCGCGTCGATGCGCACGAAGGTGTCGCTGCCTTCGGCGACGCGCATCGCCGCATGGCGCATCGCGCGCCCGATCTCGCGCTCGAGGTTGCGCACGCCGGCCTCGCGCGTGTAGTGCGCTATGATCTCGCGCAGCGCGTCCTCGGTGATCTCGATCTGCTCGGCCTTGAGCCCGTTCGCCTCGAGCTGGCGGCGCACCAGATAGCGCCGCGCGATCTGCAGCTTCTCCTCCTCGGTGTAGCCGGACAGCGCGATGATTTCCATGCGGTCGCGCAGCGGCCCGGGGATGGTGTCGAGCATGTTGGCGGTGGTGATGAACACCACGCGGCTCAAGTCGAACGGCACGGCGAGATAATTGTCGCGGAACGTGTTGTTCTGCTCCGGGTCGAGCACTTCCAGCAGGGCCGCCGACGGATCGCCTTGGATGCCGGCGCCGAGCTTGTCGATCTCGTCGAGCATCATCACGCAGTCGCGCGCGCCGGCCTTCCGGATCGCCTGGATGATGTTGCCCGGCAGCGCGCCGATATAGGTGCGGCGATGGCCGCGGATTTCCGCTTCGTCATGGGTGCCGCCGAGGCTCACGCGCACGAATTTGCGGCCCATGGCGCGGGCGATCGACTGGCCGAGCGAGGTCTTGCCGACCCCGGGAGGCCCGACGAAGCACAGGATCGGCGCCTTGCCCTGGGGCGCGAGCTTGCGCACGGCGAGATATTCGACGATGCGCCGTTTGATCTTTTCCAGGCCGTAGTGGTCTTCGTCAAGGATGCGCCGCGCTTCGGCGATGTCGATCGGCTTCTCCTCCGGCAGTTTCCAGGGCAGCTCGATGAGCCAGTCGAGATAGGTGCGCACCATGCCGTATTCGGCGGCCGCTTCCGGCATGCGCTCGAGGCGGCGCAATTCCTTGCGCGCCTGCTCTTCCACCTCCTTCGGCATGCCGGCCTGGGCGATCGCCCGGGTGAGTTCGGCGATCTCGGCGCCCTTGCCGTCGCCTTCCCCGAGCTGGCGCTGAATCGCCGCCATCTGCTCGCGCAGCAAAACTTCGCGCTGGCGCTCGTCGAGCGCCGCCTTGGTCTGCTTGCCGATTTCCGCCGAGAGGCGCAGCACTTCGAGCCGCCGCGCGAGCAGGTGCGAGACGCGCTCGACCCGCGCAACGACGTCGATCGTCTCCAACACCTCCTGCTTCTCGTCGGGGGTGATGTCGATGTAGGCGGCGACGAGATCGGCGAGCGCGCCGGGCGCGGTGACGCCCTGGATCGCCGCGATCAGCTCCTGGGGCGGCTGCGGCAGTAGTTCGAGCGCCTCGATCGCTTGACGCTGCAAATTCAGGAACCGCGCCTCGATCTCCGGTCCGCGCACCTCGGGTTCCTCGATGCGGTGGACGCGGGCGACGAGATACGGATAGCCGCCGATAAAGTCGACGATGCGGAAGCGTTGCAAGCCCTGGCACACCATGTGGTGCGTGCCGTCCGGCGCGGTGACGTAGCGCACGACGTTCGCCACCGTACCGACACGATGGAGATCGAGCGGCTCCGGTTCGGCGACCGTCGGGTCGCGCTGCATCAGCACGCCGAGCTGAACCTGGTCGCGCACCGCCTGTTGCGCGGCGCGGATCGAGCGCGGCCGGCCCACGGCGGCGGGAAAAATCGTGCCGGGAAACAGCACGAAGCCGCGCACCGGCATGATGATCATCGCGTCGGGCGGCAGGCTCTTGGCGGCGCCGGAGCCGGTCTCGGCTTCGGCGGCGCGCGGCAATGGTCGGTCGGTGATCAAACAACGGACTCCGGTTGCGGGCTCATGCCTTTTCGAGGGTGATGACGAGGCAGCCGTCGACGGCGCGGCGCGTCACGCCGCGGTAGCGCCCCGCCGGCAACGGCAGGCGCCGCTCGAACCGCCCCTGCGGCAGCTCGAGGCGATGGATCACGGCGTGGCGCAAGGCCGGCGGAAGCGTGCGCAAGCCGCCGATGGCGAGCGCGGCGTCCTCGATCGTGACCTCGACCGCGTCGATGTTGACGCCGGGCAGCGAGACGATGACCAGGACCTCGCGCTCGGTCTCCAGCACGTCGGCGGGCGGCTCCCAGGCCGGGGCGCGCAGGCTCGATGGGTGGAATGACTGCCGGTGCAGCCGCTCGGCGCGCGCTAGCATTTCCACGGCCTCGGACCACATCCAGACTTGCACGTCGCGCGCGGCCATGAGCAAATCCCGCCCTTCCTTCCCCGGCGCGGCGTTCCCGACCGGATTTTGTGGATTTAGTGCGTTTACCGCTGCCCGCAAGGCGGCGCGGTCACGCTACTGGACAGTTTTGGCTTGAAAGGCGCCCAAGGCGCATCGGTCTTCACTATTCCTACGAACCTAACGCCGCCCTCGCGGACGCTCCATTCTCCTGTCCAAGATGTCGTCAAGTGTCCGGCCAAGACCCGGTCCTCGGGGCGAAAACCGTCCTCGTCCAAATTCGAACTCACTATTGGCCTCGGAGGAACGAGGAATCTTTCCCTGCAACATGGTTACATCTGCAATTCTCTCCGCCGGATCACTCTTCTGAAGAGCGAGGTCGATCTCGTGCAGCCAATCGCGCTTCTTATCCGGACTAGCCTCTGCTTCCTCAATTCGCCAGAGGGTACCGCCCAACCGAGATGCGAAATGCTGTTCCGGCGTCCAGTGTCTCATCTGTTCATCCAATGTGTCGGCAGCCGCGTCCGCCTGCGAGCCTTGGGACTCCAAGTTGCCGACTTTGGGGATCGGAAAGGCCTCTTGTAGCGCCTTGATCCGAGCGCGATTAGACTCCGTCAGCGCGGCCACAGCCCGCGACTGTTCGTGATAAAATTCATCTGAAACCTGCGCAAGCGCCGATCCGTCGCTGATTACCGTCTGCAATACTTCGCGCCCTCGATTGTCGAGGAGATCCGCACTCGGCGTAATCACGATCGCCAGTTCCGAAAAACGGTTCTCAACCGCAGCAGCGACTGGATCAAGATCGCCGCTTTTGCGTTCGAACAGACGAGCAAGCGGCTGCCAGGCAGCGTCAAACACCCTCTCCGCAATGACTTTCGTGGCCGTGCCGGAAACGACATCGATCAGGGGCTCCAGCCATGGGTACTCGGCCACGACGGAAGCGAGTGCAAGCCGCAACCCTTGGGGCCCGATTTTCTTCGGAGCCAGCAACGCGCCGGCGACCTCCACGACGATCTCGCGCGGCAGATCGCCCGAACTGGCCCGGTTGCCGGCTTTTGCTTGCTCCGCGTCGAGAGCCAGTCTCTCCTTGCTCCGACGATTCTCCCACTCGGCCTGATGTTCTTTCAGGCGGATCGAAACGCGTTCCAAGTCGCCGAAGGTGACCTGCGCATCGGACGCGAGCGCCTCGGCGAGCAACTGCTGAGACCGGTCTTCGGCCGGCTGCTGTTCTTTGCGCTGCTCGTCTTCGGGCGCCGGATGAAATCGCTCGACCAGCGGCGCCAGTTCGCGGTGCAACGGTTCAAGCGAAACCCTGTAGTCTTTTTCCAATGCTCGAATGCGCTCATCAAGCCTGCGCGCACTGTCGGGGTACCGCCACAGCGATGTCGAGTATGGCGGTGGCATGGCCCTGAAGCTGCGATCGACAATCGTCTCCGCCACAGCGGCCGCCAGCGTCTGTTGGTAGACGTCGTCGATTTCCGCAAGCTGCTTGGCCGCTTGCTGCAGGCGCGCGGAAACCAGACGCTCGATATCGCCAGGATTCATCCCGGGCAGGAAGGTGAATGACACCGCAAACGTGAGGAAAATCGTCAGCCGTTTGTGGAACTTGCGATAAGTGCGCAGCCCATTGGATAAGTCAAAGGCGGCCTGCTTGACCTTGCGCAAGAGCGCGTATTTGGCGGTTTCTGTTTCCGGTGCTCGGATGAATCCAAACGCGGCAAGCAGCAACAGCGCCAGCAAGAACCACCAAGTCGTAAGTCTCAGGTATTCGAACGATTCGCGGCTGTGCTTCAAGAATTCGTCAAAACGGTGCAGCTCGCTCAGCGTGATGGCCGAGCGATTCAGGGCGGACGTGATGATCAGCGAAGCGAGTGAGTAAATCGCAGCGACCACGGCAAAAATCAGAGCAATTTCCGCGACGTTGACGGCAACTCGTTCGAGCGTGCGGCGGCCGCTTGTCTTGAGCGCGCGCGTGAGGCTATGCGCCAGGATGAACGCCACTGCGGAAAGCGGAAGCAGAACGTATGCCGACAACATCGCATGGCCCTCGGTAAATCCCGCTGGCACTAAAATGGGATAACAAGAAACGGTTCGATAAGCAGCAGCACGTCAGTATGACGGCATCAACTTAGCACAATCGATGGGTAAGAGCATCTAAATTGGATAGAACTGGGCGACGCTGACCCGTGTGGCCCGCCAAATCCAGATGGCCGGAGCCGGCCTGCCGCCGAGCGCCGCGGAACCCTGTGGACCAATTACAGGTTAACGAGCGATGGACGTGACGCTATGCTCCGTCACAGCAGCGCGCGGCGCCCCAGGAGAAGACCTTGCCGGCCGACCCCTACGAGACGCTGGGTGTAAAGAAGGACGCGTCGGCGGACGACATCCAGAAGGCTTATCGGCAACTAGCGAAGAAGCTCCACCCGGATCTCAACCCCGGCAACAAGAAGGCGGAAGAGCAGTTCAAGGAAGTCTCCGCCGCCTACGGCCTTTTGAGCGATCCCGAGAAGCGCGCGCGTTTCGACCGCGGCGAGATCGACGCCTCCGGCCAGGAACGGCCGCAGCAGCGTTATTATCGCGACTTCGCCGACGCGGGTGCCGCGCGCAGCTATTCGAGCGGCGCAGGGTTTGCCGATTTCGCGGACGAGGACGTATTCGCGGACCTGTTCGGCCGGCAAGGCCGCGCCAACTTCCGCATGCGCGGATTGGACGCGCAGTATCGGCTCGAACTCGACTTTCTCGACGCGGTCAACGGCGCCAAGCGCCAGATCACGCTGCCGGAGGGCGACGCGCTCGAAGTCACTATTCCGCCCGGCACGCTTGACGGCCAGGTGTTGCGCCTGCGCGGCAAAGGTGGGCCGGGCATCGGCGGCGGTCCGCCCGGCGACGCGTTGATCGAAATCGCGGCGCGGCCGCATCCGGTGTTCACCCGCAAGGGTGACGACATTCACGTCGAGCTTGCGGTTCCGCTCGAGCAGGCGGTGCTGGGGGGACGTGTGAGCGTGCCCACGCCGTCCGGGCCGGTTACGATGACCGTGCCGAAATGGTCGAACAGCGGCGCGGTGCTGCGCCTCAAAGGAAAAGGCGTGCCACGCCGCGGCGGCGCCCGCGGCGACGAGTACGTCACCCTGAAGGTGATGCTGCCGGACCAGCCCGATCCCGAACTCGAGAAGTTCGTCGCTCAATGGCGCGCGGCGCGAACGGATGCCGCGCAGTCTACGGGAACATAACGATGCGCACGCGCGAATTCCTGCTTGCAGCGCGGATCGATGCGGCCGTGCTGACGACCTGGGTCGAGGCCGGTTGGCTCGTTCCGCAGCGCGACGAAACCGCCGAGGATTTCTCCGAGACCGATCTCGCACGCGCCTGCCTCATCCGCGACCTGCAGCACGACATGGGCGTGAATGAAGACGCGGTCCCCATCATTCTCGATCTGATCGACCAGGTGCACGGGCTGCGCCGGATGCTGCGCGAGGTCGCAACCGCGGTGTGCACGCAGCCGGAAGACATGCGGCAGCGCATCGTCGCGGAGATTCGCTCAACCACGGTGGTCCGCGGATCAGCGATCGACGACGAGTAATACCCATCGAATCAAGAGATCAACACAAGGAGGTCTTCCATGCGTTCGCTCCTCATTCCGGCAACCCTCGCGATCGTCCTCGGCGGGGGCGCTTCTGCAACTGCTCTGACGAGCGCCGACCATGGCGTCATGAATGCCGGCGCCAGCGGCGTCACCCTCGCGAGTTCCTCAAACCATCGTCCCTACTATCGGGTGCGGGTGCCGCGTTATCGCCATCAAGGCTGGGTGCCGCAACAGTATCGCGGGTTCCAAGACCCGGGCTATGCCTATCACGGCAACATCAACGGCTGCGTCGTCGATCTCGGCTATGGGCGCTGGGAATCGTGCAACGTGGGCCGCTAACAAACGCGCGCATGTCGCTGGCGGCCGATCCACGGGTGGCGGACCTGGTGCAAGCGGGCAGAATCCGCTTGGCGGTGTTCCTCCCGCAGTACAGCAGGGATGCCACGACCGGCGAGATACGCGGGGCGGGAACGGGATTTGTCGCTGTGGAACTCGTTCGCGCGCTCGCGGCACGCCTCGGAGTCGAAATGCAAATCATCGGATACCCCACGCCGTTAAAGGCCGTGGAGTGCCTCAAGGCGCGGGAATGCGACCTGGCCTTCATGGGGATAGAACCCTCGCGGGTCGCCGAGGTCGACTTCACGCCTCCGGTCGTTCAATTCGACTATACATGTCTGGTGCCGGCTGGATCGACGATTCACAGCACCAAGGACGCGGACCAGCCGGGCATTCGCATCGCTGTCGTGCGCAACCACGCTTCGACGTTGACGTTGACCCGCTTGGTGAAGCACGCCGAACTGATTGGCGCCGATCTCCCGGATGTGGCGTTCGATCTGCTGCGCAGCGGAAAGACGCACGCATTCGCGGCGCCGCGCGAGCCGCTGATGGACTATGCCGCGACACTGCCCGGCTCGCGGGTGCTCGAAGATGCCTACGGCGTCAACAATATCGGCGTGGCGGTCACAAAGGGCGAGACAGGACGGGCTGCTTACATCGGCGAGTTCATCGACGAGGCCAAGTCCTCGGGCCTCCTTCGCGACGCCATCGAGCGCGGCGGCTTGCCGACATTTCGGGTGGCGCCCGGTGAAAGTCACAGAACTCGATAACGAGGCAGCGCGGCTTCCCGGCCCGATGAGAAAGGCGCGCGTGCGCGGATGGCTGTGGGGCCGCGGCGAGGATGCGAACGCCCGCTTCAGACGCCGGCGCTGACCATCGCGAGGCTCGCCGCGACGTGGCGGCGCAGCGCCAGCAGAAGCACGATCGGCGGCAGCACATAAATGATGCCGGCGGCCATCATGGCGTTCCATTCCGCATCGGTGTCGGCGAACAGGTTTCCCTGGGTCATGCCGAAGGTCGCGTGCCGCGGCAGCAGCAGCACGGCCTGGTACAAATAGTCGTTCCACGCGAGCAGCAGCGCGTAGAGCGCGGCAACCGCGAGCGCGGGCGTCATCACCGGCAGATAGATGCGCAAGTAGACCTGAACGGGCGATGCGCCGTCGACGCGGGCCGCGTCGTCGAGTTCCGCCGGTATCAGGCGCGCGTAGAGCTGCAGGATGAGAACGGCGAACGGCGTGGCAAAGGCCACCTGCGCGGCGACCACGCCCCACAGGGTGTCCGAAAGCCCGTAGGCATGGACGATGCGATAATACGGCACGATCAGGAAGGACGCCGGGATCGCGTAGGTGAGAAGCGCGGTGTTGGTCAGCAGCCGCCCTTTGCCGAGCCGCAGGTGGCCGACCGCGAAGCTCGCCAACGATCCGATCGCCACGGTGAGAACCGTCGTGGCCACGCCGATGACGAGACTGTTGCCGAACTGCTGCCAGAAATTTTCCAGGTAGCGGGCGTCCTGGGTCACGACCTCGACGAAACTCTGCAGCGATGGCTCGGGCGGCCAGAGGTTGCCCGCGAACTCGACCTCCCCTTCCTCCGGATCGAGCGCGATCAGCAGCATGTTGTAGACCGGCAGCAGGGACCAGATCAGCAGCAGAAGCGCGAGCAACGCCGACCCCGCTCCAGTCGCAAGCCGGCGCAGACGATCGCGCGAACGCGTGGGCGCCCTCACAGCCGCACCTCGCTCAGCTGAAATCGGCGCATCAACACGATCGCCAGCGGGATGAGAATCGGCAGAACGGACATCACCGCGGCGACGCCGAGCGCGGGCCGCCCGCTGTCGAAGGCATAACGGAAGCCGAGCGTGGCAAGCACGTGGCTATGCCCCGTGGGCGCGCCCATCGAGACCAGATAGACGGTGGTGAAATCCCCAAGCGTCCACAAGGTCGAGAGCAGGGTGCAGACGAGGTAAAGGTTCGCCAGCAGCGGCAGCGTCACATGGAGGAAGCGGCGCACGCCGGTCGCTCCGTCGACCGTCGCCGCATCATAAATTTCGCGCGGAATCGTCATCCGGGCGGCGAGGAAGATCACCGTCCAGAACGGCATCCATTTCCAGACGTAAGCGACGATGTTTGCTCCGACCGCAAGCGCGCGGTCGTTGAGCCAGAGCGGTCCTTCGACGCCGAACAAGGCCGACAGCAGCCCATCGATCAGGCCGCGCTGGTCGATCAGCATCCAATGGAACGAGACGCCGGCCTGCGCGGCGGCGATCAGCCAGGGCAGAAGATAGATTGCCAGCAGCGCCCTGATCCACCAGCGCCGGCTCAGGAAGAACCCGGACAGCAGCAAGGCCAGGAACATCTTCACGTTCACGCCGAGGCCGACGAACAGAAGGGTGTTGAGCAGCGTCGGCAGGTAAAGCGGATCGCCCACCAGCTCGGAATAAAGCGCGGGCGTGCGCGCGAGCCACAGCGCATAGCCGAAGGGATAGAGCACGAAGGCGAGGAGGACCGCGGCATAGGGCGCCACGAACGCGACGCCCCATGCGAGATCCGCGCGCCGCAGGCGGCCGCGGCGCAGCGGCCGCGCCGGCCCGCTGGCCGGCAGGGGTGACGAGACGGCGAGAAGCTGCCGCGTGCTCATGCCGTCACATTATACGAAATACGAACAGTCCCAGCGTCCTAATCCCTGCCTCGTCACGCCCCGCGAAAGCGGGGCATTCGGTAACCCCGGTCTCTCAATCAATTTGATGGCTCACGGTGTACTGGATTGCCCGCTTTCGCGGGCAATGACGAATTGATGGGTGCGAGCCTCAGCTCGCAGCAATCGGATATTTCGCCAGGATGGTGCCGTAGCGGTTGAGCGCCTTCTCGGCCGCGGCCTGTACCGTCATGCCCTCGCGGATCACGTCCGCCTCGGCCGCGCCCCAAACCTGCTGGGCGTTGGCCTCGGCGTAGCCGGGATTGAAGGAGGGATATTGCGCCACCGTCGGTTCCAGCATGCCCTGGCGCGCATAGGTCGAGCGGTGCGGGTCCGCCGGGTCGAGCCAGAACGGGTCGGACTTGACCAGTTCGGGCTGGGTCGGCAGCCAGCGGCCAAGCCCCACCTTGAGATATTCGTTCATCACCTTCGGCTGGATCGTGTACTTGAGGAAATCCTTGGCAACCTCGACGTTCTTTGCGCCTTTCGGGACGAACACGGAGCCGACCCCGAGCTGCGATGCGATCGGCTTGCTGGCGTTGTCGAGCGGAAGGCCCAGGGTGACGATGTCGTCGTACTGGTCTTTTTTGCCGTAGAGCGCGAGTTCGGTCGAGATCGTGCCGTCGAGCGTGAGAAGCACCTGCTTGGCGTGGAACGCATTGTTGTCGTCGGCATCGTTCCAGCTCAGCGCGCCGGGCGGCACATAGCCTTCCTTGAACGCCGTGGTGATGTAGGTCAGCGCCTTGATCACCGCCTCCTTGACGGCGGGATCGTCGAGGTGCGGGATGCCGTCGGGCGTGACGATGCCGTTGCCCCCATAGGCGGTCAGAAACTGGTGGAACAGGGCGTTGCCGTCGGCGGGCCCGGTGGTGGTGGCCTGCAGCCCGAGCGAATAGATGCCGCGCACGCCCTTCTCGCGCAATGACTTCTGCATCGGCTTGAAGAAGTCGAAAAAGGCGTCCCAGGTCTTGGGCGCGTCGGCAACCTTGTAGCCGGCTTTCTCGACCAGCGAATTCCAGATGTGGAACGGCAGCACCGATGCGCGGTCGGGAATGCAGTAGTAGCTGCGCTTTTTGGTGACGTTGTTGTAATATTTGGCCGACAGCAGCGCGGTGGGATGAAATTGCGACGCCTGCGTTTCGACCACGTCGGTCAGGTCGACGAGCTTGTCCTGCCAGGCGTTCTGCGGAACGATCGTCACGCTCGACACATAGCTCTGTATCGCATCCGGTACATCGCCGCTGGTGAGGGCGGAAACGATCTTCTGGATCAGTGGTCCGAACGGAATGACGCTGGCGTCGATGGTGTTGCCGCTCGCTTTCTCATAGTCCGCGACCATGGAATGGAACGCCGCGTCCTCCTCGCGCACGAAACCCTGCGTCCACCATACGCTCGCGGTCTTCGCCGCCGCGTTCGCCACGTAGGGCCGGCCGATCGTTCCGGCGGCCGCAAGCGCGGCCGAGCCGCGCAACACCGAGCGCCTGCTGAGTTTGTTCATCGAAACCTCCCTGATCTCCTCTTGTTGTCGCGCGCGTTGTCGCCTAACGCACAGCGCGCACGACGCTACCGGATATCCGTCACCCGGAGCAAGAACGTGACGGCATCGTGACGGCGAGGGTCAGCTCTCGGCGATCGGATATTTTGCCAGGATGGTGCCGATCCGGTTGAGCGCCTTTTCGGCCGCAGCCTGCGGCGTCATCCCGTCGCGGATCACGTCGGCCTCGGCCGCGCCCCAGATCTGCTGGGCGTTCGCCTCGGCGTAGCCGGGATTGAACGAGGGATAATTCGGCACCGTCGGCTCGAGCACGCCCTGCCGCGCGTAGGCGGAGCGGTGCGGGTCGGCGGGGTCGAGCCAGAACGGATCGGTCTTAACCAGCTCCGGCATTGGCGGGAGCCAGCGGCCGAGCCCCGATTTGAGGTATTCGTTCGAGACCTTCGGCTGGATCAGATATTTGAGAAAGTCTTTGGCGACGTCGACGTTCTTCGCCCCCTTCGGGACGTAGGCGCCGCCGACCAGGAGCTGCGAGGGGAACGGCTGCCCGGCGTTGTCGTGCGGCAGGCCCATCGTGACGATGTCGTCGTACTGCTCCTTCTTGTGAAAGAGCGCGAGTTCGATCGAGATCGTCCCGTCGAGCGCCATGAGTATCTGCTTGGCGTGGAAGGCGTTGTTGTCGTCGGCGTCGTTCCAGCTCAGCGCGCCGGGCGGAACGTAGCCCTCCGTGAACGCCGTGGTGATGTAGGTAAGCGCCTTGATCACCGCTTCTTTGACCTGCGGATCGTCGAGATGAGGCGTGCCGTCCGGCGTGACGATGCGGTTACCGCCGTGGGCGATCAAATGGTAATGGAACATGTTGTTGCCGTCGGCCGGCCCGGTGGTGGTCGCCTGGAGGCCGAGCGAGTAGACGCCGCGCATCCCCTTGCCGCGCAGCTCCTTCTGCATCGGCTTGAAGAAGTCCCAGAAGGCGTCCCAAGTTTTGGGCGCGTCCGACATTTTGAACCCGGCCTTCTCGACCATTGAGTTCCAGATGTGGAACGGAAGCACCGACGAGCGGACGGGGACCAGATAGAAGCTGCGCTTCTTGGTGACGTTGTTGTAATACTGGGCGGACGAATATGCGGTGGGGTGGAAGTGCGATTTCTGGGTTTCCACAACGTCGGTCACGTCGAGGAGCTTGTCGTTCCAGACGTTCTGCGGGACGATCGTAAAGGCGGAGTTGAAGTTCTCCATGAGGTCGGGCACCTCGCCGCTGGTCAGCGCCGACACGATCTTCTGCGTCATCGGCCCGAACGGAATGATGCTGAGGTCGATCGTGTTGCCGCTCGCCTTTTCGTACTCGGCGACCGTCCTCTTGAAGGAAGCATCCTCCTCGGCGACGAAGCCCTGGGTCCACCAAACGTGCGCGGTCTTGGCCGCTGCGTTGGCCACGTAGGGCCGACCGATGGTCCCGGCCGCCGCCAGCGCGGCGTAGCCGCGCAATAGTGAACGTCTGCTGAGTTTGTTCATCGCTTTCTCCCTGATGTCCCCTCGTCGTTGCGCGCGTCGTCGCCCAACGCGCGGCTGTCGAGACGCTACCGGATATCCGGCGGACGGGAAAGCGCGGCGCGGCAGGCCGCGGCGGTTTGCCATGGCGCAGCGTGAGTTGTGCCCGTAAGCTCCTTGCGCCAACCGGCCGGAAGGAGACACATGAACCGACGTAAGTTCCTCAAATCCGCCGCAGGTCTCGCTTGCGGGTCCCTTGCCGCCCCGGCGCTGGCGCAAGGAGCCGCGCGCACGCTGCGCTTCGTGCCGCACGCCGACCTTGCCAATTTCGATCCGATCTGGGGAACGGCCATCGTCGTACGCAACGCGAGCGTGCTCGTCTACGACAGGCTCTACGGTTTCGACGCAAAGCTCGAGCCGCAGCGGCAAATGGTTGAGGCGGAGGAGACGAGCGCCGACGGGCTCGTCTGGACGTTCCGCCTGCGCGAGGGTCTCAAGTTCCACGACGGCGAGAAGGTGCTGGCGCGCGACGCGGTTGCAAGCCTTCGACGCTGGTGCGCCCGCGACGGCGCCGGCAAGATGATCCGCGCGATCGAGAACGAGCTTGTCGCCCTCGACGACCGCACCTTCCGCTGGTCGCTCAGGAAGCCTTACCCCCGGCTGCTTGCAGCCCTCGGCAAGCTGAGCTCGCCGCACGCGGTGGTCATGCCCGAGCGCGTAGCGAAGACCGATCCGTTCAAACAAATCGACGAATACGTGGGCAGCGGGCCGATGCGGTTCGTCACCGCCGAGCGCATCTCCGGCGCGCGTGCGGTATTCGAGCGCTTCGCCGATTATGTCCCGCGCCGGGAGCCGGCGTCGTGGCTCGCCGGCGGCAAGAGGGTCCTGGTCGACCGGATCGAGTGGATCGTGATGCCCGATCCGGGTGCTGCCGCGGCGGCGCTGCAGAACGGCGAGGTCGACTGGTGGGAGCAGCCGCTTCCGGATCTTGCGCCGCTGCTCAAGCGCAACCGTAACATCGCAATCGATATCGCTGATCCGCTCGGCAACATCGGCTCCTTTCGGATGAATCATCTCCACCCGCCGTTCAACGACGTGCGGGCGCGCCGCGCGATCCTGATGGCGATGAGCCAGGAGGATTACATGCGCGCGGTGGTGGGCGACGACACCAGGCTGTGGAAGCCGATGCCGAGCTTCATTCCGCCCGGAACGCCGCTTTACAATGAAGAGGGGGGCGAGATTCTCAAAGGGCCGCGCGATCTCGACGGCGCAAAGCGTCTGCTCGCGCAATCCGGTTACGCCGGCCAGCCGGTCACCTGCATGGTGGCGCAGGACCAGCCGCAGCATAAAGCGATGGGCGATATCACCGTCGACCTGCTCGGCCGGCTCGGGGTGAACGTCGATTTCGTCGCGACCGATTGGGGCACGGTGGTGGGCCGGCGCGTGCAGAAATCGCCGCCGGGCCAGGGTGGTTGGAACATGTTCCACACGGTGCATCCCGGCGTCGATTGCATCGATCCGGCGACCTACAACGCGTTGCGCGCGAACGGCGAGGACGCTTGGTTCGGCTGGCCGAAGAGCCCGGAACTGGAAACGGCGATCGCGGAATGGATGGAAGCGAAAGGCGGCGAGGAGGAGCTGACGGCCGCGCGCTTGGTCAACAAGGCGGCGTTCGATTTCGCGCTCTACGGGCCGACCGGTTTCTTCCTGCGCTATTCTGCCTGGCGCAAGAACGTGACCGGCATCGTGCAGTCGCCGATTCCGCTCCCCTGGGGCGTGACGAAGACGTAGGGCGCAATAGCGGCGCAGCCGCGTATTGCGCCGCTCTGGTTCACTTTACGGCGTATTACGGCGCTTGGCGCCTAATGCGCCCTGCCCTCTCCGCCCGGTTCGGTACGATCGTAGGGCGTGCGAGCATTTTTTCGTTATGTCAGGAACCGTTCGCAGCGCTCATGTATTTTGACACAGGTGGGACACTCCAACTGGGGAGGCTGCCTGATGACCACGCCTGCCGAGTACCGGGAGATTGCCGAGGAATGCATGGAGGCCATGCGCAGCACGGCCTCGCCGGAGGTGAGGGCCGAATTGCTGCGATTGGCGCTGCGCTGGGATGATCTGGCGGATGAGCTGGAGCGCCGCCGCCACTTCCATGCGGCCGATTTGGTTGCTCACGCCCCGAAGCGATCCCGCCAGGCCGGCGGCAGCCCGGATAGGCCAACGCTCGATGCTGCCGCGTAGACGCCGCGCGCCACCGCCCGCGCCAGCACGTCGGCCGCCAGCGCACCCAGCGACGAAAGGGTGAGGATCGGATCTGTCAGCGGGCGCACGCCGGTCGCGGCCGCGAACACCGTATCGCCGTCGAGCGGGGTGTGGACCGGCCGGATAGCGCGTGAAAGCCCATCCTGGGCGGTGACCGCGAGCCGCCGCGCTTCGCGTTTGGTGAGCACCGCATCGGTCGCGACCACGGCAATCGTGGTGTTGCCGCCGGGCGCCGACTTGGTGCGCAACGCAAGCGCTTGCGGCGGAAACGTCGCCGGCCAACCGAGCCCGCCGAACTCATTCCCGATCTCATAGGGCGCGGCCCAGAAGTGCGGCCCGTCGCCGACGGTCACCTGCCCCACTGCGTTGACCACGGCGATCGCGCCGACCGTGTACCCATCGGGCGAAACGGCCGACGCGCTTCCCAGTCCGCCGCGCAGATCCGCCGCCGTCGCGCCGAGGCCAGCGCCGACGCTGCCGATGCCAAACTCCGCGCCCGCGGCTTCGACCGCGGCGGCGCCCAATTCGCGATAGGGCGAGAACAGGCCCCAATCCTTGTCGCCGCCGTTGAGCAGATCGAAGATGGTCGCGGCCGGCACGATCGGCACGCGCGCCGTCCCGATCGCGAAGCCGCGGCCCTGGGCGCGCAACCGCGCTTGCGCGCCGCCCGCTGCGTCGAGGCCGAACGCCGATCCACCGGAAAGCACGAGGGCGTCGACCGCCTCGACCGTATTCTCGAGCGCCAGCAGATCGGTTTCGTGGGTGCCGGGCCCGGCGCCGCGCACGTCGACAGCGGCCGCCGCCGGCCGGTCGAACACGACGGCAGTGATGCCGGAGCGCCAGCGCGGCTCCTGCGTATTGCCCACGCGCACGCCCGCAACATCGGTGATCAGGTTGCGGGGACCGGGCGTCATCGGCTGCTCCGTGGGCGAACGGGCGAGTATACTTCTCTCCGGACCACGCATGCGCGGCGAAATGGACGCGCGCAGGAAGGGACACCCATGACGATCCGCGTCGCCGCCATCGAAGTGAGCCACTGGCACGCGCTCAACGACGCCGCCTATCTGCGCCACCTGCGCGCCATGCCCGACGTCGACCTGATCGCGATCCAGGACTCCGACGCCGGCATCGTCGCGCGCCGGGCGGCCGAGCTGGGGAATCCCCCGACCTTCACCGACCACCGCAAGATGCTCGCGGCGCTGCGGCCGGATTTCGTCCTGGCGCTCGGGCGCCATCGCCAGATGGCGGCGATCGCCCATGACCTGCTCGACAGCGGCTATCCGTTCCTGATGGAGAAGCCGATGGGGATCAACGCGGCCGAAGTGGAAGCGGTCTCGGCCAAGGCGGCGAAGCTCAACGCGTTCGTCGCCGTGCCGCTGGCCCAGCGCTACGGCCCTTTCGCCACGCGCGCACGTCGCCTCATCGCTGCCGGCCGCCTGGGTCCGCTCTCGCATATATACGTGCGGATCAACCGGCCGGGGCCGGCGCGTTACGTGGCCTGGGACTGCCCGTGGATGCTCGATCCCGCCGAAGCGGGCGGCGGGTGCCTGCGTAACCTCGGCTCCCATGGGCTCGATCTGTTCCTTCACCTCACCGGCGAGGACGCGCAGGTGGCGGGGGCGCAGATCAGCCGCCGTGCCCACGACCGCGCGGTCGAGGACTACGCCTCGGTCATGCTGCGCTCGGAGAGCGGCATTCTCGGCACGGTCGAGGTCGGCAATGGATTTCCGCGCGACGGCACCGACGGCGAATGGAAGCTCGCCGGGCGCGACGGCATCCTCACCATGAAGGACGGGGTTCTCAAGCTCGCCACCGCCGAGGGCGACGAGACGTTCCCAGGCACGGACGTCACCGGGACCTATTTCGTCACGGTGCGCGACGCGCTCGACCATTGGCAGCGCGGCGCGCCGCCGCCGATTTCCGTGCACGACTGCGCGCGCGTCGTGCGCCTGATCGACGAAGCCTACGCGTGTGCGGCGGAAATGCCGTAGGGCGCAATAGGCCGCAGGCCGTAGTGCGCCGATTGGCGGCGCATTACGCGGCTTCGCCGCAAATGCGCCCTGCGTCAACCAAGGACGGCTCCGATGGCGGTCAAGCGCATCGTGCCGAATATCGCCGCCGATTGCCTCGGCGAGGCGAAGGCATTCTATGGCGAAATTCTCGGGCTCAATCTGGTGATGGACCACGGCTGGCTGGTGATGTTTGCCGCCGACGCGCCCGCCGCCCCGCAGATCAGCATCGCGAGCGAAGGCGGCTCGGGAACGCCGGTGCCGGATATTTCCATCGAGGTCGACAATCTCGATGAAATCCATCAGCGCGTGCGTGCCGCCGGAGCGCCTATCGAATATGGTCCGACCAGCGAACCATGGGGCGTGCGCCGTTTCTACGTCCGCGATCCGTTCGGCCGCCTCATCAATATTCTCACCCATGAATGACGATCGAACGTTTCGGACGCGCTCTGTCTCGGCGGCGAGCGCCGTGCATGGTTGAGCGCGAGGATTTTGCCGTCAGGCTCGACCTCACCTCGGCGCAGCGCTCGGCCGAGCGGGTGCGCGATATGCTTCTGCGCCTGAGGAAAGATTTCGACCTGGCGCCGTTCGAATACTGCAAGAAGGTACGCATCGCGCCGACCGAACTTCCCTACAGCCATCCTGAAATCACCTTGAACACGTGGGTCCACGACGAACTCCAGCTCCTGGCGGGCTATCTGCATGAGCAAATGCATTGGTATGCGACCTGGTACGCTCGCGTGCGCCCGGACGGCTGGGGCGCGATCTTCGCGCGCCTGCGCGAGCGCTATCCGCAGATTCCGGTCGGCGACGCAGACGGGGCGCCCGATGCGTTTTCGGTTTATCTCCATCTCGTGATCAACTGGCTCGAGGTCGACACGACGTCGCAATTTGTCGATCGCGCGCGCGTAACCACGCATGTCCGCGCGCTGCCTTACTATCGCTGGATGTATCGCACCGTCCTTGACGATTGGCAGACGCTCGGCGCGCTCTATCGCCAGCACGGCGTGGTGCCGGTGCGCGCGGCAACGTACATGTCCGCCGAGGATCTCGGGCTTGCAGCCCTGCCCGACGAGGCGCCGCCCGCGTTCAGCCGACCGTGATCCAGAAAAATCCGCCGTAGCCGACGACGACCATGGCGACGCCGACGAGCTTCGTCAGGAATGCCGGGCGCAGGGTCGCGCGCGCGTCCATTCGATAGGCCGCGCGTTCCGAGGCCGGCAGAAAATTCCGCGTGATCACATGGCGGGAATAGACGCCGGTCGCGTTGAGCTCGTCGCCGACCGCGATGAACAGGACCAAGAGGCCGATAACCCCAAGCCCGAGAAAGCCCACGACCCCGAGGATAAGCAGCGGAAAGAAGCCGATCAGGAAGATCGGCAGCAGCAGCGGAATGAGCCAGGCGTCAGGGTATGACGGGCGCATGAGTGCACCACCTTCTGACCTGCCAACCCTATCGCATTCGGTGGCCCCACAACAGCCCCGCCCTGATGGCTTGGCCGCGCTCAAGACCGTTGTACAATCGGCGGCCAAGCTCCGCGGCGCGCCTCAAGCCGCGGGCGACGGGAAGGGAAACCGCAAATGAACGGGCTCGACCGATACTACAACGTCTTCGACTTGCGCGCGGCGGCGAAAAAGCGGCTGCCACGCGGGGTGTTCGAGTTCGTCGACCGCGGCACCGAGGACGAAGTGGCGCTTGCCAACAACCGCGCGGCGTTCGAGCGGCTCAAGCTCAAGCATCGCGCCCTCGTCGACATGAGCGACCGCACCATGGAAACGACGCTGTTCGGAAAGCCGTGGTCGATGCCGCTGGCAATCGCGCCGACCGGGGTCGCCGGCATGTGCTGGTATCACGGCGAACTCGAGCTGGCGAAAGCGGCTGCGGCAGCGAAAATTCCCTTCACGCTTGCGACCGGCGCCATGACGCCGATGGAGGAGGTCGCCGAGAAGGCCCCGGGCCGGCTGTGGATGCAGCTCTACGTCTGGCACGAGCGCAAGCTGTCTTACGAGCTGATCGAGCGTGCCAAGAACGCCGGATTCGAGGCGCTGATCGTCACCGTCGATACGGGAGCAAACCCCAATCGCGAATACAACCCCAGGAACGGCTTCAATCTGCCGTTCCGGCTGAGCACGCGCGCCACCGTCGACATGATGCGCAAGCCGCGCTGGCTCACCACGGTGATGGCGCGCTATCTCATGAACGGTGGCCTGCCGCGCTACGAGAATTATCCGGCGCATTTGCGCCACTCGGTGCGCACCGACCCGGCGGCCCATGCGGTGATGCGCCGCGACAGCCTCAATTGGGAAGACATCAAGATCTTCCGCAAGATGTGGCCGGGCATCCTGATGATCAAGGGAGTCAACCGCCCGGACGACGCGGTGCGCGCGGTCGGCCACGGCTGCGACGGCATCATCGTGTCGAACCACGGCGGCCGCAACATGGACAGCGCTGTCGCCTCGATCGACGCGCTGCCGGAGATTGCCGAGGCGGTAGGCGACAAGGCGACCGTGCTGCTCGACAGCGGGGTGCGGCGCGGCTCCGACATCGCCAAGGCGCTGGCGCTCGGCGCCAAGGCGGTGCTGATCGGCCGTGCGACGCTCTACGGCACTGCGGTCGGCGGCCAGGCCGGCGCCGCCAAGGCGATTTCGGTCATCCGCAAGGAACTCGACAACACCATGGTCTATTGCGGTTGCAACACGGTCGAGGAAATCAGCCGCGACATTCTGTTCGGCCCGCGCGCGGTGAATACGGCAGCGGCGCTCGTGGGGTGAGTAAACAAACACGACGCCATCCTGAAGGAGGCCGCGCATTTTGCGCGCGGCCCTCTCGAAGGATGACGTTTGTATTTGTTGCTTGCAATGACGCCTAGGCGTAGGCGGGCTTCGGCCGCCGTTCTTTCTATCAAAGAACGCCGCCGGGCAGCGTCGGCTACAGTGCTGCGCGCCGCTTTGCCTACATCCGCGCGGGGCGCGCGCCGTTGTCGTATTCGGCGGGATCGACCGCCCATGCCGCCAGCTCGTGGCCGGCCGCGTAATTCTGATTGTTGATCATCGGATTGCGGTTGATCAGCGGCCGCAGGTACATCGGATGCGTGACGCTGCGCACCTCGTGCTCGATCGTGAACAACACCCGTCCGCTGTCGAGATCGACGATATCTTTGAACCGGTACTGATACCGGTTGTCCTCCTGGCTCACCAGGTTGCGCTCGCGCAGCTTGCGGTAGGGGCCGGAAAAATTCACCAGATAGATCGCCACGTGGTGATTGTCGAACTCCGGCTGCGGGCGGTCGGTCTCGCGGAACGTGAGCTCCTGATCGCACCCGACGGTGACGCGCGCCACCGGACCGTCGCCGTTGCGCTCGACCCGCGCGGGCACCTCGATCATGCGGCGGTAGAACTCGACGATGCCGTCCGCGGTGCCGACCGGCACGTCAAACTCGACGTAGGGAATGCCGAGATTGACCGACCCAAAGCGCGCCGGATCGGGCTCATGGCAGCGCACGCGGTTGCCCCACGGACAGGTCGCCTCGACGTAGTCGTTCTGCTCGGAAAAAGCGAAGCGGGTTTCCCTGAGCCGCTCGCGCACCGCGCCGAGCCGCTCGATCAGCGCCGCGCGCCCGGAGATCACGAGGCCGGTCGTGCCGCGCAGCACCTGCGGATCGCCGGTCGGCAGATGGAACTGGCTGCGCCCGACGTTGATCCACATGTTGCGGTCGCCGGGCATCATGATTGGGTCGCGCGTGAGCCCGAGCCCCGCGGAATAGAACAGCATGGCGAGGCGCTGGTCGGGAATGCGCACGTTGACGTGCTCGAGATGGATGGAATTGCCGAGGTCTTCCGCGGCGCGGTCGAAGGGGGGCTGCATGATCGGCTGTCCGGAAGCGATGGGTGATAGGCAAACATAGCACAAGCAACGGCGCCGCGCTCCTACTTCCGTTCGGGCGGAGTGGGCACCGTCCGGATCGATCCTGGCCCGGACCTGCCCTTGCCCCGGATCGCCGTTAATGCTACGTATTGTAGCATATAGCATCGATCGTTTGGCAGACGATACGCGCCGATGAACGAAGCACCTGCATCGCACAACGCGGTCATAGCCGAGCTGAGCGCCGAACTCGATCGACTCGCCGTCGACGCGATGGCCGACTGGCAGGTGCCGGGCGCGGCTTTGGCCGTGGTTCAGGACGGCAAGGTGGCGCTCGTGAAGGCCTATGGCCGGCGCGATGTCGAGGCGAACTTCCCGGTGACGCCGTCGACGCAGTTCCTCATCTGCTCGATCACCAAGTCTTTCACGGCCACTGCGGTCGCGCTCCTGCACAGCGAGCAGCGCCTCGATTGGACCAAGCCCGTGCGCGAGTACATCCCGGAGTTTCGGCTCCATGATGCGGTCGCGACAGACCGGGTCACCGTGCTCGATCTCCTGTCTCACCACACCGGGCTGCCACGCCACGATTGGGTGCACCTCCCGGGCGATCGGTCGACCCGCGAACTGCTTGCCCCGATGCGGCATCTCGAGCTCAGCCGCGACATCCGCGCCGCCTACCAATACAATAATCTTTGTTACAATGCCGCCGGTCTGCTGATCGAGCGAGTAAGCGGGCAAAGCTACCAAGACTTCATCCGCCGCCGGCTCACTGACAAGCTTGGCATGACCGTGAGCTTCACTTTGGAGGAGCTTGAAGCCTCGGTCGATGCCGCCCGCCCCTACATGATGTATGAGGACGATCGGCTTCCCGCCCTGCGCCTGCCGATACGAACCATCGCTGCCGGAGCCTTGAATACCTGCGTCACGGATTTGGCGCAGTGGATGCGGCTGCATCTCGCAAAGGGCGAGTACGAGGGTGAACGGTTGCTTCCGGCCGCACTGATCGATGAGCTGCATGCGCCGCGAAATTACTACGCCTCACCCGGGGATGCTGAATTCGTAGGGGAACATTACGGGCTCGGCTTCCGGTCCGCTTACTATCGCGGCGACCGTTTTGTTGGGCACGGCGGCGGCTGGATCGGCTGGGGCGCGCTGATGACGCTAGTGCCGGATTTTGGCCTGGGTGTAGCCGTCCTCACCAACCGCAGTCCGAGCGCGGTGCCGGACATTCTCACCTGGTACATCGTCGATCGGTTGCGCGGCCGCGATCCTGTCGATTGGCGCGAGCGGCGCCGCAAGCAGAGGCAGGAATTATTGGCCCAGATGCGGACGACCAAGGACGCGCGGGCAAAGGCGCGCCACACGGGCACGCGCCCGGCGCATGAGCTTGCAGCTTACGCCGGCGATTATGAGAATCCCGGTTATGGGGTGATGTCGATCCGAGCGGACGGTGGCGCGCTGCATTGGTCATGGCGCGGGATGGCCGCGATCATGGCGCATCGGCACTATGAGACTTTCGAACTGCCCGAGGTCAAAGACCAACTGCTGCCGGATCTGCTTACCGTCACGTTTCTGACCGATCGCGAAGGCAACATCGTCAGTGTGTCGGCGCCGCTCGAGCCGATGGCCAAGGATATCGTGTTCGTGCGCCTGGCCGCGGGCGAATGCACCGACGCCGATTTCCGAGCCCGCTGCGTCGGACGATACAAGAGCGGCCCGACAACGCACGACGTGACACTCGATCCGGACGGCCGGCTCGTTCTGAAGCCCGACAACCAACCGGCCTATCGCCTCCTCCCCCTGCAGGGGCGCCGATTTCGCATCGCCGAGCTGGAAGGCTTTTCCGTCGAATTTCGCGGCGATGCCCCCATCGACGAATTGATCTTTCATCAGCCGAACGGCACCTTCCCGGCCGCTCGCATCGATGGAGCATGATCGCGAAAAAGCCCGCCCCGCAATTGATGCGGGTGGGTACCGGTTTTCACGCCGCGATCAGTTCGATCGGCAGGCTGGCGAATTGCCGGAGGCTGTTGCTCAGCTTGCGGCGCGGCTCGCCGACGATATCGATGCGCGCAACCCGGGCAACGAGCGCCGCGGTGATCATCTCGACCTCAAGCCGCGCCAGCATCTGACCGACGCACAGGTGGATGCCGGCGCCGAAGGCCACATGGCCGGTGGCACGGCGGGACACGTCGAAGCAGTCGGGATCGGTCCACTTGCGCGGGTCGCGGTTGGCGGAAGCGAGAAACAGCAGGACCTTGGCGTCGCGCGGAATTTCGATGCCGCCGAGCTCGACCGGCCGGGTGGTGGTGCGGAAGAACGTCTGGATCGGCGACTCCCAGCGCAGGACCTCGTCGAACGCCGGCCGCGTCAGGCTGCGGTTCTCGCGCAAAGCCTGCCACTGCTCCGGGTTGGTGGCGAAGCCGTAAAGCGCGTTGGCGAGAGCGACCACCGTGGTGTCGAGCCCGGCGGAGAGGACGGAGCGCACCAGCAGCGGCGCCTCTTCCGCCGTGATTTCGCCGGTGTCGACGGCGGCCCAGATGGTCGCGCCGAGCCCGTCGGGCGAAAGCGCCTCGCGCGCGCATTGCGCGTTGATCCAAGGAACGACCTTGGCCGCCGCGGCCATGGCAGTGTTGAAATGCGCGTTGCGCGGGCCGAAGCCGTTGAACACCATGGAGCCGTAAGGCAGCAGGTTTTCAAGACCGTCGGGGCCGAGACCAACCGCCTTGGGAAACACGCTCAGCGGATAGGCCTCGGCGATGTCCTTGACGGCGTCGACGCGTCCGCGCGCGATGAGCTTGTCGGCGAGGCTTTCTGCCGCTTCCTTGAAGCCCGCGCGCAGCCCGGCCATGGCCTTGGCCGAGAGCGCGCGGTTCATGACCGTGCGGGTCCGCGTATGCAGCGGCGGGTCGACTTCCAGCAGCAAGCTCGGTGGCCGCCACGGCTTGGTGCGGCGGAAGTCGTCGATCCCGACGCCGGCGGCGGAGCTGAAGGTCTCCCAGTCGCTCAGTGCCGCCTGGACCTCCGCGTGGCGCGCGCACGCCCACAGCCCATAATGCTCGAGCCAGACCACCGGGCCGGCTTCGCGCAGCTCGGCATGGAACGGATAAGGCTCCGCGAGGAAATCGTCGGCGAAGGGATCAATGGAGGAGACCGGAAACGCGGACGACACCTGAACGGACGTCTCCATGGCTCGACGGCCTCCTTGCCCGGAACAAAGCTTGCCGAACTTGATCCGCCCTCGCAAGCGCGGCGCGCGCGCCCGCTCACGCGCTCAATCCCCTTCCGCCCCATGGCGCGGGTGATGTAGCCTGCCTCCACTTACAAAAACTTTGCGAGGAAACGCGAACAAGACTGCCACAGCCGAAGGGGAGGACACCATGCAAGCCACCACGTCAGCCGAACAGGCGATCAGCTTCCCGCGCGGCCTGACGCGCTATCAGTGGTTGGTCTTTTTCGTCGTCTGGGCCGGCTGGGCGCTCGACGCCACCGATTTCGGCCTCTTCTCCCTCGTCCTTCGTCCCGCGCTGACCGAGCTTCTCGGCGGCAATCCGTCGATCGTCGACATCGGCCGGGTCGGCGGCGTTCTCAGCATGGTCGGCCTCTTGGGCTGGGCGTTCGGCGGATTCATCTTCGGCATGATCGCCGATTACCTCGGCCGGGTGCGAACGCTCGCGGTCAGCATTTTGACCTACAGCGTGTTTACGGCCCTGCAGGGCTTCGCGCACTCGCCGCTGGAACTCGGCATTTTCCGCTTCCTCGGCGGGCTCGGCACCGGCGGCGAAATCATCGTCGGCATCCCGCTCGTCGCCGAGGCTTTCGCCGCGACTTATCGCGCCCGCATTCTCGGCATCATGATGACCGGTGGTGCCTTCGGCGGCCTGATCGGCGGCTGGGTCTACGGGCTGGTCGGGCCCCACGGCTGGCGCTGGGTGTTCTTCGTCGGCATTGCGCCAGCGCTGCTGCTGGCCTTCATCCGCCGCGGCATGGTCGAGCCAGAGCATTTCGAGGCGGTGCGCGCGCGCCGCCGGGCGGCCAAGGCGAACCCTGCCAGCATCAGCGCGGACGATCGCGAATTCCTGCGCTTCGTGCCGGTGCAGCTTTTCACACCGCAAAACCGCTACAGCACGACGATCGGGCTGATGTTCTGCCTCGGCACGCTGCTCGCGATCTGGACCACGGTGATCTGGCTGCCGACGATCCAAACGATCATGCTGGAAAAGGACGGCATCGTCGGGACGGCCGCGATCCCCTATGTGAGCCGCGGCATCATGCTGTGGGGCGTCGGCGGGATTTTGGGCTATGCGAGCTTCGGCTTCATTGCCGATGCGATCGGGCGCCGGCTGGCGGTCATGTTATATAACGTCGGCACGATGGCGCTCGGGTTCACGATCTATCTGGGCCTGAGCCATTACGATCTCTACCCGTATCTGCTGCCGATCTACGGGTTCTTCGTGCTTGGCGTTTTCTCCGGACATGCGGTCTATCTGCCCGAGCTGTTCCCGACCCACGTGCGGGCGACGGCGGTGTCCTTCTGCAACGGCACCGGGCGGATCGTGACCAGCACCGGGCCGCTCGTCGCCGGGCTTCTGGTTGGATATTTCGGTGGGCTGACCACGCCGGCGGCCATCATGACCGGCTTTGCATCGCTGAGCATCATTGCGATGCTGCTCGGCCGCGAAACCCGCGAGGACCCGCTGCCGCTGTTCGAGGTCGGCGCCACCGGCGGGAGGACGTCTGGCAGCTAGAGCATGATCCCGAAAAGTGGGTACCGGTTTTCGGAAAAAGATCATGCTCCAAGAAGAAGTTAGAGCGGGATGACGATTCGAAGAAAAGTCATCACGCTCTAGGGATTAATGCAGCGAATTCGCGAGGGCGGGAAACTCGTTCAAGAAAGCGTCCCGGGCCCGAAGGCCGGGTGAAACCGGCTCTGGATGCTCATCTTGGACGAGGCGTGCGAAGACGAGCGTACGATCTCTCTTCGTCGCCCACCCCATGAACCATCCATAGCCGTGGGCTTGGTCAAGGTTGCCCTCCCGGTCGCGCGGATAGGCCGCCCCGGTTTTGCCGTGCACATCCCATCCGCCCGCAAGACGGGCGGTTTCCGTGATCCGTCCGGTCATGTCGAAGGCGCGGCCGCTCACGGGAAGTTGGCGATTGACGAGCCTTTCCAGGAAAACGACCTGCTCCAGGGGCGATATCTTCAACGATGAACTTATCCACGCGCGATCGAGCCCATTGTGCTTTTCGGGATCGCCCGAAATGTCGGCGTTCCCGAAGTGGAACGCTTGCGCGTAGTGCTCGACGCGCGCTTGCCCGAGCGCGTGCATGACGCGCTGCGTGAACCACACGACCGAGTACTTTATCCACCTCGTCGGATCGGTCGGCCCGCGCCAAGGCGGCCCGCCCCAATCGGGATCACCATCATGAAACGCCAAGGTCGGGGAATGTTCGTCTTCGGGAAAGCCCGAATCGAAGCCCATCAAGCTCGCGGCGATCTTGAACGTGGAGGCCGGCGTCACCCGGGTACTGCAGTCGCCTCGCTGGAGCAAGATTTTCTCGCTGCCGGCGTCTGCTACCACGGTGCAGATAGTCTCTGCCTGTGCCATGCAAACAGATAATGCGACCGCCACGAGCGTAAGCAATCCGAGGGGATGAATCATAACCGACCGTAGGTGCCGCAACAAAGAAACACGTCATCCTGAGGAGGTCGGTCGCGTAGCGAGCGGCCGTCTCGAAGGATGGAAACAAGCGGTGTTCTTGTGGCCATCCTTCGAGACGCGAGCGCGACTTTGTCGCGCTCGCTCCTCAGGATGACGCCGAGATTGTTTTCACGCCCTGGGAGGGCGGCGCCGGTCGTGGAACCAGGCGCGATACTTCGACATCTTGTCTTTCTGCGCCCCGGGCGCATGGCGCCGGCAGGACGCCGCCTCTTCGCTGTTGGCGGGCGCGCCCCAGCGCAGCTCCACGCAATCGTTGGGATTATAGGCCATCTCAAGATCCGTCATGCGGTCCATCACGTCCTTGAGCGCGAGCGTCCACTGCGAGCCGTCGGTACGGGTATACGAAAACTTGCGCGTCACCAGCTCCGAGGCGAGCACCTGCTGCAATTCCGCCTTCACGTCGGCGACGCTCTTGCCGGGCGGCATGGCGTAACGCTCAGGCCGCCGCGCCACGCGATCCGGGAAGCCGCGCACCACGTCAAGCGCGATCAGCATGCGCAGATCGCGCGACGGCGTCGAGAAATCCTCCCACGCGCCGCTCGTCTCGAAGATGGTGGCGCCGTCCGGCATGCTCGCCTCGCCCTTCCCGCTGGCGAGGAACTTGCGCCCGTTTTCTACCGACTGCACGCGCACCTTCACCTGCTCGTCGAGGGAATCGATCGCATCCTTAAGCGCGGTGAGCGGATCGAGCGGCGACGGCGACATCACGTCGTCCATGCGGTCGTAGAAATCCTCGACGCCGAGCTTCGACTGATCGAGCGAGAAGTCGGCGTACTGCGGGTTCTTCTCGATTTCGTCGTTGGTGAGCCGGTGCAGCGCGCCGTTCGCCCCGCGCACGATAGGTCGGAAACGTTTGAAGCCGGGACCGCCGAGCGCCGGATCCTGGGCGAACAAAAAATTGCCGCGCCAATAACGCTTGCGCGCGATGGTGCCGTCGGGCTGCCCGTCGACCGCGAGAATGATGCCGGCAGCACTTGCCGATTGCGGGATGCGCCGCACGATCGTGAGTACGTGCCCATAAGGATCCGCATAGATCACACCCGGACGCAGCGTCTCTTGCGTGAGCGGCACGGGGTAATGATCGGTGTTGTTGTCGTTCAGGTACGTCCGGGCCGAGCCGGAATGGACCCCGTCGGCAACGACCTGGATGTATTCGCCGAACCCGCCCACAAGCCCCAGGTGCCTGTGCACCGGCGCGGGCGGCGGCGGCGCGGGCGCCGCCGGCACCGGTTCCGCAGACATTCGACTCCAGAACCCGCCGCTCGCCGCGACCGGCGCCGGCGGTGGTGGCACCGCTGCCTGGGGTGGAGCACGGGGCGGCTCGGGATTGGCGATGCTGAACCACTGCGGACAGTGCGGCCCCCGACCGCCGCCGCCGCGCGTGCATTTCGAGTAGCCGAACGGCAGCCCCACTTTGAAGGCGAAATACGCACGCAAAAAGTACGGTGTGTCGGCGCAGTCGGGGCGCAGGACCATCTTTATCTGGTCTTCGTTGAGGCCCAGATAGTTGAACAGGAAATTGCGCTTCTGGTCGCGCAGCACCTCGTGCAGCGCCGGCCACGACGGTTGTGCGTCGAGCGGATCGTCGAACAGCTTTTCGATCCAAGCGGAGTAGAGGTTCTCGGTCGCGCGGTTCCAGCTATGGCGCAGCGGCCAGATCATCGTCGGCGACCCGCTCGGCGGCGGCGGCTTTTTGTTGGCGACCGCGATCTCGCGTGTGATCGTGGCGCACTCGCCGGTCGCGCCATCGCGCGCGAGAGCAGCGCGCCACTTGCCGGCGGCCGGCGAGGCGACCTCGACGAACCAGGAGTAGGGCGGGCCGTCGAGCCGCTCGCGCGACTTCGCGGCGACGGTTCCATCAGGCGCGATCAGCGCGAGCTCACCTTGGAACGGATGCTCCGCCGCGAAAAAGACGCGCAGGGGCGCGCCGGTCCAAGGCGCGATCGGCGAGGGCAGCACCGCCACCTCGGCCGATTCTTCGCAGGCGGAAGCCTGGGCGCGCGCATCGGCTGCCTGAAAAAGGAGGGTGAGTGCCGCACTTGCCGTCAGCAGCAAAGCGTTGGCACCAGCAGAAAACCGGCGTGCTGGAATCAAGCGGCCCTCCTTCCCTCGTACTATAATTTACCTCAACTGCAGCAGCACGAACCATTTCTTGTCGTTGAGCGAGCATTTCTCGGACGGGGAATGGCCGCCGCCCGCCGCCTGCGCCAAAGGCTGCGGCAGCGCCCAATGGGCGGCACCCCCGCAGCTGCTCTTTTGCGCGGCCGAGAATTTGCCGTCGCGGCGCAGGTTGAGTTTCCGGGTGGTGACCGCCTGATTGACGTTGCCGCCGATGCTGTAGATTTTGCGCGCGCCCCTATCGACATAGGCGATCACCTCGCAGTGGGTGCGCCGGACCGTGCGCGCGTCGGGGCTGCCGACCAGCTCGGCCCGGATGCGCTCGCGCACCGCCTCGTCGCTCATGTCGGCGAGCGCGGGCTCGCGCTGCGCGCAGATCATGTCGCCCACGCGCGGCCGCGTGGTGAGCGGACAGGCACGATAGATGCGCTCGCCGGGCTCGCCAGCAACCTCGCCGGCGCTGGTGGCAAAAGCATCGTAGATGTAGGTGCGATGGGCGTTGGAGAAGTGGAACGCATCCGCGCCGACACCCGCCTGGCGCACCACGTAGCTGATGAAAGCCGCCGACCACGAGGTATCGACGATGGCGGCGCGAAACGCCGCCTCGCGCAGGATTTCGCGCTCCTCCGGATCGGACACCTGTTCGGCAAGCTTGAGAAGGTCGGCGGCACTGGTGCGCAGCACATCCGCCGACCGCGTTCCGTCAGTCACCGTCGAGGCGTCGCGATAGCCGCGTACCTCGAGCTTGTCGGCCGGCTCGTTGTCGAACAGCGCGCGCCAGTATTTCATCACGTGCCACCAGCCGAGCTGGCCGAGGCTCGTCTCGGCGGTGCCGCCGTCGTCCTCGTCATGCTCCGCCTCGGTCAGGCCGAAGCGGAAAATCCGGCCGTTCGAATCGATGCGGTGGCCGCCGAAGCTGGTGAACTCGTCGATCGCCGTTTGCGCAATGCGCTGTCCGAGCGCGGCGGCCGGCTTGGCGGCGGTGGCGTCGCAGGCAGCCTGCACCGATTTCCAGAACGGCGCCGGGGCGTCGCCCTGCGCATGGGCCGGCTGCACGGCAAGCCCGATCGCCGCGACAACGGCCCAGATAGCGGTCCGCATGACCCCTCCCCGGCAACGAGCGGCGCACGCCACCCGCTGCCGTCGCCCGGCGGCGCGCCGCCGACTTCGCCCGCGCCCGGTGATGGCGCCTCGGAAAGGCCAAATTGAGACGACGCCGGCGCCCATCGCAGGCGCACCGGCGTGATCCCGACGGATCGGCCGGGGGGTATTCCGTTCCGGCATGCCCGGTCGACCGGCCGGGACTATCGGCGCCGCATCACGGCCGCCTCGAGCCATGAGATCGCCAGGTACATCAGCGAGGAAACCACCCCCAGCACGGTGACCGCCGTCATCACGATGTTGAGTTTGAAAATCTGGCTGCCGTATTGGATCAGGTAGCCGAGGCCGAGATTGGCGGACTGGAACTCGCCGACCACGACGCCGACCAGCGAGAGACCGGCGTTGACCTTGAGCGCGGCGATCAGGGTCGGCACGCTTCCCGGAAGGACGACCTTGGCGAGGATCTGCCGCTTGCTCGCTCCAAACGTCTGCGCCAGCTTGATCTTGTTCGGATCGGTCGACTGGAAGCCGTTGTAGATCACCAGAATGGTGATGAAGACGGAAATGGCGAGCGACATGGCGTAGATCGACAGAACCGGGCCGAGCCAGACGTAGAAGATCGGCACGAACGCGGTCTTCGGCATGGCGTTGGCGATGACCAGATAGGGGTCGAGCACGCGGTAGAGATCGCGCCACCACCACAGGGCCGCAGCCACGAGGGTGCCCAGGCCCATGGCGGCGGCAAAGCCGATCACGGTCGCAACCACCGTCGCCCAGGTGTGAAGCAGGATGCTGGGCTGGCGCGGCGTCGCTTTGAGCAAGTCGAGGAAGGTCGGCCACAGGCTCGACGGATAACTGGTGAACAGCGGGTTGATGATATGCGCGCGCGGCAACACTTCCCAGGCGAGGAGAAACGCCGCGAGCAGCGCGAGCTGCGTTGCCCGCACGGTAATGCGTCCGCGCCGTTCCCGCCGCAACCAGACGACATATTGCGGCGACGCGCGCGTCAGCGGAGACGGCGGACTTGTCTCAATGATCGACATGGACGTCGAGCTCCTGCCACAGCGTGGTGAAATACGCATTGAACTCGGGCGCGTTGCGTGCCGCGAGCGGCGCCGGGCGGACGCCGCAAGCAGCGGCGAAACGGATCGCGTGCTCCGATTTTATTTGACCCGGCCGCCTTGAGAGCACGATCACCCGGTCGGCCATGCTGATCGCTTCGCCAATGTCGTGGGTGACCAGGATCGTGGTTTTGCGTTCCCGCCGCAGGATGCCGGCGATCTCGTCGGCGAGCGCCAGGCGCGTCTGGGAATCGAGCGCGGAAAACGGCTCGTCCAGCAGCACAACGTCAGGCTCGGTGGTCAACGTGCGTGCGAGCGCGGCACGCTGGCGCATGCCGCCGGAGAGCTGGCGCGGCAGATGGTGGAGAAACTGTCCGAGCCCGTAGCGGGTCAGGAGTTGCGCGGCGCGTTCGCGCGCGGCGGCCATGTCGACGCCCTGGATTTCCGCGCCCAGCACGGCGTTATCGAGAATGGTGCGCCACTCGAACAGATAATCCTGCTGCAGCATGTAGCCGACCTTGCGGCTCGGACCGGCCACCGCCTTGCCGTCGAGAAGTATGGTTCCTTCGGTTGGGCGAAGAATCCCGGAGATGAGCGAAAGCAACGTACTCTTGCCGCACCCGCTCGGACCGATGATGGCGATGAATTCGCCGGGAGATACTTTGAGCGAGATGTTTTCGAGCGCCTCGGTCTCCCCGGTAGGCGCGAAATAGCGCAGACCCACCTGGCGCAATTCAACTTTCGGCACGGCGACCGCTCCCGCCTCCGAACTCGCCACGCCGGCGGACGTCGCCGCGCGGGCCGCCGCCGACATGCTTACTTCGCCTTGGCGGCGAAATCGGCGACGACCAGGTCCTGGTATTTCACGCGCTTGGCGGGGTCTAGCACGCCGCCCTGCACCAGGATGTCCTGGAACTTTTCCATCGCGGCGGGCGCGATCGCCGGCGACGATTTCCAGATCTTGAGCTTGCGGTAGCGCTCGATGCCCGCGGTCATTGCCGCCTCGGCGACGCCGGGGAAATAAGGCTCGAGCAGCTTGACGATTTCCGCCGTGGGGGCGCCCTCGGTCCACTTCTGCGCCTGATAGATCGCATCGGTCCAGGATTGAACCACCGCTGCATTGTCGCGGATGTAGGGATCGGTCGCCATGAAGACCGTGTAGTCCGCCGGCCCGACCGTTTGTCCGATCGACGCGACCACATGGGCCTTGCCGTCCAACTCGAGTTGCGCGGCGTCCGGCTCCAGGAAAATGCCGTACTGATGCTGGCCCGAGAGCCACGCGCCGAAGCGCGCCGGCACCGCGATGTTGTTGTGCAGGTTCACGTCCTTCTCGGGATCGAGCCCGTTGAGGCGCAGGGCGGCTTCGAGGAACAACACCGGCGTGCTGCCCGGCCGGAAGCCGAGAACGTCCTTGCCCTTGAGCATGCTCCATTCGAACTTGGCGGGCCTTTCGCGCGCCACCAGCATGAACCCGTCGGTGGTCGTGAGCCCACAGAAGATGCGCGCCTTGGTGGGCGACTCGCTGTTGAGCACGTAGATTGCCGTTTCCGGCCCGATCAGCGCGATGTCCGCGCTATTGCCGAGCAGGGCCGCCATCGATTTGTCGCCGCCCTGCGCGGTCGTCATCGTCACGTCGAGGCCGCGCTCGGCGAAGAAGCCCTTGCTCAAGGCGACGTAAGCCGGCGTGTACAGGATCGAACGCACGACCTCGTTGTAGCGGACCTTGACGGCGGCCTTGCCTTGCGCCCGCATCTCCGGCGGGAAAGCCAGCGTGCCGACGGCAGCGGCCCCGGTCGACAGCAAGCGGCGGCGGTCGAGCATGACGTCCTCCCTAATTTAGTGTCCCGATTCCGAAGTTCGCCTTGCCGCATACTCCGGGGCGAACTTCGGAATTTCTAGTGCCGCTTTGAACCCGAAGTTCGCAATCGGATTCGCGGCAATTGTAATGCGAACTTCGGGTTCGCGGCACTAGGTTGCGGGCATGATGCCCTCTTCAGTAACCTACCCAACTTGACGACAGGAATCCGGAAAAATCAGATCGTAGCGGGGAGGACCATGCATCCTTATCGACCGTCGGACACGGTGCGCCAGCGCGTGCTCAGGCGCATGGGAAAGCCTTTTGCCAACGAGGCGATCGACGCCGGCCGCACGGCCCTCGTGGTCGTCGACATGCAAAATTATTTTTGCGCGCCGGGTTTTCCGCTCGAGGTGCCGCAATCGCGTGCCGTGGTGCCGAACATCAACCGGCTGGCGCGTGCGCTGCGCACGGCCGGCGGCACGGTAGCCTGGGTGCAGACGAGCGCCGCGGGCGCGCGCGAGCACTGGCGCAATTTCGAAACACGGCTGCTCGCGCCGGAGCGCCTGCGCGAGCGCCGGGCCGGCCTCGACGAGGTCTCGGAGGGATTCAACCTCTATCCCGAGCTCGAAGCTTTGCCGGGCGATCTGCGCATCAAAAAAATCAAGTACAGCGCCTTCATCCAGGGCTCTTCCGACATCGATCGGCAACTCAAGGCGCGCAACCTGGACACACTGCTGATCGCCGGCACCCTGACCAACGTGTGCTGCGAGTCGACAGCACGCGACGCCATGATGCTCGACTATAAGGTCGTCATGGTGGCGGACGCCAATGCCACTTTGACGGACGCGGAGCACGCCGGCGCGCTCGATACGTTCATGATGTTTTTCGGCGACGTGATGGATACCGACGAAACGATCGCGCGCCTCGTTCCGGTCCCGGCCATGCAAGCGTCGGCGCAATGACCATGCGGGCCTTGGCAGCCACGGTGCTGATCGCGGCCGCGGTCGCCGCCCCGGCCGCGGCGCAGGAGTGGCCGGCACGGCCGATCACGATGGTGGTGCCCTATGCGGCCGGCGGCCCGCCCGACGTGATCGCGCGCATCATTGCGCCCGGCATGAGCGAGAGCCTCGGCGCTCAGGTGGTGGTCGAGAATGTTTCCGGCGCCGGCGGCATCACCGGCGTGGCGCGGGTCGCGCGCGCGGCGCCCGACGGCTACACGTTCCTGCTGGGCGCCGCCGGCGTGCTCTCGCAAAACCAGACGCTCTATAAGCACCCGCCCTACAACGCCACGGCCGACTTTGCCCCGGTCGGCCTGATCGCCCGCACGCCGGCCATCCTGGTAACGCGCCCCGATTTCCCCGCCGCCAATCTCAAGGAGTTCATCGCCTACGCGCGGGCAAACCAGGGCAAGCTGTTGTTCGGCTCCGGCGGCGCCGGCTCGGGCAGTCACATCGCCTGCCTGCTGCTCAACACGGCAATCGGCGTGACGGTCACGCATGTGCCCTATCGCGGCTCCGGGCGCCCGGACCTCATTGCCGGCCGGATCGATTACATGTGCGACTTCAGCTCGACCGCCCTGCCGGAGATCGAGGCCAAGGAGGTCAAGGCGCTCGCGATCCTGGCGCATCAGCGCGCCGCGGTGCTGCCCGACCTTGCGACCGCCGACGAGCAGGGCCTGGCCGATTTCGATGCCACCGGCTGGTACGCTTTCGTGGCTCCCGCGCGCACCCCCGAACCGATCGTGCGGCGGCTCAACAAGGCGATGAGCGACGCGCTCGATGGCCCGGTCGCGAGCGAGCGCTACAAACGGCTCGGCAACGCGGTGGCGCCGCCGGAGCAGCGCTCGCCCGAATATCTCGGCAAATTCATCCGCAGCGAGATCGACAAGTGGGCCGGCCCGATCCGGGCGAGCGGCGTGTCGATGGAGTGAGTGTCAGATGTCAGAGGTCAGAGGTCAGACTTACATCTTCCGCAATCTGTCATCCGTCATCTGACATCTGACATCTGAAACGCAAACACCCGCCCGTCGGCGCCGACGTAGAGGCGATCGTCGGTCGCGATGAGGGTCTGGAAACGGCGCAGGCCGTTAAGCGGCTCGCTCGTGAACAACTCTTCGCCGGTATCACCTTTGAAGCCGTGCAGGCGGTTGTCGCCTTCGGCGCCGACCATCCAGACGATCGGATTGGCGTGCCCGTCGGTGGTCGTGACCATGGCCGAGCCGCGTCCGCGCACGGCGCCGCACCAGGCCGTGGTCATCGTGGGCGGCGCGCCCGACTTTATTTGAAGCACGGTGAGGCCGTTGTCGCCGGACTGCGGGCAGTGCGCGCCGGGCGCCTGGAAGGCAACAAATACGCCCTCGCCCGCCGGGTAAACGGCCGGCGCGGTGTGGATGTAGCTTTGCGCGACGATCGATTCGGCGAGCTGCCCGCCGATCCCGCCGAGGTTATTGCGGTCGAGCAAATAGGCCTTGCGGTCCTTGCCGAGCGCGAGGATGAGCGCCTGGGTGCCGTTGCGGCCGGGCACGTCGAGGGGCAGCGGATTGCTGCCGCCGACATCGAGGTCGCGCGCGTCGAGCGCGGGCCAGTCGGAAGGCGTGAAGAAGTCCCGCTTGCTCTCGCTGCGCTGCAGGTCGGGCGCGAGGCGGAACACCGCTTCGCCGTCGCTGAAGGTCCGTGCGCCGAACGTGTTGCCGGTCGCAACGAAGAGGTCGCGCTCCACGGCGGCGATGCCGCCCGGCGCCCAAATGCCGCCGCCGCGCGCCCGCGTTGACCAGCTCGCGAGCTTGCCGGGGTCCCGCAGCGGTACGCCGACGACCCAGCCGCGATAATCGCCACAGTCGCCGAAATGGCCGCTGAACGCGACGTAGAGCGTGCCATCGACGATGGTGAGCGCGGCGCGCTGGTTCTGGACGCGCGGATCGAAACTCTTTCCGCCCGCGCGCAATGCATCGGCAACGTCGAGCGGAAAGCCCGGCAGGACCGCGCCGTCCTTGAGCGCAAGGCCGAAAATGCGGTGGCGAGGCCCGTTTGCTTCCTCCACCACGGCGTTGAGATAAATCGCCTCATTCGAGGGATCGATCACTGGCGTACCGGTGATGCCGAGCGGCGCGATGTTGCCGCACGGCAAGGACGCGCGCGGCACCGGCGCGCCGACCGCGCGCCGCCAGATTTCGTTGCCGGTCTGCGCATCGAACGCCTGCACCACGTTGTCCTCGGATGCAGTGAGCAGCATCGCGTTCGACCCCGCGCGCCACATAAGGGGCTGGGCATAGAGGTGGCCCTCGACGCGCGGCGCGAAGCCGGTGTCGAGGCGCAGCGCGCGTGCCTTCTCCCAGGTGAGCCCCGGCACGACGAAGTTCCCGCTGCGCGCGGCGTCGTTATGATAGGTGAGGACGCCGTGCTCCTGCGCCATGGCGTGCGGCGAGAGTGCGAGCAAAGCAGTTGCCAGCAAAGCAACAGTGGTTCGCATGGGGAGGTCTCGCGGATGCGGTCTTCCCATCAACCGGCGAATGCGAGCGCAGTTCCCCTGGTCCGTTCAGCTCCGCGCCAGCGCGAGGATCGCGGCCGCTGCGAGCGCGAGCCAGGCCGCGATCAGGATGATGCCGCCGGAGGGCGCGGCCATGGGAAACAGGCGGTGGCCGGCGAAGGCGCGCAAGGCAACGTCGCCGGAGAACAGCGCGGCACCGACGATCCAGGCGACGAGGACGGCGAGAGTAAGCGGGCGCCACAGCACGCCCTGCTGATAAAGCGCGGTGCCGCCGACGAGCGCGGCGGCATGAAACAGCAGCATGTAGGCGGCGCCGGCAAGCCCCGCGCCCGGCGCGCCGTGGGCATCGGCCGCGGCGAGCACGACCCCGCCCGCTCCCATCAGCCCGGCGAGGAAAAGGATGATCGGGATGGCCATGGGTGGATACTCGCTTCTCTCGCTCGCTCGGGGCTTTCACCTCTCCCCGCTTGCGGGGAGAGGTCGACGCGCGAAGCGCGTCGGGTGAGGGGGGACTTTCACTTTGGCACGTCGCTGGGAGAAGCCCCCTCACCCCGACCCTCTCCGCAAGCGGGGAGAGGGAGCTACCCCACCCGACGGCTGCGCTCGCGCGGCGTTTCGCTGCCGCCGCCCAGCGTGCGCCAATTGGTGGTCTTCGGCACCACGCCCTCGTAGGAGCTGATGCTCGCGTGCGGGAGGTAGGGCTCGGTGGTGCCGAGCGCCGGGCCGCCGCTCGCCATGGTGCGCGCGGCCTCGACCATCAGGCGCCGGAACGCCGCGACCGCCACGTCGCTCGCGCCCAGCCGTTCCTTCGAACGATCGGAGATCGGGCCCATGGATTCCCACATGACGATGTCCTGGTTGGGAATCCCACCGATGCCGGTGAAATTTCCGTCTCTCATCGCCGCGCGGTCCTGCAGGTAGAGATTCGCGCGCGTGCGCTTGCCATCGAAGTTGCGGTCGACGTCGACGCCCCATTCCAGCATGTTGAACTTGCGCCAGGTATCGGGATCGACGCCGGGTTTGTCGCGGCCGTTCCAGGCGATGAAATAAAACATCGTGGTGGTGTCATCCTCCGGCGAGAGCACCACGGCGACGTTGTGCACGTCGTTGGGCGGGATGAGCGCCGTGAACGGCGCGATGTAGACCGTGGTGCGGACGTAATCGTGGGTCGCCTCGTTCATGATCGGGCGGCGGATCGCCGCGTAGCGGAAGCCGTAGCTCGTGCGCTCGATCTGAAAGCGCGGCGCCTTGTCGGTCGACGGGCGCAGCCAGTTGACATCGGTCGCCTTGGCGCCGTCGACCGGCGCCGGCACCATGTCGGAGGAATGCAAAGTCGAAGAGTGCGCGGAGTCGATCTGGCCCTCGAGCACCTGCGCCCAGTTGCAGCGCACCCGCACCTTGGTGGCGCTCACGCGCACGTCGGGACGCGGCGCGAACGCCGGCGGCTCGAACTCCCGCATCTCCTCGGACGGTCCCAGATAGGTCCACACGAAGCCGCCCGCCTCGCGCACCGGATAAGCCTTGTGCTTCACGCGCTCGGGAATCGGGCTCGCCGGTTCGGAGGCCATTTCCACGATGGTGCCGTCCACGGCGAACTTCCAGCCGTGGTAGAGGCAGCGCAGCCCGCAGTCCTCGTTGCGCGCGAACACCAGCGAGGCGCGCCGGTGCGAGCAATACTCATCGAGCACGCCGAGGCGGCCCTTGCTGTCGCGGAACACGACGAGGTCTTCACCCAAGAGGCGCACCTTGACGGGCGCGCCGTCGGGCGCGGCCACCTCCTCGGACAGGCACGCCGCGATCCAGTGGCGGCGCATGATCTGCCCCATCGGGGCGTTGCCTTCGACGCGGCACAGGAGGTCGTTTTCTTCCGGGGTCACCGCGTGTTCCTCGATCGCATCCAGGGCCGCCAGTCCGGCGCCGGGACGCGGCGAATGTGGCCAGGCACTTGCTTGTAAGGTAGTAAAGCCGCAATTCGTGTCGAGGGACACGCCGCTGACCAATTCATCCGACCGCAAGCTGCGCATCGGCGTTGCCGGGCTCGGGCGCGCGTTTGCGGCGATGCTGCCGACGTTCGCGGCCGACCCGCGCGTGCGGCTCTCGGCGGCGGCCGACCCGCGCGCCGAAGCCCGGGAGCGCTTTGTCGCCGAGTTCGCCGGAAGGGCGTACGCCGGCGTCGAGGACCTGTGCGCCGACCCGGCGGTCGACATCGTGTACGTCGCGACGCCGCATCAATTTCACGCCCCGCACGCGATCATCGCCGCGCGGCACCGCAAGCATCTGCTGGTCGAGAAGCCGCTCGCGCTCACCCTCGAGGACTGCGATGCCGTCATCGCGGCGGTCCGGCGCGCCGGCGTGCACCTCGTCGTCGGCCACAGCCATTCGTTTGACGCGCCGATCCTGCGCCTGCGCGCGTTGCTCGCGGACGGCGCGTTCGGCCCCGTGCGGATGATCACGGCGCTCAACTACACCGACTATCTCTATCGCCCGCGCCGGCCGGAAGAGCTCGACAGCGCCCAGGGCGGCGGCGCCGTGTTCAACCAGGCCGCCCATCAGGTGGACATCGTGCGCCTCATCGGCGGCGGATTGGTCGCGAGCGTGCGCGCCGCAACCGGCGCTTGGGATACGTCGCGGGCGACGGAAGGCGCCTATGCGGCGCTGCTCACGTTTGCGGACGGTGCCTTCGCGTCGATCGCCTACAGCGGCTACGGCGGTTTTGACTCCGACGAGTTCGACCATTGGATCGGTGAGATGGGGCAGACGAAGGCGCCCTACCCCGCCGTCGCGCGGCGGGGCTTTAGCACCGCCGCGGAGGAAGCCGCCTGCAAGGCGGCGCGCAATTACGGCGGCGCCGACCACCGGCCGCAGCCGGCCGCGGCGGCGCATCAGCATTTTGGCACGCTCATCGTCAGCTGTGCGCGCGCCGACCTGCGCCCGTTGCCGAGCGGCGTGATGATCTATCAGGACGGCGGCGCGCGGCTCGAGGCGCTGCCGCCGCCCAAGGTGCCGCGCGCCGAGGTGATCGATGAAGTCTATCGCGCGGTCGTCGACGGCGCGTCCCCGTTGCACGACGGAGCCTGGGCGGCGGCGACGCTGGAGGTTCTGCTCGCGATGCTGCGCTCGGCGCGCGAAGGGAGCGAAATCGCGCTGACCAGGCAGGTCGCTCTCGCATCAACGTGACGGTCACTCGATCGGCTTGATCTTCGCCTCGATGAGCGGACCCCATTTCCGGCTTTCCTCTTCGACCAGCGTCTTGAAATCGGCGGGCGAGCCACCACCCGGGACCAAGCCCTGCTTGAGCAGCACATCGCGGACCGAGCCGTCCGCGAGCGCCGCGTCGACGTCGGCGTTGATCCGGTCGATGACCGCCGCGGGCGTCCCCGCCGGAGCAAACAAGCCATTCCACGCAAGCGACTGCACTTCGGGATAGCCGGATTCCGCCACGGTCGGCAGGTTGGCGAGGTCGGCCGTCCGCTCCTTGCCGGTCGCCGCCAGCAGCTTCAACTGGCCGCTCTGCAGGAACGGCAACAGTGCCGGCTCGACGGTGAAGATCGCGTGGGTCTCGCCGGTGACGACCGACATGGCCGCCTCGGGCGAGCCCTTGTAGGGCACGTGGGTGCCGGCGAACCCGGCGGCGCTCTTGAACAACTCCATGGTCAGGTGCGACGAACTGCCGGTGCCGACCGATGCGTAGAGCAGCTTGCCATCCTCGCGCTTCGCCCAGGCAACAAATTCGGCGACGCTGTTTGCAGGATGGCTGGCGGCGACCGCCAGCACGTTGGGCTGCGAGGTGGTGAGCACCACCGGCACCAGATCCTTCGCGGGGTCATAGGTCATGTGGCGGTAGAGGTGCGGCGCGAACGCGATCGGCCCGTTGAAGCCCACACCCAGCGTGTGCCCGTCGGCCGCCGCGCGCGCGACCGCATTCATGCCGAGCATGCCGCCCGCGCCCGCCTTGTCTTCGATGACGACCGGCTGATTCCAGCGCGGGCGCAGCTTTTCGCCGATGACGCGCGCGATCACATCGAGCGAGCTGCCGGGCGACGCAGGAACGATGAGACGCACGGTCTGGCTGGGCCATGGCTCGGCCTGCGCGGCTGCGCCGTGCGTTAAGATCGCGAGGAAGGCGAGCGCGAGGAGGCGGGGCATATTTCTCCTTTAGGGTGCTTCATACCGGCATCATCATATCTGACTCGTCATGCCTCGCGAAAGTCAGGCATCCAGTAAACACCGCCGCGAATTTATTTGTAAGAGCTGTGTTTACTGGATCGCTCGCTTTCGCGGGCGATGACGAGTCCGAGATTGCTTGAATCACACCTTGGAACTCTGCCGATAAAACGGTTCGTGTTTTTCCGTGTCGAAATAGTTGCGGTAGAAATTCTTCACGTGCGGCAGCAGCGCCTTCGACAGCTTGCGCCGCTCGACCTCGTCGTCCGAGAGCGCCTTCCTCAGGTCGTCGTGCAGGGCTTTGAGCGCGCCGTCGCGGTCGACCCGAGTGAAGCGCCCGTCGCGGTAGATGACCTCGCCGTCGCACATGACGAGCTTGACCGCCTCGCTCTTCGCCCGCTGGATCACCGCGTCGAGCAGCGGCGTCTCCTCGTCGAGATAGGGATAGGCGAGCTTCTTCCACTCGATCAGCACGAGATCGGCGCCCTTGCCGGGGGCGAGCGTCCCGATCGTGCCGGCATAGCCGGTGGTCTTGGCGCCACCGTCGGTCGCCATGCGGAACACCTGCGCCATGGTGGGTACGTCGTCGCCCATGCCCGGCACGCGGTGCGCGCGCAGCACCATGCGCATCTCCTGGAGCATGTCGCGGTCGTCGTTGATGCCAGCCTCGTCGAGCCCGATCGCGGTGGTGATGCCCTTGGCCTCGAAATGATTGAGCGCGGCGATGCCCGAACGCAGGCGGAAGTTAGAGGAGCAGTTGTGGCACACGCAGGTGCCGGTCTCGGCCAAGCGGTCGATGTCGCGCTCAGAAAGCCACACGCCGTGACCGAGCGTCATGTGCGGCCCGAGCATGCCGAAGCGGTCGATATATTCGACCGCCGTGCAGTTGCCGCGCCGGCGCGCGTATTCCTTCTGGAACGCGGTCTCGAGCAGGTGCATATGCATCGGAACGCCGTGCTGCTTCGACACGTCGGAAAGCGCGGTGAGCGCGCGGTCGGAGCACCAGTGCAGGTTGGCGGGCGCGAGCTGGATCTTTACCCGGCGCTTGTTTTGATGCTTGCGATGAAGACTCGCGAACAGATCCAGGCTGTCGTCGAGGGTCATCTTGAAGCGGGCGAACCATCGCTTCATCGGGTCCTGCAACTCGCGCGGCAGGCTCGCGACGAACTCCTCGTCGGCGCGATAGACCAGCCGGTTCTGGTCGCGCACCGCGTAGCAGTAGGACACCCGCATGCCGATGTCCTCATAGGCGCGGATCACCTGCTCGGAGCGTGCTTCCACCTCGTTCAACGTGCCGGGCATCCAGCCGTGGATGTGCTGCACCGTGGTGATGCCGGAGGCGACCATCTCGAAGGCGGAATAGAGCGTGTCGAGATAAAGATCGAGCGTGCGGATCACCATGCGGGTGATGAACCACAGCTCGAGCGGCATGTCGGGCGAGCCGAGCTGCACGGGCGTGAGCCCGATGTGATGATGGCCGTTGACGAAGCCGGGCAGGAGAATCTCCTCGCCCGTACCGATCACCGGCGCGTGCGGATGACGCGCCTTGAGCTCCGCATAGGTGCCGAGCTCGCGCACGACGCCGTCCTCCTGCAGCACGGCGCCGTCGGCGATTTCCTCCCAGGCATGACGGTCGAGCGCACCCGTGATCATGGCGCGGCTGCGGATGAGCGATACGGGCATCAGGTCCCCTCCAAATTATTTGTAGGGCGCAATAGCGAAGCGTATTGCGCCGCGCCGGTGCTGCCGGCGCAATACGGCCTTCGGACTATTGCGCCCTACAAGGCCCCCGCGAGCGCCTCCTGCTCGGCGAAGGCGCGGTCGACCTCGTCGCGCAGGATGTCGGTCAGTTGCTTGCGCAGCGCCTCGCTCGCGGCCGAGAACGGATCGCGTGGGCGCGGAATGTCGATCGGCACGATGGTCTTGACCCGTCCCGGCCGCGCCGTGAACACCACCACCCGGTCGGCGAGCGCGATCGCCTCCTCGATGTGATGGGTGACGAACAGGATCGAGGCCGAGCTGTCGCGCCAGACGTCGAGCAGAAAGTCCTGCATCTTGGTGCGGGTCTGCACGTCGAGCGCCGCGAACGGCTCGTCCATCAGCAGCACCTTGGGGCGCATGGCGAGCGCGCGCGCCACCGCGACGCGCTGGCGCATGCCGCCGGAGAGTTCGTCCGGCCGCTTCTCCATGGCCTCGGTGAGTCCCACCCGATGCAAGGCCTCGCGCGCCACCGCCTTGCGCTCGCCGGCCGGCGTGCCGCGGATCGACAGGCCGAAACTAACGTTCTGCCCGACGGTGAGCCAGGGAAAGAGCGAGGTCTCCTGAAAGATGAGGCTGCGGTCGGGCGACGGCGCGGTGACGTGCTCGCCGAACGACCACAGCTCGCCGCCGGTCGGGGGCTCGAGACCGGCGACCAAATAAAGCAAGGTGCTCTTGCCGCAGCCCGACGGGCCGATCAGCACCGTGAACTCGCCCGGCGCGATGTCGAGGTCGATGTCGCGCAAGGCCGCGTGCGCGCGCTCGGTCCCGGCCGCCCACACCTTGGACACGGCGCGGCAGGCGACCGCCTCGCGCGCGCTCGGCTCAGAGCCCACGCAGCACCCCCGTGGTCTCCGGCACCCAATAGAGGATGCGCTTCTGCACCATGCGCAACGCCCAATCGGAGGCGAAGCCGAGCACGCCGATGAGCGCGATGGTGAAGAACACGAGCGAGGGATTGAAGGTGTTGCGCGCCAACATGATCACCTGGCCGAGGCCGTAGCCGACGCCGGTCGATTCCGCCACCAGCACCACCATCCAGGCGCCGAGCAGGTTGAGGCGGAGCACCATGAGCAGGCCCGGCAGGATCGCCGGAATGATGACGCGTGCATAGATCTGGAACTTGGTCGCCCCCATCGTGCGCGCCACGTTGATGAGATTGCGGTTGACGCCGTCGATCTGGCTGATGGTCGCGAGTACCATATGGAAGAACAAGGCGACCACCACCATGAAGATCGCCGGCGCGTCGCCGATGCCGAACAGAAATATCGCGACCGGCAGCCAGGCAATCGGCGACACCGGCGAGAGCAGAGTGATGGTGGGAAGCGCGAGCTTCTCGACCGCGACATAGTAGCGGATCGACACCCCGATGGTGATTGAGAGAATAGAGGCGATCAACAGACCGGCGAACACGCGCGCGGCCGAAGCCGCGATCGTGATCATCACCGCGCCGGCCGGCGACGGCCCTGTGTTGAGTCCGACGCCGACCTGCCAACGCTGCGCGGTGTTGAAGAACTTGGCCTGTTCCGGGAAATTGCCGAGGAACACGTGGGGCGGCGGCAACAGCCGCGGATCGGAAATGCCGAGCGCCCACAGCAACTCCCAGATCGCGCAGAACAGGCCGACCGAGAGCAGGGTGAAGCCGACGCGCGATCCGGCGCGGCCGACCCACGCGGGCAGCGCCGGCCGCGCGGCCACATCGGCCGCAACGATCCCGGGTACCTGTGCTTCGCGGGCCGCCGCCGGCTGCGGAACCGCCATTCTCACGTCGCCTTGTATTTGAGCTTGCCGTAGAGATCCTGGTTCTCGGCGATCACCTGCTCGAGCAGCGTCCAATCGATGGCATCGCGTCCGGGCTTCTTCTTGATGTATCCCATCTCCATGATCGAATCCGTGCGCGCGAGGATGAAGTCGGTCTGCGAGCGCGCGTCGACCACGGCCGGCTGCTTGCCCTTGGCGATGCGCGCGTTCTCCATCGAGGTCTTGTAGTAGGTGCCGACCAGCTTGGTGAGCGCCTCATCCGGGTTGGTCTCGGCGATGAGCTGCGCCTTCATCATGCCCTTGATCAGCGCCTTGAGCGCCGCCGGATTCTGTTTGATCAAGTCGGCGCGGCAGGCGAGCACGCAATCGGTGTAGCCCTTGCCGTAGATGTCGGTGCCGTCGGAGAGCTTGTGCGAGCCCTTCACGTCGTTGACGAGCGCGCTGGCGTAGGGCTCAATGGTGCAGATCCAGTCGATCGCCCCGGCCTTGAACGCCTCGACCGCCTCGGGCGTGTTGCCCATGTAGCGCACGTTGACGTCCTTAAAGCTCACGCCGTGTTTCTTGAGATAATCGTAAGGCATCACTTCGAGCGTATCGAGCTGGAACGTCCCGAGCGTCTTGCCCTTGAGCTTCTGCGCGGTGTCGAGGCCCGGCTGCGCGACGATCGCGCAGCCTTCGATGCCGCCGCCGGCCACGATCTTGACCGGCGCGCCCGCGTCGAACAGCGCGACGAAGCTGGTGTAGGGCATCAGCCCGACGTCGACCTGACCGATGCCGAGGAAGGTCACCTGCTCGGCGAAGGTCGGGGTGTTGACGAACTGCAGCTCGAGGCCGTCCTCGCGCGCGGTCTGCAACGCGTGGGCGAGGAAGATGTTGAGATTGCAGAAGCCGCTGCCGTGAGTCGATTTGATCGTGTCGGCCGCGTGGGCGGTGCCCCCCATGAGGCCGGGACCGAACGCAATCGTGAGCGCCGCGGCGCCGGTCGCCTTGAACACTTGGCGGCGGGAAAAGTCGCAGGACGTGAGCAGGCCGGGGTTGAGGCCGTGATGGTCGCACATGGGCAAGGGTCCTGATGGCCGGAGGGGTGGTGATTTCACCGCCTCCGAGTCACTTTCCGTGCCAAGCGGTGCAAGCGGCTGGAATCGTTGCGTGAACTCTGGCCGCCCGGAGCGGCGTCCGGCGCGTCTGCATATGAAATGAGCAGACCTGCGCTGAAAAACGGCAGTCCGTCATTGCGAGCGGAGCCTTTAGCTCCCGCGAAAGCGGGAGGAAGCATTTCAGCGCAACACGTTCGGCGCGTGTAGTTCTGGATTGCTTCGTCGCTGCGCTCATCGCAATGAGGGTCAGCCCGGCACATCCACCGTAAACGGCTCCTCGAGCGTCACAAATTCCTCGTCGGATTGACTGTGCTCAAGCCAGATCAGCACGGCAAAGCGCGCTTCGCGGTCGAGGACGGTCAGCGGATAGTGCCACGTGTCGACGCGGTAAGTGACGCCCTGGCCGGGGCCGGCGAGAAACGCGCGCGCGTGCGCCGCGTCGGGCCGGCCGTTGCCGGCTTTGGGCGCGACGATCACGAGCCAGCGCGCCACGTCGAGGGCGAAGAAACTTTGCGAAGAAAATTCGTGCCGCTCCATGCGGGTGGCGGTGAGCGGCAGGGACGCGAGCGGCGGCACGCGCGCGACCGCCAGCGCCGGCGACGCGCCTTGGCGGCGATTGGCGAGCCCCTCGCCGAAGAACAGCCGGCCCGGCGCGGGCGGCGCTTCGAGCACGTCGCCGAAAGGCGCGAAAGTATCCGCGCGCAGAGGTTCGGGCATGATCACCATATCGATTCCTCCGTGGGGCTGCGCCAGGGCCTTGCCAGCCGAGCCGAGGTCGATAACCTGAACACGCGCGGCACGCCTTCGGCCCAATAATTGCACGATAATCCTCGTGACCAAACGGAGATCCGCATGGAAATCTCCCGCCGAACCGTGCTGCGCCTCTCAGGCGCCGCGCTCGCCGCCGGCTTCACGGACTTGGCGGTTGCCGCCGAAACCGTGGTCGCGACCACGTATCCGGGCAGCTTCGACGAGGCGTTTAAGGCGGTGGTCGGGCCGGCCGTGGCGAAGACGACCGGCGCGAGCGTGAACTTCACCCCGCTGCTCAATGTCGACCAGATCGGCAAAATTCAGGCGGCGCGCGCCAACCCGCCGTTCGACGTGGTGCTATTCGACGAAGGCCCGCTGATCAACGCCAAGAAGGCGGACGTGCTCGACAAATTCCCGGCCGACAAGTCGAAGAGCATCGCCGACATTCCCCCGGCATTCCGCGACGCGGACGGCTACGCGCCGGTCGTCACCTGCCAGGTGATCGGCCTTGCCTATAATCCCAAGAAGATAGCGAGCCCGCCGGCGTCCTGGGACGACCTGTGGAAGCCGGAATACAAAGGCCGCGTCGGCATCACCGGCATGGCCTCTAGCCTGGGCACCGCCTTCATGGTCGACGTGGCGATGATGAAGGGCGGATCGGACACCGATATCGAGCCGGCGTTCAAGGCGATGCACGAACTGCTGCCCAATGTGGGCGCCATCGCGCAGTCCCCAGGCGCACTCGCCGCCCTGTTCCAGCAGGGCGAGATCGACATCGCCTTCAACTATTTCAACAACGTCGAGCTGTTGCGCGCCAAAGGCGTTGACGTGGAGTTCGCGGTCCCAAAGACCGGCGCGATCATCATTCGCACCAGCGCGCAGCTGGTGAAGAATGCGCAGGCCGGAAAGGCGGCGTTCGACTACATCGAGACGGTGATGAGCGAGCCGGTGCAGAAGGACCTGGAGGCGACCCCATGGGTGATGATGCCCACGAATAAGAAGGTGAAGTTCACCGGGCCCAACCTCAAGCTCGCGACGGGCGTCGACGAAATGCTGGCGAAAAGCCGCGTGCTCGACTGGACCCGTTTTCAACCGCTGCGCGGCGATTGGATCACCCGCTTCACCAAAGAAGTGAAAATATAGTCCGGGTACGAGGCTGCGCGCCGTGGCGAGCCTCGGCGAAATCGCTCCGGTCCCGGCCCCCGTGGCGCGGCGATGGAGGCTTCCCGCGCTCGGCGACACGCTCCTGGCCCTGCCGCTCACCCTATTCTTCCTTGCCTGGTTCCTCGCGCCCTTCATTCTGCTGGTCGTGATCAGCCTGTTCGACACGGCCGAGTTCCAGGCCCTCGGCCTCATCCAATACGCGAAATTCTTCGCCGACGGCTACAGCCTGGATGTGCTGTGGGACACGCTCGAACTGGGCTTCCTCGTCACCGCCCTTTGCCTGCCGCTCGCCTATGCGCTCGGGCTCGTCTACGTCGCGGGCGGGCCACACCGGCGCACGCTCATCCTGTTTCTCATCATGCTGCCGATGCTCACCAGCGCTGTCGTGCGCACCTTCGCCTGGATCGTGATCCTCGGGCGCGAGGGCATCATCAACAACACGATGCTGGCGCTCGGCCTGTGGGGCGCGCCCGTTCCCCTGCTTTATACCTGGGGCGGCCTGGTCGTGGCGCTCGCGCAGATCCAGCTGCCGCTGATGGCGCTCCCGGTGATCAACAGCCTGCTCAAGCTCGACCGCAACATCGTCGACGCTGCCGAGGCGCTGGGCGCCAGCCGCTTCCACCGCCTATGGACCGTGATCGTGCCGCTCTCATTGCCGGGGGCGCTCGCCGGCGCGCTGCTGGTGTTCGCCGCCTCGACCACTGCGTTCATCACCCAGACCTTGGTCGGCGGCGGGCGCATCGTCTTGATGCCTCTCAACATCTATCAGCAGGCGGTGGGTGTGCAGGATTGGCCGTTCGCGGCCGCACTCTCTGTCGTGTTCACGGTTTCCATTCTCGCGATCAGTTTTTTGCTCAACGCGGCGGCGCAGCGCCGGATGCGGGGCGTCGATGCGGCTTAAGGCTGGCGACATTGCGTATGAAGGGGCGGTGTGGGCCGTCGCCGGCTTTGCCATGCTGCTGTTGCTTGCGCCTACGGTGGTGGTGCTCATCACGTCGTTTACCGGCGAGCAGACGCTCAAATTCCCGCCGCCCACGTGGTCGGTGCGCTGGTACATGGAGCTTATGCACTCGGGCGAACTGATCAACGCGGCCTGGACCAGCCTCAAGCTCGCCACCTTCGCGACACTCGCGTGCGGGGTGCTCGGCACCGCGGCGGCGCTCGGCATCGCGCGTAGCCGCACAGCCGCCGCACGCCTGCTCGACAGTTTGTTCATGTCGCCGATGGTACTACCCGCCATGGCGTTCGGCCTCGCGCTGCTGATGGTGTTCAGCGTGCTCTCCGTGCGGCTCTCGCTCTGGACCCTGGTCATCGGTCACGCGGTGATTTGCACGCCCTTCGTAATCCGCATGGTCTCTGCCACTGTCCAGCAACTCAATCCGGCGCTTGAGGATTCTTCCTTCAGCCTGGGCGCAAGCCGCTGGTACACCTTGCGCCGGATCACTCTGCCGCTGATCGGCCGCGGCGTATTTGCCGGATGCTTCGTTGCCTTCCTGGCCTCGTTCGACAATGTGCCGGTGTCGCTCTTCCTCTCCGACGCGCGAACCGAGGTGCTGCCGATCAAGCTGTGGCAGATTCTCGAGGCGAGCCTCGACGTTCGGGTCGCGGCAGTATCAGGCGTGATCGTGGTTGTGACACTGATCGGCATGCTGCTGACCGAGCGCCTGTTCGGGCTTGCTGCTAACGTGCAGGAAAGCAGGTAAGGAGAGGCTTATGGCCGATTACGATCTGGCGATCCGCGGCGGCACCATCACGACCGCGAGCGATACCTTCCGCGGCGATATCGGCATACGCGGTGGCCGCATCGTCGCGCTCGCCGATCGGATCGACGGCGCGGCGCGCGAGATCGACGCGTCGGGCCTGCGCGTGATGCCGGGCGGCATCGACAGCCACGTGCATCTGTCGCAACCGGCGTTCGGCGGTCCCAAAATGGCGGACGATTTCCTCACCGGCACCCGCTCGGCGATCGCCGGCGGCAACACCACCGTGCTCCCGTTCGCGCTGCAGCCGCGCGGCACCAGCCTGCGCGCGAGCGTGATGGACTATCACAAGGAGGCCGACGGCAAATGCTTCGCCGACTACGGCTTCCATCTCATCATCACCGACCCGTCGCCGAGCGTGCTGGGCCAGGAGCTCCCCGCCCTGGTCGAGGACGGCTACACCTCGTTCAAGGTATTCATGACCTACGACGACCTGGTGCTCAACGATCGCCAGCTCCTGGAAGTGTTCGAATGCGCGCGCGGCTGCCGCGCGCTGGTGATGGTCCATTGCGAGGGCTACGACGCCATCCGCTTCATGACCGAGCGGCTCGAGCAGGCCGACAAGAAGGCGCCCTATTATCACGCGGTGTCGCGGCCGGAGCTGGTCGAGCGCGAGGCGGCGCACCGCGCCATCAGCCACGCGGAGCTGCTCGACGTGCCGATCATGATCGTGCACGTGTCGGGTCGCCAGGCGATGGAGCAGATCCGCTGGGCGCAGCAGCGCGGGCTCAAGATCTACGGCGAGACCTGCCCACAATACATCGCGCTTACCGCCGACGACCTCAAAGGCCTCAACATGGACGAAAGCGGGAGCAAATACGTGTGCTCGCCGCCGCCGCGCGACCGCGCCAGCTGGGACGCGATCTGGGAAGGCCTGACGCAAGGCGTGTTCCACACGTTCTCGTCCGATCATTGCCCGTTCTATTTCGAAGGCCCGATGGGCAAGAACAACGCCAAGGCCCGCACGTCGTTCCGCTGGGTGCCCAACGGCATTCCCGGGGTCGAGACGCGGCTGCCGATTTTGTGGAGCAAGGGCGTCGCCGAGGGGCGCATCAGCGCGAACGAATTCGTCGCGCTCACCTCGACCAATCACGCGAAAATGTACGGGCTCTATCCGCACAAAGGCTCGATCGCGGTCGGCTTCGACGCCGACCTCGTGCTGTGGGACGAAAACCGCAAGGAAACGATCCGTCAGGAGCTGATGCACCACGGCGCCGACTACACGCCCTACGAGGGCCTCGCGGTCACCGGCTGGCCGGTGATGACGATCCTGCGTGGCAAGATCGTCGCCGAGGAGGGCAAGGTCCTCGGCGAACCCGGCGACGGCGCCTTCCTCAAGCGGGCGATTTCGCCGTATGCGGCGCCGTGATTTCGTAGAGTGGGTTAAGGCCGCGAAGCGCAAGCGAAGCGGCCGTGCCCGCCAGTGGTGGGCACACGCGCTGCGCCCACCCTACAGCGGATGACTTAGGCTTTACCCTAAGTATCATTGACTCTTCCGCGGTCAAGTATATACTTAGGCCCATGCCTAACCATTCACTCGCCGTCGACCGGGCCTTCCGCGCGCTTGCCGACCCGACGCGCCGCGCCATGGTGGAACGCCTCGCGCGCGGTCCCGCCACGGTGAGCGACCTGGCGCGCCCGTTCCGCATGGCGTTGCCGTCGCTGCTGGAGCATTTGCGCGTGCTCGAGGACAGCGGCCTCGTTCGCAGCGAGAAGGTCGGCCGCGTGCGTACCTGCCGGCTCGACGCCGCGCCGATGCGGCGCACCGAGGCGTGGCTCGCGAAACAGCGCGGATTGTGGGAGCGCCGGCTCGACCGGCTTGAGGACTATCTCGCGGAACTGCAAGGCAAGGACACAAAGCGATGAATGCGACCACCGACGAAGGCGAAATCCTCTTCACTCGCGTGCTCGATGCGCCGCGCGCGCTGGTGTGGCAGGCGTGGACCGATCCCGCGCATTTTGTGCGCTGGTTCGGGCCGGCGTCGATCGCGGTGAAGAATTGCGCGATCGACGCGCGCCCGGGCGGGACCATCCGTTTTCGCCACGAAGCTGCGGATGGAAGCGGCCTCAAGGTCGACGTCGCCGGCGCGTTCGAGGAGGTGGACGCGCCGCGGCGGCTCGTCATCCTGTTTAATTTCGTCGACGCCGACGGACGGCCGGCAACTCATCCGCTCGTTCCCGATTGGCCCCTGCGCGCGCGCTTACGCACCGAGGTGACGCTCGACGAGCGCAACGGCGGGACGTTGCTTACCGTCCGGCAAACCGTCGTGCCGAAAGAGGCTGCCGCATCTGCGGGGGTTCGCAAGGAGCGCGGGCTGGCCCGCGAAGGCTGGGCGGAAACCCTCGATCGGCTGGAGGTTCTCGTGGGTAGGGCGCAATAGCGGCGCAGCCACGTATTGCGCCGTGATAGGCGCATCACGGCCCTTCGGCCTATTGCGCCCTACGCGCGCGCAGGAACCGCGACCGGAATACCGCGTTGGGCCAGCATCGAGGGCGGAGGCCCGCGCGGGAGTTTGGGCCATGCGCATCGCGGCGCTCGAGGGGTGGACAACCCAACAAAAGCACGTGGTCGCGGCCGCCTTCCTGGGATGGACGCTCGACGCCTTCGACTTCTTCCTCTTGGTGTTCGTGCTCAAGGACATCGCGGCGGAGTTCCATACCGACATCACCGCGGTCACCTTCGCGATCCTGCTGACCTTGGCGATGCGCCCGATCGGCGCGTTCCTGTTCGGGCGCGCGGCCGACCGTTGGGGACGGCGCCCGGCCCTGATGGTCAACGTGCTGCTCTATTCGGCGATCGAATTTGCCTCAGGGTTTGCGCCGAACCTTACCGCCCTGCTGATATTGCGCGCGATCTTCGGCGTCGCCATGGGCGGCGAATGGGGCGTGGGCGCGTCGCTCACCATGGAATCGATCCCGCCGCACGCGCGCGGCTTCGTCTCCGGCCTGCTGCAGTCGGGCTACCCGGCCGGCTATTTCCTCGCCTCGATCGTCTACGGCGTGCTGTTCCAGTACATCGGCTGGCGCGGCATGTTCATGGTCGGCGTGATCCCGGCCCTGCTCGTGTTCTACATCCGCCGCTCGGTGCCGGAATCGCCCACCTGGCGGCCGACCACGGCGAGCAGCAACACGCTCGCCATTCTCAGGTCGCACTGGCGGCTCGGCATCTACGCCATCGTGCTGATGACCGCATTCAACTTCTTCAGTCACGGCACACAGGACCTCTATCCGACCTTCCTTCAGGTGCAGCATCATCTCGGCCCGCACGAAGTCGGCCTGATCGCGGTCATCTACAACATCGGCGCCATCATCGGCGGCATCTCGTTCGGCGCGCTGTCGGAAAGCTTCGGGCGGCGGCGCACCATCATCGTTTGCGCCATTCTATCGCTCATCGTCCTGCCGCTGTGGGCGTTCGCGTCGGGTGCGGTGTGGCTCGCGGTCGGCGCTTTCCTGATGCAGGTGATGGTGCAGGGCGCCTGGGGGGTGATCCCGGTGCACCTCAACGAACTCTCGCCCGGCGACGCGCGCGGCACGTTCCCCGGCTTCGTCTATCAGCTCGGCAACCTGATCGCCTCGGTCAATGCGACCTTGCAGGCGGACATCGCCGCGCGCACAGGCGGCAATTACGCGCTCGCGCTTGCGCTCGTCGCCGGCATCGTCGCGGTGGTGATCATCGTGCTCACGGCATTGGGCATGGAGGCGCGCGGTGTCTCGTTCGAACGTGCGCGCACCCGAGAGGGCGTCGTTCCGTAGGGTGGGCAAAGCCCGCTGAAGCTTCAGCGAAGGCGCGCGTGCCCACGCGAGCAGCTCCTTTGGCTCGTTCGGGCCAATTACGATGTAATGCCTTCCCATGGACGCCGGGACGTATGACGGACATGAAGGATTTCGACCGTGCGTTCGCCTACGATTCGGTAGAAAATCTTATAGCGGTACCGTCTCACGATTTTGACTCGGACCAATGGATTATCTGTGCGTTGCGACGCCCGCGGGCGTTCCGCAATGAATTGAGTGCCAGCGTAAATGGCCCGCAAAACGTTCACGGCGCCGCTTGGGCTTCGCTCGTGGAGGTATACCGATAAATCTGTTCGATGTCGGCTCGCGACTGCGGCGTAAACCGGACCTTCACAGAACGCCGTACTTCTTCCAGAATGCGTTCATTTCGTCGTCCGGCACAAACTCGCCACGCGCCGCTTCATCGAGTCCTCGGCGAATAGCCGCTCGCTCTTCCTCGTTTATGACGTAGACGCCGGTGCGGCGCGCTTCGATTTCACGCGCCAACTCCGCGAGCTCCTCCTGGTCCTTTTGGGGCCAGGAACGCACACCTTCCAGAACCGCGTTAATGTCTTCTCTTGTCATCGCTCGGCATCATACCCGATTTTGACACCACTGAAAACGTAGGTAGTCGAGGACCGAATCAAAACTCCCACCGCATCGCGGCGCTGGATTGCTTCGTCACCCCTGCGGGGCTCCTCGCAATGACGTTTCTCACTCCGCGGCGTGGGCGGGTACGGCGGCGCCCTCACCCGTATCGAGCGCCTCGGCGAGGCGCGAGCGGCGCGCGCCGCCGCCCTGCCAGCGCACTAGCCGCTCGAGATAAAGGTAGATGACCGGCGTCGTGTAGAGCGTGAGCCATTGCGACACGAGCAGGCCGCCCACGATGGCGATGCCGAGCGGCCGGCGCAGTTCCGAGCCCGCGCCCTGCCCGAACGCGATCGGCATGCTGCCGAACAGCGCCGCGAAGGTCGTCATCATGATCGGGCGGAAGCGCAGCAGGCACGCTTCGTGCACCGCCTCGCGCGCGCTCTTGCCTTCGAGCCGCTGCGCCTGCAGGGCGAAATCGATCATCATGATGGCGTTCTTCTTCACGATGCCGATCAACAAAATCATGCCGACGATGGCGATCACCGAAAGGTCGTAGTGCAGCAGCCACAGCATGAGCAGCGCGCCGACGCCCGCGGCCGGCAAGGTCGACAGAATCGTGATCGGGTGGATGAAGCTCTCGTAGAGCACGCCCAGCACGATGTAGACGACGAGGATCGCGGCGGCGATGAGCAGCGGCATGGAGGAGAGCGAAGCGCGGAACGCCTGCGCGGTGCCCTGGAACGAACCGGTCAACGTCGGCGGTGCGCCGAGGCGCTGCGCGGCCTCGTTGATGGCGTCGACCGCCTGGCCGAGCGAGCTGCCGGGCGCCAGGTTGAACGACAGGGTGACCGCCGGGAACACGCCCTGGTGACTCACCGTGAGCGGCTCGATCTTCGAGGTGTAATGGGCAACCGCGCTGAGCGGGACTTGCGCGCCGTTGGGCGCAGCGACGTAGATTTTCGATAGCGCCGCCGGGTCTTCCTGAAATTGCGGCTGCACCTCCAGCACCACCTTATATTGGTTGGTCGCCGTGTAGATGGTCGCGACCTGGCGCTGGCCGAAGGCATCGTTGAGCGTGTTGTCGATCAGCGCGGCGGATAGCCCGAGCCGCGACGCGGCGGTGCGGTCGACCGTGACCGCGAGGTGCGGCGCCGCCGATTGCTGGTCCGAGGTCACGTCCTGGAGCTGCGGCAGTTTGTCCATCTCGCGCTGGAGGATCGGCGCCCAATGGCTCAGCTCGTCGAGGTCGGTGTCGGTGAGCGTGTACTGATATTGCGTGCGCGAGAGCCGGCCTCCCACCGTGATATTCTGCGGCACCTGCATGAAAAATTGCGCGCCTTCGACGCGGGCGACTTCGCGGCGCAGGCGCTGAACCACGTCGTCGGCCGAAGCGGTTCGCTCGTGGGATGGCTTGAGCTGGAAGAACACGCGCGCCGTGTTCTCGCCGGGGTTATAGGTGTAGGCGCCGCCGAGCGAGAACACGCCCGACACATCCGGGTCGCGCCGGACGATGTCGACGATCTCGCGCGCGGACAGCGCGGTCGAGCGGAACGAAGCGTCCTGGCGCGTCTCGACTTGTCCGAATACGGTGCCGGTGTCCTGCTGCGGGAAGAAGCCTTTCGGGATGAGGGTATAGACACATGCGGTGGCGGCGACGAGGCTGAGCGTCGCCATGAGCGCAGCGAACTGATGGCGGAAGACGAAGTTGAGGCCGCGGTCGTAGGCGCGCAGCATCGCGTCGAAGGCGGCCTCGCAGATGCGGTTGAAGCGGCCGGTCGGATGCAGGCCCTGCTGCTTGAGCACGAGCGAGCACAGTACCGGCGTCAAGGTGAGCGAGACCACTGCCGAGGCGAGCACGGCGACGGACACGGTGATGGCGAACTCGCGGAACAGGCGGCCGATAATGCCCCCCATGAAGAACAGCGGAATGAACACGGCGATGAGCGAGAAGGTGATCGAGATGATGGTGAAGCCGATCTGGCCGGCCCCCTTGAGCGCCGCCTCGAACGGCCGCATGCCCTGTTCGATGTAGCGCACGATGTTCTCGATCATCACGATCGCGTCGTCGACCACGAAACCGACCGAGATGGTCAGACCCATCAGCGAAATATTATCGAGGCTGTAGCCGGCCACATACATGATGCCGAAGGTGGCGAGCAGCGACAGCGGCACCGCCACGCTCGGGATGAAGGTCGCCCACAAGGTCCGCAGGAAAAGAAAGATCACGACGATCACCAGCGCAATCGTCAGCAGCATGGTGAACTGCACGTCGTGCACCGCCGCGCGCGTCACCTCCGAGCGGTCGGAGACCAAGTCCACGTGTACCGAGGGCGGGATCGACTGGCGCAGCTGCGGCATCAGCGCCGTGATCCGGTCGACCAGATCCAGCGTGTTGGCGCCGGGCGCCTTGTTGATGGCGATGCCTTCCGCCGGCAGGTTGTTGAACCACGCGCCGATACGGGTGTTGAGCACCGAGTTGAACACCTCGCCGACGTCCTTGAGGCGCACCGGCGCCCCGTTGCGGAAGGCAACGATGACCTCGCGGTATTGCGCCGCCTCCATCAGCTGGTCGTTGGTGTCAATGGCAGTGACGCGGTACGCGCCCTCGATCTGCCCGGTCGGCTGGTTCACGGTGGCGCTGGCGATCGCGTTGCGCACGTCTTCGAGGCCGATGCCCTTGGCGGCGATCGCCGCCGGGTTCACCTGCACGCGCGCCGCGTAGGGCTTCTGGCCGAAGATGAAGACCTGCCCAACGCCTTCGACGGTCGAGAGCCGCTCGGCGAGCGCGATGTTGGCGTAGTCGTCGACCTTGTAGGTCGGCATCGCGTCGGAATGCACCGCGTAGATGAGCACCGGGAAATCGGCCGGATTGACCTTGCGATAGGTGGGCGGCGTGGGCAGGTCCTTCGGCAAGAGCCCGCTCGCCGCGTTGATCGCGGTAATCACGTCCCCGGCGGCACCGTCAATGTTGCGGTTGAGCGCGAACTGCAAGGTGATCGTCGTGGTGCCGACGCCGGAAAGCGACGTCATCTGGTCGAGATTGGGGATTTGCGTGAATTGCTGCTCGAGCGGCGTCGCGACCGCCGAGGCCATCTTCTGCGGGCTCGCGCCCGGGTAGGTCGCCGACACGGTGATGGTGGGGAAATCGACGTTGGGCAGCGGCGCGACCGGCAGCAGCCCGTAGGAGGCGATGCCGAACACCAGCACGCCGAGCATCAGCAGCGCGGTCGCGATCGGGCGGCGAATGAAGGGTTCGGAAATACTCACTTGGTGTTGCCGTCGGCCTTGGTGGAGGCGCCCGGCGGCGTCGCATTGATGCGCGCGCCCTCGGTCAGCCGGAACTGGCCGGCAACGACGACACGTTCGCCAGGCTCGAGGCCTTTGGTCACGGCGGCGACGCCGTCCTGGATTGCCGCGACTTCGATCGCCTTGCGATGCGCCGTGTCGCCCGGCCCGACCACGTAGATGATCGGCCCGTCGGGCCCGTCCTGCACCGCCTGCGCCGGGATGGTTGGTACCGCGCGGCGGGTGTCGAGCACCACGCGCACGTTGACGAATTGCCCGGGCCACAGGCGCTCGTCCTCATTGTCGAATTGCGCCTTGAGCCGGATGGTGCCGGTGAGTTGGTCGATCGTGTTGTCAATCAGCGTGAGCCGTCCGGCGGCGAGTTCGCGCGAGTCGTCGCTGGTATAGGCCTTGACGGCGAGCGGTTGTTTGATCTGCCGGTCGCGCACGTCCTCGAAATGCTGCTGCGGCAGCGTGAACGTGACGAACACCGGCCGCACCTGTGTCATCATCACCAGCGGCGCGGCGTCCCCCGCGCGCACCAGGTTGCCGATGTCGACGAGCCGTGCGCCCAGCCGGCCGGAGATGGGCGCGCGGATCTTGCTGTAATCGAGGTTCAGCTCGGCGGTCTCGATCTGCGCCTGGTCGCCTTCGATCGCCGCCTTGAGCTGGCCGACCGTCGCCTTCTGCTGGTCGAAGGTCTGCTGGGTCTGGAAGCCGCGCGAGAGGAGTTTGCTCGAGCGCTCGAAGTCGAGTTGTGCGCTCTCGAGTTGTGCGGTGTGCTGGGCCTTGGCGGCTTTCGCCTGCGAGAGCGCCGCCTGATACGGGCGGGGATCGATCTCGAACAACAGCGTACCGGCCTCGACCTCCTGCCCCTCGGTGAAATCGACCGCCACGATCGTGCCGTCGACGCGGCTTTTGATCGCGATGGTGTTGAATGCCTGGACCGTGCCGATGCCGTGCAGCAGGACCGGCATGTCCTGCGCGCTCACCACACCCAGCGTGACGGGAATGGCGGGGGCCGGCTCCCGGGCGGTCGCAACCGGACCGGTGCGGTCGCGCGCCGTCCACAGGCCCACACCGCCCGCGGCGAGCGCGAGCACAACCACGGCGGCGATGAGCCGCGGTTTCATGCGGCTCCCCCTGCTACCGGCATGCAATAACAAACAGGCATGGGGCGGTGTCATACCCCATCCCCTCGTCCCGGCCTAGCGGCCGGGGAAAGCGCCGCGGCGAATAGTGAACGGGGCTACGGCTCCGCCGCTAACTCCCCCAGCCGACCGGCAAGCGCATTGAGCTGCCACTCCCGCGCGAGCGCGGCGGCCTTCGCCCACGTCGGCCTCTGCGCGCCCAAGCGCGGCAGCGGGGCCTTGCGGTCCATGGTGGCGATCGTGCGGTAGAGGCGCAGTTCTTCCGCGTGATCGGGGTAGCGGCCGGCGGCGAGCATCTTCTCGAGCGAACCGTATTTGCGCAGCAAGGTCGCAGCGCCGGTCGCACCCACGCCGGGAGCGCCCGGCAGCTTGTCGGACGGATCGCCGCGGAGCGCGATGAAGTCGGGCACCTGCGCCGGGTCGACCCCGTAACGCTCGCGCACCTGCGGCGGGCCGATGCGCGCGAGGCCCGCGCCGCGCACGGGATAAAGTATGGCGGTGCGCGCCGAGGCGAGTTGGAAGCTGTCGCGGTCGCCGCTCGCGACCAGCGCCGTTCCGCCGCGCCGCTCCTCCGCGGCGGCCGCCGAAGCGATGAAATCGTCGGCCTCGTAGCCCGCCGCCTTGGCGTTGGCGAAACCGCAGGCGGCGACGAATTGCGGCAGCACGTCGAGCTGCTCGATGAGCGCGTCGTCGAACTCGCGCCCGCTCTGGTAGGCGGCGAATGTTTGGTGCCGGTAGGTCGGCTCCGCGAGCGTATCCCAGCCGACGACGACGGCGCGCGGCGCTTCCTCACGGTAGAGGCGCAGCAGCATGTTGGCAAAGCCGAGGATCGCGCCCACCGGCCGGCCGCCGCGCCCGAGGATGGTCTTCGGCAGCGCGTGATAGGCGCGGTGCGCGAACGAGTCGCCGTCGACGGCCAGCAACGGCCGGGCCGCAACAGTTTTCTTTGATGGGCGTTTCGTCATGACGAATTGAAGTGTAGGCTACGTCGTTGCGAGGAGCGCAGCGACGAAGCAATCCAGGGCAGCACACGAACTCCTGGATTGCTTCGGCACTACGGGCCTCGCAATGACAGGACGCAAATGACCCCGCAACCGAAATCGTTCATCCTCGCCGTCCCCGACGCCGCCATCGCCGACTTGCGCGAGCGCCTCGCGCGCACCCGCTTTCCCGACCAGGCGCCCGGCCCCGCCTGGGCCTACGGCACCGACGTCGATTACCTGCGCGACCTCGTCGCCTACTGGCGCGACGGTTTCGACTGGCGCGCGCAGGAAGCGCGGCTCAACGCGTTGCCGCAATATAAAGTGCGGCTGCACGACATCGACCTGCATTTCGTCCGCGTCGAGGGCAAAGGCCCGGCGCCTTGCCCGCTCCTGCTATCGCACGGCTGGCCCGGCTCGGCGTTCGAGTTCCTCGACATCATCCCGCGGCTCGCCGACCCCGCGCGCTTCGGCGCGGATCCGGCTGACGCCTTCACGGTGATCGCGCCGTCGCTGCCCGGCTACGGGCTCTCGTTCGCGCCGGGGCAGAAGCGGTTTTCCGTCGAGGCGATCGCGGCGTGCTTTGCCGATCTCATGGCCGATGTGCTGGGCTACCAACGCTACGCGGCGCAAGGCGGCGACTGGGGCTCGTTCATCACGTCGCGGCTCGCCTGCGATCATCCCGACCGGCTGGTCGGCATTCATCTCAACCTGATGCCGCTGCGGCGCGATCCTGCCATGGTGGCGAGCCCGACGCCGGACGAGAAAAAATATCTGCACGAGCTTAGCGTCTTTCTCAAAGAAGAGACCGGCTATCAATGGATCCAGGGCACGAAGCCGCAGACGCTCGCGTTCGGGCTCACCGACTCGCCCGCCGGGCTCGCCGCGTGGATCGTGGAAAAATTCCGCCGCTGGTCCGACTGCGGCGGCGACGTGGAGGCCGCGTTCACCAGGGACGCGTTGCTCGCCAACATCAGCCTTTACTGGTTCACCGGCGCGATTGGCTCCTCGTTCTGGCCCTACTACGCGCGCATGCACGGTCCGTGGCCGGTCCCGGACGGCGGCATTTCCGTGCCGACCGGCTACGCCGAGTTCCCGCACGAAATTCTCAGCCCGCCCCGCTCGCTCGCCGCGCGCACCTACACGGACATCCGCCGCTGGACCGTGATGCCGCGCGGCGGTCACTTCGCCGCCATGGAACAGCCGGAGGCGCTCGCCGCGGAGGTGCGAGCGTTCTTTAGGCCGTTACGTTGATTTTGATTTGCCGCCCGCGCGCGTGCTTCGTGCAAATCAAATAACCACCGCTTCTGCGTCCGGCACCACGTCGTGGTCGTAGAGACGGCGGCGGAACGCAGCGTGGGCGGCAAGCTCGGCGTCGCGCACCGCAAGATCGGCATAGAAGGAATCGTAGCGCAAGCCGTTCTCGCGCGCCCCGCGCTGCACGGCGGCGACGCGCTCGCGCCGCAGCCGCTCGTAGGCAAGGAGCGCCGCGGGTATACTTGAGGTGTCGGCGCGCGCGAGAATGGTCGCGAGCGCCATGCCGTCCTCGATCGCCTGGTTCGCGCCCTGGCCGAGGTGAGGCAGCATCGGGTGCGCGGCGTCGCCGAGCAGCGTGAGCCGCCCGCGCGTCCAGGTCGGCAGCGGCTCGCGGTCGTAAAGCGCCCAGCGAAACGTCGTTTGCACCTCACGCAACAGGCGCTCGATGCGCGGGTCCCAACCGGCGAACTCGCGCCGCAGCGCCGCGGGATCGCCCGGCGCCGACCAGGACTCCTTCATTTCCGCGTCCGCCGGCACGAAGCCTACGTAGTTGATCAGTTCGCCCGCGCGGACGGGAAACGCGAGGAAGTGCCGCGCCTTGCCGAGCCACATCTGCCATGCCGCGGTCGGCCACGGCGCAATGCGCGCGTGCTCGACCAGGCCGCGGTAGGCGACCGAGCCGGAGAACACCGGGCGCGAGGGAGGAAACACAAAGGGGCGCAGCTCCGAATGGATGCCGTCCGCCGCGACCACGATTTCGCCGGCCGCGACCGCGCCATTCGCGAAAGTCACCCGTGCCACTTCGCCGTCCTGGGCAAAGCCGGTGGCGCGATGGCCGGTGTAGACGACGCCCGCCGGCAGCGCGCCGGCGAGTATGTCAACGAGGTCGGCGCGGTGCATTCCGAAGGTGGCGTTCCAGCCGGCGGAGTCGGTCACCTGCACCGGCGCGATTTCGGTGCCGTCGTCGCGCAAGTAACGCGAGTCGCGCCCGACCCGCGCGCCGCGGTTGGCAACCGCATCCCCGAGCCCCACGCGCTCGAGCTGGCGCATGCTGTTGGGCGTGATGAACACGCCGGCTCCCACTTCGCCGATCGCCGGCGCCTGTTCGTAGACCGCGGCGTTGAGGCCGTGCGTGCGCAACGCGTTGGCGGCAAACAAGCCGCCGATCCCGCCGCCGACGATGATGATGGTGAGCGGTGCGGGCATGGTTCAAATCGCTGACGGTCAGGTCGCTGCGCTCGTTGGCAGCCCCGAGTTCACAGGCCGCTGAACCAGTTGTACCCCTGGTCCTCCCAGTAACCGCCCGTATAGGTGTTGAGGACCGAGAGGCCGATGACGTGCTTGGGATTCTTGAAGCCCAGTTTCGTCGGGATGCGAACGCGCATGGGGAAGCCGAATTTCGTCGGCAGGATTTCATCGTCGAACTTGAACGTCAGTTGCGTCTGCGGATGGAGCGCGGTCGCCATGTCGATCGAGCTGGAATAACCCTCGGCGCAGGTGAAATGCACATATTTGGCCCGCGTGTCCGCCCCGATGCGGCGGAGAAATTCGCGCAGCGGCGTCCCCGTCCATTTTCCGATCTCGCTCCAGCCCTCGACGCACACCAAGCGGGTGATCTGCGTCTCCTGCGGGAGGGCGTAAAGCCGCTCGAGCGTCCACGGTTGACGGTCGTCGATCAGCCCGTCGACCAAGAGCCGGTAATCGTCCCCGTCGACGTCGGGCGCCTCGTCTTCGCTGTAATAGGCGTTGAACCGGAACGGGCGCGTGATCGCGCTTTCCGGATAGGTCGGCGCGAGGCGGTTCGGATCGAACAGCAGACCCTGCACCCGGTCGTTGAACCGGGAGACGACGCGCAGCGCCTTCTCGGCCGACGGCTCGTCGATGATGTCGCAGCCGGTCAGAAACGCGAGCGCGCCCAGGCTTGCGCCGGCACGCAAGAACCGCCGCCGGGTCGGGTCGGGCAGCAGCTTGGCGGCGTCGCGCGCGAGCAGTTCGGCGTCGACGCCGGGAACGGGTGTTCGCGCGCGCGCCATATGATCCTCACCGCCCGACGACGATCGCTCTGAGCGTCTTCGGGACGATCGCCGCCATCACCACATGGAGGGCGAGGAAGGCGACGATCGTCGACATCGCGAAAAAGTGAACGAGCCGTGCGGTCTCGTAACCGCCCAACGCCCCGGTCAGCACACGCAATTGCACCGGCTTCCAGATGGCGAGGCCGGACACGACGCTCACCGCCCCGGCAAGCATGACGCCGAGATAAAGCGCCTTCTGTACGGCGTTGTAGACCGTCAGGTCGCGATGGGTGAGCCGACCGGTGAGCGCTGCGGCGAGGTCGCGCAGGAAATCCGCCGCCCGCAGCGGCAACCATTTGCGCCGAAACCGCCCGGTCGCAAGCCCCAGCAGCACATAGACAATTCCGTTGGCGACAAGGAGCCACATGGCGGCAAAGTGCCAAAGCAACCCGCCGGCGAGCCAGCTGCCCAGCGCGATGGACCTGGGAAACTCGAAGGGGAACAGCGGCGAGGCGTTATAGATCTGCCAGCCCGAACCGATCATCGCCAGGATGGCAGCCGCGTTGATCCAATGGGTGATCCGGACATAGGCGGGGTGAAGCGGGCGAGACCGGCCGGCCGGCCCCTTGCCGGGCGCCGCATCGTCCATGGTCGCTGCTTTCGCCATGGCGACCGCGGTAACCGATCTTCCGGCAGGTCACAAGGGTGCCGCGTGTCATTGCTTCGGTTGCAACGGCCGATGGAATGCGGCCGGGTCTTGTGGTGTTCTAGCTGCGGGCAGGAGTGACCCACTGGAAAAAGGGAGGAAGCGATGTCTCGAGTGGGACGCAGGCAGATGTTGGCAACGATAGCCCTGGCGGCGATTTTGGCGATGCCGGCCGCATGGGTCGCACCGGCGGGAGCCCAGGATGCGCCGCCGGTGCGCGTGCGCGGCACGATCGAGCGCGTCGAGGGCGGCGTCTACATCGTCAAGGCGCGCGACGGCACGGAACTCAAGATCGCGCCGGTCGAGAAGCCGCAGATCGCGGGCATCGTCAAGGCGTCGTTGTCGGACATCAAAAAGGGTTCGTTCGTGGGCGTCACGGCGATGCCGCAGGCCGACGGCAACCTCACCGCCCTCGAAGTTCATATTTTCCCCGAGGCCATGCGCGGAACCGGAGAAGGCCACTATCCGTGGGACCTTCAGCCCAAGAGCACGATGACCAACGCCAATGTTGACGACGTGGTCAGCGCCGTCGACGGCAATACCCTGACGTTGAAATACAAGGACGGAGAAAAGAAAATTCTCGTCTCCCCGACAACCCCGATCGTCACCTATGTGCCGGGAGACACGAACGACCTCAAGCCCGGCGCGAAGGTCTTCGTCATCGCCGCCAAGCAGCCCGATGGAACGCTGCAAGGTCGCGCGTGGCGGGTTG
>Ga0153928_1000040_pt1 | contig 62352 bp, 53 predicted proteins | sample TSNJ012MetaG_FD_106656 | JGI IMG/M metagenome (GOLD analysis project Ga0153928, IMG submission 106656) | Attine ant fungus gardens microbial communities from New Jersey, USA - TSNJ012 MetaG | ecosystem: Host-associated > Fungi > Mycelium > Unclassified | place: USA: New Jersey, Wharton State...
GGGCGTTTTTGCCCTTTTTTGATCTCAATAGATAAAAATATTCCAAATCAGATATTTTAATATAGAAACTTCAAAGACCACTCAATTTAATAATAAAAAGTGGTCTTTTTCAGTGCCCTCCAAGATTGAGGGGTTAGGGGAGTTGAAGTGTCGAAGACACTTTCTTGTATAAATCACGGGCACGCATAGCCCATAACCCCATGTTCCGGGCTGCGCTATGCGTGCCCGTTTATTATATACCGACAAAGTATGCTTCCTCAAACGCTTTCCGATCCTTAATCACCGTTCCGGCTTCTCGCTTCAGCCCGTTTCGCTTAAGATATCGTTGTACACTTGATACGGATACCGTAGCTGGCAGGATCGCTTCCCGGATCAGCCGGTCGTAGATCTGGGTTGCGTTCAGCCTTGGATATTCCTGACGGATGCGTCGGATCTCCTGTTCTGCCTCCTCCGTTATGACTCGGGTACCGCCTTTATCACACCGGGTCTTGGGTACCAGGGCATCCATACCGCCCTGATTGTAAGTATTCACCCATTTCTCGATTGTTTTGGGTTTATACTGAAGTGTTCGGCCATCCGGAAGTTTGACCGGTGTCTGTGCCACACGTCGGCAGTATGCAGCAATAGACACATTGGTAAATGTGCCCTGAATGACCGGCGCAATCATCCCAAAACGAAGCTGCGCGATCTCCATCTGTTCTTTTAAGGTTGTTTCTCTTTCCATAGTGAGTCCTCCTCTGTTTTTTGACATCATAGCAGAGGTGGAACGGGATATCTATTCCGATATCATGTGATGACAGGCGGTGCTGTACCATGGGCAAACAGCAGTGCTCGGTCAGTGCCGTTCATTTGCTGCAGAAAGGGTATGGCAAACTTCCGGAAGAATTCGATCAGGAGAAGGCCATCCAGCTGGTCAAGAAATGTCAGGCTTGTCAAAGACAGATCCGTAAGCACGCCCAGCCATACGGCTTTCTGATGGAAAAAGAGTTGTTTCCAGGCATACAGAGTGGAAACGGCGATACCATAAGCCTCACACAGCTGCTGCACGGTGTACTGCTGCAAGAAATAATAACGCAGGAGCGTCAGGATAGAACGCAGGGAGTAGGAGCGGTAAGGAATCAGGCAGGAGGAAAGAACAGCGTGGGTATGTCCACAGGAGTGGCAGAGCATCCGGGGGACGCTGATGGTATGTTCCACCAAGCCATCTAGGACGTGGTAACAGGTGTGGAAAATGCGGACAGCATAGTCGCCTATATCAATGTGGAAACGCCCACGGGTACGCTTGCACTGAAAAAGACTTCCGAGGACGGGCTTGTGGAGGGCATGAAATTCCATTTGTACGGCACTTCCCTTTCAGGGCTAAAAGTGGCTGCTGCATTACGATGATGCAGCAGCCCTTATTCAAAAGTTAATGATTAATCACATGGCAGGGAAACCGTGAAAACAGAACCGCCGCCATCGCGGTTAGCCGCTTCGACACGCCCGTTATGCAGAGCGATTATCTCCGATGCAATCGCAAGCCCGATCCCGGCGCCGCCCAGCTTACGCGAGCGGGAGGGGTCAATTCTGTAAAACGGGTCGAAAATATCCTGTAGATGCTCCTCCGGGATTCCCGGACCCGTATCTGCTACGGTTATGAGCAACTTGTCGCCTTTAATTTTGCAGCATACCTCAACGCTTCCGCCGGGCGGCGTATAGCGTATGGCGTTTTCAACCAGGTTGGAAACAGCACGGCTGAAGATCACCTGATTTCCGAGAAGAATCGCTTTATGTGAATCCAGTGTGAGGGTAATTTCCTTTTTTTCAGCCACGGGGGTAAGTTCCCTTGTAATCGAATTCAGCGTATCGCCAAGCTCAATAACATCATCCATATTGCACTCCTGCAAGGAAGACATTGCAAAAAGGTCATCCACGAGCCGGCGCATGCGTTCAGTCTGCCTTGTGACGACGGCCATAAGCTCTGCATAGTCCTTAGGGGTTGGATTTTCATCCATTTTAAGCACGTCAATATTAGTACGGATGGCGGCAAGCGGCGTTTTTAGCTCGTGCGCCGCGGCTGTGCTGAACCGCTTTTGTGCTGAAAATGCATGCTCTAGCCGTTCCAGCATATGGTTGAACGAGCCGGCCAAATTGCCGATCTCATCTGCGGCGGGGCCCGTGTCGACACGCAGCGAGAGCTGCTCGCCGTTTATGGCTCTTATGTCATTAATCAAAGTTTGCACGGGTTTAAGCGCGTAGCCAGACGCAAAGTAAACAAGGATACCGCCCCAAATTATCAAAATCGCCATGAAAATCAGGCTCGAATAATTAAAGCTGCGCTGAGCGTTTGAGAGTGTAACGGTTGCGGTTTCAACATAGTTCATCAGGGTATAGCTCTGCTCTGCTACGGAGCTTGCTACTTCAAATACGATCGTTTGAAGCCCGGCTGCATCATGCTCGTTGAGGATAGTATTTAACTCACCATCCCAAGTATCATCGGGCCTAAATAAGCCACTGCGGCTTTCCGTAAAAAACGGATACGGTTCCCCTCCCGATTCAAGGTCATCAGTGACAAACGTACCGCTTATTGCGATAACCGAGTCGGCATAATCCGAAAAATCTTGAACGCATACGCCAATTAATTCAACCTCACTGTTAACAGGTGTTATCATCCTGTTTGCGTTGATAATCGAATATGCCGTGCTTACGGCACAAATTGCCGTAAGCACCATGACCGCCACGAGCGTGAGCCGCCAGCGCAGAGAGAGCTTTTTCATTGCTTTACCTCCTCAATTATGTATCCCGAGGTCCTGACCCAACGTATAATATCGCCTTTGCAATAAGCGGAAAGCTTTTTGCGGAGGGTACTCACATGTACCTTGACCGCGTTTGAAAAGAGATTGTTATCATCCTGCCATATATGCTCAATAAGCTCCTCCATCCCTATCGGGCGGCCGCGTTTGAGCAGGAGGTATTCCAGTATCGCCACTTCCTTCGGCGAAAGGGGAAGGATAATCCCATCCTTTGCGGTAAGTGTCCTTGTGATCGTGTCAAAGGAGAAGCCGTTAAATGAGATGACGCTATTCTCCTGGCTGAAGGAACGGCGCAGGAGGCTTCTTACGCGCGCGGAGAATTCTCCGAAATCAAAAGGCTTGACAAGATAGTCGTTCGCGCCGCTGTCAAGTCCCAGAATACGGTCTGAAAAATTTGTCCGTGCTGAGAGAATGAGTACTCGCGTCTCGAGATCTGTTTTGCGGATTTCTGCAAGGATATCAAGTCCGCCCATGCCCGGAAGGTTAAGATCAAGCACGATAAGGTCATAAGCATTGACGTAAGTAAGTGCCAGCCCTTCGGCACCGTCAGCGGTGGAATCAACAAGATACCCGCTTTTCCTTAACCCTTTTAACAGTGCATTCAGTAAATCTAGTTCATCTTCAATTACTAAAATCCGCATGGCTATGCCCCTCACTATAGGTAAAAATTTAGGCTATTATACCATACGCAGGGTAAAGAAATGGTTAAGGAATTGTTACATTTAAGCCATGAGTCAGCTATTCAAAAAACTGCGGTTGTTTTAATGAGTAAAGAAACTCCAAATATGCAAAATGTTTTCTGAAAAATAAAAACCCGCTTTTTTTAGAAAAAAGAGGCGGGTTTCATTTTTCTTAACCGAACCTTAACCCACAATCTGGTAGCATTGCGGCAGCAGACTGCTAAACTTAAATACCTTGGAGGAAATCGTAATGAAATGGAAAAACACTGCACGGCGCATCAGCCTCTTGCTGATAATCAGTATACTGGCCGGGTGCCTCTTAACTGCATGCAACGGAAAAAAAGAAGACGTTCAAATGGGCCGGTATACTGAAAAAGAGCTTCAAGGGCTTTTGGATAAAAGCAGAGTACTTAGCGCAAAGACAAACGAGTCAGGGAATATTGTTATATACGCATACGGCGGTATAAACGATGGCTCTGCCGTGACGCGGAGCGTTCTCCCGAAGGATGGAGGAACGCTCCAGACAACGGAAGTGGACTGGGCGAACGAGCTTATCGGGGATACCGTCGCCGCCCTCGACTTCGACGAAGGCAGCGACGGTACTGCGTATCTTTTATACATGGACTACATAACGAGACAGTATCAGCTTGCACGCTATCAAAATGGCGCTGTCGACCATATCGAAATTGACGGCTGGAACACTGCGTCTCCAATCGATTCCACCGTGCCGGATGACATCCAGTCTCCGGATGAAAATGGAGAGGAAGACCCGGATAATATGAAAGGCACGGGCGGCTCGATCAGTATCGGAGGTGTTGGCAATGTGCAGGCCTATGACGAGGCAGTGCTGTATCCGCTTGGGGTGAACGCTATTGATAACGGAGATTTTCTGATTACCTACAGCGCAAGCGGAATCCACCGCTATGAAGCAAGCGGGGAGAAGGTGCTTGAATATTCGGGCTCTCCGTATAAAAAAGCCGTTGTAGACCGGCAGAGGCTTGCCTTTTTTGACGCGGAAACAGGGGGCATTATAGTCTGTGACCTTAATACCGGCAAAACACTGGAGAACTATTCCTATAATGGAGACGCCCTCAACGTATCGCTGGCGATGGATGACGAGAACGTATATGTAGCCGATAATAACGGTATCCACCGGCTTTCCCCGGATGGGAAAGAGACCGTAGTTGACGGCGGCCTGACTTCGCTTATGATTCCGACATACAGCATTGACCGGCTTTTGGCCTCCGGTGAAGATAAATATTTCTGCATCCTGAGCGACGAAGACGGCGCCCACCTGATGCAGTATCAGTTTGATGAGACTGTTTCCGCGTCCCCAAGTAAAGAACTGAATATATATACCCTTTACGACAACAACACCATTCGCCAGGCAATCGGCGTTTTCCAGAAAAATAACCCGAATGTCTGCGTAAACCTAACCGTTGCCATGGCGGATGAAAGCAGTGCAACGGTCGAGGACGTTATCCGCAGCCTGAATACCCAGCTTCTGAATGGAACGGGGCCGGATCTGATTGTCCTGGACGGACTTCCGATACAATCCTACATTGAAAAAGGGATTCTTTCAGACATTTCAGAGCTGGTCAGCCGCCTTACGGCCTCCGAAGGGCTTATGAAGAACATGATGAGTACCTATACGCAGGATGGAAAGACCTATGCGGTTCCGTCGCGCTTTACGTTGCCTGTCATGGTGGGTGAAAGCGAGAGCCTATCCGGGGTTAACTCTCTTTCAGACCTCGCCGCGCTTGTGAAAAGCGGGCAGTCCGGCACGCCGGCATTCTTCGTAACGCCCAGCGACCTCTGGACGAGCAAAACCGGCTCAATGATGAAGTACTACGATGCATTGGTAAAGAGCTTCACAAATGAAGACGGTTCATTAGACAAAGAGGCTCTGGAATCCTACTTCTCCGATATGCTGGAAATCGACGCGGCGTTGAAGGAAAATTCACCGCAGTCGGGCGATGACTTTTACTTTTCCATGGCTATGGGCGGCGACTCGAGCTCTGAGGTGTTGGATACCGGTTCATGGAGCCTTCGAGACGGAAACGCGCGCGTCCACATTCAGGAGCTTATCGGTATGATGGGCCTCTTAAGCCTCGGCGGAGATTTGGGCGAAAAGCCTGAAATGGAGCTGAAATCCCTGTTTGATGACGAAATGTACTACCCGGTCGCCGGTATCGGCATCACAAGCACGAGCGCCCGGCAGGTACTTGCAGAGCAGTTTATTGAAACGCTTATGTCAAGTGAAGTGCAGAGTAAATACCTCTATGACGGCTACCCTGTAAACACGGGAGCGATGGACGCCATGATTGAAGAAAATCTTGGCGGAAACAAGCCCATATCCGACATGGAATTTGTGGAGCTGTGCAAGAAGCTGACTACCCCTGTTTTCGTGGATGATGTAGTCAAGAGTGCGGTAACCGAGCAAATTTCAGGGCTTCTTGACGGCAGCGTAACACCGGCGGAGGCAGCCCAAAACGTAGTTGACAAGACGCGCATTTATCTTGCTGAATAAAAAGCGAAAGGGGGCGCCGCTATGCGCTTAGGCATAAAAAACAGGATTGCAGAACGCGCCGAAGAAGAAAAAGCGCTTCTTCGTGCCGGGGAAGCCCCCCGGCCGCGCATAAAAAACCAGATACAGCGCACGGTTGTTCGGCTGCTTGTAGGTTTTCTGGCGCTTATGCTTGTCTTTACAATAGTTTCCAGCGTAGCGAACGGGGCGACCGTCGCACGGGTGCAGACTGACACATTCAAGAGCGGCGTGCTTACAAACCGCACCACGATTGACGGGCAGATCGAGGCGGAGGGCGATATTTCCATTGCCCTGCCGGAGGGGCTACGTGTTGAAACCGTCTACGCAAAGGAGGGGCAGAGGGTGAGCATAGGTGACGCACTGCTTCGTATCGACCTTGAGGAAATCAGTGATAAGCTCACTACCCTTGAAAAAGATATCCGGATACTGAAGCTCAAGATAGGGGTGGCCGAGAGCGGCGTATCGGGAGGCCGCACGGACGCTATCTTAGCTGCCCAGGGGGCGCTGGACGAGGCCTGCAGCGATTACGACCGCTTGATTGAAAAACTGGAACGCCAGAATTCCCGTTCCGGTGAGGATTATCAGGAACTGCTCGCCGCGCTTGAAAAGGCAGAGGCCGACTATGAAAAAATAGTGGTAAAGACAAGGGATAACTTGATAAAAGCGGCGTCGGATGCCGTTACAGCGGCAGAGGAGAGTATCGAAAGCACACAGGAATCCGCCGCCGACGCGATCTGGCAGGCAGAACAGACGCTCAGTCAGGCACCGGATACGCGGAGTAATGCGGAAAGCACCTATTCCCAGGCGCTGAGCGCATATGCTAATGCTAAAACAAACCTAGATAACGCAAAAAAGGTCTTAAGCGATCTTGTAGCCGTCGATGAGCAGGACCTTGGCCTGATTGCAAAAGCACAAGAGGCGGTTTCCGACGCACAGTCGATATTTGACGCGGCAGGCAGTAGCCTTGACGCACAGCCATACAGCAGCTCGGACTACAGTTATGCCAAGGAGAGCCTTGAAATCACCAAGGAGCGATGGAAAAAAAACGTGCAAAAGGCCAAAGACGCGCATGCAAAAGCAAAAGAGGAGCTTTCGGCTGAAAAGGCGCGGACCGATTACTCAGATGAGCCTGACGTTATATCTGCACAGTCCGCCGTCGATTCAGCCAAGCAGGTGATAAAAAGCGCAGACAGAGACAGTAAGGACAGCGGTTATTCTCAGGAGGAGGATATCCTGACTGCACAGAAAGCCATCGACAATGCTGAGCGCGATTTGGAAAACGCTCAAAAGAAGGCTATAGACGACGCAAAGGATGACGACGTAACAAAAACACAGGCGGAAATCGACCGCCTTACCTATGAGGGCGAGCTTGAAGCGCTGGAAAAGCAGCAGGCTATACTTGAAAATGCGCTTGAAAATAATGGAGTATTTTTATCAGCCGCCGATGGGACTGTGCTTAAAACCATGAAAAAGGGCTCAAAGACAACGGCTGACACGGATGCCGTGACCATTTCCCGGAGCGACCAGGGATTCGTGTTCGAGGGAAGCGCCGCGAAAAAGGAGGCCAAGGCCCTCGAAGTAGGCGACACAGGCAAGTTATCCTACACTTATGAGGGAAAGAGCCACAGCGAGGAGGTTCAAATTACCTCTGTCGGCACTCCCGATGAAGAAGGGAATGTGGGAATAACGGCACGGCTGCCGGACGGGAGCTATCCCACAGGGGTTTCCGGCGACATAACCATTACGAAAAAGAGTGAGACGTACGATAGCTGCCTGCCTCTTTCCGCACTGCGCACGGGCTCTAACGGTGATTATGTACTGGTGCTCCGCGAAAAAAGCACCGTAATGGGAATCGAACGGACAGTTGTAGCTATACCGGTGACCGTGAAGGATAAGGACAGTGAGCTTATGAGCATTGAAAGCAGCCTTCTCTATAACGATAGAGTAGTGACGAGTGCAAATAAGCCGATTTCGGAAGGAGACAGTGTTCGTCTTGAAAGCTAGAAACCGGGCTCTTGTATTCATAACACTGCTGGCGCTTATTTTCTGGTGCCTTGCGGCTTCGCAAAACGGAATGATCCGGAAACTCTCGGGCAGCGTAAGCGTATGGTGGGACACAGGCGGGGCAAGTCCGGCCGCTCTCCTGAAGTACGAAAGCTACGCACGGGAGGACGGCGCCGTAAACCAGCCGGAGGCCACGCTATGGCAGCAGGGCGCCCGGCAAACCGTATCGGACGGGGAATACAGGGAATTGGATTCAAGCATCATAACCGTTTTTGGGAAGTGCGAAGAGGTCACCTCCGCACAAATGCTGCACGGTTCATTCCCGGCATGGAGCGACACGGAAGGATGCGCTGTCAGTTCGGGCCTTGCGTTCGCTCTATGGGGCGGCGTCGATGTTCTGGGGATGCCCATATATATCGGAAATGAGGTCCTGTATATCCGCGGCGTATATGATGCTTCAGGAAATAACATGCTTCTGCGGCAGGCAAGAGCCGATTCAGATACGGCGCTTGCGAATATGCAGCTTCGCTTTCCGGAAGGCGGCAACCGCGAGGAGGCGGAAAACTGGCTCAAGAGCACAGGCTTCGGTGGCGGTACCGTTTTGGACCTACCATTTCTTGGATGGGCGTGCGGCGCTATGCTGGATATACCAGTCATTCTTCTGGTGGGGTACATATTTATAAGGCTTATTAGCCGCGCGAGAGGGCTGCGGCATTATCCCCTGCTTCTGCTGCGATATATTCCACTTGCGCTGGTCATTGCCGCCGGGACGGTTTTATGCATGAACTCACTCAGTGTTCCCGCACGGCTGATTCCGACAATGTGGTCGAATTTCGACTTTTGGAAGAGCCTTTTCTCAGGATTCTTCGGCAATATTCAGGTTTGGCTCGCGGCGGTATCATCTATGCGGGATATGGAGCTATGGCCAAAGGTGCTTATACTCATTTTCCTCACCCCGTTATCGGCCGCCCTGATAATTATTTCTGCAAAAATAGTCAGGATTCATTCATACAAATACCTGCTTGTTTACTGCTCTGCGTACATGGCTGCCCTCTGTGCCGTTTCCATGATAGTGTCAGCCGCCGGGGATGTGGCCTTCAACAAAGCGATGTACCTGGTCCCCTGTATATGGATTAGTGCGGAGTATTTGCTAAGCATGCATGAAACGCACATCACGGAACCGGAGCTTGAAAGGATAGAAAACGATGAAAAAAAGGAACTTGCCGGCGGTAGCCATATTTCCTCCTCGGAAAACAAAACGGACGCCGCGGGGCATATCGCGGAAAAACCGGGAGAATATGCCCGAAAATAGCCCCCTCAGAGAACGGATAGTTCCGTGGCTCTTTCTTGCCCCAAGCCTCGTTTTCGTCACGGTAATGGTTCTGCTCCCTTTTCTGGATGCGCTCCGCCGCTCGTTTTTCTCAGCGATGAGCAGCAAATTTGTCGGACTTGCGAATTACAAGGCGGTATTAAGCAACGAGGCGTTCAAGCTGGCTGCCGCGAACACCGCCAAATTCATCGCCGTTTGTATTCCGCTTTTGTTGCTTATCTCTCTTCTCATTGCCCTGATGCTAAACGCGCTGAAGGAAAGGCGCGGCATATTTAAAACCTCGTTTCTAATACCGATGGCAATCCCGGTGGCGTCAATTGTCCTGTTATGGCGTGTAATATTCCACGAAAAGGGGGTCCTGAATTCGGTTTTGAGCCTTGTGGGCGTGGAGCCGGTTAAATGGATAGGAAGCTCGGCGGCGTTCGGCGTGCTGGTGTTTACATATCTCTGGAAAAATTTCGGCTATGACATGGTGCTGTGGTTATCCGGTATAAGCGGCATCAGCCCCGCATTATACGAATCCGCGCAGATTGATGGGGCCGGAAGTATCCGTAGATTTTTTAAAATTACGCTGCCGAACCTCATCCCGACGATGTTTACAATCACAGTACTCTCGCTCCTGAATTCGTTCAAGGTTTTTCGTGAGGCGTATTTAATTGCCGGGAGCTACCCGGATGACAGCATATATATGCTCCAGCACCTGTTTAATAACTGGTTTGTGAACCTTGATGTGGACAAAATGTGCGCTGGTGCGGTGCTTATGGCGCTTGTGGTATTTCTGCTGATTATGGCGCTGCAAAAGGTATGGAGCAGGGGTGATAAGCTATGAGAAGATGGCTTCTTGCGGCATTTCTCACATTTGTAGCGTTCTTTGTCTGGATTCCCCTGTGGCTGCTCATCTCCGGCTCCTTCATGGGGGCTAAGGAGATGACGCAAAATCTGGCCCCGGTACTTGAAAATGCGAGCGGCTACGCAAGCTGGCCCATTATCGCAAAATACCCGACATTACAGCCGTATGTCGAACTGCTTCTTGACACGCCGCAGTTTTTCGTTATGTTCTGGAACTCCTGCATTCAGGTTTTTCCCATCATACTTGGGCAGGTGCTGATTGGAGCCCCGGCGGCATGGGCATTAGCGAGGTTCCGTTTCCGCGGCAAAAAGCTTCTCTATTTCATCTACATCGTGCTTATGCTGATGCCGTTTCAGGTGACGATGGTTTCAAGCTATCTTGTGCTGAACAATATGGGGCTTATTAATACCGCGTGGGCAATCATTCTGCCGGGGGCGGCGTCCACCTTCCCGGTGTTTATCATGATCCGCTTCTTTACCGCTATACCGGACGCCGTTACGGAGGCTGGCGAGATGGACGGGGCCTCACATTTTCAAATCTTTCTGCGCATCGGGCTTCCACTTGGTGCGCCGGGGATACTATCCGCGGTAGTTCTAGGGTTTCTCGAATACTGGAATGCGCTGGAGGCGCCGCTTGCGTTTCTGAATGACCAGTCGTTTTGGCCACTCTCGCTTTATCTGCCGAATATCACAGCGGATAATGCGGGCATCTCTCTTGTGGCTTCGGTGATAATGCTTGTCCCGGCGCTGCTGATTTTCCTTTTCGGGCAAAAATATCTGGAGCAGGGCATCACCGCATCAGGGATGAAAGATTGATAATAAGGAGTATTTTATGAATGAAATTGCTGATGTGGAGATAAGCGGGGTCAATAAATGGTACCCCGGTGACGTACACGCCGTTTCAGATATGTATATGGAAATACATAAGGGTGAATTCCTTGTGTTTGTCGGTCCGTCGGGCTGCGGTAAAACCACCCTGCTCCGGATGATTGCCGGGCTTGAGGCGATTAGCAGCGGAACGATCAGCATGGGCGGACGCGTTATAAACAAGGTCGCACCCAAAAACCGCGATATCGCCATGGTTTTTCAGAATTATGCGCTGTATCCGACTATGAAAGTGAAGGAAAACATCGCGTTCCCACTGAAAATGCATCATACAAACAAAAAAGAAGCCGCGTCGCGTATTGCCGAGGTCGCCGAAAAGCTTGAGCTTAAAGCACTCATGAACCGAAAACCTGCGGCGCTTTCCGGCGGCCAGCGGCAGCGTGTGGCTCTCGCCCGCGCGATGGTGAGAAAGCCAAGGCTATTTTTGATGGACGAACCGCTTTCCAATCTGGACGCAAAGCTGCGAACCGAGATGCGCCGTGAAATCGTATCACTCCAGCGTGAGCTTCGGGTCACAACGGTATATGCCACCCATGACCAGACGGAAGCCATGACGATGGGCACACGAATCGCCGTTATGAACGAGGGCGTTTTGCAGCAGATAGGGACGCCGAAGGAGATTTACCGTAATCCAAAGAATCTCTTTGTGGCGGGCTTTATCGGTTCTCCAGGCATGAATGTCTGGGATACGGAAGTCGTCTTTATGGAAGGCGAATATTTTCTTGCTCTGGGTGGCGCCCTGGTTCCAATACCCGCTAAAACGCTGTCTGCGGTACGTGAGGGGAAAAAAATCAAGGCGGCGATTAGGCCGGAGCATATTATTCCAGCCTCCTCTATCTATGAAAGCGCGGTCACAATGAAGATTGATATGGTAGAAAACTCCGGGCGCGAGGCCGCCGTTTTCCTCTCCGCCCCGGGAAGCCCCTCTCTCGCTATGGTCACGAATGCGGATTTTGAGGGCTTTTCCGGTGAAATGATCTCAGTTTGCCTTAGGGCGGAGAGGATACACTTGTTTGACGCGGAGACGGGGGCCGCGATAGAATCGGATTGAGAATTGCTCCGTTGCCTTCTTTTCCTTGCTAATGGCATATCTTGGGGCGAATTGTCTGGCTATCGAGAGGAGCTTGATAAACGTAACGCAGTTATTTTCTCCGAATACCAAAACGGTACTTCTATCGAAAAAAGTGCTGACCGCTATTATCTTTCGATATATGCCATAAGAAATACAATCTATCAGAAATGAAAATGGGGGCTGCTAAAAGGCAGTCCTATTTTTATACTGAAAAAGACTATACAAGGAAGCACATTAGGGAATACTCCCAAATTTCATAGGAGTTTGATGAAATCTCTGTAAAATAATTATCAGAAATAGTATAATAGTGCATAGTCAATTATTAAGAAAGAGGGAAAATAGTTTGGAAATCGCTTTTACTATAATACTTTTAGGTTTGGTTCTTTTGCTCTATTTTTCCAACAGGAATAACAAGACCAATGTGTGGTGTGCCATTGCCGGACTTATTTTCTGGCTTGGCATTGTAAAAGAAGCCATATTGTACAATATCATCCCGCTTTTAGAGCCAATATTCAAAAACAACAACCTCCATGATTATTTTATGCCGGTATATTCCGTCTGTACATGGGCGCTTTATTCTCTTGCTATGCCGACTTCCGTAATTTTTTCTCTCTATTTCAACAATTTGGACATTACACATCCAAAACTGATGCGGCGAGTGAAAATACTGCTGTACATTCCTGCTTTTGTGCTGACATTTATATTCCCCCCCCTAACCTTTCGGGCATATCAATTGAGCAGTCTGCCATTTTGGATTACATACGCCGTATATAACCTGAGCTTTGGCGTCATTTTCACCTGTTTTATGGCTACGGGTGTGCGAATTGAAGCGCCGGGAAAGAAAAAAATGCAAAAAAGATATGTGCGGCTGATTACTTTACCGCCGGTGCTTTTTTGGATGACCTCCGTTTTTTTGACTCATCCATTCGGCCTCACAAAGTATTTTAAATTGTGGCAGGCAAATGCCGTTCTTTTGTTTCTTTGCATTGTCATTTTTATCGTTATGGCTTTTAAGGACGGTCTTATGGGGCTTAAACTTACGAAGGAATCATACAATTGGAACTCTGACATGGGTTTGATCAATAAAGGCGCGGAATATACAAATCATATGCTGAAAAATCAAACCGCAAAAATGGAATGGTGTATTGAAAACTTAAAATCACAATTTGATACACCGGATAATAATTCGGAACTTCCGGAAGAACTTGCTATTCTGGAACGCTCCGTTTCGTATATAAAAGACTTTACAGACAGAATCAAAAAGCATTCGGAAAATATTCAGCTGTCAGAAAAATCTTGGAATCTAAGGCAAGTGCTTGACGTAGCCCTTCCGGTTTCCAGCCAGGATTTACATCTGTGTATATTGGTACCGGACAATGTACATTGGATATGTGACAAAAACCATATGTCGGAAGTTTTCTCGAATATTATTATTAACGGTATAGAAGCGGCGCAGGATACAAACGCGATTGAAATCTCAGGGGGATATGATAAAAGCAAACGGAATTATCTTTTGAGTTTTTCCGATCATGGCCGGGGGATGAGCGAAGACGAAATTAACGATATGTTTGCGCCATATTTCACGACTAAAAATACCGAGAAAAATTTTGGACTTGGTCTTGCTTATTGTAAAAACGCAGTGGAAAGACACGGAGGGACAATTACTGCAAAAAGCGATGCCGGCAAAGGAACGACCGTTACCATCGCGTTTCCGGCGAATAAGGTTGAAATCAGAGACAGCAGGGCGGGGGATGAAAATGACTGAAAAAATAAAAGTTCTTTTGGTTGAGGACGATTTGGATTTTGTGTTTCTCATTAGAAAAATGATTAAGCAGGATGCTTCTTTAGATTATTCAGGGCACGCTGTTAGCGGAAAAGATGGCGTAACGCTTGCGAAAAAGCTACTGCCGGAGATTGTGTTGATGGACTTAAATCTTTCCAAAAGTGACCTGGACGGCATAGAGGCTGCGCGGGAAATCAGAGTATCAACGGACGCCAAAATTATATTGCTCACATCGTTTGAACAGCCGGACATTATTATAAACGCAAGTAAAAAAGCCTTTGCGTCGGGATATGTTTTTAAAAGCCAATGCCAAACGCTAACAGACATCATCCATAAAACCGCCGTTTCAGGGACGCCGCAGTCGCAATTTATTAAAGAATTGTTTTTGCAGGATTTAACCTCCGCTGAACGGCACATCGTTAACATCATGTTAGGCGCAGACACTTCGGCGCAATCGACGGAAAAAACGATAGCCAATCAAAAAACGAGTATATTTAGGAAGCTGGGGCTCAAAAACACAAATGAGCTGAACCATATTTTTAGAAATTGGTAAAATACTATTATGCGGGGGGCGCGTTAATGTCAAAGTCCATGAATTCAAAAAAGGCGTCAGAAGTCTCTGAATATCAAAACAGATTCGTTTTGACCGAAAACAGAATTTTGTCTTGCCGCACTACACGGGAATTCATGACGTTGATGAGAGAAATTCCACCCGTCTTTCGCAAAAGCAGAGAAAGCGCGATAAAAAATATACTTTATATGTTAACAAATTCAGAAGAAGGATATTCCATTTTAGAATTGGCCGATGCTTGCGGTGTAAGTGAATCGACTATCAAAAAAATACGAAAAGGCAATCGCTTTCCCTCGAAATATTTATGGGTGAAATTTGGATTGTTATTAAACCTGGAGCCGGAAGAAATTCGGGACTTTATGCATATTGCCGGATATGCATTGAACGTTTCAGTCATTCCTGATGCCATCCTGTATTTTTCATTAATAAATAGCTTGTCTTTAGAAGACGTCTTTTGGATGTTACAGGAATTTTCAGGAAATGAAGAAGCGGAAAGATTCTTGAGAAGCGGATAATGATGTTTTTTATAAAGGGGACAGCTTGTACCTTCCCGAAAATGATTTCACCAAATATAATTATGATGATACTAGGATTGCGAGAGTACAAAGCGCGAAGCAATCCGTAGGGATCAGGACATAAAAAGACCAGGGGGGATAAAAGCATGGAACCTATCGCTATTTCTAAGATTGCTCTTGAAGGAGCTAAAAAAACCTTTGAGGCTGCCGACAAGGCAAGAAGAATTTTTTCTGTCGAACAAGCGTTGGTGAGTGACCGCCAATTAGATACTTTAAAGAGTGCCGCTTTCATGAAAGACGCGGGGCGTTCCGGCGAAAATCTCTTGCCTATTGATGTTAAAGAAAAAGCTCTGGATGTTAACAAATCATCCGATTCTTTGAAAGGCTCAGTCTTTTACGGCAAGAATATGAATGAATTGCTTGGGGAAGCGAACAACAAAGTAATGCAGGATATTCTGCGGGTGGAACGCGATCCGAGAAAATTTCAGGAAGATATCGCTAAACGTATCGCTGAAAAATCCGACTACCTCAATGAACAAGCATGGCAGGTGTCAGACCATAACGGCAAATTGGCAATGCTGCGTGAAATGAATACGATTATGGCAGAGGAAGGCTGCATTCCCCGCGACCTTATTAAAACGACCAAACTTGAAGCGGGAAAATTCGAGGGTAGCACAAACGCCGAAACGAATTTATTTATTATGGTTGACCCTGAAACCGGCATGTTAAAGGCCGATCCATCACGCAGGCCTGTTAAAATCACTTTTAATGAGGAGATGCTTCGCAACCCGGATTACACGTTCAAAAACGCCATGGAAACACTTTATCATGAAAACATCCACGTCATGCAGCAGCAATGTCTATGCGAACCGGGAAATACATTTATGTATGCCGAGCAAAAAAATGAATGGAAAAAAAATGTCTTGGATAGGATGAGCGGAACCAAGGAAGCAACGAGCGATAATCCATTTGTCGATTACATAACTGACCCGATGGAAAACTTCGCTCACGGTCAGGCATCAACCTTTATCAAGGTTTACAATGATGTTAGCAGCAAAGCCGATGTAACGCCGCTTTGGGCCACTGAAAAAATACCTGACAATGTTTCTTTCGGTTCCTTTTCTGAGCAGACTCCGGAACAAATGAAAGCGAAAGCCCAGGCAATTGAAAAAGCGGAGAAAGCGCGGAAAGAAGCGGAGGATAAGCTGAACACCTTAAAAAGGGACGCGGTACTGCATCCGTCATACATCAGCAGTGACATAAAAGACGCCGAGAGAGCGATTCAAGCCGCGAAAGACGCGGAAAACAAAGCAAAATACCTTTAAAGCAACCGCAAAAGTGATTACTAATTAATTAGAAAGTGAGGATTTTTTCATGGAAAGAGCATCCTTGGAACGGGAATTTTTCATAGCAAAAAAATCATTAAAGGATGAAGTTAGATCCGCTTTGACTCGGATTTACACGGAAGATTTACCGTCTTTTATTAAAAATTCAAACTCAATGGCTTTAGGATCGGCTACTGTCAACGAGGAGCAACGATTGATGTATCCTGTTTTAAGACGCTTGCAGGACAATTGTGAGAAAGAATTCCAATCCGCATTTTTAAGAGCGGGTTTTCCACCGAACAGGGTTTCAATTATATGGATGCGCGTTCAAGCGGACTTAACAGCACCTGTGTGTTCCAACTTGGATCCTGCTCTGTTTAAGGCCGGTCTTTATTCACCGGCGGATCATAACCCGGAACCAAATACAGCCTCACATTCATCAACAAGGCATGAGCCGAATGTCGTAGCGGATGTAATAGGGTGCGGTTCTGCAGTTGTGACGGCTGTATCTGCTGCCACATTAGTAATGGGCGGGCCAAAGCTTGTTATTGCCGGAGTGGTTCTGGGCGCGGTTGGTATGGCGGGCGGTTGGGGGTTGCCATACATGGCTGAAGGGCAAAAACCCGGTGAAGGGATTAAAACAATTTTAAGGGAAGATTCGGCAAACAAGGACGTCTCCTATTCATCTTCCGAAAGTCCTCAGAAAAAGTGTGATCCCGCAGTACTTCAAAGCCAATTGCAAAAAAACCAACAACAGTTATTCCTCTGGATCGACCGCGCCGCAGAAGCTGCCGTTTGTGTCGGAGAAGCTGAATAATATTGGGGAGGTATGCCCATTATGGAACGTGAAAAAGCAATCATTGATCAAAGCTGCAAAAATTTTGATCTTTCTTTGGTAACCTCGTTTCTGGAAGAAAGACAGATCCCGGTGTCTGCCGTTATGGATGAGAACCCATTGGAAACAATTCTGGATGATTCGCCTTATTCAAGGATTCTTTATTTTGTTTCTCTGGATTCCGGCGCTCAAAAATATCAGCTGGATTTTGTTCGAAAAGCAAAAAGTGTAAGGCAATGGCTGATCGTTCTGACAGGTGAAAAAAGCTTTTCCACAGACAGAACAATACAATACTGGCAATCAAAATCATCCGGTCTCGGCGCATTTGTTAAGGTTATTTTCATTGAGCCCGGGACAGTCGGAGAGCTTGCGCGTTCAATGGATATTCTTATTGAGAGCAAAATAAATTCCTGTGTCATAGCGTCTAATAAATCGTCGGTTGGAAGGAAAACCTTTGCCATGCTGCTGGCGAACAAGATCCCCGACTATACATTTTGTGTCTGTAATTATGAAAATTATTGTGAGCAGGCTCCAAAGGCGGGAGCGATATTCATTATCGGAACACAGTCAAACGATTTTCTGCTGCCTCCGCCGGATGACGGCTTTAACCGGGTAACACTAATTCTGAATAAAATTGATGAGTCACCAGTAAGTTTGGTTCGTGCGGAAGAGACAAAACATGAGATTCTAAAAGAAATGAATCATTTTGGATGGAATATCCCCGATTCATTTAGCCGCTTTTACATAACAAGTTTGAAATACGAATCCTTCAATAGCGAAATTCGTGACGGTAAGCTTGATTGCGGTTCGCTTAAGCTGAATACTGAGTTTTTGCTTTGGGACGATTTTGGTTTGCCGCAGCCCCGTGCCGGCTATTCTGAGCATGCCATCGCGAATTTTCTAGGCAAGTTTAATGAGCTTGAACGTATCGAAAAAAGTATTAGAGGGTAAGGAAAAGCAGGAAGGAGGCCAACTGTGGAGAAAATGCATCCAAATATGTTCGGACATAAAACGCGTACCCGTGTTGGTGTTGCCGGCTGCCAATCTTCTGGAAAAACCAGTGTAATCAACGCGCTGATTGAATATCCTTTACTTCCTGTTTGTCAGCTTCGTACGACGTGTGTCCCGGTTGAACTGCGGTATGGCGAAAAAATTCACATTGAAGTTAAAACCGCTTCAGGGGAAAAAATTGATGTTCCCTGTTATGATATTGACTCGCCGCTATTTTGGCTGCTTGCGGATTACTTTGTCAATTGTAAAGAGTGCATTGGATTAGAAAACGTACGGTATTTTGTTTCTTCCATCTTCTGCGAAGGTAAAAAAACAATATTAAGCGATTTATGTTTAAATCCGAGTGATCCCAAGCATATAGCCGTCTTGATATTAACTGTTTTGTGCGCATATGTACATCAAAACAATCCAAACTGCAATGACCCAGAGGTTTTACTTATGCAGGAAAGGCAGAAGCACATTTTATACCGTTTGGGCCTTGACGGGAAAGGGAAAAACTATTTCGTTTCAGTCTGCTGGGATTCATTATTTCTTAAGAATAATCTATCCCTGATTGATTTGCCCGGATTCGGTGCGGATGTCGATGAAGCGAACGGTTTTTTGTCACATTCACAAACAGCGCTTTTGGCAGCTAAAAATTTGGATAAGCTTGTTTATGTTCTGGTTCCTCAGATTCTGATCGAAGGCGAAGAGCTATTAGCAGAATTTAAAAACATAAAAGGCGGACAATTTGATGTGATTCCGGTGATCAACAAAATAGACGATATCTCCGCCGGTGTCTCCTCCGAAACCGTTTTGAATTCGGCAAAAACATTTTTTAAACGCCACGCTGTTGATTGCGATGAAATCCATTGTATATCAGCGCTTTTCAGCGAACAGGTCTTTATAGAAAATGGACTGATCGAGATATGGCATACAAACTTTGCTTCAAAACGTCTCCAAACCGACTTTGATGGAGATATAAAAGGATTACAAGAAGATTTACCGGGAATCCAAAGACTGCTACAAAAGAGGTATGAACAGTCAGGGATCAAAAAATTCCGTGGAGCACTGATTTCTTTTATGAATTGCCGCGTTATCAGGCGATCCTAAAAAGATGTTATGAAAACAAATCCTGAATACCTGAACTACAAAAGTTATTATCGGATTTGGTAAATACCCGATAGAAGAATTTTATGATTAACGGAGGCTATAAAATGGAAATTTATGAACTCAGAAAAACGGTGCTCGATGCGTGCGAGCAACTGCAGAATCATCCGGCGGTGTCCTATTTCAACGGAAAAAATGGAGGCGATTACGCTAAAAAATCCATAAAAAGTCAGAATATCCTCGCAAACAAAAATTTCAGTGTGGGAGTTGCGGCTTGCCAATCCGCCGGAAAATCCAGCGTAGTCAACGGGGTTCTTGGTTTTCCGCTCATGCCTGTCTGCAATTTGCCGGCCACCTGCACGGTAGTACGATTGAAATACGGCGAAACAATACGGATTGAAATTGGTCTTTCTGATGGTCGCAGCAAAGCTATATCCTGCAACAATTTGCCTCCTGCCCTATTTACGAAGCTGCTTCAATATTACTGTGCTTGTTTTTCCGTCATTGGACTTGAAAATGTCCGGTATTTTATGGACAGACCGTTAAAACCTGAAACAAAAACGATATCACCGGCTGAATTGAAAATGAATTCAAATGACCCGCGTCATGTGGCGGCGTTGCTTCTGGCCGTACTGAGCGCATACATGAAGCAAAATGAGGATGATAAAATTCTCATGGCTGACCAAAAAGACGCTCTAGATCTTCGCAGCAAAATATTTCAGGATATTGGACTATTAAAAAAAGAAAGAAACTTTACGGTGACGGTTTACTGGAATGCGCCATTTTTGAAAAATGGGCTGTCGATATCTGATTTACCTGGTCTGGGGGCGAATGTTGAAAGCGGAAACGGAATTGAATCACACGAAGAAATCACGCTTAAAGAAATAAATGAGACACAAGCGATGATGTATTTATTGACGCCAACCATGCTTAAAACAGGTGAGAAGGCGCTTGAGGCCATGATGAATGTTTCCGCTATAAAAGATTCGGCATATTCGGATGACCGGGTTATTGGCGTTATTAATAAAATGGATCAAATTGCCGGCGGTATGACGGCGGATGCCCAAATGCGAGATGCGAAAGGATTCTTTATAAAGCGCGGCGTCCATCCCGAAACGATGGTCCCTCTCGCCGCTATTTATGGAGAATATGCGTATATCGAGAACGGGATCAATAACATTGAAAGTACAGAATTTGCCACAAAAAGACTGGAAACCGACCACTTTAACGATGAAAATTCATGGAAGGAAGAGTTACCACGATATTCAACCCTGCTGCAAAAAGCATATGAAAACAGATCCGGGATTCCGGAATTCCGTGATTTTTTGTGCAAGTACGCAGCCCGCACCGTTTTTATGAGTACGGTTGCTCATATAAACAATGTTCACCGTTTGTTAAAAAAAGCGGAAGAAACTCTCCGGAATGATATTGCAATTTACACCGGAGCCGCAACAGGAGTATCGGACTTGATGAGGAAGCTTTTTTTAGAGCTTACCGACGGAATTAGTAATCAATTGACAGACTTGCAGCGTCTCTTAGGGGCGAAGCTCCGGGATTCGATCGACCATGCCTGGGATGAACAGGATTTTAAAACTGTTCAGACGGAATTCGTTAGTAAGATTTCAACGGAAATGATGGAGCTACAGGAAGAGTTATTAAAGGTTAAAGGTAAGATGAGCACCAGCCTTGTTGACGATATCGTTATATACAGAGTGCGCCAAAATGAAATCCGCCCGAACGAACCCAATTATGGGTTATGGAACGACATGAAAAAGCTGATCGAAAATACGATTTTTAATAAATCATTCTCTTACCTTAGCTCAGAGTCACAGAAAATGATCCGAAAATTAAAAGATATTTTAGGAGAATATGATTCTTTTGTTGAGGAAGAATACCGGAAGATGTATTCCGATATTAAAAATTCACTCGCTCTTTTGTCTGAGGACGGCAAAACAAAGCTCGCTTCACAGCCGGAGATGCTGATCCTTTTAGATTCCGTTTTAGGACAGGTTTTTTGTGGTTTGGATGAGTGCCAGGACGCGATCTTGCGTTTGCTGAGCAGCAGTTCGGATATTGAGGCGTTAAACAACTTTATTGCGGATAAATTTGCCGGAGCGCAGGCAAACCTGCAGCTTGCCGCGCTTAAGAACTTACGCGATAAACTTGAAGGTATAAAAGAGACAGGCGTGCTGGCAAAGAATTCGCACCTGTTCAGGGCGGATCTATTCACGAATAAAATAAAAGAGCTGTTCGTTTTAGACCAGAGGCTTAGAGACGAACTATATGAAAAAACAAACGCACATACATATATTCTCGGTTTCTTGACGGATGTGCGTATGGAAAAGCAAAAAGCGGTACAATCACCAATGTCTAACTTTGAAGGTGAGTTGAAACGACTTTCCAAAGCATTAAAAGACGGCTTTGATTCACGCTCCGGTAACACGTATGGTAAAAGCGCCGAGCTTAGGGATTTGTTAGCGAGATTGCAGGCGGACTTAAAGGTCACAGGTCAACGGATCGATACCGCTATCGACAATGTTAAAAATGAAACATGGGCAGCCAGTCAGATGCAAAATTTAAAAGGAATCACATTTTCGTCTATAGGGCAAAGCGTGAACCCGTAACGAAAGGGGGTATTTGACATGGTTAGGGATAATAAAGACGTTTATGGTTCTTTTAATGTAAAATCTGAACTCAAAGAAGCAGATTGGGAATTGCTGTCCCTGCTTTTTAATGAGACTGAAAGCGTAACGGAGGACGCGCCAAGGGATCTTCCAGCCAATTTTATCAAAGAAACCATCGAGTTGCTTAATGAATTTCCAGCCTCCGGACCGATTAACGGCGCGGGACAGCATTTTGCGTTGCGAAGTGTCGGAAAGCCTCCGCAAAAACAAAACGGAGCCGATACAGATGGTAAAGCGCAAAACAAGATGACGGCCGCCGCTGAAACGCTGTTGTCAAAGGATGAAACGGTTTCAGTCAAGATGTCCCGTCTTGATGATGAATTACGGTTTTTGGTCGAAGCAGAGCCTAAAACGGCAGATTGTTTAGGGAACAGGCTGCAAGGTTTTTTAGGGCAAGCGCAGCTTGAAGCCTATTGGAAGCAAGCCAAGAAGTTTCCGTGCCGCAGTTATGCTCTGTGTCAGAAAACCGGACCGGAGGAAAAAGAACCGCAAGCGGTTAAAGCAGCAGAAACAGACAGCAACTGGCCGTCAGCCCTTGCAAACGCGAATTTTAAAGAGGATTTTTGCGTAACCGTTCGTTTTGTTCCGGTTACGGAACAAAAAATTTCGGAATGGATGGATAAGCTGGAATACTGCTATGCCACGGCGGTAGAATACCAGGATGTTACCATACAAGTTTCGGCCGGAGACAGTATCTCCAACGCGGATAAAGAAAACATTGTGAAAGAATTGGGAAAAACAATTATAGGCGTAGGCATATCCTCATCTACTAACCATAGCCTCTCTTTATCAAAAACGAAAAAAAATGCTGAGCTTGAGAAAGTGATCCAACTATTGCAGGTGCAGCTTCATGATCTGGTGGCCGCGCTGTCGATCGGCGGATGGAACATATTTATAAATTGTGAAGCAAAAACGATGGAAACGCTTAGCGCATTACAATCGATTTTAAGCGCTTCTTTTGTAAATAACGGCATTCATTCCGACTGGCGGGAGGACACCGACAGATGGGAGCAAAAATTGAAACCCGCAATCTTCGTTACGCAAAAAGACGCGCATTTATTTCTTCAGATTCCAAGTGAGGACTTTGAAGGGTTTGAAGCAAAAGAGAACGACGAGCTTTCTGTCAATCCTCCTAATGCTGCCGACGGGTTCGTTCTGGGTAAAGCATTAAAGAACGATTTACCGCTACGTGGAGAATTTAGAATGAATTCTGACGCGCTCAATCGGCACGCGTTTGTATGCGGCATGACGGGATCCGGAAAAAGCAACACTTTGTTCCATATTTTAGGGCAAGCTCCAGCGCCTTTTTTGGTAATTGAACCGGTCAAAGGTGAATATAAAACCTTAAAAAGTATTTTTCCCGATCTAAAATCACACGCAATGAACCCGATTGAAAAGACGGCGATGCGTATTAACCCATTTTGGTTTCCGAAGGGCGGAAGTCTGTCATTCCACATTGACGCGCTGAAAACCATTATTTCTTCCGCGTTTTCGTTATATGCGGCGATGCCCAATATTTTGGAACAATGTATTTACCTCAGTTACGCAAAGCGGGGCTGGAACATTGTTTCAGGAAAGAATATTTACACCGGAATCGTGAGTGAGGAATTCATCTTCCCTACGATAAGTGACCTGTGCCAGGAAATAGAGTTGTATCTTGAAAGAAGCGCTTTTACAGGAGAAGCGCTCGGTAATTATCAGGGAGCATTATTATCGAGACTTCAATCCTTTACAACAGGGGCCAAAGGTGTTTTGCTGAACACCACGAATCATCCGGATTATTCCGAATGGCTTGCAAATCCGACGGTTGTTGAACTTGACGCCTTAGCGGACGATTCGGATAAATGCCTTGTGATGGGTGTGATACTTATGCAATATTTCCAATATCTAAAGGTCAATACAAAGCCCGTAAACGGCTTACGGCATCTTACGGTCATTGAGGAGGCGCATCGGCTTTTCAAAAATGTCGGGCAAACGCAAAAGAACTCTGAAACCGCTGATCCGCAAGGGCAACTGGTTGAAACATTGAGCAATATGATGGCGGAAATACGTGCTTACGGAGAAGGTATTATCATTGTAGATCAAAGTCCTACTAAGATTGCCGAAGATGTCATAAAAAATTCAAGTATCAAAATTGTTCATCGCCTTGACAACAAGAAAGACATTGAAGCCATTGAAGCCTCTTTACTTTTAAAAGACGCGGCAGTTCTCATTTCCAGTCTTTCTCAGGGCAAAGCGCTTGTTCGTTCGGAACAGATGAGTAAGCCGGTAAAGGTATTGGTTGAAAAAAGCAGCGTGAAAGACACGGAGCTTGATTTATCTGCAGAAATAGAAACTGCGTCAGACACGAATGATATTGCAAATGCTGACTTTGTTCTTATGAACGAATCGTTTAAGGAAGACTTAGTTCTGATTTGCCGTAAATATATCAATCACATTTTATTTGACGACTATCACCAAATCGCCAATGCTTTGTCAAAAATCTGCCTTGAATTAAAGGAATATATGCATTTTGCCGGGTATAGTTCCGTAATGAGTCATTCCGGGAGAGGCTTCTATTTAAGGTTAATATCCAACGGGATTCGGGCGGCCATGTATTCCGAGCAAAAGTACAGTGAGCAGGCTATCATGCAAATTCTTATGTTGTCAGGCAAGCTGTGTGACATTGCGATCGACAATCGCTTAACGGATGCTGAAATCAGAGCGTTTTCAGCCTATCGCCGGGAACAGATTTACCCCCTTCTTACCGACAGGATCATCAACGCGCCAAATAAAAACAAAGAATATGCCATACTCATGAAGGTTTGCGGTTATCAGACAATCTACGCCGATATTTTATTTGAAATAATGAATTACGTGAACAAAAAGGAGTCTGTGCCGGATGAGCAGGAAGTTTCCTGGGCGTGGGCAAATGAACAGATAAAGCAATATATACCGTCTATGTTTCTTGTTGCGCCGGCTTCTTATGTTGTTGATAATCTTACAAAGCTTACGCAGTTTCTTTTTGAAATATTGTCGAAAGCGGAAGTTGACGAATAAAAACTCGTTTTGCGGAAATTCCAACTTCCGATTCGTTATACCGAGAAAAATAATTCTTTAAGAAAAGCTATTGAGTGATTACGATAAAATCATACAGCAATATCAGTATAAGGAGAGTTAAAATAAAATGGAAAGCTTTTGGGTAGATGACGTTTACAGGCGTCAGAACGGAAACCAAAAGAACAAAAAAGGAATCATCTCTACGGAGATGGTTAATAAAGCGTTGGAAATCGCTTATAGCACGCACAAAGATCAAACGGACAAAGCCGGACGTCCCTACATATTGCGCGTTATTCATGTAGCCGAACAGATGCAGGGCGAGTTTCCGGTCTGTGCTGCGCTGCTGTGTGATACGATCCGGCACGGTATTACTTTTGAAGAATTGTCCGATGCAGGTTTTTCGGAAAAGGTTATTGAAGCTGTCAAAATATTAGATAGGGATCCTATGATTTCTATTATGGAGCATGCGCGGAAAATCAAAGACAGCAGGAACTCATTCGCCGCGAGTATCGCCCTGGCGGGACTGCTATATGACTGTGATCTGTCAAAGTTCAGGAATATTGACGATGAAATCATCGCGTGGTATGACAGATGTATACAGACAATAGCGGTTTTTGAAAACGACAATCATACAAACCGCTGGAGAGACAGTGATATGCAATATATTTATACCGCGGCAAGCACTCGCGTACTTGATATAAAGATGGACGCGCCAAGCATCGGCGGACGTTTAAGTAATCTGGCGAAACGCCCATTTAACTTTCACGGCATCGAATGTGGGTCAATCGAAGGCGCGTTACAAAGCTTTAAGTTTTCTGACCAGGCTCGGCAGTGTGAAATTTGTCGGCTTCATGGAATGCAGTCGAAAAAGGCGGGCAGGGATCAGGACTGGCAGACCGCTCAAACGCTTTATTGGATGGAAAAACCGTTCGCGCGTGAAAGCGAAGAGTATCAGACTTTACTTAATGAATTGTATAAAGCTGCTTTTGACCAAAATGAAAGATTCCGTGAGGATCTGGCTCTGTCAAAGGGCTATAAGCTGCTGCACAGTGTAGGTTATGACGACCCGCAACGAACAATCTTAACACGAGACGAATTTATATCACGCCTTGAATGGCTGCGGAATATGTAAAACGAAGGACACTTCATCCTGTGGAGATATAACGAATTAATAAAAAACTGGACTCGTAGCTCAAATGGCTAGAGCGACCATAAAAGCTGGAAGGTGGTGGTTCAATTCCACCCGAGTCCATCATTGTTTAAGAGAGTGTGTGTAATGGATATTCTACGACGGCATTTCGTATTTGACGGCGTGGAATGCGCGTCAATCGAGGGGGCGCTCCAGAGTTTTAAATTCAGCGATCCGGAAAAGCAGCGGGAGGTCTGCGCTTTGATTGGTATAAAAGCGAAAAAAGCAGGCAGCCAAACCGACTGGCGTCCTGCACAGACGCTCTATTGGAATGGTATGGAATATCCCCGTGATAGCGCAGCGTATCAAGAATTGCTAGACCGTTTATATATGGCGGTTTATAAGCAGGATCAATGGTTTGTCAGTGATTTGTACGCGACCGGCAAACACGATTTGATTCATACGATCGGCAACAGCGATCCCGCCGAAACGGTGCTTACGGAAAGGGAATTCTGTGACAGGCTGATGAAATTAAGGGAAAGTATTAATAAGGAAACGCTGGGAGGCGGTTGCATGGCTATATATGATTGTTTTACTTATGTTGAGGACGAATCCTCCATTACAATACGTAAATATACTGGCGGCGGCGGAATTGTAAATATTCCGAACGAAATAAACGGTAAGCCGGTTACGGATGTTTCGTATTGCGCTTTTGAGGACTGCCGGAACATTGAATTTTTAACCATACCAAACAATGTAAAAACAATGTATCAAGCTTTTGATAATGTTATCGGCGGTTCTTTTGCCTGCGGGATAAAGCGCATCTATATCGGCTCCGGTTGTAAACATTTAAGCAATTTATGTTTAGTTCACGAGTTGCAATCGATCGAAGTTGCGCCTGACAACCAGTATTATTCCGCTGTTAATGGGGTGTTGTTCAATAAAAGCCAAACGGTTCTTGAAAGATACCCTCCAGCGAAAGCAGACGAATCTTTTACGATTCCGGATGATGTTGCGCGAATAGCGGGCAGAGCTTTTCAAGGCTGCAGATATTTAAAAAGTGTGACTCTGGGTAAACATATTAAAGAAATTGATAAATATACGTTTTTTGAATGCTGCGCATTGACTGAAATTATTTATACCGGTGAAACAAAAATGTTTCCTGATGCCTATAGCCCGAAGGAATGGTCGGAGCTTGTGCTTAAATATCGTTTGGATGGCTTCGATGGCAGTGATTTGAAAGTTTATTCCCGCAATTCTTACAGTTATGAACTGATATGGGATGACGTCGACATTAACAAATTGGCAATTCAAAAGAATTGGTTTAAAATGATTTTAGAGGATAAGGACGAATTTGACAAATTGTGTAGGGAATATGCTCTGATGTTTGTTTGGTATGAAGATTAAGGGGGGCAATTAAAACCGGGAAGAAGGTAAGTGGAGAATGAGTCTATCTGCATTATATTACAGCAAATTTGCCGTTGCTTATGTTCGCGGTGTTGCTATACGGAAACAACCGACCGAACAGCCTCTCGCACTGACACCTCCCCTGCTTGAGAAAAGCTTGGAGGAGCTGAATACGAATGAGTTTGAAGAAATCCTGGCAGCGGGTAAAGCGGCAGGATTAAAACTCTACCGGTTCAAGAATACCCATGATGATCTTCCCCGCGTTAAGCGGGTACTTGGCTTTTTGAAATCGGTTGAGATGAACAGCCTGCTTGATGTCGGCAGCGGGCGCGGCGTGTTTTTATGGCCGTTTATGAATGCGTTTCCATGGGTTGGGGTGACGAGCCTTGATATTCTGCCCCATCGTATTGACATGCTGAACACGGTGAAAACGGGCGGTATCGCCAATTTGAACGCTATAAGCGGCGATATCTGCGATTCGTCCATAGCGGATAAAAGCTATGATGCCGTTACCATGCTGGAGGTACTAGAGCATATTCCCGACACATTATCCGCGATTCGATCCGCCGTGAGGATCGCTAAAAGGTATGTCGTGGTTTCTGTACCGTCAAAGCCGGACAATAACCCGGAGCATATTCATCTGCTCACAAAAGATGTGCTAACAGCGCTTTTTAATCAGGCGGGATGCGAGCGGCTGCATTTCGACGGCGTGCCCGGTCATTTGATTATGATTGCGGCTGTAAAAGAAAAATAGGAAGGTGGTTAACGTGGCTTCATACCAAAGTGATAAAAAATACATACAAGTGATACCTTTTTTATATGACGACGTGCGGAGTTTCTCCGGTGGAGTGGCGGCTGCCTCGATCTGGAAGACGAAAGAAAGGTGTGACGTTTATGCCGCATTATAAATTGCTTAAATATCCGCGAACCCCTCATCTGGAAGGATCACGCCTGCAGCCGGGTGATGAGGATTTATCCCAAATAGCCTTTTTGAGCATTGCCGGGAAAAGAATCGTCGTTGAAGAAAAATGCGACGGCGCGAACACCGCCATATCCTTTGACGGGGACGGTGATCTGCTTCTACAAAGCCGCGGGCATTATTTGACCGGAGGGTATCGGGAACGGCATTATAATTTAATGAAGCAGTGGGCAAATCTGCACAGGAATGCTTTTTACAGTATTTTAGGCAGCCGCTATATCATGTACGGTGAATGGATGTACGCCAAGCACACGGTTTTCTATGACAACCTACCCCACTATTTTCTGGAGTTTGATGTATACGACCGGGCGACAGATAAGTTTCTTGATACGCCCTCCAGACACGCGCTGCTCGCAGACTTACCGGTCGTATCGGTTCCTGTATTGAAAATCGGAGCATTTAACAGCTTGCCGGAATTGACCGATTTGATCGGACAATCGAAATTTATAAAAGAGGGACATCTCGGGCGTCTGCGGGAATATTGCGAAAAAAACGGTGAGAGCGCGGAAAAACGCTGCGGCGAGACCGATCCGACCACGTTGATGGAAGGGCTGTATATCAAAATTGAGCAGGACGGCGAAGTGATCGACCGCATGAAATTTGTAAGAGCTTCTTTTTTACAGTGCGTCGCGTTGTCAGATTCGCACTGGCTTAACCGGTCGATTGTACCGAATCAGCTCTCGTATCCCCTTGAAGAAATTTTTACGCCAATGCGGCCAAATAACGGGAGGTATTTATTTTGAAAAATATCATCGCCGCCAAACTGGCGGAAATAGAAAAAAGTGAAAATGTTCGCATTCTTTACGCCGCGGAATCTGGTAGCCGTGCGTGGGGAATCGCGTCGCCTGACAGCGATTATGACGTTCGTTTCGTTTATGTGCGTCCGAGAGAGTTTTATTTAAAGCTTGAGGAAACAAGAGATGTGATCGAATGGCAGCTCGACAAAACGCTGGATATCAACGGCTGGGATTTGTCTAAAACACTTAGGCTGCTTCACAATTCCAATCCGAGACTGTTTGAATGGGCCAACTCGCCGATTATCTATAAAACCACGGATGAATGGGCTGAAATCAGAAAAGAGATGAACAGCTATTTTTCTGTACGGTCTGCTTTGCATCATTATATTAGCATCGCAGAGAGGAAATATGGAAAGTATAAAAAAGGTGATTTGGTAAAGCTGAAAAGATTTTTTTATGTTATACATCCGGTTTTAGCGGGCAAATGGGTACTTCACAAAAAGTGTCCGCCGCCTGTGCCCTTCGCCGAATTGGCTGAAGCGGAGCTGGAGCCTGAGCTGCGTCCGATCCTTGAAGATATATTGAAACAAAGGTCAGAAGCACCTGAGCAAAGCATGGGAAAACGGTTTGACAAACTAAATGAAAATATAGAAAAGAACATTGCGTCATTGATCGCCGCCGCCGGTGATTTACCGATAGACGAAAAAGCAGACTGGAACTGCCTGAACGAACTGTTTTTATCTATTGTTGTATAGACTGAAATAGATTTAGAGGAGTGAACCCAATGACAAACAATACTTTTCAAGAACAAGCAAAGCGGCCTTTCATTCTGGATCTGAAATCTGATTCTGATGATTATGAAGGGACTTTGAATATAGAATTTACGGCATATTAAGGGTGGTGCTTTATGATTATCAAAATACCGGATGAGGTTCAATACATCATTGAAACGCTGCAAAAAAGCGGCTATGAAGCCTATATCGTCGGCGGTTGTGTGAGGGACAGTATTTTAGGGAAAGAGCCGAAGGACTGGGACATATGCACGCCCTCTCTGCCGGAGCAAACCATGAAATGCTTCGCCGAATATCACATCATTGAAACGGGATTACAGCACGGCACGGTAACCCTGATGCTGAACCATATACCTTTTGAGATTACGACCTATCGTATTGATGGACAATATTCCGATAACCGCCGTCCCGACAAGGTTGAGTTTGTAAGCAGCCTGAAAGCCGACCTGTCCCGCAGAGATTTCACAATTAACGCGATGGCGTATAATCCAAATAAAGGAATTGTTGATTTTTTTGGAGGAATGGATGATTTAAACACTGGTATTATCCGATGCGTCGGCGATGCCGGTCAAAGGTTCCGGGAGGACGCTCTGCGGATAATGAGGGCGCTCAGATTTGCCTCAGTATTAAGCCTTTCAATTGATGAAGATACCTCAAAGGCCATGCTTGACAATAAAAATCTTCTTAAAAACATAGCCGTTGAGCGTATTGCAAGTGAAATAAACAGGATGATTACCGGAAACGGCGTCAGTAACATCCTATTAAAGTACTTGCCGGTGATTACTGAAATAATCCCCGAAATAGCGCCGATGAACGGCTTTGAACAGAACAATTCTTATCACTGCCATGACGTTCTACATCATTCATTATTCAGCATTGATCATGCGCCAAAGAACATTGTGATCCGGCTGGCAATGCTCTTCCATGATATTGCCAAACCTCAGTGCTATACGGAATCAAATGGAATCGGACATTTTTATGGGCATCCTCAGGTAAGCTCCGACATGGCAAAAGCCATTCTTTTGCGTTTAAAATATGATAATGATACAATAAAGGACGTTACGGAGTTGGTGTTTTATCACGACGCAAACATACAGCCGGACATAAAACACGTCAAGCGGTGGCTGAATAAGATCGGCGAAGAAAAACTCCGGCAGTTGATAGAGGTAAAGAAAGCCGACGCCATGGCTCAATCCGTTTATTATCAAAGGGAAAAGCTCGGCACATTAAATAAAATATCCGACTTGCTCAATGAAATCATTGAGCAGCAGCAGTGTTTCTCCTTAAAAGACCTGGCTGTAAACGGAAAAGACTTACTTGCCGTTGGATTTGAGGAGGGGGTTGAAATCGGTGCTGCGCTGAACCGGCTTATTGAAATGGTGATCGATGAGCAGGTCGAAAATGATAAGCATGAATTGCTTAGGATAGCTGAAAAACTTTGCTTTTGATAATTGGAGCACAGTATTAAAATGCATATCGGAAGAAGAATAAGCTTCAATAGAAAAAAATACTTTGGATATGTGTGCCTTATTAGGAGAATAAGGAAAGGTTGGCAAGAGGCAGCAAGTGACCATAAAGTAATTCGAGACGGCAAAGTTATTTGGATCATGGAGGAATAAGGGCGATATCTTATGAAAGAAAAATATAACGGTTTAATCTCGCTGGTTCCGACCTCGGTAGACTTGACGATTGACTGGGATCGGATCATGCAAAGCGGCCTTGCTCCCTGGCTGCACCGAATGGCTGAAACCCCGCAGAATTTAGAATGGCACGGAGAGGGCGATGTGTTGGCCCATACCAAAATGGTGTGCGAGAGCTTGATTAACGCTGTCGATTGGCAGGATCTTGACCGACGAAGTCAGGAGGTGCTTTTCATCGCCGCTTTGTTGCACGATATAGGTAAAATCACCTGTACTCGCATGGAAGACGGTGTACCCGTTTCTCCCCACCACACTGCCATTGGCGACAAAGTGGCAAGAACGCTTCTGTGGCGGGATTTAAAAATGAGCGGTACATACGAAGCACAACAATTCCGCGAGACCGTCTGTGCGCTGATCAGGCGTCATTCCGTGCCGTTTCGGTTTTTTGATGAAACATCGCCCGAACGCAGAGCGATACAGCTTGCTTCAATCGGCGACCTCGTTCCCGGCTTTTCTAACAAATTGTTGGCTATTCTCGCGGAAGCGGATATCAAAGGCCGGATCGCCGGGGATATATCCGAGCGCTTGGAGCATGTTTCATTTTTTCGGGAGATTTCTAAAGAGGCGGAGTGCCTCGAAAATCCTGTAACTTTTCCGTCCACGTTTAGTCGTTACGCCTATTTATCTGGACGCAACATCGCATTGGGACAGGATTTATACGATGACACTTGGGGAACGGTCATATTGCTCGCGGGACTTCCCGGCACCGGCAAGGATACCTATATAAATGCCCATTATCCTGATCTGCCGATGGTCTCGCTGGATGCGATACGAAAGGAAATGGGCATATCGCCGAGCGGGCCGCAGGGTGGAATTATTAGCGCGGCACAGAAGCGGGCAAAAGAGTATCTGCGCAAAAAACAGCCGTTTGTATGGAACGCAACAAATATTACGCCCGACATCCGGCAAAAGCAAATACGCCTGTTCACGGGCTATAAAGCCGCGGTAAAAATTATGTTTTTAGAAACGGCATGGAAAGAAACGCTCCACCGCAACCAAAACAGACTGGAAGCGGTACCCGAATCCGTAATCAATCATATGCTGAAAAAACTGGTCATGCCAAACGTGAGCGAGGCGCATGAGGCCGAATGGAGTTTGGTTTAAGTGCAAAAGATTTCACAAAACATAAAAAAAGTGCCGGTTTTGGATATGAAAATGAACCGAAGTGCTTATCAGGTTTTTACCGTTTTTTTCGTTCGTCATCTCGTTGCGGTACAGGTCAATAGCGTTATAGGCGTAGGCGATAGGATAGCCGGTTATGACGTCCTGATAAAGCTCGCCGGCAGTCCAGCGCGCACCGGTGGAGGACTCGAAGTAGCCCTTATCGACAAACTCGGGATAGGGCTTACGCGGCCAGGGCTTAGGTCTTGACGGAGCCACCGCAGGACCCCAAACCTCCCACTCACGCGGACCTTCGTCAAACTGATCCTCAGCATTACTGTTAACATGTTTACCGTATTTTCGTTTGGTCTCCTGGATGGCCAGACAGTAGTCGTCTCCCATGCCAATACGTTCGGGATCCATTGCTTTGAGCGGGCATCCCGCTAGGCCATAGCAGAAATGAGCGCCACCGCCCAAGGATAGGTCACATGCCTCAGGACCGGCAATGTCGTAATCACAAACATGGATTTCTTTTTCAAACCTGTCATTGGTTGTGTACCAGATTTTGCCGGAAATCAGGTTCATGGTATTGCCCTTGTCAGCATAGATAGCTGCGCGAATCTGGCCATCCTTCAGAAAAGGCGGGACATCAAAGCGATCCTCAAAGGGTTCAATCTGTCCGGAGGCCGGGTCCCAGCAGCCATCCATGAACGCCCCCCAGTTGTCCGACAGCAGAGTCTGCAGCCTGTTGTAATCGGGAAAGACGATGCGTAGCGCGTGGAATGCCGCGACAGAGAACTCTGCACCCAAGCGGTGCGTAAATTTGTAGGTCTCGTAGAAATTTTTGATAGCTCCCCATGGTGACGACATGCCACGGTAGAGCCTCATGCCGCTATCCGTATCTCTCAGATTTACATCTGAAACATTGTACGGATAACACTTTTTGGCATCCTTCACTTTTGCTTCTTTTTCCATTAATCGTGTCCTCCTTATTTATACCTGTTTATATGTATCGGCACCTTATGCTTTTTTCATATTAACTGTGTAATACAAACTCGGCAATCCGCATTTTGTCGGGTTTTTAGCGGCCAAAATGCGGCAAAGCGCGGGCTTTAAGCCCGCCGCACAAAAAGCGACTTCACAATCGAATCCTGAGACAATTCGCTTGCCCGGTAAACCTCATTGCAAAACGGTTCCAGGCTTTCGCCCCGGCCGTAGGCATAGCTGTTTTTTATTTTAATATCATAAGCATATCGTCATATTATTTTGACACTTGATTTTAAGCGATTTCTGTTGTAACATAGGTATCATAAGTAAAACTTTTATATCTATATAAAACCAAATCAACAATATAAGAAAAGAGGTAACAATATGCAAAATGAGAATAATGTACCTAACAAAATGTCGGGGGGTAAATATATGGGTACGGTGAAAGTTGGCCCAAAAGGACAAATTATCATTCCAAAAGAGGCACGTGATATATTCAATATAAAACCAGGTGATACTTTACTATTACTTGCAGATGTCGCACAGGGGATTGCCGTACAAACTTTTGACTCTTATGACGAATTTTTCAAACAAATATTTCAAGCCAAGGAAAGTCCGACGATACCCGAAGAATAGATTTTCAAACAAATATGAAGGCACAAAGCAGGTACATTGTTTACTTTTGAAGTAGATAATGTACCTGTTTTTATATGCTAGATTTTTAATTTACTTCAAATAAAAATACCTACATTGGCACATAAGTAAAACTTTTCCACATTCGTCTGTTGACTTTTTTACGCAATCGAGTTATCATAAGTAAAACAAGTAATACTTTGCATTCCACATGCTACTTGTCTGCATGCGGCTTTACAGCGTTTCAATGCATATCAGGACGTATTCAATCAAATTTTTCATGTTAAGGAGGATGACAAATGAACGCAATAGAAATTAAAGGGCTATCAAAAATATTTGACGAACGGACAGCCGTAGACACACTTGATCTAACGATAAAGCAAGGGGAATTTTTCGGATTACTTGGCTCAAATGGCGCTGGTAAAACGACCACCATTAAAATGCTTTGCTGTCTAATTCAGCCCACAAACGGTGACGCCCTTATGATGGGTAATAGCATTGTGAAAAATTCAGAGGCAGTAAAGCAAATCATAAATGTTTCACCGCAGGAAACGGCTGTCGCCCCTAAATTAACTGTTCGGGAAAATCTCGAAATGATTGCCCGGATACATGGCAGTTCAAAAGAACAGGCAACGCAAAAAGCAGGTAAAATGCTCTCCGTTTTCGATATGCAAGCACGAGCAAGAGACAGGGCAAAGGCTTTGTCCGGCGGTTTTCAGCGCAAACTCAGTATTGCGATGGCTCTTATTACCGAGCCTCAAATTTTGTTTCTTGACGAGCCCTCCCTTGGTCTTGATGTACGGGCAAGGCGGGAACTGTGGAAAACTATTAACGCATTAAAAGGCATAGCGACTATTATCTTAACTACCCATTATCTTGAAGAGGCAGAGGCACTATCTGATAGAATTTGCATTATGGACAAAGGCAAGGTGCAAATTGTTGGTACTGCTAAAGAAATTATTGGTACAGCCGGTACAAAGACATTTGAGGACGCATTTCTTATGTATACAGAGGAGGGAGCATTATGAAATCTTTTATTTTTGCTAATCGTAATTTCAAGGAAATAACAAGGGACCCGGCAAGTATGATAATGAGTATAGGGTTCCCTGTCCTTTTAATCGTAGCCCTTTCTTTGATGAAGCAAAGCATCGGTGGCATGGCAGATATTTTTGAGGTAGGAAATTTTGCGCCGAGCATGATGGTATTTGGATTGTCTTTTTTCGGTATGTTTGTCGGTTCGCTCATGTCAACCGACAAAGAAACCTCTTTCCTCATGCGGTTGTTTGCGTCGCCACTTACCGCAGTTGACTACATTATCGGTTATTCACTGCCCGTATTGCCACTTGCGGTGATACAGGGTATATGCTGTTTTATCGCTGCTTTCTTTTTTGGGCTGCCATTTAATGTAAATATAATACTTACCCTTGTTGTACTCATACCTATTGCCGCATTTTTCATTACTTGCGGTCTGTTTATAGGCAGCGTTTTTTCTTCAAGCACTTCGGTGAGTGGCTTTTCTACAATACTGATTAACGCAGTAGTATTTTTGGGGGGAGCGGTAATACCTTTGGATTTGATTGGAGGTATTTTTAAGACTATATGCTATCTTTTACCGTTTGCTCATGCGAACGACGCTGTAAAAGCCGCTATTTCCGGTGAGTATACACAAATTATTCCCCATCTTTTGTGGGTATTAGGGTATGCAGTAGTATTGATTGTTCCTGCTACCCTAATATTCAGAAAAAAAATGAAAGGCTGATGTGCAGCGCCTCTGGAGCGCCTCTTATGTCTTCATTTCGCTTGTTAAATGAAAATAATGGTGGTATACTAAGAACTGTATAACCATTTAAGAGGTGCGAACGTAATGGAAAACCAGTCCGGAACCTACATCAATTAGCTTAGCAGCGAAATGTAATATAAATTATTCCGTCCAGCTCCGCTGCAGAAAGTGCTCCTGCAGGAGATGGATTCTGATTTCTATCCTCACAGATTGAAGGCATACAGGCAAACTGTACGAGAAACGTCTGGTGCAAAGCGAGTCCGGCCATCGCTTTTACCTAGACTCCATACCGCAGAGGTGCAGAGTTTGCTAAAAAGGGAGGCGACTTTGGAAGAAGCCGTCAGACGGATTGAAGAAATACTGAATTAGAGAAATAACTTATTGCGTGACAAGGCGAACGTAGATATGAGAGAAAGGAAGAAACTGTTATGACGGATGAATGCCGGACGATTCTTAGTTTTTTAAATTGTGATTACGAACTGTTTAAAAACGAAAGGAACGCAAAAGAAATTATTGACCGATTTTATGACCTTTTATCACAAGGAGAGGCAGAGGGGTTTTATCCACTAATCATTCTTCCATCGGATAACTTGGTAGAATTTTTAATTGATTCTCTTGAAAATAATGATTTTGAATGTACGCCGGAAGGCATGGCCTCATACCGCCAATCAATCATAGAAAAGTCAAAACAGATAGACGCGAAGTCGTTTTTAGCAACAACGCTTGATGAATATCTCAAACGCTGCACTGCGGAAGATGCGATATTGGGTCAATTTGAAGAGGTGGAATCTCAAAATGAGCTAACCTTGCACATGCTTGCGTATGGGAGATATGAGGAGATTATTATCGCGAAACTTCCAACTAAAAATCCTTGGGAATTAGCGGCATGGATGCCAATGGGAGGATGGAACGAATGCCCAATGCCAGAGGAGCAAGTAGCGGTATTTCGATATTGGCATGAAAAATATGGAGCGATCCCTGTCGTTGTGGGCAGCGATATATGGGAAATGACACTGACAAATCCGCCATTGACAGCGGAGGAAGCAGAGAAATTGGCAAAGGAACACTTTGCGTTTGATTGCGAAAGCGAAACAATTCGCGGCTTGGCCAGTACGCTTAAAGACTCTACCATATGGTTTTTTTGGTGGGATTAACGTTATCTTCAATCACCTTCGTTTCCAAGGATGAATTAGATCATTAATAGGTAGTATTATCAGGGAGGTAAAAGAATGGCTATAAAAAATCAATATGTATCGGATGTTGAAGCAATATTATCGCACAGGTATGATAACGGAGCCGACTATTGGACTACGCCGGATAAACGGTTACTAAAGGGCTCCCCCTTCTCAGCCTATAACAGCGCAATGATGCTTTTAGAATTGGGTATGGAACCGACCGATCCAATACTTAAAGAAGTGTCAGAGTTATTCTTTAGCACATGGAAAGAAGATGGCCGCTTTAAGCTATATCCCAAAGGTGGTATTCTACCATGCCATACAGCCCTTGCAGCATCTTTGCTCTGTAATTTGGGGTATCAATCCGATAAAAGAATACAAAAAACATTTCAGTACTTTCTTGAAACGCCGTACACAGACGGAGGATGGCGATGCAATAAATTTACCTTTGGGCGCGGACCGGAAACAGAGTATTCAAACCCATTTCCAACGCTTTCTATTTTAGATTCGTTCCGGTTTAGCAATTATCTTAATGCGGAACCATCGCTTGACAAGGCAGTAGAATTTTTATTGGAACATTGGGTAATCAGAAAGCCCATAGGCCCCTGCCATTATGGAATGGGTACATTGTTTATGCAAGTAGAGTATCCTTTTAAAGAATATAACCTGTTTCCATATGTTTATGTCCTATCGTTCTACGACCGTGCGAAGGATGACAAGCGGTTTCTGGAAGCCTTCGAAGCATTGAAATCCAAACTCGTAGACGGAATGATTGTTATTGAGCGCGTCGTACCCAAACTGGCAAAGCTCCCTTTCTGTAAAAAGGGTGAACCGAATGCCCTGGCCACAAAGCGCTATCATGAGATATTAAGGAACCTTGGCCGATGAGGTATACGAGGATTTGCGTGTTAAAGACTATTGCCACATGCCCACCGCAAAAGACTAGACATTGGGTGAAATGCAAAATGATATGGAAGAGAAGGAAGTGTCTATATGGTAATCGACATTAAAACGCCTCGACTCATATTGAGACGATGGGAGAAAACGGATCTTGACAGCTTTGCTAAAATGAACGCTGACCCAAAGGTTATGCGGCATTTCCCTGGAGCTTACAGCGAAGAGCATACAAAACAGTTTTATGATATTATCCAAAGAGAATTTTCAGAATATGGATACGGTCTGTACGCTGTAGAAGAAAAAAGTAGCGGTAGTTTTATTGGGTTCATTGGTTTTCATTGGGCGAGGTTTGCCGCCGATTTTTGCCCCTGCATTGAAATCGGGTGGCGACTGGACAAAGAGTTTTGGAAGAAAGGTTACGCCACCGAGGGCGCAAAAGCGTGTTTGAAATACGGATTTACGCAATTAGGCTTTGACAAGATACATAGTTTTTCCACCATTGAAAATCTGCCGTCGCAGCATGTTATGCAGAATATTGGGATGCGGTTTTACCACTTTTTTGAACACCCGGAGCTACCTGACAATCACCCGCAGAAACCCCATGTCTGCTATGTTATTGACAAAGGCGACACGGATTTTCATTAGATTTTACAGCAAACAAGTTGAAAATTGAAAGGATTGTAAACATGGAAACTATTACTGCAATTAACAGCAGACGTAGTATAAGGAAATACCAAACTATGCTGATATCGCATGATGATATTGAGAAAATCATTCTTGCCGGTATGCAAGCGCCATCAGCTAAAAACAGACAACCGTGGAGATTTATTGTTGTCGAGGGCAACGCCAAAACAGATATACTCAATGCCATGAATAAAGGGCTTGAACGGGAAACCCTTATGCCAAAACTACCAGAAAGCGCAAGGTATATATCTGGCGCAAAAAATACCGTATCCATCATGGAGCAAGCTCCGCTAACAATATTTATTGTTAATCCTCTAAACACCATGAACGTTTTTCCCACAGACTGGGAATCACGCTTTTACGAAATAGCGAATGTTCAATCTGTCGGCGCATGTATTCAAAACATGCTGTTAGCCGCTGTTGATTTAGGATTTGGTTCACTATGGAATTGTGATATTTATTTTGCTTATGACGAAATATCGGAATGGCTTAATACCAGTGAGCAAATTGTAGCGGCTGTGTCTTTTGGTATACCGGCTGAAAATCCATACGCAAGGCCACGAAACAATATTGCTGATTTGGTAGAGTGGAAAGACACTTAAAAGCAAGAAAATGAGCGACGGTCAACTTCTAATAGGAGGACAATTCATGTATGACGTAATCATAATAGGCGCGGGGCCAGCCGGAAGCAGTGCAGCAAAAGAATTAGCCGATAAGGGATATATGGTATTGATGGTTGAGAAATTCAAAATGCCTCGAAATAAATCCTGTTCGGGTATTCTAATAAAAAAATCAATTCAGCTCATTCATACATATTTAGGCGAGAGTATACCCCGAACTGTTATGTGTACCCCGACGGATAGCAGGGGCATGATATTTACGAATGATGATGGACAAGAGTACCGTTATGAACAGGAAGGTCTGAATATCTGGCGAGACTCTTTCGACTATTGGTTAGCTCAAAAAGCGGTGAAAGCCGGAGCGGAATTAAGGGATGAAACTACAGCAATTAACTGTGAAGAAAACGCTGATTGCGTGGTTGTAAGATTAAAAGGCAAAGAAGAATACACGGAAAAGGCAAAAATGGTTATCGCCTGTGACGGTGCAGTAAGCACTATAAAGCGCAAGCTAATTCATGCATCCCGTAACTACGTTACAACCTATCAGACTTTTAACAGAGGTTCCATTGACTTAGACTATCATTATTTTTACGCCTACTTGCAGCCTCAATTTTCAGAATATGACGCATGGTTCAATGTCAAGGATGATTATTTGATTTTTGGCGTGTCGGTCAAGGATACAAGCAAGATCGAACATTACTACTCAAAATTCATTGAATACATGAAGCTGGATCATAATGCAAAAATTGAAGTACAGGGCAAAGCGGAAAAATGGATTATGCCGCATATTATGCCCGGCTGCCCTGTTGACTATGGCAAGGGCCGGACTCTATTTGCGGGTGAGGCCGCCGGTTTCCTCAATCCTATGGGCGAGGGTATATCCGCAGGACTGGAAAGCGGATATGCGGCGGCAAAAGCAATTCAAAAGGTAGATTTGAATAGTGATTTTGATGTTCAAGTAGTCTATGACGCGTATCAAGAAAATACTATGACAATGGAAACCTACATGGAACGGCAATGGCGGTTTGTTGCAAATCTATCCACTAAATTCAAAGCACATAGTCACGCATTATAAGCATTATCAAAGCGTTAAGGTGAACAAGAAACGAGGCAGAATTATGATAGAAAAAACAAATCTAAAAGAACAGGTGTATTCTGTTTCGGAGTTGTTTTCATACTTCAGAGTAGGTCAATTAAATGACCACATGCTTACTGTTTTACAGGCAGAAAATAGAACTTTAGATTTTCATGTCCATAAACAATCAGATGAAATGTTCTATTGTATTGAGGGTGAATTTGATATTGAGTTTAATGACGGTATAACACACTTATGTGAAGGTGATTTTATTATTATCCCTAAAGGGACTTTACATCGCCCAGTATGTAAAGGGTTAGTCAAATGCCTCCTCATAGAAATAGACGGTACACTTACAAAAGAGAATACAGGTGGAAAATATGACGAGTAGTTCGTCTTTATCCCGAAAAGGTGAACTTAGGAACATGGGAAGTTTTATTAAATTGGGAAGGATGGTGTGAATGCTATCTAATGATATAAAGCGTATATTATATGATATGGGGGCCGATTTGTGCGGCATTGCTTCTATTGACCGTTTTGACCAAGCGCCGCATGGCTTCCACCCTTGCGATGTTTTACCTACTTGTAAATCGGTAGTCGTATTTGCCAAACAGTTTTTATCTGGGTCATTATATTGCAATACAACCGTTCCTTATACAATTATTAGAAACATGCTTTCTGATAAATTAGATAAGATGTCTTTTCAATTTTGTGAAACAATGGAACGCAACGGAATTATAGCAGTTCCAACAGGAACTATTGGCCCTTCGGAATATGATGCCAAAACAGACAGGTTTCGTAATATTGTATCGGCAAAGCATTGTGCGGTAGCAGCGGGACTGGGACGAATAGGCAGAAGCACTTTACTGATAACGCCGGAGTATGGGAACATGGTTTGGCTTTGCGCTGTTCTTTTAGATACAGATTTTGAGCCTGGAGAAATTCTTTCTGGCGATCCCTGTCCTAAAGGATGTTCCCTACCGTTCATGCTTTAGGTGAGCCTGAAATGAAACAAACTGTTTGTCATGCTCACGCATTTAGAGTTGCTCCTAGCTGTAACAGCAGGGGCAAAAATTAAAATTTTACACAGACACTTTGTCTGTGTAAAATATGGGGGTGTTGTAAACAATGAAAATTCTAATATATGGTGCAGGAGTGCTTGGAAGTTATCTTGCACATGAGCTTCACAGGGGCGGCAATGAGGTTACTATTTTAGCACGGACGGAACGCTTTAATCACCTAATAACGAAAGGGCTTGTCATTGAACATGTCCGTCAAAAAATAAAAACAGTAGATCAGGTACGTATAACCGACTCTCTTATGCCAGAGGACTGTTATGATGTGATTTTTGTTGTCATGCAAAAGTCACAGATAAGTGATACGTTACCTACTCTTACAAATAATACCGCAAGTAAAAAGATTGTTTTCATAGGCAATAACTGCGAAGCAGACAAAACGCATTCGACTTTTATGCGTCTCTCCGAATCAAAGCCTATGGTATTGTTTGGCTTTTTAAGTTGTGCAGGCCATCGTAGTGGATCAGTGATCTACAATTGGCATAGTAAAAAGAGGAGTTCCATCTTAATGGGCGCATACCAAAAAGATGATGAATTTGCGAACGAAATGCGAGATATATTTTCTGGTACCAGCCTTGCCTTAGAGATCAAGAGAGATATTAACGGCTGGCTCAAATACCATTGTGCGCTCGTTGCACCCATTTGTCTTGCCATACAATATGAGAACGGGGCATCTAAAAGTTTACGTAAATCAAAGGTATTGAGCCTTGCAATTGATGCAGTCAAAGAGTCCATTCAAATGTTTGAACAACAGGGCTTCCAAAATGAAGCACCTCATAATATAAAATTGCTGGGTTGGCCAACAAATAAAATACAGTGGATTTTATCTCGTCTCCTCCCTACTAAAACAGGACAGTTAATTGCTGTTGACCATGCAATGGCGGCTTGCGATGAAATCAATATGCTTGCAAGAGAGCTTCTTTCCTATTCTGAGGGAAATGGCTACTCGCTTCCATCGATCAGGCAACTGTATGCAATAGTTGAAGAAAACACTCATGCTTAAATGTTTCCGTTGATGATGATGTTCTATTTACTTTTAAGAGTATTGAGGAGATCCACGAAGAAGCGGATTATTCCGGCTACCGGATTTCCATTGATGCAGTCCTTGACAAGACGCGGCAAACCATTAAAGTGGATATTACGATAGGGGATTTTGTCACCCCAAGGGAAGTTGAATATAATTTTAAGCTGATGAAAATTTCTTTTCCGGCTGCCTGACGTTTCAATGGTCTATTTGGCCGGCTTGTATAATTGACAACAGCTGCCAACAGCTCCATGCGGCAGAAAATGCCTCCCGAGCTGGCGCGCAAAAAGCAGGATAGAATATAAACTGAATTGCATCAGGAATAAATAATAACCGTGAGGTGATCTTACATGATGATGCCCGACAATCCCAACAGAGGCAAGAGATACGATATTAATAGTCTAAAGAGCATTGTGCTGGCCGGCGGCTGTTTTTGGGGGGCACAGGCCTATATATCCAGGCTTTTAGGCGTGGCGTACACTGAGTGCGGATATTCGAATGGTCATACGGAATATCCCAATTATGAGTCGGTCTGCACAGGTACGACGGGTCATGCTGAAGCTGTCTGGGTACGATATGATCCCGGTATCCTACCGCTTAAAAGGCTGCTGCGCGAATATTTCAAAACAATAAATCCCACATCGTTAAACCGCCAGGGCGGAGATATGGGAAGCCAGTACAGAACCGGGATTTACTATGTTGATGCCTCGGACATACCTACAATTAAAGAGGTAATGGGGGAAGTACAGGGAAAATACCCAAAGCCGGTCGTCACGGAGGTTCTGCCGCTTTCCTGTTTCTATGAAGCGGAAGAATATCACCAGGATTACCTTGAAAGGAACCCGAACGGTTATTGCCATGTGGATTTAAGTTTATTGCCGAGGGAGAGTAGAGAATGAAAAAGAATGAAGTTACCCAAAAAGGAGCGACTGAACGCCCCTTTACCGGGAAATATAACGAACACCACGAAGCCGGCCTCTATTTTCTTCTGTTCCTTTTCACTTGAGGACATTTCCTACGTTACCCCAACTTAAATTTTTACTTAATTATTAATTCGTTGGCATCAAGTTGCTGGTCATACTCTGCATCTGTATTATTTCAATTGACATCATAATATACAGCATTTCCTGAAAATCGTCCCACTCAATACCCATTATCTCCTTGATCTGATTCAGCCGGTAAAGCAAAGTACTGCGGTGAATATAGAGTTCCTTGGCTGTTTTGACCGCATTTTGATTGTTTTTAAAGTAAGCATATAGGGTACTGATATAGTTCGTGTTGAGTTCCTTATCTGAATTACAGAGACGCAGTACGCCAGAATGAACCACATTCTGCAGAGGCATTTCGCGGGCAGCATGTGTCAAAATGTATCGCAACGCAAGATGAGAAAAATGGTAAACGTGGCTTTCCGGATCGGTAGAACTTCCCATGTTAATAGCAATGCATGACTGATGATAATAGTGCCTGGCGTTTTCAATATCGGAAAATTCGTTGCTGACTCCAATCTTATATTTACAATCGCTGAATATCATTTCAAGCTGCTCAATCGCTGCTTGTACTGGTTGTTCTTCAAAGATATGGATAAATAAAACTATATTAGATTTGTAATGATTAATATATGTATCGTGCAAATAGCGGTTAATTTTTGTGCGTAAAGTTGATATCAAAAGAAACTGGGGGCGCTCATCCTGGAGCCGCATACAAATGCAGATAAAACAATCGTTTCCGGATAAATTATGCTTTTGAAAGAGACTTAGGCAATCTTCACGCCGGAGGTTTTGTCCTTCCAAAAGGGATTGGAACATGCGCCTAATATCTTTGATGTGCTCAATGTTCTGAACAAAGCCGTCCTGCATTAGCCTTTCGATAATATCACCCAGGCGGTTCACAAGAAGCCACTCTATACTTCTCAGCGGATGGTCATAATCGCTACAGCTTAAACTTGCAACGCATTCATCACCAGCAAAGAGATCGCGAAGAATAATATGAAAAGTTCTTGCGTGTGTGACTGCTGTTTCATAGCGGGCAATCCCACGAATTTTGGGCATGGAATAGTGCCGTAGATTTTTTGTAACCCAAGGCAGTGGGGTTTGCAGAATATCAGCAGAAGTATTAGAAAGCACGTTGGCATCCACACTTGGGACATATCTACCCGCAATAATACCACCTTTTAAATCAAGGCAAATAAGGGGGTTGCCTTTTGTCAAGGAGTTTGTAAGTTCGATCAGGCTCTGTAAATTTGTACAGTCTTTTGATATTTCTAAGAGCTGCTGTTCCCACAAAATATACTTCCAGAAAGTAGCTGACACCACAGAAAAAACTTCCGCAACAGTCGTCGAGTCTTCCAAAATCAAAAAAGAGTTTTGCCCATACCCATATAGCGGATGGTCTCCCACACAAATGATGCCGACATCAGAGGCCATGCGCAATGTTTCAGGCAAATCATGACTATCGGCTATGTATAATTGTCCTGATTCAAACTGCGGTTCTTGAGTCGCTTGGTACAGAAGAGGAAAATCATAAAGGCGTTTCTGGTCAGGTTCAATCAGTTTGCTTACGATTATGTCGCATGGAAGGTGCTCGCGGATTGCGTCTAGGCTTAATCTCATATGACCGTTCCTTTCTATAAACGTTGCAAGGCACCAACAGGTTAAAAATCCTACAAAAGTATTCAAAATGAATTTTAAATTTCATACAAACCAAATGATCTATAACCATTATACCGCTGTTATGACAAAAAACAATAAGCAGAATAGTCAAATTTCAAAATAATGAGTCATACAAACTGTATTATCACGCATTTATGTAGAAAATGTGTTAGCTACGTTGGTTTCCTTTGTAGAATTTACATAAAAGCGCATTTTGTTTATTATTTTTATATGGTATCCACAAAGTTTTGGAAATATTCTTTTTTGAAAGGAGGAATACATGTATGAAAGCAGCGGTATTTGGGATGGCACGGCAGCTTGAAGTCAAAGAGGCTGACGACCCCAAAATGAATGGAGGACAAGTCCTTATCCAAGTAAAGAAAGCGGCCATTTGTGGCAGCGACAAACATTCCTGGGAAGACGGCAGCGGATACAACTCAATCCTTGGTCACGAGTATGCCGGCGTTGTATTGGATCCCGGTTCCCGTACGGATCTGAAAGTCGGCGACAGAGTTACCTCTGTGACACAAAACCCCTGCGGTCGGTGCGATTACTGCAAAGAGGGCAATGACCATATTTGCTCGGCAAACGGAAATTTCCCCGGCGGCCCGGGAATGCCCGGCGTGTTCGCAGAAAAGTTTGCAGCCAGATCGGATCTTGTTATAAAGCTGGCGGACAATGTAAGCGTTACAAACGGCGCACTGGCTGAGCCGGTATCCGTTTGCTGGCACGCTTTGAAGAAGTCTGGCCTAAAGCCTGGTGGAAAGTTACTTATTCACGGCGTTGGCGCGTTGACCGCCTTTACCGCACAGTTGGCCAAAGCTGTGGGGGCCTCAATGGTAGTTGCTGTTGGGGGTAGTCAGAAGCGTGCGCAGGCATTACTCGACAACGGTGACCTAGATCTGTTTGTCAAGAGTGGCGAGTCCGGATTTTACAGTAAAATGATGGAAGCCTCCGGAGGCGGTTTTGATGCGTTCATTGACAACAAGGGTGGTGCCAGGGGCTTGAACGAATGTATGGCCGTACTGAAGAAAGGGCGGATTGGTGTTTGCGTCGGTTTGGATTCCCATGATGTTGACAGGTTCAATCTGTTTGATCTGACAATGTCTGATAGCTTTCTATCCGGTAGCTATGCCTACTCTATTGCAGAATTTAAAGAAGTTTTGGAGATGATGGCCGATGGCAAAATTGATCCGGAGAAGTATGCCGGCCGTACGTTCCCTCTGGATCAAACGCAGGAGGCCTTCCTTTATGTTGATGCCCGCAGCACACTGGATCTCAAGGTTTTTTTGGAGCCCTGATTTGTAAATGTAACATGAACTGAGTAACGCCTGAAATTTTGAAGGGAGAAAAAAATGGCATATCTAGGATTTACTTCTACAATGAAAGAGATTATGGGCATTCCCGAGGCTAGAGCAGTTGTTGACAAATACATGCCTGGTTTTGTCCCCTATTATGATCCAACTTCACCGACAGCCGGCATATCCCTGCAGCGGATACTTGCCCCTTATCCCCCCGAAGTAGCCACTGCCTTCCTGCAGGAAATCGAGGCTATTCCCAACAAAAAGCTCCATGGCGGCCAAATCCTGGCCAAGGCGCTAAAGAAAGAAGGTGTCGAAAAGGTATTCACCCTCAGCGGTGACCACATCATGGCCATGTACTATGGTCTGGTGGAACAAGGGATTGAGGTGATTGACTTACGACATGAGAGCGCCGTTCTCCAAGCCGCGGCAGGCTACACCCGTGCCAGCGGTAAACCGGCTATTTGCATCGTCACCGCAGGCCCCGGCGCTTCCAATGCATTGGGCGCCTTGGTCGATATGTGGATCGAGGGCCTGCCCCTCTTCCTGATTACCGGCGGCCATCCTGTCAGCTACAACCAGACCGGTGCCATGCAGGAAATTGACCAGATTCCTTTATTCCGCAGCATAACAAAATGGGCAGACCGGGTCTATGCCGTTGACCGGATTGCCGACTATGTACATATAGGGTTCCGCCACATGATGAACCCGAACAACCGTGGCCCGGTGTTTCTGGAGGTACCCTTTGATGTAATTAACAAAGTCACGGATGCCAAGAGTGCCTATCACTACGGTGCCACCCGCTCAGCCGGCGTACAGTATGGTGACCCGGAGCAGATAGAAAAGGCAGCGAAACTGCTGGCCGGCGCTAAAAAACCCGTCCTGGTAGTTGGCCGCGAGTGTATTTATCACAACGAAAACAAAGAATATGTCAGGAAGCTTTGTGACTTTATGATGATGCCGGTCAACGCCATGTTTGAGTCTAAGGGCTATGTCGGCAACGAGAATGAAAACCCAGCCTACCTAATGGGCCCGCTGGCGACAGCGTTTGCTGATGTTGTGGTGCTTCTGAATGTGACGCCGGACTATATATATACCAGTTTGAACTCACCCGCCTATAACCCAATGGCAAAATTCATTTCCATCAATACCAACCCCACTTTAGTCGGCATGAATCATGACCTTGAGGTCGGTATCGTTGGTACTCCCGGTGAGGTTTGCAAGCAAATCTACGAAAAACTGACAAATTTGCGTGAGCCCAATACAGATCCTGCCTTCCTGCAAGAGATCGGCACCATGGCGCAAAGCATGGGCATGGCAGATGCCGTCAATGTAAACAGTAACGATACCCCCATTAACGCAAAACGTGCCTGCAAGGATATCGCTGCCTTTATCAGTGAAAACACCGAGTGGACGTTGGTATGCGATGGCGGCGATGCTGTTTCCGGTATCGCCGGCGCCGTTGTTGCCGACAAGAGCAGTAAGATTGTTTTTGGCGGACGTTACGGCGGTATTGGCTACGGTTTGCCTGCTGCGATTGGTGCCTACTGCGCAACCGGCGGCAAGGTGATGTTGACCACCGGCGACGGTGCCTTCGGGTTCTATATGGGCGAGATTGTTACCGCGATTGGCAATGACATTCCGTTGGTTGTTGTTATACTCAACGATTCCTGCTGGGGCATGATTAAAGGCATGGAGCATGTTATACATGCCAACGTCCTGAAGGAGCACGAGGATGCACACAAGTATGGTATCGCGCTGAACCTGCCGGAAAACTTCCGCTATGACAAGATGGTGGAGGGTGCCGGAGGCTATGGTGAACTGGTCACAGATCCCAATGAAATAATCCCCGCCATCAAGCGTGCTGAGGCTTCCGGTAAGTTTGCCCTTATCAATGTTATTGTTTCGGATATCACAACACCCGGCAGAGCCGCTGTTGGTACGGAAATGTTCGGCAAGGAATTTAGCGCTATGGTTGAGTTCTAAGGAGGGCCTATGTCAGACTATACAATTTTTACCTTAAACCCGGGCTCAACATCAATGAAAATAGGCTTCTTTCGAAACGAGGAGAAACTGTTTGTGACCAACCTGGATATTCCGGCGGATGTAATCCAGACGTTTTCAAGCGCTTACGATCAGTATCTTTATCGCAAAGAGATGGTGGTGAATGAGGTTAGAGATCATGGGCATCGCATGGAGGATGTGTCTGTTTTTATTGCCAGAGCCGGCGGCATGGTACCTTGTGAAAGTGGAGTCTATGCGGTAAACGATCTTCTTTTCCAATTGAATGATTTAAATAGTGATACTACCACACCGCAGGCAACCGGTTGTCATTTTGTCAAAGACTTTTCTGCGGAATACGGTGGACAAGGGTATGTAATTAACGATTCCGCTGTGGATGAATTCATTGATGTGGCCCGTGTGACCGGAATAAAGGGCACATGGCGCCAAAGTTATTGCCATGGCCTCAGCCAAAAGGCCGCCGGCGAGTTGGCAGCCAAGTCGCGAGGCTTTAAGTACAACCAGATGAATATGGTTGTTGCACACTTGGGTGGTGGCATCTCAATTGGCGCGCATCGACAGGGTAAAATTATTGACACTTCAAATCTGCTTGGCGAAGGCCCTATGACCCCCACACGTTCCGGAGCAATAGCTCTTAGTACTGTTTTGGGAATGATTTTGGAGGGAAAGACTTCCGCCAGGGATCTGATGAGGATTTCGATTGCATATGGCGGCGGTTTGATTAATCACCTGAATACAGCTGATGCCCGTGAGGTGGAGGCTAGAATTGCCAATGGCGATCAATATGCAAAGCTCATTTATGAAGGGATGATTTATCAGATCGGACAAACAATAGCCCGCATGGCCGCAACATTGGAAGGCAAGACTGACTGCATCGTCATGACCGGCGGCCTGTCCAATAGCCACTATATTCAAGAAGGTGTTAAAAAGTATTGCGGTTGGATCGCCCCTATTGATGTTTTTGCGGGAGATTACGAGACAGAATCGATGGTAAATGCCGTGCTGAAGGTGATGCGGGGTGAGGAGGCGGTAAAAGAATACACCGGTATCCCCACATTTGATTCTTCTCGCTACCAGTAATAGGAGAGTTGTGTTGCCTCCGGAACGGTCATCCCGTTCTGGAGACAACACAGCTACATAATTAAAGAAAATGGAGGAAACTCGAATGGCTATGACGACCAAGGAGTTAACTGTCTATATGACAGATATGGTTAACCGCGCTAGAGTCGCTCAAAAGAAATTTGAACAGGCCCATCTGGAAGAAAATGACCAGCATGAAGTGGATGCTGTTTGTAGAGCTGTAGGCATGGCCTGTATGGCGGAAGGCGCCAAGATCGCGGCTGCGGCTGTTGCCGAAACCGGTATAGGCGATATTGAGGGCAAGCTGTCGAAAATGTTTGGCGTTGCACTCATGACTTGGAACACCATTAAGGGGAAACGGTCCGTTGGTGTTATTGATGACGGTGTATCCTATCCCGGTGTACAAATCGTGGCAAAGCCCCTGGGGGTCATTGGCGCATGTATGCCCAGCACGAACCCAATTGCTACCATTATCCACAATAGCATGTGTGCCCTCAAATGCCGCAATGCAATCATTATTGCCGCTCATCCCAGTTCTGCCAAGATTTCTGTAGAGTTTGTTGAAATGATCCGCCAAACCCTAAAAAGCGTTGGTGCCCCCGAGGATTTGGTTCAGTGTATCAATTTGGAGGTAGCCTCTCTGGAAGCAACCACCATGATGCTTCAAATGTGCGATTTTAATGTTGGTACCGGTGGCCCTGGGATGGTCAAAGCAGTATATTCTGCAGGAAAGCCTGCCTATGGTGTAGGCCCAGGTAACGCGCAGTCCATTATTGACGAGGACGCACCTGATATGGGCATTATTTGCGGAAATATTGTGGGAAATCGTTCGGCTGATCAGGGCGTTCTTTGTACTGGTGAGCAGATGGTCCATCTGCCGGCTGACAAGGAAGTGGCGTTTACTGCAACGATGCAGGCTTGCGGCGCTTTTTTTATCAAGGATACTAATGTGATTGCGCGTCTGCGGGAGGTTTCTTTTCCAGATGGTGAAATGATTAATAAAAAAATTGTCGGACGCAACCCTCATGTTGTAGGTCAGATGATTGGTGTGGATGTGCCGGAGGATGCAAAGATCTTGTTAGTAAAGGTTACCGGAGCAGGTGAAGAAGATGTTCTTTGCAAAGAGATGTTGTTTCCTATCGTACGCTATCGTGTATATAAGGACTTTAAAGAAGGGTTCGCCGCATTGATAAAGAATCTGGAGATGGAAGGTGCCGGCCACAGCAGTGCAATTTGGTCCAATATCCAGGAGAACATTGATTTTGGCTCCAAGCGTGTACCGGTGGGCAGATTCCATGTAAATCAGTGTACGGCAGGTACCGCCAACGGCATGCCGGCCACCGTTACCATTGGCTGCGGTTCTTGGGGTGGTAACAGCATGAGCGAAAATTTGAACTATAACCACTTCATGAATAAAACACATGTTACGAATACAATCTCTGACTGGCATGTGCCCGATCCTGCCGATTGGGATATGTGGGAATAACAGGGAGTGCTTATCTGAATAAAGCCAAAATCTATTTTAGAGAGGAGTCATTGACCATGTATGTAAGAACAATGCTTTCAAATCATCATGTTCATCTGGATAAAGAGAAAATCTCAGTCTTATTTGGCGAGGAGGGCATTACTTCCGCTCGTGACATTGGAGGCGAATTTGTCTCCAAAGAGTGGGTGGAAGTTATTGGCCCGAAGGGTTCTTTTAAGTGCCATGTAATTTTTGGCGGCCCGAGGGATCGCACCCAGGTAGAAGTGCTGTGCTCCGACAACTATACTTTGGGCATCGACGCCCCTGCCCGGCCCTCTGGTTCCAAGGATGGTCTGGCACATGTTACGGTTAGAGGTCCTAAAGGCGAGTTTGAAGGCGAGTATGCTATGGTTGCATGGCGCCACATCCATGTAGGCGGCAAGAATTTGGAAGGAACTCCTTTTGAAGGTAAGACATACTGTAAACTTCGTGCCGGCGGCGACCGCGGCTTGACTTTTGATAAAGTTCTGCTTGTATCATATCCAGGCGCCGAACTTGAGCCTTTTTGTCACCTTGATACCGAGGAAGGCAATGCCGCTATGATTGCAAATGGCGATATGCTGGAAATGCTTCCAGAATAATGCTTATTCTTTTAAACAACCAGAAGAGGAGGAAATGATATGTTAACAAACAGAAATATTATTATATTTGGAGCCAGTAAGGGCATTGGATTTTCCACGGCAAAGCTTGCTATTGAGTACGGTGCCAAGGTCACAATCACTGCCCGCAATGAGGAGAAGCTAGAAGCGGCGCGTTCCGAGCTTGGTGGTAACTGTTTTGCTTACGTCTGTGATGCAACGGACCCCGCCGCAGTCAAAGCCGCTGTAACTTACGCTGCCGAGAAAATGGGATCTCTGGACGGAGCTGTAAACAACGTTGGTTTTGCTGATGTTGGACCCATTTACGCCCTGACGGATCAGGCCTACGACTTCACGATAAAGACCTGCCAGTACAGCTGTATGTATTGTATGCGCGAGACCTCCGCATACATGGTACACAACGGTATCAAGGGCTCTATCGTTAACACCTCATCCCTTAACGGCCATGTCCCCTATAAAATGTATACCCCCTATGATGCCGCCAAGGGCGCAATCAACCAGATGACCGCAACCGCCTGTCTGGATCTCGGCTCCTTTGGCATTCGCTGCAACGCCGTGGCACCTGGCTTTACCGACACGGATCTGATTGCTGCGATGAAGGCGATCCCCGAGGCACATGCGGAGATTCTAAGCCACTCCCCGCTCGGTAGGCTGGCAACCCCGAAGGAGCAGGCGGAGGTCATTTGCTTCCTTCTGTCCGACCGCGCAAGCTTTGTTAACGGTGTCGTTCTGACCGTAGATGGCGGTATGCAACACTGCGCCTATCCCGACACGCTCCCGATGTTGATGGCTGCAATGGAACAGCAAGTAAAATAGACTAAACAATGTATCGTACGCGTCATACATTCCCTATGGGCAGAATCAAAACAACAAAAGAAGATGAACAAACATAAAGCCGGCAGCAAGTTTGGACTTGTCCGCCGGCTTTATGTTTGTCCGTATGGCGAACAAATCATTAGGAAAACATTATTCATCCGTCACACGCTCACAATATACCACATATCTCTGGTAATTGTGACGGTAAGGGTGGCAGGTGATGAGCGTCACAAGATCACGTCCAGGCTGAATAAGGATAGCCTCAATATTCGTGGGATTTATAATTTTGATTTCCGCCACACGATAACGGAGCGTCCCGCAGAAGTTTGTGATTGTAACCTCGTCTCCGATTTCTAATTCTTCAATATCGCGAAACATAGCCGCCGTTTTCATGCCGCGATGGGCGGCAATTACCGTGTTTGTGTTTATGCCGCCAACCGGCAGAGAGGTCTGGGCGAGATGTGCGGCGCCCTTTGCCATGTTCTCCCTGTCCGCGCCCAGATAGATAGGCAGCTCGATATTCATTTTAGGAATGCTTAGGTACCCGATCATTTCCTCGTCAAAGCCGAACCGGATCAGGCTGAAATCTACTTGCTGATAGGAAAACGCATCCGTGAGTCCCGATTGGCCGCTCGCATACAGCTCCATATTGTACCGGACCATCAACTCGTAGAGCCACTCCCAGTCATTGTCGGATTCGGGCTGGTCATAGGCCTTCATCCTTTGCTCATAATCACGAATAACCTGCCTGGAGTGGACTTTATACAGATACTGGCATACATAGGGGTACAGGATTACGGTAAGTCCCGCTATGAGTAAAATAAAAGCGCTTATGATAAGAATCTTCTTTTTATATTCTTTCCCTTTCATTAGTCGTCCCCCTGTTCTGGGCGAACCCGGCGTCGTTTTATGACAATTATAATAACCACCACAGTAATGAGCGCACATAAGACGATGATTGGTACAAACCAGTTGGACCAGCGTAACGTTCCTCCGGTTTGCTCGTTGGCGACCGCTTCTTCGTAGGGGATACGCGTTCCTCGTACAAAAAGCCTGTGGCTATTGATGCCATAAGGGGTACAGGTCACAAGTGTCACATAATCTTCGCCCTTCACGGGACGCAGCAAATCCGTTTCATCAGGCTCTGCCACAAGTATCTGGTCCGTCTGATAGGCAAGTTTTTGGCCAAGCACGGTGATGTAGAAGATGTCGCCCTCTTTCATCTCCTTAAGGTCGGTAAACAACTTGGCTGTTAAGAGACCCGTGTGACCCGTCAAAACAGCGTGATTTCCTTCTCCTCCTATGGGGAAAGCCGTGTTTTCCATATGCCCTACACCTTTTTGCAAAACAGAATCGCTAGTCCCGTGATAGATTGGCAGGTACACACCTATTTGGGGGATCTCAATATATCCTATAATATCGTCAATATTTAACACAGAGGTGTAATTATCGGGCAGGATGATGCCGCTTCCCGGAATGAAGGGGTCCTCGATATTGGAGCCGGTCAGGGAGGCATTGTATGTACGCGCTTTTGACAGCTCCGCGTCCACATACTCCGGGTCCATCTGCTCGAACTCTTCGTTGTAGTACACAATATCAAGCTCCCGGAAACTCACCGAAATCCAATTACTAAGGGTCGGATAGAGCAAGATAACGCTGCCGGCTATAAGCATGATAATCGCAAAGATTAAAAAAATTATTTTTTTCATAAGAACTCCTATAAGCGTTTACCAAAAAGTGGCGGTATATTAATTGAATCACCGGTCCGACCGGCCAAAAGCACCCGGTCAGGCCGGTGATTCGTTTTCCTGATAACTACTGTGAGTTTTTCCTAATATTTGCGTTCGTACATCTTCTGCTAATGCACGCGTTTAAGCTTTCTCTTTTTTCTTGTATAGGACGAACAATGTGGCCGCTCCGCTTATTAGAGCAATTCCGACGATTATCGACGGCAAGGTGCCCGCCCCGCCTGTGATTGGCAGCGTGAAGTCTGGTTTCAGTATGTTTGTAATGGTTGTCGTTGTTCCGCAATCCAATGCATAGGTAATACCCAACAACTGATAATCGGAGGGTGCGGTAGTCTCCACAAAATAGTAGGTAGTGCCGGTGGCGCTTGGCAAATCCAGATCATCTAAACCTTCGCCGGAGAAATATAGGTAGCCATCCAAATATGTTATCGGGCTGCTGCCCACTACCGCAAGGCTGGAGCCCGACGTTTCGGTCCAGTCAGAGCCGTCGCCAAGCTGGATTGCGCTCCCGTTCTCAACGTTAGCCGTTGTCTCATAGATCGAAAATGTGGCGCCATTCAGGAGTTCACCATTTTCATCCACCTTCTTTATGGCAATTCCCAGAAGATCAACTTCGGGGGTAGGATCTGTGGGTATGATTGGGGGATCAGTAGGGTCGCCCGGGTCGCCGTCCTCGTTATTGAAATACAGTTTCGCGCTGTTTTTAATGGGGCGCGCCAGGTTTGTCACGGCCGTCTCGTTTACCACTGTCGTAATAGTGATTTCAATCGTGCTGTCAATAGGGGTATTAACGAGCTTCGCCAGGCCGGCCACCGTCTTGAAGTCAATAATAATGTCATCGTTTCCGGTGCCAGGGGCCCCCACAGTGGGCGCGGTTAATTTATAGTGAGTATCCTTCTCTAACTCCTCTCTGGTCTGGCCGTCAGGGCTTACCAGCTCGACCTTAACGCTCTTATAATTCAAGCGGCTGTCCAGGCTGTCGGTGATGAAACAGTATCCTTCATCAGGATTATTCGCGTTAATGGAGTTCATAGCGCCGGGAACCGTTGCGCTGATGACCCATGTTACGTCGTCGCCGATATTCGCGGTGATGGAGGACTGCGGATCTCCGTAGTCGTCTAAAACGTGCTTTTTGAGCGTGCCGGGCGCTAATGTATTTTTGGGATATACGTGGATATCATACAGCCAGCTTGAATTGGTTATGGGATTTGTCATAGGGATGCTCACCAAAAATGCCGGGACGGTGCCGGTGACATTGTTTTCGACTTCCTCCACCAGATAAATGCCCTGCGTAAGGTTGTCGAATTTTTTTATACCGCCGTCACCGGTTATGCCGGTGATTTGGTTTTGAGCCAATTCAGCAGGGGTCATTAAGCCTATAATGCCCTGCGCCTGTAAAGCAGTGGTGTTACCCGTCGCGCCCGGTATCAAAGTGACTTTGAATGTGACGCCGCCAAGCGCGTTGCCAAAACCCGATGTATCTAATTCAGTTCCGTTTCCCACCGTGCCAAAGTCGCTGGAATCAGATGATCCCGTACTGTCAAACTTGTGGATTGTAATGGAGCCGGTCTTTGAGGTGTCGATTAACGCCGAACCCTCATCATTGTTATCCGCCTTGACGGATGGCGCGATGGTAAGTGCCAGTAAGCATACCAGAAGCATTGATGCAATTCTCTTTAGTTTACTCATTTTTAGTTCCTCCTTTAAATGTCTTGTAATATGGTTCGTTTCACCCGCCGATACCCGAACATGAAAGCGATGCCGCCGATTAACAGTACTCCGCCCAGCACCGCAAGCCAGAATGTACCTTCGCCCCCCAGCGTCGGCAGCGTGCGATTGGCAAAGTTTCCAACAGCCAGGTCCGCCCGTCCGTCGTATAGTATCTTTAGCGCGGGGATATCATTGCTGCCCAGCGTCCCGTTAGATGTGATTGTATTGTTAATAGCGTTTACTGTAATAATCCACTGCCCTTTAGGAAGCTCATATCCATTTGGTGCTTTTATTTCCACGAGCAGATAGGTACCGGTCTCAAGCTTCGCAAATTTCAAAAGGCCATCGTCGTCACTCGTATCGTTTCCAACTTTCTTCCAGCAGCTGTTTTGCACGCTATAATCGTTATGGTTCTCTGCGTTCGTGTGGCTGTCCTCCGTACAGGTATACAGCTCAAAGGTGGCGCCTTCCAATGGATCATCCGTATCGTAATACGCCGCGTCTACTTTTTTCAAAGTGAGGTCAATAACCGGCGCCCACTGCGCATAAAGGTCAATATCTTCCATAACTCCGGTGATTATGTCACTCGCTGCATAAGAATTTCCCAATCCACTTGCTTCCGTATTCCAAGCTTTAAAGATATAGCCGTCCTTTATAAAGCCAATCCTATTGTTACCCAGCACAGGATAATCAGAGCCTGCCGCAAAATAGCCTTCCGTATATGTATCATCGTTTCCCGTGGTCCTTCCGCCGTTACCATGATAAGTTGCCTTGAGCCCTGTGACAGGATTTTTGGTATTGAGCTCTTCGGGCGTGTCGGGGGCGGTGCTCCAGATTAGCTTAGCCGTATTGGTCAGCTGATCAATAGATACAAGATCTATATCGGACTTCACCTTGACGGTCACGGTTACACTGCCGCTTTCTCCAGGCGGCACACCGCTGATTTTCCAGATGACTGTATGGGAATCTTCATCATAATTGCCTCCATCGCCGGTATGCCCGATGGTATCGCTATGCCTTTTATACTCCACGCCTTGGTGCAGGAAATCCGTTATGGTCAGATTCGCCGCGCCTTCCGTATTATTTACATAAACAATCTCGTATGTAATGAAGTCCCCTATTGTCACTTCCGCCCCGTCAACGCCGGCCGCGCTGTCCATGGCTACGGTTTTCCTGGAGGTTTTTGTTATCGTCACCTGCGTAGTATTGGATTCCACAGGATTTTCTAAATTGTCCGCTTTCGCCTCAGCGGTATTTTTTACTACGGTGCCCACAGCTGTGTTTTCTTTCACTTTTACCGTAAAGGTGATTTCCAGCCAATCCTTCGATTCTTCGAGAGTACAATCCGTATCCACAATCAGTGTAAGGGTGTCCTCGTCAAAAACAGGCTCTACCTTGAAAGGCCCGGAACCGTCACTCATTGTTACCGTGATATCGCTGCGGATATATTCCACATACTCGGGCAATTTATCCTTAATACGAATGGGACCTATACCGGCCCCGTCCGCTGTCATACTTCCCGTTGCTCTAATGGTATAAGTGAGGATGTCGCCCGCGTTGGCGTACTTACCGTCGATGTTTTCTTTATTCACGTTTTCCACAGATTTCTCAACATCTATATTGTACTGCGGCGATGGCAGCTTAGTGATAGCGGCTGCCTGAACTGCCGTTTGCGCCCCAGTGGCACCGGTGAAACCCCACCAAACTTCCGAGCCGTTAAAAACCGATTCTACATCAATAATTTTCTCTACCTGCGTTACGCCGTTAAAAGTATAGGTCAGGGTTCCGCCAAGAGTACCTCGGTCGTCATATTCGGGTTCCCAGTTAAGCGTAAATGGAATCCACTCCTGCGTAGGCTCAAAGTAAGAAGTGTTTTTATGCTCGTTTACGGTAATAGGACCAGGGATATCAGAGATATCAAGGGCATCGTTTTCTCTGGGATAAATAAGGGCACAGTGGGCATATTTGACAGGGTCATCAGACACGGGATCAAGAACAGTTGACCATCGGTCGTTATTGATATAGGTATCAAACTCAATGACCAATGAGTCCGGCAAAAACTCCCCGTCCGATCGGGCGGATGAATCCCTGCCCGTCCACACGCCAAGCCCTTCTCCCCTGCCGCCGATCATTTGCGTGAGCGCTAATTCATAGTTATGCATGGTAAACGTCATGCCGTCCGCCACCGCTGCGGTATTAGCAGGGCTTACGGAATGCCCAAGATGCAGATACATTTTTGTGCTAAAGGGCAGATGCAAATCCAGCTTTTCTCCAGCCCACATCGCCCCGAACTGAAAAGTTTTATCAAGGGTCGCAATTGCGACATTCGAATATATCGAGTCAACCTGAGTATTACCTACAAAGTAACGAAAAACAGTTCTTATATCCGGGCCACTTTCTGGTTCTTTTAGAAACATTCCCTGTCCAAAACCTGTCGTCATAAGATTAGGGAAAAATGTATAATACTCGGCACCGAAGCCATTACCCTCTAATTGACGAGACTCTTCCTCATTCGTCGGAATGTCCGGCATCGTCGCAGGAGCAGATCCATTGTCATACGTGCCGGTATCCGTCGCGTCCTCTTCCATCGCGGCGGTTTCTTCGGTTATGTTTGGCGTCTTCGTACCATCTGGTTCTTCCGTCTCGTTGGTATCTTTGTTATCTTCAATGGAAACTGCAGGATCTTCTTTTGTATAGGCATTCTCGGAAGTCGCTAAAGCGGAGGTTCCTATTCCGAACGTCATGGCCAACGAGAGGATTATTGTGATAAATTGAATAGAACTTCTGTTGATTCTTCTCATTTTTACAAATCCCCCTGTAATCAGATTACATCTTGACAAAAGCAAGCAATAATTTCCTCTTCATGTATAATATAACGGTTTATTTTTTCGCAAACCTCATAGAAAAGTACATTAATTGTCACATATTGTGGTATAATATATATGTGGAGGCAGTAATTAGTAATCTCAAATCGGATTTATACAAAACAAGAGCTGGAATCTTAAGGGTGAGTGATATGTCGGAAAATATTTACAATGAAGTAGAGGTTCCGTTTGCAGCGAAGCACCCACCGGTTACGGAGCATTTCCTTGAACGGCCGGCTGTTGAAAATTTACTTAAAAATGCATTTGAAAAACCACTCACCGTGGTTACGGCCAGCGCGGGATACGGTAAGACGCAAGCTGTTTTAGCGGCACTAAAGTCAACGAAATATAAATCGGCGTGGATGCAGCTTTCAGAAATGGACAACCTTGTTGCCAGATTTTGGGAGCGTATTGCTTATGCGATTGAACCACAAAATCGTAGCCTGTTTGAAAGCCTGATATCTCTTGGGTATCCGGAAATGATCGCGGCGTTTGACCAATTTCTGCGTTTGCTTGAAAGGGAGTTGACGTTAAAAGAACCTTTTATCTTCGTATTTGATGACTTTCATCTTATACACAACAAAACAATCTTAAGCTTTTTCGAACGGTTTATCTCAGCCCGAATTCAGAAAATTTCCATTGTGCTGATATCAAGGACAAATCCGGATCTTAGTTTGACGGATATGCTGTCTAAGGGGCTGCTGGCGCGTATTATCCAAGACGACCTGCGTTTTTCCAGAGATGAGATGGACGCGTATTTCCATAAACAGGGCTTTGACTTCAGCGAAAGCATGTCTTCAGAAATATATGCTTATACGGACGGGTGGATTCTTGCAATCTACCTTGTGGGGCTGGCAACTAGAAAAAGAAATACAGACAATCAAAGTCTTTTTTTAGAGACTAAAATTGATATATTTGATCTGATCGAAAAAGAGATATTTCGCTCAGCCTCAAAAGAGCTGCAAAACTTTCTTATTAAGGCATCTATATTAGACGACTTACCGGTCGGCCTTTTAAAGGAATTGGTACATAATGATTTAGCCCTTATTTCCGAAATGAAAAAATCAAATCTGCTTATACGTTATGATTCGTTTTCCGACAGCTGCCATTTTCACCGTTTGTTCAAGAGGTTCCTTTTGGAGAGAAAAGGATGGATGTCGGAAGACGAAATTTCAGAAATACATTTGTTAGCTGCAGAATGGTACCTGAAAAACGACCACAGGCCCGAGGCGCTTATTCATTATAAAGAATGTGGCCGCTATGACGAGATTTTTAATATTATTTTATCCTTTAACTACCATGTCGTACAGGAGACCGCAGATTTGTTTATAAAACTGATTGAGCAGGCTCCGGATCAAATCATTAAGAAGCGGCCTATTATGCGTATCGTAAGAGCGAATCTAATGTTCAACAATAATCGTATTGAAGAGGCCAGGCAAGAGCTGCTAAGGATACGGAGTGAATATGAGGCCGCGCCAAAAACAAAAGAGAATTTGGCTATTCTAGGGGAAACATTTATAGTACTTGGTCTTATAAGCATCGTTAAGCAGGATTATGAATTCGAAGAACTTTTCAAAATGGCGGATCAATGCTTACCAAACGGAAGCAGGCTGGTGGACCAAAAACTTAACATAGCGGATGGCCTCAATGTCTGTAGTATTAAAGATTCGTCACCGGGAGAACTGAAAAGGCATCAGGACGCTCTTTTTAATGTCGCGCCCTATGCATTCAGGGTGATGAACGGATGCGGCTATGGTATGGAATACTTGAATGCCGCCGAATCAAGCCTTTATACAGCAGACCTTAAGGATGCCGAAAAAAGTGCTTATGAAGCGATATACAGATCGAGACAGTATCAGCAATATGACATTGAGTATATGGCAAACTTTGTCTTGGTGAGGATTTTTACATCGAAAGGTAAATATAAGGAGATATCGGATATTCTGGATCAAATGCAGAATGAACTGGGGAGTCTTCAGGATACCGGTTGTATTTCTCTGAACGACATTATCAGAGGCTGGTTTTATGTAAAAATCGAAAAAACCGATAAAGTAGCCAAGTGGATAAAAGACAAAGAAGGAATCCCCAAAATACTTGCTCCGGTGATATTAGGCAGGGAGTATTTGGTTCGTTCCGATTACCTGCTGGCCGAAAACCGGTATTATGAGCTTTTGGCTTTTATGGAACACACAGACCAGATATACGGAGCAAGAGGAATCCTGTACGCGACAATACAGAACAAAATCGCAAGGGCTATTATCTATCATTATATGGGAAATTATAGTGAGTCTATGGATGCGCTGTATGAAGCATATGAGCTTGCTTATCCGAACAATCTGACAATGCAGTTTATTGAATATGGGAACAAAATGCGAACGCTGATTCATGCCGCAAGACTGAACGAAAATTGTAAAATTTCCAAGGAATGGCTCAATTATATTTATACAAAAGCTTCTGCTTATGCAAAACAACTCTCGCAAATCGCTTTCAATTACGATTCCAAACATGCTCTGGTAAATATAGATGAGGTCAAATTGTCAAAACGGGAATCAGAAGTACTTACATATCTTTCCCGGGGGCTGACAAGAGCAGAGATTGCGGAAAGCTGTTATCTGTCCCATAGCACCATAAACAGCATAATAAAGAATATTTTCAATAAACTTGGAGCAACCAATATCGCGGATGCTGTCCGGATAGCAAAAGAGGAGAATCTTATATAACGAATGGAATAATCTCGTATTATTGGTAGTACAGGTGAAATTGTGATATAATCGGTTGTAGGAAAGATAAAAGCGAGGATAATTAGAAGATGTGTACTGATTTTATAAACTTAACAACGGAAAGTCTTGCCGATGAGCATATATGTTGCATTATCCGCAGTAAAAAACCTCATGAAGGGATTGACGCAAAGAAGCAATGGCTTTCAGATCGACTAAAGGAAGGTCATGTCTTTAGAAAGTTAAATGCAAAAGCTACGGTTTTTATTGAATATGCTCCTCTTGAAACCGCTTGGGTTCCTATAACTGGTGCCAACTATTATTATATCTATTGCTTATGGGTTTCAGGTAATCCCAAAGGAGAAGGTTACGGGAAATCATTGATGGAATATTGGTAAATGGTAAACCACATGTGCCTATAAATAAGTCGTCAAGTGTGCGATAATCGTGTAAAGTTGAAAAAGTTGGCACCAACTTTTCGCACTATGCACAAGGAGGACACACTATGGATACAA
>Ga0153928_1000042_pt1 | contig 61534 bp, 56 predicted proteins | sample TSNJ012MetaG_FD_106656 | JGI IMG/M metagenome (GOLD analysis project Ga0153928, IMG submission 106656) | Attine ant fungus gardens microbial communities from New Jersey, USA - TSNJ012 MetaG | ecosystem: Host-associated > Fungi > Mycelium > Unclassified | place: USA: New Jersey, Wharton State...
GTAAAAGACAGGTTATAGCATATCCGCAGAGGAGGTCAAGGGCAAAACGGTAAGTTGAAATTAGGACTTGCTTTTTAAAAGAATTAGTGATATATTGAAGGTATATAAATTCTTACTACATAAAAAAGTAATTACAAGAATATTGTGCAAGGCGATATGGTACCATTTAATATAAGAACAGGCTCTGGAAACCGTTTTTAGATTGTATCTGGCTACACCGGAACTGTTCAAGCGTGGATGGTTCTCCGGGTGGTTAGATTCGAAGAACTTCATTGAAACTTTTCGTTATAGGAAAAGGCGGCATATAAAATTTAATATAAAATGGTAAGTCTGTTAAAACAATAATTAATTTAAAAAGGTGTTCTGTGATAATCATATTTAAATGACTAAGGGGGATGCATGAATCAACAGCAGCAGTCGCAAGTAATTAATCAACAGCAGCAGAATAATCAACCGTATGATTCTTCCGTTTCTCACTTTCGTAAAGAAGAAAGTGAGAGTGGGGAAAAATACATTGTTGTTCAATCCAACAAAGATCATCTTCAAAATGTTGCCGATATCGCCACTGCTCTGTCGGAAATAACGGAACTAAATAGAATGGCATGGTGCATCGGAAGAGCGCATGATCTGGGGAAATACACACCGGCCTTCGGGCAGTATATGGCGGATGCAATAGCGGATAAGCCGGTGCAAAGGGGATCCGTTGATCATTCCACGGCTGGAGGATATTTTCTAGATCAGATTTGTGAAGATGCTAACTTTTCGCAATTTCTTCAATATGCTGTCTATGCGCATCACGGATTGATTGATGTATTTGATAATAGCAGAGGGGAAGATGTTTTTCGGTACCGGTTAGGAAATGAAGAGAAACGCGTTGGTGTGGAAAGGAGTTTTAAAACTTTTTTTTCACTTGAGCAGACGACAGATAAAGTTAAAGAAGCAGAAAATGACTATCAGCTTCTTAAAAATAAAATCAAACGATTTATCATGGGATCGAAAGTGAAGAATATGTATGGTAATCCGGCATTTTACTTTGGTATGTATGAAAGGGTGCTGCTTTCACTTCTTATTGATGCAGACCGAATGGATACCTATCACTTTATGTCTGGAATAGATTTCAAGAGCAAGGAAATCGCACAGAAGTGTGAAGCAAGAAGGAATATTTGGAAACAGTGTCGGGATCAGTTGGAATACCATATCAGTCAATTGAAGGATAGTAATTCGCTTTATGATTTAAGAAAGGAAATATCAAATCAATGCCGAGTGGCGGGGCAGAAGAGCGGCAAATTGTTTCGTTTGTCCGTGCCGACCGGAGGCGGAAAGACCTTGTCGGGATTAAGATTTGCAATCGAAAAAGCGATAGCAGATCAAAAGAGCAAAATAATATATGTGGCGCCTTACTGCACATTACTGGATCAAAACGCAGAGACTATCCGTTCGGCAGTGGGAAATAAAGAGTATGTTTTGGAGCATCACAGTAATGTAATGTTCGAAGAAGCAGAGGAAGATAAAAAAGAAAGATATGAGGTCTTAGCGGCAAATTGGGATGTGCCCATAGTTGCTACGACAGCAGTTCAGTTTTTAAATACGCTGTTTGACGGCGGAACAAAATCAATTCGGCGCATGCATAGTCTGTGCAATAGCGTGATCATTCTCGATGAAGTACAGGCGATACCAATGCGAATTACAGTTCTTTTTAATATGGCAATTAACTTTTTGACACAGTTTGCCGGCTCGTCAGTTGTACTTTGCTCTGCCACACAACCGCCATTTGACGAGTTATCGGGGAAGAAATTATTAGTGCCGGAGGAGATAATCTCAGCAGATATCATTCATCACCCGATGTTTTTCAGAACCCATATCCAGGATAAGACGGACCTGCATCCCGGTGGAATGAGTTTGGAACAGTTTGCCAACTTTATTGAAGAAACGGCACTGCAGGAAAAGCAAGTGTTAGTGGTAGTAAACACTAAAATGTGCGCCAGGAATGTTTTTATGGCGGTAAAACAGTGTCAAAAACTCGTGGAGCAAGGGTATCGTTTTTTCCATATCAGCACCAATATGTGTCTTAAACACCGACTTGAAAAGTTGGAGGAATTAAGAGAGAGTCTAAAAGCAGAGGTGAAAGTGATTTGTGTAAGTACGACGGTAATTGAGGCGGGAGTTGATATATCCTTTCAATGTGGTATCCGTTCCTTATCTGGTCTGGATCACATTATTCAAACAGCCGGGCGGGTAAATCGGAATGCCACCATCCCCGTAGGAAAGCTTTATATTGTGGAATTGTCATCTGGGCTTGAGAATACTTCCAGGCTCGATGGGGTAGATGATGAAAAAATAGTGATGCGGGATTTGCTTTATGAGTACCATAAGAGACCGGAAGATTTTGATCAGAGGCTGGATTCTGACCCTGCAATTAAGCTGTTTTATAAGATGTATTATGAACGATGTAAGGAAAAGATGAATTATATTATTAGCGCAGACGGTGTTTCTGATTCATTGGTGCAATTGTTTTCCGGTAACAGTAAATTAGAACAGCAAAAGAAACAGCAAAACCCAGGTTACGGTAAAATGTTTTTAACACATTCATTTAAGACGGCCGGACGTTTATTCGAAGTCATACCGGAAGACGGCCGGGTCGATATTGTCATAGCTTATGATGAACAGGCGCAGCAGGCAATTGATTTGCTGTCAGATGTTCGTAGCTCTTTTAAAGATAAAAAAGGAAAGCTGCAGGTATTACAGTCTTATACAGTTTCCATCTCCAATAATTTAAAGAATGAATTAGGAAGTTTGATCTATCGGATTTGCGAAGAAACCATTTTAGTCCTAAATAAGGATCGGTATAGTGAGGACTATGGGGTGAGTGAGGAGGCCACATGCATGTCAAATCTAATTTCATAAGTCCAATGGATGTTTAGAGAATGCACATGAAAGGAGGAGAAGATAATGATTAGAAATATGGTGATGTTTCAGGTGACAGGGGAAAGTGCACTTTTTTCCGATCCGATCTTGAGAGTCGGAGGAGAAAAAACGAGTTATCACATTCCGACATATGAAGCACTAAAGGGGGTGTTACATTCGATTTATTGGAAGCCCACCCTGATTTGGTTCATCGATAAGGTGCGGGTAATGAATCCGATCCAGACGGAGACCAAAGGAATACGCCCGGTTAAATTCAACGGCGGAAATGAATTGGCATATTACACATATTTAAAGGATGTAAGGTATCAAGTGTCGGCTCACTTTGAGTGGAATATGAATCGTCCGGAGCTGGAAGGAGACCGAAATGAGCACAAACACCATAATATTGCCAGGCGAATGATTGAGCGAGGCGGAAGAAGAGATATCTTTCTCGGAACCCGGGAATGTCAGGGCGATGTAGAACCTTGTACCTTTGGAGAGGGGGAAGGATATTACGATACTGGTGTCGGTGAGGTTGACTATGGGATAATGTATCATGGAATTACTTATGCGGATGAAGCGTTCCTTGATGAAGATAAGGGGAATATGACAGTAAGGTTCTGGAAGCCGGTGATGAAGAAAGGAATCATTGAATTTGCCAGACCGGAAGCTTGTATTGAGAAGAAAATGATTAAAACGATGGATATTAGAGTATTTGATGCTTCCAACTTTTCCGGTCTATCAGAGTTTGGAAAGGAGGCGTGAATGAACTGGATCAATGAATTATATGAATTGTATGAGAAAAATAAGAGTATTGCCGGTGATGTTAAGTTTGTGGAAAAAAGCGTAGGCAAGAAGCAGGAGCAAGTGCCGCTGATTTTGCTGCCCGTTTTTCATACAACGGTTACTGCGCAAATTACCGTTACAATTGATGGTGACGGAAATTTTATTCGTGCGGATGCAGTGCCGGGTTTAGATAAATTAACCATTATACCGGTTACGGAAGGGTCTGGCAGCCGCACCCAGGCCGTAGCGCCGCATCCATTTTGCGATAATTTGAAGTATCTGGCGGGCGACTATATGGAATTCTACCGGCAGGAAAAGAAACCAAAAGATTTTACGGAAAACCATCAAAAATACATGGAGAATCTTAAGAAGTGGAAAAGTTCCAACTACTCTCACGATAAAGTTAACGCACTGTATGTTTATTTGAATAAGGATAGGCTGATCAGAGACCTTGCCGGGTACAAAATCATACCTCTTGATGAGGAGGGACTTTTTGATGAAAAAGAAAAGATACAAGGAATTGATATCAAGGATGCTTTTATCCGCTTTAGAATTTTGGATGACAGCCAGGTTAAGGAATGCTGGTTAGATAAGACTTTACAGGAATCCTATATTAAGTATTATTTTTCAACATTGGAAAATAAGGATTTATGCTATCTGACCGGCGAAACAGTGCCGGTAACCTATTTACAGCCGAAGAAAATTCGTCATGAGGGTGACGGTGCCAAACTCATATCTTCCAATGATGATGCAAATTACACGTTTCGCGGTAGATTTGAAGATAAGCAACAGGCATTTTCAATCGGATATGAAGCATCCCAGAAGGTACAAAATGCGCTTAAGTGGATTATCCGCCGTCAGGGCTATTCCGTAGACGAATTATATATTGTTGTATGGGAGACGGGTTTGCAGGCAATACCAAAATGGAATGAGGATACGGATAATCTGAGTGATACGGAAGGTTTGCTGGAGGATACTGACTGGTACATGGAGGCGATGGATGATGAGGCCGAAGTGCAGACGGGCGAAATCGCAGCGGCGAAGTTCGGGGCAGCGATGCGCGGATATGGAAATCGTCTGGATGATACCTCAAGGGTTGTTTTGCTCGCTCTGGACGCCGCCACAACGGGGAGATTGGCGCTGGTCGAAAATAAAGTCTTTGATTCTGCGAGATATCTGGAGAACATCAAATACTGGCATGAATCCTGCTTCTGGGAGCAGGTCAAGTTTAAAGATGAAAAGTATTACCGCTACTTTGGGATGGCAGGCGTTACTGATATTGTACTGAGTATATATGGTACCGAACAAAATGGCATTTTGACTGTGAATAACAAAAAGTTATATGCCAATGCTTGCAGACGTCTGCTTCCCTGTATCTCTGAGCGAAAAAGGGTGCCGGTTGATATGATTCGGAGGATTACAGTCAACGCATCATCACCACAGTCATATGACAAAAGATATAATTGGGAAAAGGTGCTTTGTATTGCTTGCGCCCTGATAAAAAAAGAAGCCAACAGGAACAAAACAAAAGAGGGGGAATGGACTTTGGAGATGAATTTAAAGAGCACTGACCGCAGTTACTTGTATGGCCGTTTGCTGGCAGTAGCGGACAGGGTTGAATACTCAACCTATACGGAGGATGAAAAAAAACGGGTGACAAATGCAAGCAGATACATGCAAGCTTTTTCGCAGCGCCCATATCAGACCTGGCAGATGGTCTTTGAGCGAATCCAGCCGTATCTTAATAAAATGGACATAGGTTTACGTAGATATTACTTAAATATGATTGAGGAGATAAAAGATAAATTTACAGTGGCGAGTTTCGAAAATAATACAAAATTAGAAGGACTGTATTTGCTGGGGTATTTTAACCAGATTCATGAAATGAAAAAGAAAAAAGATGAAAAAGCAATAAGTGAACTAGAAGAAAATAAATAATATGGAGGATATATAAATGAGTAAATTAAAAGGGAAAATTGATTTTGCAGTAATCGTATCGGCAACCGATGCTAACCCCAATGGTGATCCGTTGAATGGAAATCGCCCAAGAGAAACATATGAAGGTTATGGGGAAATTTCAGATGTGTGTATTAAGCGGAAAGTGCGTAACCGATTTCAAGATTTAGGAGAAAAAGTATTTGTGCAATCGGATGACCGTTCAGACGATGGATTCAAAAGTTTGAAGGAGCGCGCGGATGGATGTGAGCAGTTGAAAGCAGAAACGAGCAAAGGAAAAAAGGCAGATCGGGATATTTGCAGTAAGATAGCTTGTGAAGAATGGATTGATGTCAGGGCATTTGGGCAGGTATTTGCTTTTAAAGGCGTCGATGTATCGCTAGGTGTCCGTGGACCGGTATCAATTCGGCAGGCAATTTCGCTGTCGCCGGTTGATATTATTAGTACCCAGATTACAAAAAGTGTCAATAGCGAAGCTGGAAAAGATTCTAAGGCATCGGACACAATGGGAATGAAACACAGGATCGGATTTGGTTTATATATGATTAAGGGAAGCGTCAATGTGCAACTAGCGGAGAAAACAGGATTTTCACAAGAAGATGCTGAGCTGCTTAAGAGGGCTCTTCAGACACTTTTTGAGAATGATGCATCCTCCGCCAGACCGGATGGAAGCATGGAGGTCTGCAAGGTTTTTTGGTGGCAGCATGACGAAAAGACACCGAATGTTTCAACCGCCAAGGTGCATCGAAGTATTCAAATTAAATCAAAGTCGGAAATGCCAAAATCCATTATGGACTATGAAATTATACTGCAGCCAATCGAGGGATTGCCAGCGCCCGAAATTTATGACTATGTATAGGGAAGAAGACTATCTGCAATTATCAGGTATTCAACATTTTGCATTTTGTAGGCGCCAGTGGGCTCTATCGTATATTGAAATGCAATGGCTGGAAAATGTCCGCACGGTTGAAGGAAAACTACTTCATGAAAAAGCCCATGACACCTTTCGCAATGAAAAAAGAGGCGCGGTTATAATCAACAGGGCAGTGCCGGTTTTTTCCCGTGAGATGGGGGTAAGTGGTGAGTGTGATATCGTTGAGTATCATAAGACCACTGAAGGTGTTCCGCTGAATGGCTATGAAGGAAAGTATATAGTGATCCCAATAGAGTATAAGCGTGGGGAACCAAAACAGTCTGATGAGGATAAGCTTCAGCTGACTGCACAGGCACTCTGTCTGGAGGAAATGCTATGCACTGAGATAGCGCAGGGTTATCTATACTATGGCAGCACGCGGCATCGCGTGAAAATAGCATTTGATACAGAGCTTAGGGAAAGGGTCCGGGAAATGTTTGAGGAAATGCACCAGTATAGTACGCGGCAATACACGCCTAAGGTCAAACGGAGGAAAAGCTGTAATGCGTGTTCCTTAAAGGATATTTGTCTGCCGGCTATTAATAGCGACAAGTCAGGCACAAAATACATTAATTCCATCTTGGGAGAGGAGGATTAAGCATGAAGCATTTGCTTAATACATTGTATGTTACATCGGAAGACAGATATCTTTCTCTTGATGGAGAAAACGTTGTTGTGCAAGAAGGAAAAAGCGAAGTGGGGAGAGTCCCACTTCACAACCTTGATGGGATAATAACTTTTGGCTATACTGGGGCGAGCCCGGCGTTGATGGGAGCCTGTGCGAAACGCGATGTAGCGCTGACATTTATGTCAGGAAATGGCAGGTTTTTGGCACGTGTATCTGGGGAAGTACGTGGAAATGTCATCTTAAGAAAGGAGCAATACCGCATTAGTGATGACAAGGAAAAACGACTGTCAATCGCTAAAAATTTTGTCCTCGGAAAGGTATATAATAGTAGGTGGATATTGGAGCGCGCAACAAGAGATTATCCAATGCGCATTGATGTTGATAAAATGAAAGGGAAATCGATCTTTCTTAAGAACAATCTTGATAGAATTCGGAGTTGCCAAAATGCAGAGCAGTTATTAGGAATTGAAGGCGAATCTGCATCTATTTATTTTTCGATATTTGATGATTTAATTTTGCAGCAAAAGGAGGAATTTACATTCACAGGAAGAAACAGAAGACCGCCGCTTGATAATGTCAATGCAATGTTGTCTTTTGCCTATTCCCTGTTGGCCGGGATGTGTGCGTCAGCACTTGAGACGGTAGGGCTAGACCCCTATGTTGGATTTTATCATACAGATCGTCCAGGCAGAATATCGCTAGCGCTTGACTTGATGGAAGAATTTAGATGTATAATGGCAGACCGGTTTGTTCTCACTCTAATTAACAAAAAAGTGATCAATAATTCAGGTTTTCTGAAAAAAGAAAATGGTGCGGTGGTTATGGATGAAGAAACGAGAAAAACGTTTCTAACTCATTGGCAGAACAAAAAGAAAGAACCGATTACCCATCCGTTTCTTGGCGAGAAAATAGAATGGGGAATAGCACCGCACATTCAAGCACTATTACTGGCACGGTATATGCGGGGAGATTTAGATGAGTATCCCCCCTTTTTTTGGAAGTAGGTGTAGATTATGCTTGTATTGATAACATATGATGTAAATACTGAAACAGCATTAGGTAAGAGCCGATTGCGAAAAGTCGCCAAAGAGTGTGTGAATTGTGGTCAACGAGTACAGTACTCTGTGTTTGAATGTAATATGGATGCTACAAAATTTCGGAAAGTGAAAGCAACATTGGAGAGTATAATAGATAAAGAGGTGGATAGCCTTAGGTTTTACAACCTTGGTAAAAACTATAAGAGTAAAATAGAACACATAGGTGCCAAGACGAGTTTTGATGTTACTGAACCATTAATCATGTAGTGCGAATGGTAAGTGAACATGAAAATGCTGTGAGATTCGCACTGATATTTGGTATGTATTATCTATTAGAGTGCTGTTTTGCTATTAGAATTGAGGATTAACTTGATAAAAATTATTATAAAAGTAAATAATTTTGTGCAAATCGCATAAGTTATAGATCAATAGTATGTGGTTTTGCCGTCACTGTCCTTCGGGACGGTGTGGATTGAAATGACAGGAGTGATCAGGACCGATACGTCAGCGGGGACGTCACTGTCCTTCGGGACGGTGTGGATTGAAATATTCCTCGACCGGGAGGGTGCCAAAGGTCCAGAGTCACTGTCCTTCGGGACGGTGTGGATTGAAATTCCGCCCACCATGCATTATCATATTGGCTGTAAAGGTCACTGTCCTTCGGGACGGTGTGGATTGAAATACCATGCGGCTTGACGGCGCGACACTGGAAGAGATGTCACTGTCCTTCGGGACGGTGTGGATTGAAATAGTACTGTTTCGTCGGAGGCGTTGCCGAGTATGTGTCACTGTCCTTCGGGACGGTGTGGATTGAAATATAGTACCTCCATCTCTTTTGATACCTCTATCTTGTCACTGTCCTTCGGGACGGTGTGGATTGAAATGTCATGTTCTCGAATCTGGACGATTGCACGCAGGTCACTGTCCTTCGGGACGGTGTGGATTGAAATACAGGCGTATGCTAAAAAGAAAATAACGGAGCGTGTCACTGTCCTTCGGGACGGTGTGGATTGAAATGCTTAACGACTCTTCCATGCTTCGTATGGTGTATAGTCACTGTCCTTCGGGACGGTGTGGATTGAAATATCCCTATTGGTACCTTTGTCGGAATTGGTCAAGTCACTGTCCTTCGGGACGGTGTGGATTGAAATGTAAAACCAGTGTCCAGGCCCCTCCGGGTTGCAGTGTCACTGTCCTTCGGGACGGTGTGGATTGAAATCCGAATGATTATTGGATTACCCTGACATACCGGAGTCACTGTCCTTCGGGACGGTGTGGATTGAAATAAGTATGCGTGTCGGCAAGTAGGAACCACTCCTGTCACTGTCCTTCGGGACGGTGTGGATTGAAATATCGTCCGGCAGATCTTTTGTGTCAGTAAAGCGCGTCACTGTCCTTCGGGACGGTGTGGATTGAAATGGCAAGAGATCCGGATGTGCAAGGAGATGTTATTGTCACTGTCCTTCGGGACGGTGTGGATTGAAATAGGCACGTCCTGAGATCCGTACCCGCGCAAGGTAAGTCACTGTCCTTCGGGACGGTGTGGATTGAAATTACTATTCCTGCACCGCTTGCGGCGCTAAAAGCTGTCACTGTCCTTCGGGACGGTGTGGATTGAAATTCTTTGCACTGACATCACGCCGGAGACAAAAAAAGTCACTGTCCTTCGGGACGGTGTGGATTGAAATTCTTTGCACTGACATCACGCCGGAGACAAAAAAAGTCACTGTCCTTCGGGACGGTGTGGATTGAAATGAACCTATGGACATAACAAAGATCACCGGCCAGCAGTCACTGTCCTTCGGGACGGTGTGGATTGAAATATTTCGTTCTTGTTCGGCCAGACTGCTTAAAACGTCACTGTCCTTCGGGACGGTGTGGATTGAAATAAGAATCCGGCTGCAACCGTGCAGGCACCCATTGCGTCACTGTCCTTCGGGACGGTGTGGATTGAAATGTTCTTGAACTTATAGAGAACGGCGTTCGCTTCAAGGTCACTGTCCTTCGGGACGGTGTGGATTGAAATGTGCTGGACATGATTGATCATAACCTGGTTCTCTGTCACTGTCCTTCGGGACGGTGTGGATTGAAATTCCGCAGGATCAAAAATGTTTTTGGTTATTTCGTCACTGTCCTTCGGGACGGTGTGGATTGAAATTACGACGGCGGCCATTAAAGCGGATGTGTACATGGTCACTGTCCTTCGGGACGGTGTGGATTGAAATACACAAAGGATATTCTACCATTTATTGGATATTTGGTCACTGTCCTTCGGGACGGTGTGGATTGAAATGTCACATCTGAAGATTTAACTCCCTTTTTCTTTGTCACTGTCCTTCGGGACGGTGTGGATTGAAATATCTTGTCTGCATGCGGAATGCACACCCAAAAGAGTCACTGTCCTTCGGGACGGTGTGGATTGAAATATTATAAGATATAGCAGTCAGTCATACCTGGAGGTCACTGTCCTTCGGGACGGTGTGGATTGAAATGTTCAGTTTCCTCTACAGCCGCCCGAATACATTGTCACTGTCCTTCGGGACGGTGTGGATTGAAATTTTAATAAAAAGGAGATGCCTAGATGCCGAAATGTCACTGTCCTTCGGGACGGTGTGGATTGAAATGTCAAGGCCTGCAAACAGGCAACCGTTAATTGCGTCACTGTCCTTCGGGACGGTGTGGATTGAAATAGCCTAGCGGAAACACGGCTGAAGAAAGAAGGAGTCACTGTCCTTCGGGACGGTGTGGATTGAAATGTGATGAAACTGGGCGGGCTGCTGGTCGGGCAGGGTCACTGTCCTTCGGGACGGTGTGGATTGAAATACAGTGAGCGGCGACCGCTACAACGGCGATGCTTGTCACTGTCCTTCGGGACGGTGTGGATTGAAATGTGTCATGACCAGAGTAGGACATACCCAGAGTAGGAGTCACTGTCCTTCGGGACGGTGTGGATTGAAATGTTCGGACGAAACTTTAGACGATGCCGCAACTGCGTCACTGTCCTTCGGGACGGTGTGGATTGAAATAAAACGGGCCTCATTACCTTTAACGGAACCGCGGTCACTGTCCTTCGGGACGGTGTGGATTGAAATATATTGTTGCCGCCGCCATGAAACAGGCAATGGAGGTCACTGTCCTTCGGGACGGTGTGGATTGAAATATAGCCAAGGGCAGCGCAGCCAATAGCGCCGGGCAGTCACTGTCCTTCGGGACGGTGTGGATTGAAATGTCGTTATGGGACGCTTGGACGGCATGAACGAGGTCACTGTCCTTCGGGACGGTGTGGATTGAAATTCCTAATGGAAGTATCACAAAAAAGCAGGCATCAAGGTCACTGTCCTTCGGGACGGTGTGGATTGAAATATACGCCACGTGAGCCGGAGAAGTAGACTGTATGTCACTGTCCTTCGGGACGGTGTGGATTGAAATAACTATTATGTCAAGATCTGTGCTTCCTTGTCCAGTCACTGTCCTTCGGGACGGTGTGGATTGAAATGTATAAGTTCTCGAAAGAAAACAAATGGTTTCCGGTCACTGTCCTTCGGGACGGTGTGGATTGAAATACCTCGTATGGAAAATAGACGAGGACAGAAACGGTCACTGTCCTTCGGGACGGTGTGGATTGAAATGCCCTGTACAGCCTTTTTGCGGCTTCAGGTGAATGTCACTGTCCTTCGGGACGGTGTGGATTGAAATGTTTTAATACTATAACAAGGGAATATCATGGACGTCACTGTCCTTCGGGACGGTGTGGATTGAAATCTTCCCGGTCCTTCTCCAAGTCCTTCAAAGAATTGTCACTGTCCTTCGGGACGGTGTGGATTGAAATATTTTCCTTCGGGTGTATCCATAAGGAGGTAAGCGTCACTGTCCTTCGGGACGGTGTGGATTGAAATAAAAAAGGAGGAACGCAAGATGAAAAGTTATGAAAGTCACTGTCCTTCGGGACGGTGTGGATTGAAATGGTCTAAATATTTCCGGGGACGGAACTTTATTAGTCACTGTCCTTCGGGACGGTGTGGATTGAAATGTTAATTTTGACATGTTTACGGTCAGAGAGACAGTCACTGTCCTTCGGGACGGTGTGGATTGAAATGTTTCTGCGTGTATATCCCCCGATCTCCGGCCGTGGTCACTGTCCTTCGGGACGGTGTGGATTGAAATGTCTCGCGCATTCAGACGGATTTAGCGCTTTAGGTCACTGTCCTTCGGGACGGTGTGGATTGAAATGCTATAATTATCTATACTCATAGGAAAGGATGCGTCACTGTCCTTCGGGACGGTGTGGATTGAAATAATTCTGTGGACATATTTTCAAAGTCTTCATTGGTCACTGTCCTTCGGGACGGTGTGGATTGAAATATCCGCTCTACCTCCCTGCTCCAATCCCGGTCAAAGGTCACTGTCCTTCGGGACGGTGTGGATTGAAATGCCCGTACTGCTTTCAGTTCTGCCGGTTCGTAAAGTCACTGTCCTTCGGGACGGTGTGGATTGAAATGTCCCTGGGGTCAAAACCGAGTTTTTTCGATATTGTCACTGTCCTTCGGGACGGTGTGGATTGAAATGTATTAACAAGGCTTTCGCTTAGTACCGCTTTCAAGTCACTGTCCTTCGGGACGGTGTGGATTGAAATATTTCGGTCTACGCACCCCGTCGCTTCGTCCTGGTCACTGTCCTTCGGGACGGTGTGGATTGAAATGACTAAGAAGTTGCGAATGCAATAACAAACAAGAGTCACTGTCCTTCGGGACGGTGTGGATTGAAATTTGACATATCAGAAACCTCCTTTTTATGCTTATAGTCACTGTCCTTCGGGACGGTGTGGATTGAAATACTCGTCTGCGAACCGTTTTTTCGGACACTCCGGTCACTGTCCTTCGGGACGGTGTGGATTGAAATGCTATAAAAACAAAGTAGGCACGCGCCCCTACTCGTCACTGTCCTTCGGGACGGTGTGGATTGAAATGACTATGGCATTGTAACAGAGAAACTATCTAACGTCACTGTCCTTCGGGACGGTGTGGATTGAAATATACTCTGGTATATCCGATCGTTATCATCCCAAAAGTCACTGTCCTTCGGGACGGTGTGGATTGAAATATTCGTGGTTATTGTAGTAATACCCTTGGATCGGTCACTGTCCTTCGGGACGGTGTGGATTGAAATAGCCCAAGATGGAAATATAGATTCTGTGTGCTTGTCACTGTCCTTCGGGACGGTGTGGATTGAAATGACTTCTGACACAGCGCCGACAAGCTCCCATTGGTCACTGTCCTTCGGGACGGTGTGGATTGAAATTTTCGTACTATAGTGACGTCTCCCAAATCATAATCGTCACTGTCCTTCGGGACGGTGTGGATTGAAATGGTATCCTATGAAGGAACGTGTCGGCTCCGAATGTCACTGTCCTTCGGGACGGTGTGGATTGAAATGTTGTACCGCCTTGGGTGAAATTACTGACTGGCGTCACTGTCCTTCGGGACGGTGTGGATTGAAATATGATAACGTAGACGGTACATCGGTACTCAACGGTCACTGTCCTTCGGGACGGTGTGGATTGAAATACCGTTTGATTCTTGACCAATCGTGCCATTATAGTCACTGTCCTTCGGGACGGTGTGGATTGAAATAACGGGTTCGCCGAGTCTATCGACGACAAGGTTAAGTCACTGTCCTTCGGGACGGTGTGGATTGAAATAAGTGTGCCAAAAAGGGAACAGATTCAATAGCAGTCGCTCCCCCTCGGGAGCGTGGATTGAAATCTGCTTTATTTCCTTATTGATAACGAGATGTATTGAAATAAAAATTAGCCAGTGATCTTATGATCACCGGCCTCTCTCATGGACCCGAAGGGATTCGAACCCTCGGTCTCTGCGTTGCGAACGCAGCGCTTTCCCAGCTAAGCTACGAGCCCGTATGCAATATTTATATTTAAGAAGAAATGGAGACAGTGGGCTCAAACCCCAAAATCTCTGCATTCGTTAAGGCGGTTTGGCCGTCAGGAACGGATACGAGCAATACCCGCGCATTGCTTACGCACTTTATTATATCCAATCAGCGTGCTGCTTGCAAGTACATTTTGCTTCGACTTGATATATTTGTCAATACCTTTTGCCCCCGACATCATTATATCTTACAAAATAATACGTGTAAATATATTTAAATAGAAAATATTCCGCCTAGCATTTTTATAAAAAAGTTTAAAAATATTATAAAATGCCATTTGCAATCCGCACAAGTGTGTGATATCCTAATATAAAAGGAGGTGGTGTGTTGGCTTTTGCGGACAAGAAAGCAGCATTCAAATATGTAAATGAGTACCAGAAGGAAAAGTACGACCGCATTACGGTAATGGCAGAAAAGGGCAGGAAGGCAGAATGGCAAGCTGCGGCAGACGCTGCTGGGTACAAATCGCTATCTGCTTTTATAACGGCAGCCATCGAAGAAAAAATGAATAAAGTGTAAATATGTCGTTGGTGCATAGTATAAATATGCTATAATAAGGGGAGTTAAGGAAGGGCAAGATCTTAACAAGAACATAGACGTGGGAATTGAAATGGAAGAACCGGATAAAGTGCTAAAGGCAGGGAATGAAAAGGAAATACTGCTGATTCGGGTGAACCACCTGGAAAATGAATTAAGAAAGCTATAAGAACGAATCGAAGATATGACATAAGGATGAGCAAAGGGGGAGCTTACCTCCGCTCCCCTGCTTCGGGAGGGCTACAATGACAGATAGTGAAAAGCTGGATCTTATCCTAAAGGAAATTAAAGAAGTGAAGATCACCCTTGAAAATGAAACGAACCAAAACATACAAGTGATAGCAGAAGGACACATGATACTTGACAGAAAGTTGGATGAAGCACTTAAAACCCTACATTCAAACACAATGTATCAACTTAAAGTAAATCACCTGGACGGAGAAGTAAAGAAAATAAAAGAAGCCATTGGAATGACTTAAGGAACGCAAAGGGAGGGGGGCTTGCCACCGCCCCCTTTGTCGAATATACAATTTAATTAAAATTTCTACCTGCCCCGGAGAGATCCGGGACTTTTTTTATGCGAAGCCGAACAGGACAGGCTAGCACAGACGTGTTGTATTTTATGTGATATCGTGTTGTAAAAATATGATAAAAAGCTATCGCAGAATAATGTACTTATATCAAATAAAATACAGCCAACCCACATTTTTGTTGAGGATCGGCGGTATTTCCAGACTTTTCGGTAAATGGAGACAGTGGGGCTCGAACCCACGACCTCTCGCGTGTGAAGCGAACGCTCATCCCGGCTGAGCTATATCTCCTTAGAAAATAGTATAACACTCCTGACGAAAATTTCAAGAATTTTTTTCCGCGCTCCCGCATAGACAAGCCAGAACCCTTGTGCTATAATCAAGGAACGAAAAAAAGAGTAAGGAGACCAGTTATGGCATTAATTAAGAAGCCGGTCACCGGTATGAAAGATATTTTGCCCCAGGAAATGCAGATCCGGGATTATCTGATCGGGGTTATTAAGGAAACTTATCAGAGCTTCGGTTTCACTCCCATTGAGACGCCCGTGGTAGAAAATCTACCGAATCTCACCAGTAAGCAGGGCGGTGACAATGAGAAGCTGATCTTCAAGATCATGAAACGAGGTGAAAAATTCAGACTGGAGGATGCCTCTTGTGAAGACGATCTGGCGGACTCCGGTCTTCGTTATGATCTGACCGTACCGCTGGTTCGGTATTACGCGAACCATGCCAATGAGTTGACGAAGCCGTTTAAGGCTTTGCAGATTGGGCCGGTTTTCCGTGCGGACAAACCGCAGAGAGGGCGTTTCCGCCAGTTCTATCAGTGCGATATTGACATCTTGGGAGAGCCCGGCAATCTGGCTGAGATTGAGCTGATTCTGGCCACCGGCACACTGCTCGGTAAGATCGGTTTTAAAGGCTTTACCGTGCGGATTAACGACCGCCGGATTTTGAAGGCCATGGCGGCTTATAGCGGTTTCTCCGAAGATGCTTATGACAAGATTTTCATTATATTAGATAAAATGGACAAGATCGGCATGGAAGGCATAGAGCGTGAGCTGCTGGAGAGCGGTTTTGAAGAAATGGCCGTGAAAAAGTACTGCGCGCTGTTTGAAGCATTGCCCGGACAACCGGATGCAGTCAGCTATCTGGGAGACACCCTGACCGGGGTAATGGAAGAGGGGACGGCAGAGAATCTGCAGACCATTATTTCCAGCGTGACGGCAGCGGCATCTGCGGATTTCCGGCTAGCGTTCGATCCAACCCTGGTGCGCGGCATGTCCTACTACACCGGTACAATCTTTGAAATTGAAATTGCCGGCCTTGGTTGTTCGGCAGGTGGTGGCGGCCGTTATGATGAGATGGTGGGCAAGTTTACGAATATGCAGACACCGGCCTGCGGTTTCTCCATCGGTTTTGAGCGGATTATCACGATCCTGATGGAGCAGGGATTCCGGGTGCCGGGAGCGGCAGAAAAGAAAGTGTATCTGATCGAAAAAAATATGCCGGCAGACCGCATGTGTGAAATCATGAAGGAGGCCCAGGCCGAACGGGAGGCCGGAAGCCAGGTGCTGATCGCAGTAATGAATAAGAACAAAAAGTTCCAGAAGGAGCAGCTGAATGCGGAAGGGTATGAAGACTTCAAAGAGTTCTACGTGAATCCAATACACTAAGATGAACCGGACAGCACACTTAAGTCCAAATACCTGACATTCAATCTATATACAGGAGGAACATTGACATGGCAGAATCCATGCAGGGACTGTACAGAACCCATCGTTGCACAGAAGTGTCCGCCGCAAATATCGGTGAGACCGTAACGGTGATGGGCTGGGTACAGAGGAGAAGAAATTTAGGCAGTTTAATCTTTATTGATCTACGGGACCGTTCCGGTCTTTTGCAATTGATTTTTGATGAGAAGGATGTTAAGGCAGAAGGCTTTGCCAAGGCTGAGACATTGCGCAGTGAATTTGTAATTGCCGTAACCGGCCGGGTAGAAGCACGTTCCGGCGCGGTTAATGAGAATCTCAAGACCGGGGATATCGAGATCCGTGCCACTGGGCTGTGGATCTTGTCGGAGGCGGACACGCCGCCTTTCCCCATCGAGGAAGGCATTAACACAAGAGAAGAGCTACGTCTCAAATACCGCTATTTGGACCTGCGCCGTCCGGATCTGCAGCGCAATCTGATGCAGCGCAGTCAGATTGCCACCCTGTCCCGTTTGTTTATGGCTCAGGAGGGCTTTATTGAGATTGAGACCCCGCTGCTGACGAAAAGCACGCCGGAGGGGGCCAGAGATTACCTGGTACCCAGCCGGCTGCATGAGGGCGCCTTCTATGCCCTGCCTCAGTCGCCTCAGTTGTTTAAGCAGCTGCTGATGTGCTCCGGCTATGACCGCTACTTCCAGATTGCCCGGTGCTTCCGGGATGAGGATCTGCGGGCGGACCGCCAGCCGGACTTTACGCAGATGGATATGGAGCTTTCCTTCGTAGATGCAGAGGATATTATGCACCTGAATGAACGCCTGCTGCAGTATCTGTTCCGGGAAGTACTGCAGGTAGAGATCACGCTTCCCCTGCCCCGGATCCCCTATCAGGAGGCCATGGACCGCTATGGTTCGGATAAGCCGGATACCCGGTTTGGAATGGAATTGAAAAATGTAACGGAGCTGGTGAAGAGCTGTGGTTTCGGTGTGTTTACCGGTGCGGTAGAGGCAGGCGGTTCTGTCCGCGGCATTAATGTGGATGGTCAGGGTAATATGCCCCGTAAGAAGATTGACGCACTGACAGATCAAGCGAAGGGGATGGGCGCTAAGGGATTGGCTTATCTTTGCGTTAACTGCGGAGAAAATGGCGCACATAAGTCTTCCTTTGCCAAGTTTATGACCGAAGAAGAGCTGGATGCGCTGGTGGCAGCGCTGGAAGGCAAGCCGGGAGATCTGCTGTTGTTTGCAGCGGATAAGGATTCGATTGTATTTAACGTTCTGGGGAGCCTGCGTCTGGAGCTGGCGAAGACCCTGGAACGGATTGATAAGAACGACTACCGTCTGCTGTGGGTGACGGAGTTCCCGCTGCTGGAGTATTCGGAGGAGCAGGATCGTTTTGTGGCGATGCATCATCCTTTTACGATGCCGATGGAGGAAGACCTGCCGCTGTTAACGACCGATCCCGGAGCCGTTCGTGCCAAGGCTTATGATATTGTGCTAAACGGCAACGAAATCGGCGGCGGAAGCATTCGAATTTATCAGACAGAGGTGCAGGAGAAAATGTTTGAAATATTAGGCTTCTCCAAAGAAGAGGCACATGAACGGTTTGGCTTCCTGCTGGATGCTTTCCGGTATGGCGTACCTCCTCACGGCGGACTGGCCTATGGCCTGGACCGGCTGGCAATGCTAATGGCCGGAGCGGATAACATTCGGGAAGTGATTGCATTTCCGAAGGCTAAGGATGCTTCCTGCCTGATGACGAACGCCCCTGACCGGGTGGACGAAAAGCAGCTCGAGGAGCTTCGGATAAAGTTCGTGTAACAATAAACGCAAAGCTTGGGAGGGACTTGCGGTATGAAAATTATTGTAATTGGGAAGGGAAAAGTAGGAGCCAAGCTGTCGGAGCAGCTGGTTAAGGAAGGTTATGACGTGGTCGTCATTGACCGGAATTCCGATGCATTGGAATCGGCGAATAATTCGGATATTATATGCATTGAAGGGAATGGAGCAGAGTACGGCGTGCAGATGGAGGCGGGCATTTCTGAGGCAGACCTGGTTATTGCCTGCACCAGCAGTGACGAAATTAACATGCTCTGCTGCCTGCTCGCCAAGAAGCACGGAGCCAAAAGAACCATTGCCCGGGTACGGAACCCAGAGTATTACGAACAGCTGCCTCATATTCAAGAAGAGTTGGGACTTAGTATGGCGATAAATCCGGAAATGGCGGCGGCAGCGGTGATTTCCCGGGTGCTGCTTTTCCCTGTGGCCAACAATGTGGAACCTCTTGCTAAAGGCAGAGTGGAATTGATAGAATTCCATGTGGAGGGGGGTAATCCGCTAGTTGGCAAAGCCCTGTCGGAGATTAACCGTGCATATGGTTTTCGCCTGCTTATTTGTGCGATCCAGAGGGATAACCATATCTTTATCCCCACCGGTGTAGATATCCTGCAGACAGGTGACCGGATTCACATGGTAGCGTCCCATAAGGAGCTCCAGAAGTTCTTTGAACAGATCGATCTTTTCCGCAGTAGTGTAAAGCGTGTGATGATTGCGGGCGGCGGCCGTATTTCTTACTATCTGGCGAAAACGCTGCTCCAGCAGAAGATTCAGGTCAAGATTATTGAGCAGAATATGGAGCGTTGCCGCTCCTTGTGTGAAACGCTTCCCAAGGCAGTTATCATTCATGGAGATGCAACGAATGAAGATCTGCTGGGAGAAGAGGGCATTGAAAATATGGACGCCTTTGTGGCAGTCACCGGCCTGGATGAAGTAAATATTATCCTCTCTATTTACGCCAGAACCAAGAAGGTATCGAAGATTATTACAAAGGTAACGCAGATTTCCTTCACAGATATGTTGGACGGTATGGGAATTGAATCTATTATTTCCCCCAAAGCGGTAACGGCGAATATTATCCTGCGTTATGTCCGGTCTCTTGCGGCTTCCGCTAATAGTAACGGCGTGGAATCCCTGATCTGTCTCCTGGATGGAAACGTAGAGGCGCTGGAATTTCATGTAAAGAAGAAAGTCTCCTTCCTGAACATCCCCCTGAAGGACCTGTCGGTGAAAAAGGGCTTTCTGGTGGCCTGTATCGTCAGGAAAAACGAAGTGATTATACCAGGCGGCAACGACAGCATTCAGATGGATGACAGCGTGATCGTGGTCACGACTCATCCTCACGTGCAGGATTTACAAGATATGGTTCGCTAGCGCCAAGCGCCACAGGAGACGGTTTATGAATACGAAAATGATTCGCAATATCCTGCTGAAACTCATGGCAATCGAAGGAGTCTTTCTCCTGATCCCCATGGTGGTCGCTCTGGTGTATGGAGAAGAAAGCTATAAGTCCTTTCTGATCGTGGCGGCAGGATTAATTGTAACAGGGCTGGCTTTTAGCCATAAACGCCCCGAAAACCAAACCATTTATGCCAAAGAAGGTCTGTTTATCGTGGGAATCGTCTGGATTCTATGGTCCTTCTTTGGATCCATCCCCTTTATTATCAGTGGAATTATCCAGAACCCGGTGGATGCTTTCTTTGAGGCTGTGGCGGGTTTTACCACGACAGGTGCTTCTCTGCTGACGGAGATTGAGACTTTGCCCAAGGGGATTTTGTTCTGGCGAAGCTTTACCAACTGGATCGGCGGCATGGGTGTGCTGGTGTTTGTACTGGCAATCCTCCCTCTGGCCAATAACCGTTCCATGTATTTGATGAAGGCGGAGGTGCCGGGCCCTACTGTGGGCAAGCTGGTGCCGAAGACCATGAGTACCGCTAAGATCCTGTATGGGATCTATATTGTACTGACGCTGCTGCAGACCGTGCTCCTGATGGCAGGCGGAATGTCGGGATACGACTCTATTCTGCATGCCTTTGCAACTGCCGGCACCGGAGGCTTCAGCACCAGGGATCTGAGTATTGCTGCCTATGATAGTGCTTATATTGATGGAGTCATAACGGTGTTTATGATCGTTTTCAGCGTTAACTTCAACCTATTTTATCTGGTCGTGATCCGGAAGGCTTCCCAGGCTGTCCGCAGCGAAGAACTGCGGGTCTTTCTGGGAATCATCGGTGCGTCGATTCTGCTGATTATCATTAACAGCTATCATATTTTCCCGAGCCTTATGACGGCCCTCCGTTATGTTTCTTTCCAGGTGGCGTCCATTATCAGCACCACGGGTTTTGCGACAGCGCCCTTTAATCATTGGCCATATTTCTCCCAAACCATTCTACTGCTGCTCATGATATTGGGCGCCTGTGCCGGCTCCACCGGCGGCGGAATTAAAATCGCCAGAGTGGTCATCCTCTGCAAATCCATCAAACGTGAGTTAAAGCGGATGGTGAAACCCCGTTCCGTCAGCGTGATTAAGATGGATGGAAAGGTTGTGGAGGAGGAAACGGTACAGGGTGTCCATGTGTATATGCTGGTGTATGTGGCGATTCTGTTCCTGTCGATTCTGCTGATCGGGATCAACGGCTTTGATGTGACCACAAATATCAGCTCGGTGATCACCTGTTTGAACAATATCGGCCCTGCCTTGGGTGACATCGCAGGTCCGGTGGGAAACTATTCCAGCTTCTCTGAGTTCTCGAAGCTGGTGCTGATTCTGGATATGCTGATCGGCCGTCTGGAAATTTTCCCGATTATTTTGCTGGTAATGCCGTCTTTGTGGAAGAGAAAGTCCATTTAGATAGGCAGAATCTTTCTTCACTTCGACAAAAAAGCCGTAAGAATAATATAAAAAACTATTTATCTATATATATTTTTTATATAATTAATCCATAAAAAGAAACAGAGGAGTTCTTCTGTTTCTTTTTTCTGTTTTCCCACTTTTTACTTTCCAAATAAAGAACACCAAAGAGAATATAAATCCATTGATTTCAATATCTGAAAGTGGTAAATATGAATAGTGAGGGATACTATCGATACTAACCGTCTAGTTATTTCACTCTGTGAAATCACAGTCTGCATATAACAGGATATCTTAAGATTTTTCTGACAGACTAAAAGAAAGAGTGTTAAAGAAAAAACAAAGGATTGCATGTTTTACAATATTAGTGTAGAATTGAAAGTATATTTTGGGGACGTATTCTATTTGTTTGCCATATATATTAGGCAAATCCGGCAAATCTCATAATTAAATGCATTTGAAGCATAATTCTCATAAAGAAGTGCTTTAAATATCGAAAAAACAAAGTGGGGAGGGAAAATGCATGTTTATTGAGAATATGAAACGGATCTCGGAAGCCGAAGAAGAGGCCGTTTCGATTCGCAAGCAGGCACAGGCCGACGTCAGAACGCTGCAAGACCAGAGTAGGAAGCAGGCAGCAGAGATTACAGAGACGGCGCGGAAGCAGGCGGATACCCGTTACCAGCAGGTAATGCGGGATGCGGAGCAGAAAGCGGAAAATGCTTTCCGGCAGACGCTTGCCGCCGTCGCTGAAGAATGCGAGAGCATGAAGGCGAAGGCGCAGGCCAAATTACCGGAGGCAATCCAAATCATCGCGGGAAAGGTTGTGAATTCAAGTGGCAGTTGTTAAGATGAACCATCTTTCCATCATTGGACTTGAATCCGATAAGACCGTTCTCCTGAACCGGCTGATGGAGCTGGGCGTCGTAGAAATTGTCGACCAGTCCGAGAAGCTGCAGGATCAGGAGTGGGCGGCAGTTGCCCGCCGGGACGGTGATGAGGATCAGGTCTCAGGGCTGGAAAGCGAACTGGCACAGATCCAGACGGCACTGGATACGATTGCCAGGTACGACACGGCGAAGAAGCCATTGTTCTCGACACGGAAGCCCGTGACACGGAAGGAGTACGAAACCGTGCTGGGAGACGGCTTACAGATCAGGGAAGAGGTTAGCAAGGTACTGGCCCTCCACGACCGCTGGGGAGAAAGCAAATCTGAAGAAAATGTGATTGTTTCCACCCAGGCGTCCCTGAAGCCATGGGCGTCCTATGAGCTCCCGCTCGAGAGCCAGGGTACCCGGAGCGTTCGGATTCTAAACGGTGTAATTCCAGCCGTGTCAGATGCAGAGGCGCTTAAGGCACAAGTGTCGGAAGCCAGTCCGGCCACCGTGGTTACGGTGATCAGCCGGGATGAAGAACAGCAGTACCTGAATGTCTTCTATATGAAAGATGACGAAGACGCGGTACTGGATGTGATGAAGAGCAATGGCTTTACGACCGCGGTATTTAAAGACCTGACAGGTACGGTCAGCGAGAACATGCAGCGTCTCGATGCCCGTCTGCAGGAGGTGAAGGCACAGGAAGGCGAACTGGAGAAGCAGATCGGCGGCTGTGCGGCCATGAAGGAATCGATCCGATACTATTATGACAGCAGACTTTTAGAGCGGGATAAGGCGAAAGCCACTTCCAGTCTGCTCAGGACGAAGAAGGCTTTCTGCCTGGGAGGCTGGATTATTGCCTCTAAGCAAAAGGCGGTACAAGGGCTGGCGGCGGAATTTGGATGTGTCTGTGACGTTACGATTCCGGAGAAGGGCGAAGAGACGCCGGTTCTGCTGGACAATAAGAGTCTGGTAGTACCCTTCGAAGCCATTACGACCATGTACGCATATCCGAAGTCCTATGAAGTAGATCCGACTCCGATTTTTGCAATTTTTTATTTTATTTTCTATGGCATGATGTTTGCCGATATGGGGTACGGCGCCATTCTGGCAATCGCCTGTTTCACTGTATTGAAGAAGTTCCGCCTCGAAGGCACCGCTTACCGCCTGATCAAATGTATGGGATTCTGCGGCATTTCCACTTTTATCTGGGGCGCGCTGTATGGCGGATTCATGGGGAACTTGCTCACGGTCGTGGCCGAGACTTTCTTCAATGTAGAGTTTGTGATCACACCGCTGTGGTTTGATCCGCTGGCAGATCCCATGAAGCTGTTGATCTTCTCCTGCGTACTGGGTGCCCTGCATCTGTTCGTCGGTATGGGAATCAAGGCCTATATGTACATCCGTGAAGGCAAGATCGTCGAAGCCATCAATGAAGTGTTTGCCTGGTATGTATTCCTGATCGGTCTGGTATTGTTGTTAGGCGGCGACATGCTGTTTGACGGAGCATCCGGAATTGGTAAGTGGATGACCATCGCTGGGGCCGTGGTGATTTTCGCCATTCCTTTGTTTAAGAACAAAGGAATCGGTAAGCTGTTGGGTCTGTGGGATCTGTACGGAACCACCAGTTATCTGGCAGACGTACTGTCTTATTCCCGTCTGCTGGCTCTGGGCTTGGCTTCAGCTGTTATTGCGCAGGTATTTAACCAGTTGGGAGCACTGTTTGGCAATGGTATTATAGCAGTCATACTCTTTATCGTGATTGCGGTAATTGGACATGTTTTGAACTTCGCAATTAACGCGCTGGGTTCCTATGTGCACGCCAGCCGTCTGCAGTACGTGGAATTTTTTGGGAAATTTTATGAAGGCGGAGGCATTCCGTTCAAGCCTTTTGCAAAAAATACGAAATATGTGAAAATTAAGGAGGAAGAGTAACATGACTTTAGGACTTGCATTAGCAATTGGTGGAGCTGCAATGGCAGCGTTGGCAGGTGTAGGAAGCGCTCTTGGAGTAGGTGTTGCCGGTCAGGCAGCAGCAGGTGTAATGGCGGAGGATCCCAGTAAGTTCGGACAGACACTGGTATTGCAGGCACTGCCTGGTACCCAGGGCATCTATGGACTTCTGATTGCGTTCCTGATTCTCGTTAAGACCGGTGTAATGGGCGGCGCTCCGCTGGATCTGTCGACCCAGCAAGGTTTGTACTTCCTGTTCGCAGGTGTTCCGGTCGGTATCGTAGGCATTTGGTCCGGATGGGCACAGGGAAAAGCTTCTGCAGCCGGCATCATGCTGATTGCTAAGAGACCCGGCGAACTGGCTAAGGGCATCATTTATGCTGCAATGGTTGAGACCTACGCAATTCTGGCACTGCTCATTTCCTTCCTGATGTGGATGTTCATTCCCGTATAAGCTGCGGAGGTTCTCCGAAATGCATCTGGCATTTCGTCTAAACAATCAGGAAAGGAATGGTTGACTATGAGCATTGAAAAAATCACCGCACGGATTCTGCAGGAAGCGAAGTCCGAGGCGGAAGCCACTCTCCAGAGGGCAGAGCAGGAGAAGGCTGCTCTGCTGGCACAGGCAGAGCAAGAGGCAGCCGCAACCGGTGTCCGGACGGACGAGAAGGCTTGCACGGATGCCCGGATTCTGCAGGAGAGAAGAGCCTCCGTAGCGGAACTGGAAGGCAGGAAAATGCGCCTTGCTGCCAAGCAGGAGATGATTGACGAAAGCTTTGAGCAGGCTCTTACGCATCTGGCAAATCTGCCGGAAACGGAATATAAGGCCTTTTTGCTGAAGCAGTTAGCTCCTTACCGTGATCAGCCGGGAGAAATTCTCCTTAATGAGCGGGATAAGGCCAATTTGGCCCGTGAACTGATGCGCGAACTGGCAGACAGTCCTTTGGCTGTCAGCGAAGAGACCGTACCGATTCGGGGGGGATTTATTCTCCGCCAGGGCTGCGTATCCCTGAATGCTTCTCTGGAGAAGCTTTTAGAGAACGAGAAGAAACAGCTGACCTTAAAAATAGCAGAGACACTGTTCTCATAGGGAGTATTCCCAATCAGAAATCAGAAAGGAGGAATCACTATGGGAACAGATTATACTTTTGCCTGTGCACGTGTGCGCGGCAATGAGCGGAACCTTTTGAATAAAGAGAAGCTAAATGTAATGATCGAGGCCAAGACCATGGAGGATGCCTGTAAGGTGCTGCAGGAAGCAGATTACGGCTCTGAAGGCAAAGTCATCCAGCCCTTGGCTTATGAGACTGCCCTCCAGCAGGAGACGGCGAAGCTCTTTGCGTTTATCCGGTCCATTGCACCGGATAGCCAGGAGTTTAAGATTTTTTCGTATCCCTTCGATTATCATAACATTAAGACTCTTCTTAAAGCAGAGTTCCTGGGCAGCGATGCGAAGGAAATTCTCATGGCAGGCGGTACCATTTCTCCCGACGCTATGGCAATTCTGGTAAAAGAGCGGAACTATATGGCCATGACGCCTCATATGAAGGCAGCCATTGAAGAAACGGTGGACACACACGCCAGAACGAGAGATCCCCAATGTGTGGATCTAATCTGCGACCGGGAGTGTTACGCAGACATTGTGGAGATTGCCGGGCAGTCTGGCAGCTCTTTCGTAGAAGGCTATATACGGCTTTTAATTGACACGATCAATTTGAAGACCTTTGTCCGCTGCAAGCAGATGGGGCAGGCCTGGGGCTTTTTTGCACATGTATATATTTCCGGAGGCAATATGGACGAGAAGTTGTTCGTGGCAGGCTATGACGAGCCGTTACAGCAGTTTGTCGCCCGTCTGACGCCCTATGCTCTGGTCGGAGCGGCGGAGCAGGGAGGTCAGGAACTGAAGGAATCGGGACGTTTTACCAGCCTTGAGAAGTTATGTGATAATGCAGTGATGCACTATGTAAAAGACGCCAAATATGTATCCATCGGCATTGAGCCTCTGGTTGCTTATGTGGTGGCGAAGCAGATGGAGATTAAAAGCGCGCGGATTATTCTGGCCGGCAAGTCGGCAGGCATTGAATCGAATCTGATTCGGGAAAGGTTAAGGGAAACATATGTATAAGATTGGCGTAATCGGGGACGCAGGAAGTGTTCTGGGATTTAAAGCGGTCGGTCTTGACGTGTTTGCCTGCGAGGCAGCCGCTGATGCTGTTCATACCTTCCGCCGCATAGCGAAGGAAGGATATGGCATTATCTACATTACTGAGCGTTTTTACAAGGATATGAAGGAAGAGGTATCCAAATATCGGGAGCTGAGAATTCCAGCCGTCATTCCCATTCCGGGAGTAGACGGCAGCTATGGAATCGGTATCGAGGGCGTGAAGAAATCCGTAGAGCGGGCCGTAGGTGCTGATATCTTATTTGGAGGTGACAACTAAATGAGCCAAGGAAAAATCGTAAAAATATCCGGTCCGCTGGTCGTTGCGCAGGGCATGCAGGATGCGGATATGTTTGACGTTGTTCGCGTAGGCGAGCAAAAGCTGATTGGAGAGATCATTGAAATGCGCGACGGCATGGCCTCCATTCAGGTATATGAGGAGACGGCTGGACTGAAGCCCGGTTCTGTCGTTGTAACTACCGGCGCGCCACTGTCCGTAGAGTTAGGCCCTGGCCTGATTGAGACCATGTATGACGGAATTCAGCGTCCGCTGGAAGGCATGATGAAGCTATCCGGTCCCAACATTAGCCGCGGTATCTCGGTTCCGGCTCTGGACCGCCAGAAGAAGTGGGACTTTGTTCCTACCGTGAAGGCCGGTGACCAGGTAGAGGAAGGCGATATTATCGGTACCGTACAGGAGACACCGGTTGTGGAGCAGCGGATTATGGTGCCCCATCGGGTGAAGGGTACGGTGAAGAGTATTCAGGCAGGTTCTTTTACGGTAGAGGAAATCGTGTGCGTGGTAACAGGTGAGGATGGAAAAGATACCGAACTGACTATGATGCAGAAGTGGCCTGTACGTAAAGGCCGTCCTTATAAGGAAAAGCTGGTTCCGGAGATGCCTATGTTAACGGGACAGCGTGTAATTGATACCCTGTTTCCCATTGCTAAGGGCGGTGTGGCAGCCGTTCCCGGACCTTTCGGTTCGGGTAAGACCGTTGTGCAGCACCAGCTGGCAAAATGGGCAGATGCAGATATTGTAGTATATATCGGCTGCGGTGAGCGTGGAAATGAGATGACCGACGTTCTGATGGAGTTCCCGGAACTGAAGGATCCTAAGACCGGCGAGACGCTGATGAAGCGTACCGTGCTGATTGCCAATACCTCCGATATGCCTGTGGCAGCCCGTGAGGCATCTATTTATACCGGTATTACAATGGCGGAATATTTCCGTGATATGGGTTACTCCGTAGCATTGATGGCGGACTCTACTTCCCGTTGGGCCGAGGCTCTTCGTGAGATGTCCGGACGTCTGGAGGAAATGCCCGGTGAAGAAGGTTATCCTGCTTACCTGGGTTCCCGTATGGCACAGTTCTACGAGCGTGCCGGTAAGGTAATCAGTCTGGGCAAGGAAGGCCGTGAAGGCACACTGTCCGCTATTGGCGCCGTATCCCCGCCCGGCGGTGATATTTCCGAACCCGTGTCCCAGGCTACGCTGCGGATTGTAAAGGTGTTCTGGTGTCTGGATTCGGGACTGGCGTATAAGCGTCACTTCCCGGCGATTAACTGGCTGGACAGCTACTCCCTGTATTCTTCCCGCCTGGACCAATGGTTTGCAGACAATGTAAATGAGGAATTCCCGGTATTGCGTTCTGACGCGCTGAAGCTGTTACAGGAAGAAGCAGAACTGAATGAAATCGTACAGCTGGTAGGTGTGGAAGGACTTTCTACTACTGACCGCCTGAAGTTAGAGACCTGTAAGATGATCCGTGAGGACTATCTGCATCAGAATGCATTCCATGAAATTGATACGTATGCTTCTATGAATAAGCAGTACCGCATGCTGAAGCTGATCATGTCCTTCTATGTAGAAGGCCTGGCGGCCTTAAATCAGGGGGCAGATTTCCAGAAGGTATCGGATCTGAAGGTCCGTGAAGAAATCGGACGTTTCAAATATATCCTGGAGAATGAGGTAGACGCAGCTTACGAGAAGGTAAAAGACGAATTGGAAAAAACAGCGGGAGCGCTGATCGGCAAGGAGGTTGAAGCAGAATGATTCGAGAGTATAAGACAATATCCGAAGTAGCTGGTCCTCTGATGCTGGTAAAAGGAGTAGAGGATGTAGGCTACGATGAACTGGGCGAAATCGAACTGCCTAACGGCGATGTCCGTCACTGCCGCGTATTAGAGATCAATGGCTCCAATGTAATGGTACAGCTCTTTGAGAGTTCGGCCGGGCTGAATCTGTCCGAGAGTAAAGTCCGTTTCCTGGGCCATGGTATTGAGCTGGCTGTATCCCTGGACATGCTGGGCCGTGTATTCGACGGTATGGGACACCCTACTGACGGCGGTCCGGAGATTATCCCCGATAAAATGCTGGATATCAATGGTCTGCCTATGAATCCGGCAGCCCGTGACTATCCTGCGGAATTTATCCAGACCGGCGTATCTGCGATCGATGGACTGAACACCCTGGTACGTGGGCAGAAGCTGCCGATTTTCTCCGGCTCCGGTTTGCCGCATGCGGACCTGGCGGCACAGATTGCCCGTCAGTCAAAGGTGCTGAATACGGAAGGCAACTTTGCCGTAGTATTCGCGGCAATCGGTATCACCTTTGAGGAAGCAGATTTCTTCATTTCCGACTTTAAGCGTACCGGCGCTATTGACCGTACCGTTATGTTTATGAATCTGGCCAATGACCCGGCTGTAGAGCGTATTGCCACACCTCGTATGGCACTGTCAGCCGCCGAGTATCTGGCCTTTGAGAAAAATATGCACGTTCTGGTAATTCTGACGGATATCACGAACTATGCCGAAGCATTGCGTGAGATTTCCGCAGCCCGTAAGGAAGTACCGGGACGCCGCGGCTATCCTGGTTACCTATACACAGACTTAGCAACTATGTACGAACGTGCCGGTAAAAAGAAGGGCATCGAAGGTTCCATTACGATGATCCCGATTCTGACCATGCCAGAGGATGATAAAACCCATCCCATCCCAGACTTGACCGGATATATTACCGAAGGTCAGATTATTCTGTCCCGTGAATTATATCGTAAGGGCATTAAGCCTCCCATCGACGTGCTGCCGTCCCTGTCCCGTCTAAAGGATAAGGGTATCGGCAAGGGCAAGACGAGAGAGGACCACGCCGACACCATGAACCAGTTGTTCGCTGCTTACGCAAGAGGTAAGGAGTGCAAGGAGCTGATGGCAATCTTGGGTGAAGCGGCACTATCAGAGGTGGATAAGCAGTATGCGAAGTTTGCCGATGCCTTTGAGAATACTTATGTATCCCAGGGCTATGAGACGAACCGTTCTATTGAAGAGACGCTGGAGACCGGCTGGGATCTGCTGCGCGGTATGCCGCGGGCAGAGCTGAAACGTATCCGTGATGCCTACCTGGAGAAGTACTACGACCAGAAACCCGCAGACGAGTAAACAGCTGTTGCCCGGGACGCATGCATTAATGGCGGGCCGGGTAGGAAAGAGGTGAGATTATGGCTAGGTTAAATGTAAATCCTACTCGAATGGTACTCTCGAACCTGAAAAAACAGCTGAAGGTTGCAATCCGCGGACATAAGTTAATGAAGGACAAACGGGATGAGCTGATGAAGCGCTTCCTGGAGCTTGCCAGAGAGAATAAAAAGCTTCGGGAAGAGGTGGATGCACAGCTGATGGCCGTCTATGCCAGCTTCTCTGTCGCCAGTGCGGTAATGACGCCGCAGATGATGGAGGAAGCGCTGATGTACCCAAAACAGAGTGTAAATCTGACGGTAGGGAGCAAAAATATCATGAGCGTGGACGTTCCGGTTTTTGACTTCGAGACTTCTTCTGCGGATACAGGGAATCTGTTCCCTTATGGTTTTGCCAACACATCCGGTGAATTAGATACGGCGATTGAGAAGCTGTCGGAGATCTTTCCCCGTTTGCTGCAGCTGGCAGCAATGGAGAAGGAGGCAAATATGCTGGCCGATGAGATTGAGAAGACCCGCCGTCGTGTAAACGCGCTGGAATATGTGAAAATTCCTCAGTATCAGGAGACGATTCGGTATATTAAGATGAAGCTGGATGAGAATGAGAGAGGCAACCAGACACGCCTGATGAAGGTGAAGGATATGATGGTGAAAGCCGCGATCGAGGAACGGATTGAAATGAACCGGGAGATGTGGGCCGAGTTCGGCGAGACAGGACCGGGAGCTTCTTTCGAGGCGAGATAAGGATTAGGAGACGTAGAAGGGGATCTTCCTTTTGGGGAGGTCTCCTTTTTACTTCATAGAGACAATTTGAAGAGATATTTAGAGCTTGACACCACGCACATATTGTGCTACCATTATGTCAAGCAGAGATTGACAATTTGTCTGTCATTGCTTGTCAGAATACTGCTAAAGAAATATGCAGCCGTATGGGATAGCGACAGTCAATGACTTTCAATACAAATATAAAGTTAGCAGGTAACAACCAATGAAAGGAAGATTGACATATGGAGGAGAAGAAAAGAAGTACTGATATCCAATCGATCGGAAGAGTGCTGCAGTTGTTTGACCTTTTGGCAGAAGGCGCCGCTATGGGTGTTATAGATATTAGTAAGGAATTAGGAGTAACCAGGACGGCTATTTATTCGCTTATTACCCCTTTGCTAAAAGCGAGCTATCTTGAAAAAGACGAGGAGTCCGGTAAATATAGGCTTGGATACAAGTTCTATGAGCTCGGAAAGCAGTACAGGCACCACTATCCTTTTACCGCTATAGCGGAAACATATGCAAGGCAACTATCCCGAAAGACCAGGCTTCAGGTTAATATGGCAGTATTTAAAGCGCCTTCGACAATAGTTTTAATTATCAGTGCTGACATAACGGAACAGATCAAGCAGGAGCCACAACCAGTTATAAGTGCCCATGTTAGTTCATGCGGAAAGGTGTTATTGGCTTCACTGGATGAAAAAATGCTCGATGAAGCCATTGCCAGCATCGAGTTCTTAAACTATACGGCAAATACCATTATGGATGGAGAAACATTGCGGAAAGAGCTCGAAGAGGTCCGCAGACTTGGATATGCAACAGAAAAGGGCGAGCTTTTCAGTTCAAAGGGATGTATTGGCGCTCCTGTGAGAGGAGCCGGCGGAAAAACACTGGCGGCATTAAGTGTCGACGGAGAGCTCGCAGATATTGAGAGCCGTTTTGAGGAACTACGGGATCTTGTTGTAAGCACGGCTGCCGAGCTTTCAAGAGAGCTGGGTTACAAAATGAAATGACAAATGCCTTGGGCAGGTGTTACCAAAATGTAAGCGTCAAGTGTTGCTGCGCAACTTCACATAAACGGTATAAAGACAAAAGGAGGGGAGGATAGTCTTTAAAACTTAACTTTAAGAAGAAGCAAAATTTTCACTGTTCTCTGCACGGTATCTTTGTAAACACCAAAAACAGAACAAAATTTGGAGGGAGATTAATGCAAAAGAAGGCAAAAGCGGCCGTTTCGATCGGAGTGTTTGCTCTTGCAATGACTCTTATTGGTAATGTCATCGGCGTTGCGTTTTCGACCGGCCGCGAAATCATGACATACTTTGCAGACTTTGGCAGGATTGGGCTTGTTGGCATAGTGATATCGTTTTCACTTATGTTTATTTTCGCGCCTATGTCCTATGCTACATCCAGGAACATGGATAAGTATACCTTTGACTGGATCGTCACTCCACTTGGTTGGAAACCGCTTAGGTTGTTTAACCTCTACTTTACGCTGATCGGTTTGTTTAGCTCTGTATCTGCTATGATTGCCGGTACCGGTGCCATCCTTGAGTCACTGTTTGGAGTTCCATATTTGGTGGGCGCTCTATTCATGGTCGCTGCGTGTATCTTTACAGTTTGCTTCAGTCTCAAGCGGTTTTCCGATACACTCAGTATCATGGTGCCAATTATGGTAGTACTTGCCATCGTAATCTGCGTGATCTGCGCAGTATGGCCAAATGTAGAAGGGAATAGCTGGGATTCTGTATCATCAAGTAACATCCTGATATCGAATTGGCTGGTTTCCGCGTTAGTATATTTTGGTATTAATGTCGGCCCTGTCATCCAGCTTGTCTGCCCCATGTCCAAGGATATTAAGGATAAGAAAACGATACGTACGGCTGCCGTTCTCAGTGCTGTTATCCTGATGATTGTCGCATGCTGTGTCGCCATAGCCATCGTGCGGAATTACAGCATCAGCAGTGAAGCGGTGTTACCAACGATTACTATGGCATATGTCAAATCACCGATTGCCGGAATCCTTTACGGCGTTGTAGCGATAATTGCGATTTACTCAACCTGTGCGGCATTTCTGCACATATTTAAGGCAAGTTTTAATAATATCAAGCCGCTCAAGGATAATCCCCTAAGACTCAACATTACGCTTACCGTTTTGGCGCTTGTGGCATTTGCCGCCAGCTTTATCGGTTTTGCCAACTTCGTCGATAAGGTTTGGGCCGTTCTCGGATATTTCGCATACATCGCAATTGCTGGTGTTACATTTAATTACTTTTATTACAAAAAACATCCGCAGAACAGACTCACCGCCGTCGACAACGCAGAGTCCGCCTCAATGCCGGCCGGTGCGGACGAGGATTCTTCGGCCGAATGATGTTTAACTTGATTGGGCATGAGTTTACCGGTAAAGTATTTTTGACAGTCAATCATGCGTCTGCCGCCGTAAAAATGGCGGCAGGCCTGCATTGGCACATAACAAGTAAAGCAGGCAAGATTTGTTCAAGGAGGCTTTAAAATGACTTCGAAAGAGACAATTTTGATCAATGGGAAACCGATGATAACAATAAGCGGAAATTGGGTCTTTACAAACCAGTTTACAGGACGCGGGGACTTCAGGACACAGGTACGGGAGTCTCTGAGCAAGATGAAGGAAAGCTGTTCGTCTGCGGGTATGGATCCAGCGGGATATGTAAAATGCACAGTCATGATTGCGGACGTGTCCCGGTTCGACGAATTTATCGGCATCTATAAGGAGGAGGTAGCCGAAAAGCTTCCTGCGCTGACCATAACGCCGGAGCGCCATGTCATTGGTGGCAGAGACTTTGGAATTGAGATGATAGGCGTACGGCGCGGAATACCGGAACCGCAGCGCTGGGCTTCTGGCGAGGCGCGAGGTATACCGGAAGTTGTCATGGCTGACTCCTATGTGTTTACCTCCGCGCACTACCCGTCTGCGGTGGGTTCTTTTGACGAGGAAGCCAGATCCGCGCTCAATCAGTTAGTCCAAAGTCTGGAGAATGCCGGTATCCCGCTAAATAAACTCGTCAAGAATCTGGTACAGCTTACCGACTGTGGAAAATTTGATGCATTTAATGTTATATATGGGGACTTCTTCAAAAAGGATAGACAACCACCCGCAAGAACTTTGCATGGGGTCTCTTCACTGCCTGGAAACGTACAGCTTTCCGTGGAAACCATTGGATACCTTGGCGAGACCGATTCCGTAACCTTATCAAACAGTACGACGATCGATCTACCGTTTTGTCAGGCAACTAAAGCGGGAAACCTTATGTTCATTTCCGGCCAGATAGGGTTGGATAGTAAGACTGGGCTCCTGGCTCCGGATTTTGAAACACAAGAGAAGCAGATGCTGAATAATGTGTTTGGAATCGCGAAAGCAGGTGGTTCGTCGATCGCTGGTTTGCTTAAGTGCAACGTATTTATCTGTGATATATTGTTGGCGGACAAATTTAATGATATATTTATAGAAGTAGCGGGAAAATGCGACTGTTGCATGCCTATATATGAGGTTAATGGTCTCGCATACCCGCCCATCATAGTTGAGATGGACGCAATTGCCCTAATCGAATAATCGTGTTGGATAATGTGAAGCAATAGTGAAAGGTGTGATGATATGGAGCCAAGATGGATGAACATGATTCAAACGCCCGCGCTGGTCGTTGATGTGCCTGTAATGGAAGAAAACATCAGAGAATATCAAGCCGCTGTCAGCAAAAGCGGATGTAAACTACGTCCTCATATAAAGACGCACAAAATCCCCCGAATAGCAAAAATGCAGATTGCGGCCGGCGCGCAAGGCATTATGTGCGCAAAGATTTCTGAAGCCGAGGTCATGGCTGATGCGGGCATAGATGATATATTCATTTGCTACCCGATTATCGGAACGGAAAAATTAGAAAGGCTCGGCGCGTTAAATAAGAGGCTTAAACGACTAATCGTCGAGGTGGAGAGTATCGAAGGTGGTGAGGGACTATCCGCTTATGCCCAGGAAACACATCAGGACTTTCAAGTAATCTGCGAAATAGACAGCGTCCGGATGAACAGGACCGGATTTGAGTATGAGACGGCGGTCGAAGATATCCTCAAAGTATCAAAAATGCCCGGAATAAAGGTTATTGGGATATTTGCGTATGCTTATATGACCATGCGGGATGGTATCGCACATTCGGCGGAACAGGCCGGTGTGGCAGAGGGCAGACTGACTGTAGCCGTAGCGGAGAAACTGCGTGCCGCTGGCCTGGAGTTGGAGATCGTTGCAGGGGGCTCCACCCCTACCGCCAGATATGTAGCGACAGTCTCCCAAATAACGGAGGTTCATCCTGGTACATATGTCTACTACGATACGATGAGCAAGTTTTTCGGGATTACAAGTGAGCAATGCGCGGCATATGTGGTTGCCACTGTGGTCGCCTCGAATGAAAAGCGGGCTTGTATTGATGGAGGGAGCAAGACGTTTTCGACCGATCTGGCGATAGACTGCCCGCCTCTGCATTTAGAGGGATATGGGCGCATTCTTGGCCATGAAAATCTGCGTCTTGACCACATGAGTGAAGAGCATGGAATCATTATCAGCAAAAACGGCGAACCGGTAGATCTTCCGATCGGGACGAAGCTCAAGATCATTCCAAACCATATATGCCCTTGTGTGGCCCTGCATGAATACGTTTATTTTGCACAGGGCGATACGCTGGAGAAAGTCAGGGTCGAAGCCCGCGGAAAGCTTGAATGATAAGTTCTGGCATTGAAATTGTAATACATAAAAAGTGAGGATGATGGATCATTGAAAAGCGCAAGATCACTGTTAGAGGCCTGCAAGGCCGGAAAACAAAAGCTGGGTGTTCATATCAGTGGCGGAGATCCGCAGATGACCGAGATGATAGGCAATATCGGTATTGATTTCTTTTGGATTGACACGGAACACTCCATGATCGACAAAGCCACGCTGCTCGGGCACTTGATTGCAGCCCGGGCAGCGGATGTACCAGCTTTTGTAAGGATTGCCTGGAATGACAGGGTACTCGCCAAGCCGATTCTCGACGCGGGTGTACAGGGCATGATATTCCCTATGGTGAATTCGGCGAAAGAGGCGGAAGACGCCGTTAAAGCGTGCTTGTACCCCCCAGACGGAGTGAGGGGATTTGGGCCGGGCCGCGCAATAGATTTTGGCCTGACGCCGATAGACGAATATATAAAAAAAGGTCATAGGGATGTCTTGACAATTGTACAGATAGAGACAAGAGAGGCGGTGGAATGTGTCGATGAAATTGTCGCAGTTCCGGGATTGGATATCGTCGCCGTAGGACCAGGCGATTTGTCCGGAGCGTTCGGAAAGCTTAACCGTATTCATGACACTGAGATTCAAAAGATCTTTGCTTATGTGATAGCTCGAGCACATGCTGCAGACAAGCCCGTGTTAATTTCGAGTATTCCCTATGATAAAGCTAATATAAAAATGTGGATGGATTTGGGGGCAGATATGATAACGGCCGGCGGCGACTACAGCTTTATAATGAACGGAGCTGCAACGGTAAAATCAAATTTCTCTCAGTTGTTAGCGGAATAGCGTTAAGGTGTCATTTTCACCTTTTTCTGATTAAATGAAATTGAGAACCTGTGCTCATAGATTTTGTTTGATGAACACAGGTTCTCAATGTCGAGGAGCTATCAAATGAAGCTGTTAAATTTCTATACCGATGATGGAATACATGTGGGAATAAAAAAAGATGAAGGGATCATAGACGAAAACAGAGAAAGCGCGATTGGCTCGCGCCGGGTGAGGAGGTTGTCGTCACGATTAGTAAGATCGGCAGTCTGAGAACCATATTGGGATAATCGAAACAGGGCCAACCCTAAGCTTTGGAATTTCTCATTTTTGTGTTCTGAAAATCCCAAAAATCCCAAAAAACTATTGAAATATCATACACATCATGATATAATACCCTTCGTTACGCGCGGGAATGCTGGAATTGGCAGACAGGCCAGACTAAGGATCTGGTGGCTGTAAGGCCGTGAGGGTTCAAGTCCCTTTTCCCGCAGTACCTAAGAGATTGCCGAAACCCTTGTGGTTCCGGCTTTTTTTGCTCTTGAAACGAATTATTTGGTCGAAAAAGTATCACTTTACTAATCTATATGCAAAACACTTGATTAGATTTTATCTATTCGGGCATTTTATTGGACAAGCATTTAACTTGGCCCGAAGTCGTTTCGCTTGTTAGCGGCGGGTTGCGTCTGGGCGTCTGCGGACGCGCAAAGTTACGATGGAATTGCGGCGGGTTCTATGGTAGAATTATTGCAAAGTATTTGGCCCTTAGGCGCGATAAGGTGCATGCAGATTATTTACATTTTGGGGAGATGACGCAGATGGGATGGATTGCATTTGATATAATTGTGTTATTATGTGTTCTGCTTTTAGCAGGAATAGGAATATGGGCGCTTAAAAGAAAAACGCCTATGCATTTTTGGGCAGGCACAACAGTCAATCCAGAGACAATAACAGATATAAAAAAATATAATCAAGCTAATGCAATAATGTGGTTCTGTTATTGTATCCCTTTGATATTTTCAATGATTGTCGCTCCATTTTCTATGGATATTGCAGGCATAATTGCAGGAGCTGGCGTGGTTATCGGCCTTGTTTGTCTTTTCATTACCTATGGAAAAATAAAAAGAAAATATACAAAATAAGCAGAATTATCTTCATTCGCCTTCGTTTTTAAAGGAATTATCATGGATAAAGATAGGATAACAAGGGGTGCATAATGGCAAAACTGACCAATTCATTGTCCAAATCAACGCTTCTTAATGTAGGATGTCGAAAACCCGCAAAATAATTCTCCGGTGGATGCGGTGCAGCCATGAGCGAACACTCAAACTCCGCCTTGTTGGCCTCTATCTCGCGGCAGTAACCACAGAAAAGCTTGGTGGTCAGCAGTTATTCTTCCCGGCCTCGCGTCCGCGCAGGGGCTTTTTTCTAACCTCCCCAATGGAAAAGATAGATTTTGAACATGAAACTTGACAAAATTATGGGGGCAGGCTATTATAGGCATATGACTCAAAAAGTGTAACTGGTCATATGCCTATAAATGGGAGGAATGATGTAAATGGCAAGGGGTTTTACTGACGCCGAAAAAAAGAATATCCGCGAAAAACTAGTAGCTGAATGCGAAAAAAGCTGGGCAAGTTTAGGATATAAAAAAACAAGCATTGATGAACTATGCACTAAAGTCGGAATTGCAAAAGGCTCATTCTATTTGTTTTTTGATTCTAAGGAACTTTTGTTTTGTGCGGTATCAGACGCGATGCAACAGCGGCAAGTAGCGCAACTGGAAGAAACGCTCTCAAAATCACCGAGCAAGTCTGAACTCTGTCAGTTGCTAAAAAAAATCTACCTTGGATACGATGAGGCGAACATCTTTGTACAGCGAACCAGCCCGGATTTTGCCGCCTTTTGGAATAGAGCGCCCATTGAATGGATAGAAAAATATCAAAAGAACAGTGATGATTTTATTAACAAGACCATTTTGAGCCCACATCTTAAACTGAAAATGGAGAAAGAAAAAGCGCTTGGAATTATTAACGCACTTCTCGGAATTTTGACATACAAAAATATGCTTGGGTATAACCATTACGAGGTATTTTGCACTTTGCTCGACAATATCATCAATGAAATCTACGAATAGCGAGGGGTTACTATGAACGGTGAACCTGTAATCAAAATTGAAGGCCTTACCAAATCATTTGGCGATTCCACCGTCGTCAAGGATAGCAATATGACTGTACCAAAGGGTTGCGTTTATGGCTTTTTGGGTGCAAATGGCGCGGGCAAGACCACGATATTCAAAATGCTTACGGGCTTACTGTGCCCCACAAGCGGAACGGCTATGGTTTTAGGGCTTGACGTAATAAAGGATAGGGAAAAAGTCTTACGGGCAATCGGCAGCTTAATTGAGGCTCCGGTATTCTATGAGCATTTGTCGGCAGCGGAAAACTTAAATATGCACCTCGCGTATATGGACACAAAAGGTTTTGGAGCGGAAATAGCTCTTGATATGGTAGGACTTACCGAAACAGGTAAAAAGCCTGTCGGTAAATTTTCGCTCGGTATGCGACAAAGGTTAGGAATCGCGCGGGCCTTTATCCATAAGCCGCAAATCTTGATTTTAGACGAACCCATCAATGGCCTTGACCCTATGGGAATACGGGATATGCGGAATCTATTTCTTACGCTTATCCAAAAGCACGGCATGACAATCCTTTTATCAAGCCACATTTTGAGCGAGATTGAGCATATCGCCGATAGGGTGGGCGTTATCGTGAATGGGACTGTTGTGCGGGAGGTTTTCCTTGAAGAAATCAAGGGGCAGAGCGGTATACGACTGGAGGATTACTTTTTCAATATCATGAGCGGGGGGGGGATGTACCGTGCTAAAGTTAATGAGGTTGGAACTCAAACGGAATAACATGCGTACTTATTTGCTGGCAAGTGCTGTATCATGCGTTGTCCTACTTGGATTTATCTATTTTATCGCTTGTGCGGCTCAACTCGGAGATACCGAAGAGTTTAGAAATTCCGGTATCGCATTTAGAAACTACAAAAACATTTTTCGCTTGGTCGGGATAATCAGTTTGGTTGTTTTCGGTACGATGTCGGCGGTAATGTATTCGCGCTTTATAATAAGCGAGTACACAGGAAAACGGGCGGCATTGGTGTTTTCCTACCCCGTTAGCAGAAGTAAAGTGCTGCTTGCGAAATTGCTGTTGGTATTTGCCTTTACATCTATATCAATGATAATTTGCACCTTGATTCCTTATATAGTTTTCTACATGACAGAATCGGTTTCACCAATAGTAGTGCAAGACATTTTGACAATTAGATTGGTAACAGACGCATTGAAAATGTTAGGCGTGTCAATTTTAGCACTAGGCGGAATCGGGATTGTATCAATGCGAATTGGTTTTATCAAAAAATCCGTTCCCACTACGATGATAAGTGCGTTTTTACTGAGTGCCTTTTATGGGAACATACTAAGCGCCCTCTACGCAAATACCGTAACCAGCGCAACTGGTGTTTTATCCAGCTTGATCATTGGCGGCATTGGGCTTATCGCAACGATTTTCGTCATGTTCGAGCTATCGAATAAAGTCAATAAAATGGAGGTAGAGTAATGCACATTGGATTTATTGTCGGAATAATCATTTCAGTTTCCCTGATAATTTGTGGTATCTAGCAATAATTTACGCAGGAGTTAATCAAAAAGAGTATCAAAAAGAATACAAGTGGGCGAAGTGGTTAATTATTGCTGGCATTGTTGCCTTGATTAGCGCGTTAATAAACTATAATCTATCCAACGCCGCGCCAACTGAACCGATTTTCCCGAACGGATAGTATGTGGCTTTTTAAGGTGAACTTATAAGGAGAGTAAAATGTATAAACAAATAATAGAATCCCTCAAAAACAAACCTGCTCCCTATGAAATCACGGAAATTACTTTTTGGGATGATGAATACATATCCCAATCCATGCTCAATGCACACTTAGAGCCTTATAAGGATGGCGCTTCAAGACAACATGAACATATTGTTACATCGGTGGAGTGGATTGCAGGATTTATACAGAAAGATAAAAATGCGCTTCTCGATTTAGGATGCGGCCCCGGTATTTACGCAGAATTATTATGTGATAAGGGTTTTAAAGTGACAGGTATAGATTATTCAAAACGCTCGATTTCTTATGCAAAACAATCCGCTGTGAAGAAAAGTAAAAGCATTGACTATCTATATCAGAATTACCTTACCATCAATTATCAATCGGAATACGATATTGTAACGCTGATTTATTGTGATTTCGGAGTGCTGCCACCACAAGAAAGATTAGTTTTGCTTAATAAAATTTACAATGCGCTAAAGCCGGGTGGAATTTTCATAGTTGATGTTTTTTCGCTTGCCAATTATTCCAGTTTTCAAGAGAATACTAATATTACTTATGAAGATAAAGGATTTTGGTGTGCGGAGCCATATGTTTGTATTCAAAGAAATGCAGAATATGAGAATAAGGATTACCTCGAACAATATGTAATAATCACAGAAAGTCAATGTCAAACATATAACTTATGGAATCATGCGTTTTACTCAGATGAATTAACGACACTAATGAAACAAACGGGGTTTGGTCAGATTGATTTATATGCGGACGTAACAGGTATTGCTTTTGAGCAAAATAGTAAAACAATGTGTGCCGTATGTAAAAAAATTTAGGTCATCTTTGTCTCCGAAGGCGCAATGAAGCTAAGGCGCGCGAACGACAGTAAAATGCGATCCCTGAAACTAAAACGTAGAATTCATATTGACATTCGCCAGATAAAATGATATATTATAAAAAAAGATAGTTTGGAGGCGGATGACAGAAAACTTCGTCGACATTGCAGATTATATCGAGGTCAAAAACTAGGCTCTTTAAATGGTTGGGATAGGTATGTGGATTAAACACTATATTCCAATATAGATGCAAAAAGGTCATTTTATATTGCCTATTAAGATTAGGCTGTCAAAAGGTCTGTTTATAATTCTAAGAAGAGTTATAAAAACTCAACCCCAAAACACCAATGTTTTTCAAGAAAAGCTCCTTTTGACACCCTAATCCTATTAAGTTTGAAAGGAAAAGTAATGAGGCGAAAAAAATGGTATGTAGGTGTTTTTCTGCTGGTTCTGGTAATAGTGGCTATCTTCTTTTGGCCTACTAAGAAGTTTACGCTTGCAGGGGTAGAATCTGTTGAAATAATAGATGCCAATCACTCGCGGCGGCGGACGATTACCAGAGAAAATGATTCTGCACAAGTAGAAGAAATTATAAAGCGTACAGAGGATCTGAATTTGCTGCGTCATTTTACTATATTTGGTAGAGGCGGTTTCAGTATTTCCGTCGTATTCTATGATGCAGAGGGACAAATAATTGATAGCTTTTCGACCGTGTCTAAACATAAAATCTATTCGGACAGTGGAAAGACATACTTTGCTATCTTTTCCAGTGTAGAGGAAGCTTATTATGAGTCATTGTGCGCAGAATAAAGGGGGACTGACCAACAAAGGCGGATTCAAAGAAATGGGGTAAGACGCCCTTTGCTATCAAGTCCTTATCCCGCAGTACCTAAGAGATTGCCGAAACCCTTGTGGTTCCGGCTTTTTCTTTGTTTTTAGGGCGAATTATTTGGCTCGAAGTGTCACATTCCCCCCTCAAAATGCGAAAATGGGGCTTATAAGGCGCGAAAACGGCGGGGATTTATGCCGGATTTAAAATGTTCTGGGTTGTTGACCTTTCCTTCCGAGTCGCCTATAATTAAAAGAATGGGGGATCCATAGCGGATGACCAGGCGAAATGGATCGGAAGGGAGCGGACATGGAGTCTGCAGTACCGAAGAAAGTCAGCCCGCTGGCCGTAGAGCCAGTAGGTAAGCTTTTAATGAAATTTGCGGTGCCCAGTATTATTGGAATGCTGGGTACCGCTCTTTACAACATCGTGGATCAGATTTTTATCGGCCAATATGCAGGTGTGCCGGGAAATGCGGCGACGAATGTAGCATTTCCGATTACGACGATCTGCCTGTCTATGATTCTTCTGCTGGGAGTGGGCGGCGCTTCGAATTTTAACCTGGCAATGGGACGAGGACACCCGGAAAAAGCCGGGCACATGGCAGGAAACGCCATTTCTATGATGGTGATTTTGGGAATTTCTTTTTGCCTGATTGTCCGTCTGTTTCTGGAACCATTGCTGCATCTCTTTGGTGCCACGGAAAATGTGCTTTCTTACGCGCTGACCTATACAGGGATTACCTCTATAGGGATCCCCTTCCTGATGCTTGCCAATGGAAGCAGCCATCTGATTCGGGCTGACGGCAGTCCGGCCTATTCGATGACCATTATGGTGACCGGCGCTGTGGCTAATACGATCCTGGATCCAATCTTCATCTTTAAACTGGACATGGGTATCGCCGGAGCAGCATGGGCGACCGTGATCTCCCAGGTACTGACCTGCGTTTTGGCAGTGTTGTATTTAAGACGTTTTCGGACCATGAAGCTTACGAGGGAATTATTTATTCCCCGGCTGCGGTATGTGAAGGCCATTCTGACATTGGGCGTTGCCGCCTGCTTTAATCAGCTGGCAATGGCTCTGATGCAGATTGTTATGAATAATACCCTGACGTACTATGGCGCCCTGTCCCGGTATGGCAGTGAAATTCCGCTGGCCTGTGTGGGTGTGGTGTCCAAGGTAAATGTCCTTCTAATTGCGTTTATTGTCGGTACGGCACAGGGAAGCCAGCCGATTATCGGCTTTAACTATGGCGCGAAGAATTATGACCGGGTAAAAGAGACCTATAAGAAGGCGATCCTTACCGTAACGGTCATTTCGACCATCGGATTTTTGTGCTTTCAGATCTTCCCGCATCAGATTATCCGGATTTTTGGAAGCGGCGATGACTTGTACTATCAGTTCGCGACGAAGTATTTCCGGATCTTTATGGTGCTGACTTTCTTGAATGGGATCCAGCCGACTACCTCGAATTTCTTTACTTCGATCGGTAAGGCCAACCGGGGCATTTTACTGTCTCTGACCAGACAGATCCTGTTCCTGCTGCCGCTGGTGCTGATTCTGCCGGCTATCTTAGGGATTGATGGCGTTATGTATGCAGGGCCGGTGGCAGACTTGGCGGCATTCCTGCTGTCTGTCTTCCTGGTAAGCAGGGAGCTTAGGCGAATGGATGTGGCTTAAATGTAAACTTTTCATAAAGGAAGAAATTACTATAGCAGCAGGCATGTTTTTGTGATATACTGAGGAGCGAAAGAAAAGAAGTAATCTTGCGGGGGACAAAAAGTATTGAAATTTGATCTGCATTGTCATACAAGAAATGGGTCACTGGATTCTAACGTGGCGCTGGAGGATTATATCCGGATCCTGAGAAGAAAGGGGTTCGGCGGCATGCTGATAACGGACCATAACACCTATAATGGTTACTGTTACTGGCAGGAGTTGAAGAAACATACACATGAATTTGACGATTTTGTAGTATTAAAAGGCATTGAATACGATACATTGGACGCGGGACATTTTCTGGTAATTATGCCGGAAGAGGTGAGTCTGCGGATCTTGGAGGTGCGCGGCATGCGGCTGTGGACCTTAGTGGAGACGGTACACGCCTTCGGTGGCATTCTGGGACCGGCTCACCCCTATGGGGCTAAATCCTACAGTCTGCGCCACGCAAAATTCATGCAGACCGCAGAGTATATGGCAGGTAGTTTTGATTTTGTTGAAGCCTTTAACACCTGTGAGACAAAGGAATCCAATTATAAGGCAAGAGCGCTGGCAGAGCGGCACCGGCTGACCTGCTTCGGAGGTTCCGATTCCCATAAAGCACTCTACGTAGGAACTGCTTATACGGAAGTTGAGTATCCGGTAACCAGCCAGAATGATTTCCTGGAGGCGGTACGTACCGGCTGCGTAGCAGCCTGCGGCGGTATAGAGCGCGAAGAGAGAAGCAAATACCGGAAGCTGATTCCCATGAGCACAGCCTTTCGGGTCTATAACCAGACAATGGGCCTGGTCAAAGCCTATTCCAGAAGGCATAATTTAAGGGAACTGTATCAGCAGTAAATTACGCGAATTTTTTCGGGAGTTCCCATGAAAATTCCCATCAAAAATCTCTAAAAAAGTATTGACAACCAATTAAAATCAGGTTATACTACACTAGCGTTTTGCGATAGAGCAGAGTGCTAGAAAATGCAGTTGTGGCGGAATTGGCATACGCGCATGATTCAGGTTCATGTCCACGTACGTGGGTGAGGGTTCAAGTCCCTCCAACTGCACTAATTGTAAGTAATCCGAACCATTTGCCAGTCTTTGCGATTGGCTGCAGGTTCGGACTTTTGTTATATTTGAAATAGGAAAAGAGGGCAAGCGTTGTGCGTGCTCTCTTATTCGTAAAAATAGAAGGCTTTGCCAATAAACACTGGGTCAAAATACCTTTTGACCCCGACATCATTATAGGAAAGGGTTGGTAGCAAAATGAGTGGAAAAATAATTATTTATCTTGTTTCGATACTGCTTTTTATTGTTTTATTCTATATAGTAAGCAGTATTTGGTTTCGCGGGAAGCGCAATGCATACCTTAAGCTATTTTTTGTAATGGGATTATTGCTTTCTTTGTGGTCACTGACCAACGGTACCAATGTACTTTTAAGTGAAGATTTTTACATTCAGCTTTATCCCATAAATATGATGTTTATCTGCATTATTCCGTCGATCTTGCTGCGGTATATGCTGTATTTTACCGAGTCAAAGTATGCGTCGTCTCGTGCAATCACATGGATATTCACTATTTTACCGGTGCTTGATGTTCTATTGCTGGTGACCAATTTCTGGCACCATGGAATAATCGCTTCTTATGACGGGCTGCGTCCGCAACCCGGCTCGTTATTTATGGTACATGCCCTTATTGCGTATATTCCGGTCATTATTACGGTGGTTATTCTGTTTCGGTATATTATAAAAAATATTCGGAAAACCCCTTCTCTTATCCTTGTGGGTTTGGGGACGTTATTGCCCATAATATCAAATGTGATGTACACCTTTAATATCTTTGAATCAGAATTTGATGTCACACCATTTACCTTTTTAATCATGTTTTTTGTCTTTGCAATCTATTCCATCCGGCTAAGGCTGTTCGATGTCAAAGAAACTGCTGTAGCCAGTTTGTTTACTTCCTTATCTGACGCGCTTTTAGTCGTAGACAACGCCGGGTATGTGGTTGACGCCAATCCCTCATTTAATAATACTTTTCCCACGCTTATACCGGATACCGATAAAATCGAGGTACATGATGTTGTATGTCAATTAGAATCCATAACCGCAGAGAAGGATCCTGCAAATGTGTTTGATTTACTTCTCTCGCGCTCGGAAGATATCCATAATGCGGAAATAACCATATTAAATGGAAGAGAATCACACAATTACGCATTATCAAAAGATATTATCATAGAACGTGGGCAGTATGCGGGATATATCTTAACTTTGTCCGACATCAGCAATTACCGGCAGATGATCAGCGAAATTCATGAGCAAAATGATAAATTGATTGAACTAAAGAACCTAGCCGAATCCGCTTCTAAAGCAAAAAGCGATTTTCTTTCCCGCATGAGCCATGAAATTCGTACACCGATGAATGCAATTATTGGTATGACTAAAATAGCCGACAACACAAGCGACATCAATAAGCTCAGGTATTGTTTGTCTACAATAGGCACATCCTCTGCTCAACTGCTCAGTTTGATCAATGATATACTAGATATGTCAAAAATAGAGGCAGGTAAATTTGAAATTGAAATTGCCCCTATGAATATTGAAAAAATGCTGATGAAGGTGTGCAATTTAATTGTAGATAAAACCGAGCAGAAGAGTCAAAAACTTGTGGTCAACTTAGGGAAAAACATGAGAATGCATTATCTGGGGGATGAACTTAGAATTTCTCAGGTTATCACGAATTTATTGTCAAACGCGGTTAAGTTTACACCCGAAAAAGGGACGGTCACGATCACGGTGGAGGAAATCCAAAAAGAAAGTGAATACAGTATTTTGCGCTTTACAATTTCCGATACGGGAATAGGTATAACAGAGGAACAGATCGCTAAATTGTTTGTGTCGTTTGAGCAAGCGGATGGAAGCATTTCACGACGGTTTGGCGGGACAGGACTTGGACTTGCTATTTCTAAAAGCATCATAGAAAAAATGAACGGCCGGATATGGGTCGAATCGGAAGCCAATAAAGGCTCTGTATTTACCTTTGAGATTAAGCTTGAACGTTCACTGCGGCAAAGTGAAACCGTTATATTTGATGGTATTACTCCCTCCGATTTAAAGCTGCTCATCGTGGACGGCGACAAGGATATTCGCCGGCATTTCCTTGATGTTGTGGGTAACTTTGGAACCCACGCAGAGGAAGCGGAAAGTGGAACAAGAGCGATTTACCTCGTCAAAACGGCAAGAGAAGCCCAAAAGCCGTATGATGTCGTTTTTCTTGATTATAATTTGCCGGATATGGACGGTATCGAAACGGCAAATAAACTAGGAGAGATGATCGATAAAAATACGGTCATTGTTATGACCTCGTTTTTGGAATGGAATAAAATTGAAAAATTGGCAGACGGCGTAGGTGTCCATCGTTTTATATCCAAGCCGTTATTCCCATCCTCTATTTTAGATGCTATTAATGAGATTGTGGGAAACACAATTAAAAATCTTAAAATAGAAACGGTAATGGAAGAAAAGGCACCTGATTTTTCCGATGCCACATTGCTTCTTGCTGAGGATGTCGAAATTAACAGGGAAATATTTATAGCCTTGCTGGAAGATACGAATATAAATATTGATGTTGCGGAAAATGGGCGGATAGCTGTTAATAAGTTTAAAGAAAATCCGGATCGATACAATATCATTATTATGGATGTTCAAATGCCTGAAATGGATGGTTGTGAAGCAACAAGAATGATTCGGGCACTTGATATTCCCAAAGCAAAACAAATTCCTATTATTGCAATGACTGCCAACGCATTCAAGGAAGATATTGCGATGTGTATTTCATGTGGCATGAACGATCACCTTGCAAAACCAATTGATGTAGAAGCGGTTACCAGAAAACTTTTATTTTATTTAAGGGAATTAAAATAGGTATTGTATTATGGTGTAAGCATATTGTTTGCTATTTTTGGTTGCCTTTCCTGAAGCCATCTATTATACTTAATAATTAACACCATTTATACAAATTTGCTAAGGAGAAAGGGTATACGTTATGAAACTGCTGGAGGAGAGAATACGCAAAGACGGCGTGGTAAAGCCGGGAAATGTCTTAAAGGTGGACAGCTTTTTAAACCACCGCATGGATGTAGAGCTTTTTGATGCAATGGGAGCAGAATTTAAGCGCCTGTTTGCGAAGCGCCCTATTAATAAAATTCTGACCATTGAAGCTTCAGGTATTGGAATTGCCTGTGTGGCAGCCCAGCACTTTCATGTGCCGGTAGTCTTTGCCAAGAAATCCCAGAGCATTAATCTGGACGGAGAATCCTATGTAACCCAAATACAATCCTTTACCCATAAAAGAGTCTATGATGTCATTGTTTCCAAGAAATATTTAAGTCCCGAAGACCACATTTTAATCGTGGATGACTTTCTGGCAAATGGCTGCGCGGTGATTGGACTGATTGAGTTGATTCAGAGTGCCGGCGCTACGGTGGAAGGAGTAGGGATTGCCGTGGAAAAAGGCTTCCAGGAAGGCGGTGTTTTGATCCGCGGCAGAGGAATTCAGGTCGAGTCCCTGGCCATTGTAGAGAGTATGGATGCAGAGACAGGAACGATTGAATTCCGTCCCCAGGATCCGGAAGGGAAGGGTGGATATGGGGCTGAATCACTTTGACGAAAAAGGGAATGCTGTCATGGCAGATGTCTCAGGGAAGGCGCCTACGGAACGCACAGCGGTAGCATCCGGGCGAATCCAGGTCGGCAGAGAGGTCTTGGAGGCCATCCGGATGGGAACCGCTTCCAAAGGAGATGTGCTGGGAGTTGCCCGTGTGGCAGGGATTATGGCGGCGAAGCAGACCTCTTCCCTGATTCCCATGTGCCACCCGTTGATGATCAGCAAATGTGCGGTAGATTTCTGCGTAGAAGAGGATCTATTATCCGTGAAGGCCTGGTGTACGGTGAAAACCTCCGGGCAGACCGGTGTGGAGATGGAAGCGCTAACAGGAGTTTCGACGGCACTTCTGACAATCTATGACATGTGCAAGGCCCTTGATAAGCGGATGGAGATCGGTGAGATTCGCCTGGAGTCTAAGAAGGGCGGCAAGAGTGGGGAGTTTATCCGATGAAGGATCGCATGCAGAGGACGATTGATTATCTGCGGATTTCCATAACAGACCGCTGTAACCTTCGGTGTGTTTATTGCATGCCGGAGGATGGCGTAGCCAGTGTACCCCATGAGCAGATTCTGACCTTTGATGAAATCCATCGGATCTGTCATATTATGGCGGAGCATGGACTGCAGAAGGTAAAGATTACCGGGGGAGAGCCGCTGGTCCGCAAGGGGATTCTGTCCCTGATCCGGGATATCAAGCAGATTCCGGGGATCCGGCAGGTGACGCTGACCACAAATGGCGTGCTGCTGGCAGAATACGCGGTGGGTCTAAAAGAAGCGGGAATTGATGGCGTAACGGTGAGTTTGGATACACTGGATCGTAAGAAATTTCAGGAAATTGCCAGACGGGATGCATTGGCGGAGGTATTGGCAGGCATCCGCGCAATGGAAGCATGGCCGGATATTCCGCTGAAGCTGAATTGTCTGCTGCAAGGAGATGAAGCAGATCTGCTGGCTTTGGCCGGAATCGCCAGGGAGAGGCGAATCCATATGCGTTTTATTGAGACGATGCCGATTGGAAGCGGACGGGATATGCCCTTTTATGGAGAAGCGTATCTGCGAAAGATTCTGGAAAATACATTTGGTCCCATGACTCCTTATAAACAGGGGTTGGGAAATGGTCCGGCCGTCTACTACGAGCTGCCGGGCTTTCAGGGGAAGATTGGTCTGATCAGTGCTCTTTCCCATCCTTTCTGCCATCGCTGCAACCGGGTCCGGCTGACCTCAGAGGGGTTCCTAAAGACCTGCCTGCAATATGATGCCGGAATTGATTTGCGGATGCCTATGCGAAATGGAATCGGCAGAGAAGAATTGGAGGCATTAATCCTGCACGCGATTGAAGAGAAGCCGGCGAGCCATTGCTTCACCCAGACAGGAGCGGGGGAGGAAGTGGACAGCCGATCTATGTCTCAGATTGGGGGATGATTATGGGAACCGTAATTGCTATTTGCCGGAGTGAGAAAAAAGGGACTCCGAAGAAGAATATACATGAGGGATTGTTTGCAGAGGGACATGGACTCGAGGGCGATGCTCATGCCGGGAATTGGCATCGGCAGGTGAGTCTGTTGTCCCATGATAAGGTGGAAGCTTTCCGCGCCAGAGGCGCCGATGTAGAGGATGGGGCTTTTGGAGAAAACCTGGTGGTATCCGGTATTGATTTTCGCAGCCTTCCGGTAGGGACAACGTTGTCCTGCGGTGATGTGCTGCTGGAAATGACCCAGATTGGTAAGGAGTGCCATCAGGGCTGTGCAATTTATCAGAAGATGGGGGATTGCATAATGCCCCGGGAGGGAGTATTTGCCCGGGTATTAAAGGGTGGTATAATCCGGGAAGGAGATGAGATGCAGGTATGCGAGTAGCAATTGTTACCTCCAGCGATTCCGGCTATAACGGCCGGCGGGAGGATTTAAGCGGGCCGGTCATCCGGGAATTGACAGAGTCGGCTGGTTATCAGGTAGTCTATCAGGAAATATTTCCCGATGACCGGGCTGTTCTGGAGCGGGAACTTACAGAGTTGTGTGATGGTGGTAAGGCAGATCTGATTCTGACCACCGGCGGTACCGGCTTTGCGCCGAGGGATGTGATGCCGGAGGCTACACAGGCGGTCACAGAGCGGGCAGTGCCGGGTATTCCGGAGGCTATGCGCGCTTACAGCCTGCAGATTACGGGACGGGCGATGCTCAGCCGGGCATCCGCGGGCATCCGTGGACGTACGCTAATCGTGAACCTGCCCGGAAGCCCGAAAGCGGTAAGAGAGTGCCTGGAATATATCCTCCCTCATCTCCGGCATGGGTTGGAGATTTTGTTAGAGCGGACCGGAGATTGCGGAAGGAAGTAGCGGGAAAAGGGTGCGTAAGCAATCCTTTTTCCTTGACTTTTAGTACTTTCCTGCTATAATAAAAGCAACCGTTATACATAGAAAGATATAACGAAAGCATAGGGAAAGGAAAAAAGGAATGGAAATGAAAAGAAAAAAGAGAACTGCGGTGTTACTTTCTGCTTGTTTGGTGCTGGCTTTTGCACTGGCAGGATGCGGATCAGAGGAAGAGACCACACCCGCCGCGAAGACATCCGCGGCAGAGGTGACTACGGCAGATGTTACTACGACGGCAGAAACTGCCACAACAGCTCCGGCTGCCTCTTCCGATGAGATTATGCTGGCTGCAGCTGCCAGTCTGAAGAATGTCTTCGAGGATGAATTGATCCCGATGTTCACAGCGAAGACTGGAATTGCAGTTACGGCTACCTATGACAGTTCCGGTAAGCTTCAGACCCAGATCGAAGAAGGGGCGGAAGTCGATGTGTTTTTCTCAGCGGCTGCCAAGCAGATGACGGCCCTTTCCGATCAGAGTCTGGTGGATACTGCCAGCGTAGTGAACCTGTTGGAGAATAAGCTGGTTATGATTGTACCTTCGGATAAGGCTGCGGATTATACAAGCTTTGAGGATGTGCTTAAGGCAGATACAGTGGCAATCGGTGATCCTGAGAGTGTTCCGGCAGGACAGTATGCGAAGGAAGCACTGGAGAATCTGAATCTCTGGGAGGAGCTGCAGAGTAAGACGGTTTCCCTGGGAACGAATGTAACAGAGGTACTGCAGTGGGTAGCTGCCGGCAGTGCGGACGCAGGATTTGTGTATCAGACAGATGCAGTGTCCCAGGCAGATGCGGTCACGATTGTGGCAGAAGCTCCGGAAGGATCCCTGCAGACGCCGGTTATTTATCCGGTAGGAATTCTGACAGAAGCCAAGAATCCGAATGGCGCGGCACAGTTTCTGGAATTTTTGCAGAGCGATGAGGCTCTTGCCGTATTTGAGGAATATGGTTTTACAGCAATAAAGTAGAGATAAATCCACAGGAGGTCCCTTATGGACTGGTCCCCTTTGTACATATCTATTAAGACGGCTGCCGTGTCAATTATAATCACCTTTTTTCTGGGGATCTACCTGGCACGGTGGGCCTCAAGATTGAAATCAGGGAAGATCCGGCTGGTAGTGGACGGGGTTCTTACGCTACCGCTGGTTCTCCCCCCTACGGTCGTGGGCTTTTTTCTTCTTTTTACTTTCGGTGTAAAGCGGCCGGTCGGGCAGTTTCTGGTGGAGACAATGGGGGTTAAAATTGTATTCACCTGGTGGGCGACAGTGATTGCGGCGGTTGTGATTTCCCTGCCGTTGATGTACCGGTCCGCCAGAGGAGCTTTTGATCAGGTGGACCAGAACCTGCTCTATGCAGGCCGGACCCTTGGCATGAGTGAGAGACGGATTTTCTGGCGGGTTTTGATGCCAGCGGCTCTGCCTGGAGTAGCAGCCGGCGGCATTCTGGCTTTTGCCAGAGGATTGGGGGAATTTGGGGCGACGGCTATGTTAGCCGGGAATATTGCCGGAAAAACCATGACCTTGCCCTTGGCCGTGTACTCGAAGGTGGCGGCCGGGGATATGGATGGTGCCTATCAGTATGTGGGTGTAATTTTACTGTTATCCTTTGGAACAATCCTGCTGATGAATTATTTTACCCTGCGGGAAGGCCGTACGGGTAAACGGAGGAGGGCAAAATGAGCCTGCAGGTAAACCTTCAGAAATCACTGCGGGATTTCACGTTAAATGTGGCTTTTGAGGCAGACCGGGATGTAATGGGAATTTTGGGAGCTTCCGGCTGTGGCAAGAGCATGACTTTGAAGTGCATTGCGGGCATCGAAACGCCGGATACCGGAAGGATTGTCCTGAATGGACGGGTGCTGTTTGATTCGAAGGAGAAGATCAACCTGTCGCCCCAGAAACGGCGTGTAGGGTATCTGTTTCAGAATTACGCATTGTTTCCGAATATGACCGTAAGGCAGAATATAGGAGCCGGACTGTTTCTTCCAAGGGAGGATAAACAGAGCCGGCTGTCGGAGCTTCTGCGGCTGTTTCAGCTGGAAGGCCTCGGAGACCGTTATCCCAGGGAACTGTCCGGCGGTCAGCAGCAGCGGGTGGCGCTGGCCAGAAGCCTGGCGGCGGAGCCGGAGATGCTGATGCTGGATGAGCCTTTTTCGGCGTTGGACGAATATTTAAAAGAAAATCTGCAGAATGAGTTTATCCGTCTTCTTGAAAGCTATGAAGGAGATATTCTGCTGGTTACCCATAGCCGTGATGAGATTTACTGTCTCTGTCGGGAGGCGGTTGTGCTGCAAGAGGGGCAGGTAGCGATTCATGCGCCGGTAAAGGAACTGTTCCGGGCGCCTGGGAATCTGGCAGCGGCCAGGCTGTCTGGCTGTAAAAATCTGTCGGCTATTAAGAAGCTTGGTGACAGGACGCTGCGTGCCCTGGAATGGGGCGTGGTGCTGGAGACCGAAGAGGAGATCCCGGAGGGGATTGGGTATGTGGGAATCCGGGCCCATGATCTGGTTCCGGCAGGCGCAGGGACAGGAAAGAATTGGATTCCATGCCATAATCCGCGGCTGCAGGAAGCGCTCTTTGAACAGGTAATGCTCTTCACCGCCAGAGAAGGACAGCGGGAAGCTCTCTGGTGGAAGGGCAGTAAGGAGTATTGGCAGGATGAGATGAAGGAGCAGGTACCGGAGGGCTTTTATCTTCCGCCGGAATGCCTGATGCTCCTGCGGGAATCGTAAATGAATCATAAATACAGGAGACAAAAGAAATATGAAGATGATTAAGACAACCGATGCAGTCGGTCACGTACTGTGCCACGATATGACCCAGATCATCCCTGGTGTATGCAAGGACGCGGCTTTCCGCAAAGGCCATGTGGTAAGAGCAGAGGATATTCCGGTGCTGCTGTCCATGGGAAAGGAAAGCCTTTATGTCTGGGAGAATGATGGAAGTAAATACCATGAGAACGAGGCGGCGGAGATTCTTTGTTCCTTCTGTCTGAATGATCACATGTCCCGCAGCCGGCCGAAGGAGGGGAAGATCAATCTGGAGGCAGAATCCGACGGGCTGTTTCAGGTGGATGAGGAACGGGTAAAGCGGCTCAATCGTCTGGGAGAGATGATGCTGGCTACCCGTCAGAATTATTTTCCGGTCAAGGCCGGGGATGCCCTGGCAGGAACCCGAATTATTCCCCTGTTGATTGAGAAGGAGAAGATGGAGGCGGCGAAGCAGGTAGTAGGCCCGGAGCCGCTGCTGAAGATTTCCCCTTATCACCATAAGAAGGTGGGAATCATCACCACCGGCTCCGAGGTGTCGAAGGGACTGATCCAGGATGCATTCGGACCGGCGATCTGGGGGAAGCTTACGGAATTTGACACGGAGGTTATTGGACAGGTGTTCCCGGGAGATAATAAGGAAGTCATTTGCCGGGCCATTCTGGACTTTGCCGGGCAGGGGGCAGATCTGATCGTCTGTACCGGCGGTATGAGCGTAGATCCCGATGACAATACCCCTGGAGGAATTCGTATGACAGGAGCGGAAGTCGTCTCCTATGGCGCTCCGGTGCTGCCGGGAGCCATGTTCCTGCTGGCATATCTGCCGGGGGAAATTCCGGTGGTGGGCTTACCGGGCTGTGTCATGTATGCGAAGCGCACGATCTTTGATCTGGTGCTGCCTTTCCTGATGGCAGATGAACGTATTCCGGCGGAGTATCTGGCTGGCCTTGGAGTCGGCGGTCTGTGTCTGAACTGCGAGACCTGTGTGTTCCCGAACTGCGGCTTTGGCAGGTGATAACACAAAAGCATATTGCCAGATGCTTCTCCTGCGTTTATAATATTTCGTGGAGAGTTTGACAGACAGCAGCTTCCTTTGACAATGGTAAAGGAAGCTGTGCAGGAGGGAAACATGATAGCGGAAAATTATAAACTAGTAGAACAGCGGGTGGCAGATGCCTGTAAGCGCAGCGGGCGCAGCCGGGAAGAGGTCACGCTGATTGCCGTAAGTAAGACCAAGCCCGTGGAAATGGTGCGGGAGCTGGCGGCAATAGGGGTAAAGGATTTTGGCGAGAATAAGGCTCAGGAGCTGGTGATGAAGACAGCGGAGATACCCACGCCCCTGAACTGGCATTTTATCGGCCATTTGCAGCGGAATAAAGTGAAATATGTGGTGGACAAGGCTTGTCTGATTCACTCCGTATCCTCTCTGCGTCTGGCAGAGGAGATCCAGAGGGAAGCAGAGAAGCGGGGAATTCTCAGCAAGGTATTGGTCGAGGTGAATATTGCCGAAGAGGAGACCAAAATGGGCATTTCCGAAGAGGAAGTGATTCGCCTGGTAAAGGCGGTTGCAGTATTTCCGAACCTCCAGATTCAGGGACTGATGGCGATTGCGCCGCCAGTTGCGCAGCCGGAAGAGAACCGGAAGTATTTTCAGGAGTTGAAGCGGCTGCAGCAAGAAATTGCGGCATTGAAGCTGCCCGGGACTAAGATGGAAGAACTGTCGATGGGAATGACGGGAGATTTTGAAGTGGCTATTGAAGAAGGGGCGACCATGGTACGGGTGGGTACGGCAATCTTCGGCGAAAGGTAGACCGTAGTCTAATAAAATTTTCCTTTTGTATGTGAAATAGTGATTGAACTTTCTTTTATAATGTAGTATAATCATTAAATAAAGTTCATTCCAAAATCAGTTTATAAAAGGAAGGCGTATCATGGACAAGATCGATAAAAGGCTGCTGAGACTTTTACAGGAAAATGCAAGATATTCCCTGAAGCAGCTGTCTGAAAAAGTGTACCTTTCATCCCCTGCTGTCGCGGCTCGAATTGAGAAGCTGGAAGAGGAAGGAATCATTTCCGGATATCATGCCGATATCAATTTGGACAAAATGGGATATCATATTACGGCATTTATTAATTTGGAGATGACACCGAAGCAGAAAGCAGGCTTTCTGCCCTTTATAGTGGAAGTGCCAAATGTGATTGAATGTAACACGGTATCCGGTAATTACTCCATGCTGATGAAGGTAAGCTTCCCATCTACTGCGGATTTGGATGTGTTCATCGGCCAGCTTCAGAAGTTTGGTCATACGGAGACACAGATCGTCTTCTCAGTTCCGGTATCCCATAGGGGAATCGTGGTAAAGGAAGAAGTATAAGAGAGTTAATGCAAAATAAGGCCTGGAACGTTTTGTTCCAGGCCTTATTGGCGCTATAGAGGTTAATAATCCTTCTGCTTTAGTAACACATGGCGGATATACTGCATCGTTCTTTTCTCCCCGTAGCAAGCGGTCATCCGAAGCAGCCGTTCCAGAAGGGCACTGGTCTCCGGGTGGATCATCATGGCATCTTTCCCTTTGAGAAAATATTTCAGGGAAATCTGAGAATTATAGCCGTTTCCGTTGTAGACCTGGCTGGCAGCAATCCGGTCACAGTACATCTCCACCACATAGCGGAGGGGCATCTTCGTACCGCCCATGGTGCCCTTAGGAGTTCCCAGCTGGTAATCGGTCCAGTATTCATAGTGGTGCTTGTTCCGCCCCTTGTGGTGCATCCAGGCAACGGAGCGGCCTGTCTCCTGACGCTCTGCGTCATTCGGGCTTTTATTGCCCTGATAATATCTGCTTCCTCTTATGAACTCAGTGGGAGAATATTTGGATAAATCATGCAGCAGGCCCTGCCGATAAAGGCCTACGCGAAAGCAGTATTTCAAAACCAGCAGTTTATGTCTGGTGATCGTTATAAAGTGTCCGATGGCGTTCATATAGTTACTCCTGTTTCATTCCGGTATCAGGGGGCAAAATACCTTTTGACCCCAACATCATTATATGCATGTATTTATCAGCATACCACATTTGCCTATGGGATTCAATCATATTCCCGAGCTGAGTGCATATATATCTATATTCGGCTTTTTATGCCTGGAAATCAGGGAGGAGCGCAAAGGAAGAGAGGAATCAAGATGAATGATCAAAAGATCTCGATGATTGTAGGAATGGTCAATAAAACGGGGAACGGAAGCCATACCTCCGGTCAGTTGAAGGTGGGGACGGTAACAGAAGTACCTATGGCAATCGGCGACGGAGAGACCGACACGAATCTCCAGCTGTGGAAATCCTATGCCGATGACTTTGATGTGCTGATGATTACGCCGTGGGGACGGGTACTGGGACCCATGCGTCAGATTAATGCTGCCCAGGAATATCAGATAGGAAATACGAGGATTCGGGTGTATTACGGGACTCCCAGGCCTTACGGCAGTGCCCAGGGGATTTATTTTTATTTTATCCCGGAGAAGACAATCCTGGACAGTGGTATTTGGACACTGCGTCTGGTACCGCGCAGTATTATATCCGGCAATTATGACCTATGGATGCCGGGCAGCCAGGTGCGCAGCATCGAAACCCGGTTCCTGTATCCGACAATGAACTGGAAAGAATACTAGTTAAAGATGAACCTAGTCATTACAGGTTTCGCATGGTACAATAATTTTGAGAAAACCTTTAACTTCATTTAAGGTTGATTTGCTATATTGTTTTTACAGGAGATCCGGTGAGGAATTCTCCGGGAGCCGATAAACAAGGAGGAAACACAATGCGTTTGCTGTTAGCGGAAGATGAAAAAGAGCTTTCCAATGCACTGGTGGCGATTTTGAAACATAATCATTATTCGGTCGATGCGGTCTATAATGGATCGGACGCGCTGGATTATGGCCTGTCCGGTAATTATGACGCCATCATTTTGGATATTATGATGCCAAAGAAGAATGGGCTGGAGGTGCTTCGGGAGCTGCGGGCCCAGGGGATGGAGACGCCGATCCTGATGCTGACGGCGAAATCCCAGGTGGATGATCGGATTCTGGGACTGGATACCGGAGCGGATGATTACCTGTCCAAGCCATTTGCCATGGGCGAACTGCTGGCGCGGATTCGGGCCATGACCCGCCGAAAATCCGAGTTCTCTCCGGATATTCTGGAATACGGTAATTTGACACTGAATAAGGCCAGCTTTGAATTAGCGGGCGCGAAGGGATCCTTCCGCCTTGGCAGTAAAGAATTTCAAATGATGGAAATGATGATGAGCAATGCGGGACGCCTGATTTCTACGGACCAGTTTATGGAGCGGATCTGGGGATATGATTCCGAGGCAGAGATCAACGTCGTATGGGTATACATTTCCTATCTGCGTAAGAAGCTGACGGCTTTGAACGCTAATGTGCAGATTAAGGCCACCCGCGGAGTAGGCTACATGCTGGAGGAAAACCAATGATTAAACGACTGCGGCGAAAGTTCGTTGCGATTACGATGGGCTCCCTCTTCTTGATTCTGCTGATTATTGTTATGACATTAAACGGCATAAACTACTATCAAATAAATCAGAAAGCGGATGGCCTGCTAGGCGTGATCACAGAAAATAACGGCAAGTTCCCGGAGCTGGACCGCCACTCTAGGCCCGACCAAAAGCCAACTTCTGAATTTACAGAGGAAACGCCTTTTGAAACACGTTATTTTATCGTTAAGACCAGTTTAGGTGGATTCATTACAGAAATTGATACGGGACATGTGGCCGCAATCAGCCCATCCGATGCACAGAATTATGCCCAGGCGGTGCTGGATTCCGGAAAAGTGAGCGGTTACATGAATCATTATAAATTTCTGCTGGTGGAAACGGAACATGAAAAGCTGATAGCATTTGTTGACTGCCGTTCTTCCCAGGAGAGTGCCATGATGATTCTGCTGTTATCCATCGGCGTGGCATTAGGAACTCTCATTGTAATGTTTATTCTGATTTCGATCTTTTCCAGAAAAGCGATCCGGCCGGTAATTGAAAGTCTGGATAAGCAAAGGCAGTTTATTACCGATGCCAGTCATGAGATTAAAACACCATTGGCGATTATTTCCGCAAACACGGAGGTGCTGGAGCTGACAGCAGGACGGTCGGAGTGGACGGACAGCATCCGCCGGCAGACGGAACGTCTGACGGGACTGGTGCAGGATATGCTGATGTTGGCACGGATGGAAGAGAGTCAGACGGAAATGGTATGGGTGGATTTCTCGTTGAGTGATGCGGTGGAAGAAGCGGCGTTCCCATTCCGGATCGTGGCTGAGAACCAGAAAAAGGAGTTTTCCGCCAGGATTCATCCGGGGCTTACGCTGAAGGGAGATGAAAGTGGTATCCGCCAGTTGGTGTCCATTCTGGTAGATAATGCGGTGAAATACTCCAGCGACGGCGGCAGTATCCGGATTACGTTGGATGTCCTGGGGCGGTCGGCGAATCTGCGAGTCTGCAATACGGTCGATGAAATACCGGCGAACCTGGAGTGGCTTTTTGACCGCTTTTACCGGGCGGACTCCTCCAGATCCCGTGAGACGGGTGGTTATGGAATCGGGCTATCCGTGGCAAGGGCAGTGGCAGAGTCCCATAAGGGAAAGATTCAGGCCAAAGCGGAAAATGGAAATACCATTTGCTTTCAGGTGATGTTGCCGATTGCAGGTCAGAAGGAAATGATAGAAGAGTAAGTGTAAGAGACGGTTGCAGGAGTTGTGATACTGCAGCCGTTTTTCAGTACATAAGAAATCTCACCGGATTTTTTCACAAAAAGATCACAAAATCCCACCGATTATTTTTAAGTAAAATTTAGGTTGACCCTTTATACTGAATTTAGAAAGTGAAACAAACAGGAAGAAACCTTAGAATCAGAAAGGAAAACAAGATGGGTCAATATAAGGACGTTTTTGTACGATATGAGAAAAAATATTTATTAGAGGAAGAGCAGTACAGAGTTCTGCTTGGGCAGTTAAAGCCCTACATGAAGGTAGACCAGTATGGTAGGTCCGTAATCAGTAACATTTATTTTGATACACCGGATCACCGCCTGATCCGAACATCACTGGAAAAGCCGGCATATAAGGAAAAGCTGCGGCTCCGCAGTTATGGTGTGGCAAATGGTGAGACGAATGTCTTTGTGGAAGTGAAGAAGAAATACCAGGGCATTGTGTATAAGAGACGTTTGAACATGTCTCTGGATGAAGCGGAGAATTATCTGTATTGCGGTGAAGAGCCAATGGAAGATTCTCAGATCCGCAGGGAAGTGGATTGGATGTTTGCTTATTATAAGAACTTAAAGCCTGCTATGCATCTCTCCTATGATCGGATTGCCATGTTTGGTATGGAGGATTCTAATCTGCGGATCACCTTTGACAGCCAGATCCTCTGGAGAGAGAAAGCATTGGATCTGTCTAAAGGGGCTTGGGGGGAGCCGTTATTGCAGGAAGGGCAGCGCCTGATGGAGATAAAGATTGCGGGAGCTATGCCGCTGTGGCTGTCTCATATGCTGGATGAGATGAAAATTTATCCGGTGTCCTTTTCCAAGTATGGAAATGCTTATAAGGCATCTCGGGAAGCGGTGCAGAAGCGGTATTGGCAGTTTTCCTGCCCGGCATGAAGATACAAAACAATTATAGGAGAGAATAAGAAAAATGGACTTATTTACGAGTATTTTAATGACGGATGAATCTTCTTTTTCCATCGGGAGTTTTCTGATATGCACTTTGGTTTCACTGGTGCTTGGACTGCTGGTTGCGTTACAATATATGTATCGCAGCACTTATAAGAAGAATTTTGTAGTAACGCTGGCACTGATGCCGGCAATTGTGCAGATGGTGATTATGCTGGTAAACGGGAACCTGGGAACCGGCGTTGCGGTAATGGGGGCTTTTAGCCTGGTGCGTTTTCGTTCGGTGCCGGGAAGTTCCAAGGAGATTACCAGTATCTTTCTGGTGATGGCAGTTGGCCTGGCAACCGGTATGGGATATCTGGCAATTGCGGCCCTGTTTGTGATTATTATCGGACTGGTAAATATTGCATACAACTCGCTTTCCTTCGGAGAGCAGACGGCGAATACACGGGACTTGAAGATTATGATTCCGGAAAGCCTGGATTATAGTGATATATTTGAAGATTTATTTCAGAAATACACAAGATCCAGCGAATTACAGGAGGTGAGGACCGCGAACATGGGCAGTCTGTATAAGTTAAATTATCGGATTACGATTAAGGATCCGAATCAAGAGAAAAAATTTATCGACGAGCTGCGGTGCCGTAACGGCAATCTGGAAATTTCCTGCTGCAGAGCCGCGTACGGAAAGGAAGAATTATAATATGATTAGAAAAAAGAGATCTTTAGGTGTGGCATTGTCTGCCCTATTGATGATATGTGTTGCCGGATGCTCTGGCAGCAATGCAGGCGAAACCAGTACGGACGGGACCTCAGCTGCTGAAAGCGGTATAGAAGCTAGCGGAACCGCCACTAACCAGACGGAAATCGTTACGGCGGATTCGGATATTGACTGGGAATTTACGGCCAGAGACAGGGAAGTCGGCTATGAAGAAAGCACGGCAGTTAAGATCACCTTGAATGGCAGTAGCGCGGAGGTCAGCGGAAATGGGGCCAGTTATGCAGACGGTATAATTACGATTATGCAGGAAGGCACTTACGTGTTCACCGGAGCGCTGGACGATGGCAGAATCCTGGTCAATGCGCCGGACACGGATAAGGTACAGATTGTACTGAATGGAGCGGCCCTCCACTGTGAGACTCATGCGGCCATTTTTATCCAGCAGGCAGATAAGGTATTTATCACGCTGGCAGATGGTACGAGTAATCAGCTGACCAGCGGCGCTGCTTATGAGCTTTCCGAGGATGACAGCAATGTGGATGGTGTAATCTTTAGCCGGGCGGATCTGACGCTGAACGGAAGTGGTTCTCTTACGGTAGAAGCAGCGTATAAGCATGCCATTGTATCGAAGGATGATCTGGTTATTACCGGTGGTACTTATAATATTACGGCA
>Ga0153928_1000043_pt1 | contig 61276 bp, 59 predicted proteins | sample TSNJ012MetaG_FD_106656 | JGI IMG/M metagenome (GOLD analysis project Ga0153928, IMG submission 106656) | Attine ant fungus gardens microbial communities from New Jersey, USA - TSNJ012 MetaG | ecosystem: Host-associated > Fungi > Mycelium > Unclassified | place: USA: New Jersey, Wharton State...
AAGTCACCAGAATAGGCCTTTGGCATCGTCCACCCCCGCAAAGGAGAATCAATGCCGAAAGACTCGCTCATTGCTAGCCTCATGGGAATCCCGCCGATTCAAATCCGGCGGCAGCCGCTTTAGTGTCCCGATTCCGAAGTTCGCCAGAGTTTGCCGCTCGCTCGGAAGCGAACTTCGGAATCGAAGGACACTAGAAACTCTATAATTCGACTGCCGCTTCGAACCCGAAGTTCGCAATCGGACTCGCGGCAATTGTGGTGCACACTTCGGGGTCGCGGCACTAATTTAGGGACAATCTATCCTTCGTCTGGCGAACGCCCGTCAAGAGCCACGTCGAGCGCCTCGCGCAAGACCGTATCGCTGAACGGCTTGAGCAGGCATGCCACGGCACCCTGTTCGATGAGGCGCGGAAACTCCGATTTATCCGCATGCGCAGTAATAAAGACGATCGGGACTTTATATCGGCGTTGCGCCAACTCGCGCTGGAGATCGGGCCCGCTCATGCCCGGCATGGCGATGTCGAGGACCAGACAGCACGTGTCGCCAATGCGACCGGAGGCAAGGAATTCCTCCGCCGAGGCAAACGTCTCGACCGAGAATCCGAACTCCTGGAGCAGGTCCGGGAGCGACTCGCGGACGGACTCGTCGTCATCGACGACTGACACGAGCGGGCGGGATTCCATCATGAACTCCTCATCGCCTCGCGCGTCTCACTGATCTTAGATGTCTCGGCAGCGTCACCCGGGCGGCCGCCCGTCGCACCGTCCGCCAGCTGAGGAAGGGAAAATGTAAACGTGGTGCCGGGACCGTCATTCGCCTGGGCCCACAGCTTGCCGCCATGGCTCTCGATGATCGAGCGACTGACAGAGAGGCCGATGCCCATGCCGTCCTTCTTGGTGGTGTAGAACGCGTCGAAAAGTCTCTCGATCGCCTGCGGATCGAGGCCAATGCCCGAGTCCGTCACCATAAGGCGCGCTTCACCCTCGTCGTCCCGTTCGGTTCTGACCAGCAACTGCCTGGGCCGGTCGTTTACCTCGCTCATCGCGTCAGACGCGTTGCGGACCAGGTTTAGAATGACCTGTTGAAGCTGGACGCGATCGCCGGTGACGAGCACAGGATGGTCGTCGTCGATCTCCGCCCGCAAGAACACCCTGTTGCGCAGCAGGTCGCTGAACACCAGCGCCAGCACTTCGCGCGCCGCGTCGTTCAGATCCACGGTCTCGGTCGCGGCGGCCTTCTTGCTGAACAGCGCGCGCAAGCGCGTGATGACGTCGGCGGCACGATTCCCGTCCCGAATCGTGCGGCGAGCTGTTTCGAGTGCGCCCTTCACGTTAGGCGGATCGGCGGCCAGCATCCGCAGGCAGGTGCTGGCGTTGGTGATGATCCCCGCCAGCGGCTGGCTGATCTCGTGGGCAATCGACGCCGTTAAGGCGCCGAGGCTCATGACTCTGGTGACGTGCAGCAACTCCGATCGGGCTTTGTCGAGTGCCGCTTCGGCGACTCGACGCTGCGTTATATCCTGAACCGCGCCGAAATATTCGAGCCCAATGCCCTCGGTGTCCCGGGTACCATGCGCAACCACGTGAATGTGTTTGATCGATCCGTCCGGCATCAGAAGGCGGTGCTCGTAATCGAAGTCACGGTCGCCACGTCCTATTCCCTTAGTTACTTCCTCCGCCGCGTGTCTGTCTTCCGGATGGTATCGCGATGCGATCAGCTGAAGCGTCACGCGAACGCCCGGCTGAAAGCCGAAGATGCGATAAAGCTCCTCGGACCACGTGAACTCCCCGGTCGCCGAATAGAAGGAAAAGCTCCCCGTCAAACTGAGTCGCTGGGCTTTCGCAAGAAAAGCCTCGCTGCGCCGCAGTTCCTCCTCCGCACGCTTGCGATCCTCGATGTCGTAGCCGATGCCGTACCAGCGGATGATCTTGCCGGCCTCGTCGCGTAGCGGTACACGACGCGTCAAGTGCCAGCGATACGTGCCGTCGGCCATGCGCACGCGAAACTCGAGCTCGAACTGCTCCCCGCTCGCGACGCACGCGCGCCATTTGCGCTCGGCGACCTCGATGTCGTCCGGATGGATCGTTCTTTCCCAATCGTCGGCAGCAGTGCGATCGGTGTACTCGCGCACCCGTTTGTTGATGTAAAGGCGCGAGCCGTCGGCGCGGTAGGTCGCGACCAGCACCGGAATATGGTCGATCGTCCGCTGCAGTTCACGCTCGGCTTCGACCGCCTTCTGCTCGGCGCCCTTGCGGTCCTCGATGTCGGCGGCCACGCTGTACCATCTGACAATCGTGCCCGATTCATCGCGCGCGGCTACGCGGTGGACCAGGTGGCATCGATACTCTCCGTCGGCCCGGCGCATTCGCACCTCGGCCTGGAACGGGACGCCCGTAGCAAGCGAGTTCTGCCATTCCGGATTGACGCGCGCCGCATCGTCCCGGTGAATGAAGCCGATGCGTTCGGCCTCGGACGCGGTTTCGAGTGAGAGGCCGCTATAGTCACGCCATGTCTGGTTGACGAAAATTCGCGAGCCATCCGGCCGATAAGTCGCGACCAGGGTCGGAACGCTGTCGATCGTCAGCTGGAGCTCGCGTTCGGCCTTCTTTTGCTCTTCGATATCGATCTGCAGCCGGTACCACAGGGCCACGCGCCCTTCCGCGTCGCGCAGGGGGAAGGCGCGCAAGTAGAACCAGCGGTAGACCCCGTCGGCACGGCGGCGACGGCACTCGATTTCGTATGGGCGGCCGGCCTTGATCGCCGCTCGGCGCACGGACAGGACGCGTGCACGGTCGTCCGGATGCAAGCTGTGGACGGCTTCGCGCGCTTTCAACTCGGCCAGCGTTGCGCCGAAGTATTCCAGGTAGTGGCGATTGGCCTGATCCAGTTCACCGTCCGGGCTGGCCGTGGAGAGAAGGACCGGCAGGCCGTCGACGATCGACCGAAAGCGTCGCTCGCTCGCGCGCAGCGCTTCCTCGGCTTGCGTTCGGTCGTCGATATCGGTGCTCAGGCCGCACCATTTGACGAGCCGCCCGGATGCATCGGCTGAGGGGCGAGCGCGAAACAGGAACCAGCGATATTTGCCGGTCGACCCGCGCAGGCGCACCGGCGTATCAACCGGCACGCGCGATGCGGACTCGGCTTGCCAGCCAGCGAGCAGCCCGGGCAAGTCCTCCGGATGGACCGACGCCTGCCACCCGCGGCCGCGGGATTCATCGACCCCAAGTCCGGTGTAGTCGGACCAGCGCTGATTCAGATAGTCAATTCGCCCGTCAGGGAACGCGGTCCATACCAATCCCGGGAGCGCATCGACGACGGCGCTCAGCTCGCTCTCCATTGCCGGTCTCTTCGTGACTATCATGGCTGCCTGAGCATGCGCCACGACGAGATAGAAGGTCGATGACACTTTAGTGTCGGTCGGCCCCTCACCGAGGTGCAAATCCAGCGTCGGCCGGGCGGCCCCCTGCCGGCTGATACCAAGGTATCGGCGATACGATCGTGCAATAGCCTTTGCCCCAACCTTCTGATGCGATCCCGCTCGGTGTTTTTCCGAAGCGCAACATGCGTCCAACACCACAAACGCGAGAATGATCATGTCCGCATTGGCTCGCCCGGGAGACACGGTGGCACCTGATCGGGCCACCGTGCATGTCATCGATGACGACGTGTCGCCCCGCGAGGCGCTCAGTCTGCTGTTCCCGTCCGTCGGCCTTGACGTGCGTACCTACGCGTCGGTTCAGGAGTTTCTCGACGCCGGAGCGCATGACAGCCCCGGCTGCATCCTTCTCGACGTCCGCCTGCCCGGCATCAACGGGCTCGATTTTCAATCGCGGCGCGACGGGTTCGGCGTTCATCTTCCCATCGTTCTGATGACTGGACACGGCGACGTTCCGATGTCGGTTCGCGCCATGAAGGCCGGTGCCGTCGACTTCTTGTCGAAGCCGTTCCGCGACCAGGACATGATCGATGCGGTGGCGGCGGCGATCGAGCGCGACCGGGAGCGCCGCGCAGCCGACGGCGCCACGGCTGACATCCGCGATCGTCACGCCAGCCTGTCGCCGCGAGAAAAGCAGGTGATGGCGCTCGTGACCGCTGGAAAAATGAACAAGCACGTTGCCTTCGACCTCGGCCTAAGCGAGATCACGGTCAAGACATATCGCGGCGCGGTCATGCAAAAGATGGCGGCGCGGACTTTCGCTGATCTCGTGCGCATGGCGGACGCGCTCGCGTTGCGCGGTTCGTCATAGCGGACCTCATACGAAGGTCTTGCCGGCCCGTCCGCGCGTATCATTGCCCCGACGGATAGCGCTTGCGCCGGAACAGAACGACGCGACCCTCACCATCAGGGTCGCCAATGACGTGCCAGGCCTTCCGGACGATGTTCGCAAACGGCTGTTCCAACGCAACCCCTCGGTCGCCCGCGGCAGCGGCTATGGCCGTTCGATCGCGCGCGAGCATGCAGAGCACAACGGGGCTGCGCTGGAGTTGTCAGATCGGGTGCGCGGGAGGGAATTTACGATCGAGCTGCAAGGCGCTGATCCCGTCGACCGGCAGATCGCGTAAGCTCGCGGGCCCCCAACGCGCCGAGTGGTTCGACTCAACCGAACCGGCATTCCGGAAGACAACGAGTTCGCGGCCGGCAGTCGTACCTTCTTAAGAGTCGCTGACTGGGCGCGGCACATTGGACGGGCGCGGAGCGATTCGCGCCCGTTTCTGTTTTCTCAGGAAGAGCTGCAGGCCGACCATACCAAAGCGGGTGCTCGGCGACCCCAATGGATCAATTGGTCAAATGCACTCAAGCGCGCATCATATCGGCACGTGCAGAAAACAATGCAAGGAGCCGGATATGGTCCATATGAACTTAGAGGTCGATGTAATCCCCGTGGCCGACGTCGACCGATCCAGGCGGTTCTACGAACGCTTGGGTTGGAGACTCGACGACGATGTCGCCCCGGCAAACGACATTCGCATCGTCCAATTCACGCCGCCGGGGTCCGGGTGCTCGGTCACGTTCGGCAAGGGAATAACTGCGGCTGCGCCTGGCTCGGCGGCGGGCGGCCTGATCGTCTCCGACATCGAGGCGGCTCATGACGAACTCGTCGGCCGTGGCATCGAGGCGAGTGAGGTGTGGCACGGGCCGCCGTTCCCGCCGGAGGCCCGGCTCAGAGGCCGCGACCCTAAGCGCACGAGCTACGGGTCGTTCTTCTCTTTCAACGACCCCGACGGCAATACTTGGCTGGTCCAGGAGGTCACGACACGGCTTCCCGGCCGAACCTGATCCGTGCGTTCACATCCACGGCGATCTGTCAAACACGGAGGGCTTGCCATGAGTATGATCGGATACGCCAAAGCCAGCGGAGAGATGGCGCGAGTATTTCGTTTGATCACCACAACAGTCGGAATGCTGGCGATCGTCTCCGTGTCCGCCGACTCCGCCGCAGATCTCACGGCCCCGGCGAACTTCCGCAACTGGTACCACGTCAACACGATGGTCATAGCCAAAGGCAGCCCTCTCTTCGAGGCGATGGGCGGAATGCACAACGTTTATGTCAATTCGACCGGAGAGACCGCGCTCAAGCAAGGTGGACCATATCCAGACGAAACCGCGTTCCTGGTCGACCTGCACGAGTTCGCCATCTCCGATGGCTCCTACGTGGAAGGTCCTCGGAAGGCGACCGCCATCATGTTGAAGGACAAGAACAAGTACGCATCGACGGGCGGCTGGGGATGGCAGGCCTGGGTCGGAGGAGACCCGGCAAAACCAATAGTCACGGATGCCACCAAACAATGCTTCGAATGTCACCAGGCGAGGAAAGACCACGACTACGTCTACTCGACCTACATCCCGTGAAAACCCGAACGACCTCGTAGCCGCCGCGTTTCCACCTTAATTGGCAACGCAGCGAAAAACGGAGACTTACCCATGGATAGGATCAGGACGTCCGACCAAATCGACCATCATCGCCGCCGTTTCCTCGGCACCGCGGCCATGACCATTGCCGCCGCCCAGCTCGGCACGATTGGTTGCGCGGCGGCACAATCCGGTAAGGCAAAATCGGCGGCCGTGCCCGCGATCCAGCCGGGGAGGTATACGTCGTTCGGCCCACTGAAGCAGATCGATGCCGGCCTCCTCAAGGTCGGCTACGCCGAAGCCGGCCCTGCCGATGGTCCCTCGGTCATTCTGCTGCACGGCTGGCCCTACGACATTTACAGCTTCGTCGATGTCGCCCCTTTGCTCGCGTCCGCGGGCTACCGGTCAATCGTCCCGTATGTGCGCGGCTACGGTACGACGCGCTTTCTCTCCAGCGACACGTTCCGCAACGGCCAGCAGTCGGCGGTTGCTCTCGATCTCATCGCCTTCATGGACGCCCTCAAGATCGAGAAGGCGACGCTCGCCGGCTTCGATTGGGGGGCGCGGACGGCCGGCATTATTGCCGCGCTATGGCCTGGGCGCTGCAATGCCCTGGTGTCGGTGAGCGGTTATCTGATCGGCAGTCAGGAAGCAGGCAAGGTGCCATTGCCACCGAAGGCCGAGCTCCAATGGTGGTACCAGTATTACCTTGCCACTGAACGCGGCCGCGCCGGCTACGACAAATACCGGCACGACTTTTCCAAGCTCATTTGGCAGCTTGCCTCGCCGAAGTGGGACTTTGATGACGCCACGTTTGATCGCACGGCGGCGTCCTTCGACAACCCGGATCACGTCGCCATCGTCATCCATAATTATCGCTGGCGGCTCGGGCTGACCGAAGGCGAGGCGAAATATGACGATGTGGAAAAGCGGCTTGCCGCGGGTCCGGTCATCACCGTCCCCACCATCACCCTCGAGGGCGACACCAATGGCGCGCCGCACCCGGATCCGAGTTCCTATGCCAAGAAGTTCTCGGGCAAATACTCGCACCGGACCATTACGGGCGGCGTCGGGCACAATCTGCCGCAGGAAGCCCCGCAGGCCTTCGCCAAGGCAATCATCGACGTGGCCAAAGTTTGATCGGAGAGAAGCGTCATGGCCTTCACAGTTAAAGTCAACGGGAGCGCTCACAGCGTCGACGTAGACGGCGACACACCGCTGCTCTGGGTGTTGCGCGACGTGCTGGGCATGACCGGCACCAAGTTCGGCTGCGGCATGGCGCTGTGCGGCGCCTGCACCGTGCACGTCGACGGCGTCGCCACCCGCTCCTGCATCACCCCGGTCGAGAGCGTCGGCAATTCCGCAATCACGACGATCGAGGCGATCGGCGCGACGGCGGCGGGCGCCAAGATCCAGAAGGCCTGGCTCGACCGCGAGGTCGTCCAGTGCGGCTACTGCCAGTCGGGCCAGATCATGTCCGCTGCGGCGCTGCTGGCAAGCAACCCGCATCCGACGGATTCGGAGATCGACGACGCGATGTCCGGCAACATCTGCCGTTGCGGGACCTATGTGCGCATTCGCGAAGCAATCAAGCAGGCCGTGCAATGAACCGGACAAGGAAGCTGACCATGAACCGCGATCAAACTGCGTCTGGGCCCGCCGACTCCGGCCGGTCATCGGCATCGGGGAACGGCATCTCCCGCCGCGACAGCCTCGCGCTCGCCGCAGCCGGACTGACCGCGCCGCTGCTGCCGACATTCTCATTCGCCCAAACCAGGAAGGAAGGTAACCCCATGAGTGTCATCAAGGTCGGACAAGAAAACTCCACGTCCATCGAGATCTACTACGAAGATCATGGCTCGGGTGCGCCGGTCGTGCTGATCCATGGTTGGCCGCTGAACGGTGACGCCTGGGAAAAGCAGACCGCTGCGCTCTTGGCCGCCGGCCATCGCGTGATCACGTATGATCGCCGCGGCTTCGGTCGATCGAGCAAGCCAGCCATCGGCTACAACTACGATACGTTCGCGGCCGATCTCGATGCTCTGTTGACCGCTTTGAATCTGACCGATGTGTCGCTGGTCGGACACTCCATGGGCACCGGCGAGATCACAAGATACATCGGCAAATACGGCACCAAGCGGCTCCGCAAGGCCGTGCTGATCGGCACGCTCGGTCCTTACCTGATCAAGGCGCCCGACAATCCGGACGGCGTCGATGCAAAAGTGTTCGATAGCGTCCGCGCCGGCATCAAGGCGGACCGGCCGGTCGCCATGATGGAGTTTTTGAAGAACTTCTACAGTGTCGGCGGAGCTGACGGAACGCGGGTCAGTGAGCGCGTCATTGCAGCTAATTGGGAGGTGGCAATCGGCGCGTCGCCGATCGGTACCCTGGCGTGCGTCGACGCGTGGATCGAGGACTTTCGCAAGGACATCAGCCGCAACGACCTGCCAACCACGATCATACACGGCAATGACGACCGCATCCTGCCGGTGGACGCTACAGCCAGGCGGCAAGCAAAGATGATCAAAGGCGCCAAGTACCTGGAGCTCGACGGCGGTTCTCACGGCATACCCTGGACGCGCGCGGAGGAGATCAATGCGGAACTCGTGCGTTTCCTGGCCTAGGACACAGCCATCTCATTGATGAAGCGACGGGGCAGGACGCGCGCTCGAATTGGAGACTGGCTATGACCCTCAATCACGCCGCTCACCTTGCACTCGCGAAGCAGTCTGGATTAGCGGACGGCATCTCCCGGCGCACGTTCCTACGGGCTGGAGCCGCCGCGGGCGGTGGCCTGATGCTGAGCCTGAACCTGCCGTTCGCACGGGGCGTTGCCGAAGCGGCGGCCGGCGCCGACTTCGTCCCCAACGCCTTCATCCGCATCGGCAGCGACGGGCAGATTGTCCTGATCATGCCCTATGTCGAAATGGGCCAAGGCACCTACACCTCCATCCCGATGCTGATCGCCGAAGAGCTGGAGGTGGGCCTCAAAGACGTGCGGCTGGAGCATGCGCCGCCCGACGAAAAGCTCTACGCCAACCCTTTGCTGGGCGTGCAGGCCACCGGCAACTCGAACGCGATACGGGGGGCGTGGCAGCCTTTGCGCCAGGCCGGTGCGACCGCGCGAACCATGCTTATTTCAGCTGCGGCAAGGCGTTGGAACGTCGATCCGGCGTCCTGCCGCGCGCAAAGCGGCGAAGTGCTGCACGCGGCGACGGGCAGACGCATCAAATACGGCGAGCTTGCCGCCGACGCCGCGCGCCTGCCGGTCCCCGAAGGCGTGGCGCTCAAGCGGCCGCAGGACTTCAAGCTCATCGGCACCCCGGCCAAACGCCTGGACACGCCGGCGAAGCTCAACGGAACCGCCGTCTACGGCATCGACGTCCGGCCGCCGGGCGTGAAGATCGCGACGCTCACGCAATCGCCGGTATTCGGCGGTCGGGTGAAGCGCGTCGACGATGCCGCGGCCAAGGCGGTCAAGGGCGTACGCCAGATCGTGCAACTCGACGACTCCGTAGCGGTCGTCGCCGATCACATGGGGGCGGCGAAGAAGGGACTCGCTGCTCTCAAGATCGAATGGGACGACGGTCCCCACGCCAAGCTGAGCACGGACGACGTCCTGCACGAGCTCGAGCGGGCAACCCGAAATCCCGGAGCCGTTGCGCAAAATATTGGCGACGTCGGCAAGGCGATGGCGGCCGCCCTCAGCAAAGTCGAAGCGGCCTACCATGTTCCGTTCCTTGCGCACGCGACGATGGAGCCGATGAACTGCACCATCCATGTTCGCCCGGACGGCTGCGAAGTCTGGGTCGGCACCCAGGCGCTCGCGCGCGCCCAGGCAGCTGCCGCAAAGGTCGCCGGTCGGCCGTTGGACAAGGTCGTCGTGCACAATCATCTGATCGGCGGCGGCTTCGGCCGCCGGCTGGATGTCGATGGCGTCATCCGGGCCGTCCAGATCGCGCAACACGTCGACGGTCCTGTGAAGGTCGTGTGGACCCGCGAGGAAGACATCCAGCACGATATGTATCGCCCTTATTGGTTCGACCGGCTGTCCGCCGGTCTCGATGCGAAAGGAATGCCGGTCGCGTGGAATCATCGTTTCGCGGGATCTTCGGTGATTGCGCGATGGCTACCTCCGGGTTTCAAGGATGGTCTCGACCCCGACAGCACCGAGGGCGCGATCGACCTGGCCTATGCGCTCCCGAACATGCACGTTGAATATGTGCGGGTGGAACCGCCGGGCATTCCGACCGCGTTCTGGCGCAGCGTCGGGCCCTCGCACAACGTGTTCGTGACCGAAAGCTTCATGGACGAACTGGCGGCGGCAGCGAAGCAGGATGCGGTCGCCTATCGCCTGGCGCTTCTCGACAACACGCCCCGCGCCAAGGCCGTGCTCGAGCTTGTCGCGCAAAAGGCGGGCTGGGAACAGCCTCTGCCCGAGGGGAGCGGCCGCGGCGTCTCCCTCCAACACGTGTTCGCGACCTATATGGCGATGGTTGCCGAAGTTGAGGTGGCGAAGGATGGATCGGTTCGCGTCCGGCGCGTCGTCTGCGCGGTCGATTGCGGCACCGTCGTCAATCCCGACACGGTGCGGGCGCAGATCCAGAGCGCCATCATGTTCGGCATCACGGCGGCGCTCCACGGCGAGATCACCCTCAAGGACGGGCGCGTCGAGCAGAGCAACTTCGACACCTACCAAATCCTGCGCATGAACGAGGCACCGGCCGTCGAGGTGCACATTGTCCAAAATTTCGAGCCGCCGGGCGGGATGGGCGAAGCCGGAACCTCGGCGATCGTCCCAGCGGTCGCCAACGCGATCTACGCCGCGACCGGCAAACGCCTGCGCAAACTGCCGATCGACAAAGCCGCGTTGAAGCAGGCGGCGTGAGCGAAACGCCGCCTACGTAGAGGCACCCACAGCCATAGTCGGATTTTGGAGATAAACATGAGCGATGTAGAAAATACCACACAGATCCGTCTCGCACGAAGGACTCCATCCTATTGGCGCGTTACGTTTGACCACCCGCCCCTGAACATCTTTGGCCCCGACGCTATTCCGCAATTGAACGAGATCGTCACGGCACTCGAAACCGATATTGATGTAAAGGTCGTTGTCTTCGACAGCGCCGTCGAGGGTTTCTTCCTGACGCACTATGACTTTCTCGCAAAGATCCAAGACACAACAAGTTTGGTTCCCGGCCCGACGGGCTTGTCCCCGCTTCCTGACATGCTGGTACGCCTCAGCCGCGCTCCGGTGGTATCCATCGCCTCGATCCGCGGACGCGCGACCGGCGTCGGAAGCGAGCTTGCCCTCGCCAGCGACATGCGCTTTGCGAGCCGCGAAAAGGCCATCTTGTCGCAATGGGAAGTCGGTGCCGGCTTGGTTCCAGGCGGCGGACCCATGGCGCGACTACCCAGGTTGATGGGCCGAGGAAGGGCGTTGGAAGTGCTGCTCGGCGCAGACGATATTCGAGGCGATCTGGCCGAACTTTATGGCTACGTCAATCGCGCTCTGCCCGACGCGGAGCTCGATGGTTTTGTCGACGCAGTGGCGATGCGCATTGCTTCGTTCGACAAACAGGCCATCGCCGAAACGAAAAATTTCGTCAACCTTGCGAGCCTGCCGCCCGACGCAGAAATAGCCCCCGAGTGGGACGCATGTATTGCGTCTATTCAGCGTCCCGCCGGCCAGACCAGACTCAATAAATTGCTGGAGCGTGGGTTCCACAAGCCGGGCGACGTTGAAAATCGGCTCGGATACCATGTGGGCCAGCTCGGCAGCTGAGGCCCCATCGAAACTATACGATCGATGCTTCAAACATCGAAGAGCTGTGGTTTACAAAATTCACGAGACAGCACGGATGATCCGATGTCCCTTCCAGCCGAAATAACGGGAAGAGAATCACCCGCAGGCGATGGCAGCGCGCTGGACGCACTGATCGATTTTTACCGGGCCTTCAATGCCTCCGATCTGAAGGCGCTCGGTGCCAACTGGGCGGACGGGGAGGCTCCGAGCATGGACAATCCCATTGGTGGTATCCGGCGCGGATGGCCTGCCATCAGGGAGGGCTATGCGAAGCTGTTTAGCGGGCCAGCGACTGTCCGCGTGGCTTTTCACGATTTCTCAGCGCAAGGGAACAATGACTATCAGCTCTTCGTAGGACGTGAAAAAGGCTTGTGCGAAACTCCCGCTGTTCGGCTTGAGCTTCGGATTCGTACATCCCGATGGTTCGTCAAGGTGCATGGCGCGTGGCGGCAGCTCCATCACCATGGGTCTATCGACGAGCCCGCAATGCTGGCTGAATACCAGCGCGCGATTTTTGAAGCGCCGGTCAAGGCAGCAGGCATGAAGGGCGAGTGAACCTCTGAAGCAGAAGGCCTTGGCTGGAGGTTGCATAGACCCGTTCGGCGAATCCAACATGGCAGACACGCCACGACATCGGAGGGCCACGAATCCGCGCAACAAGGAAGGCAATCAGCGAGCCCAGCAATAGATGCCGCGTGCCGTTCAGCCGTAGGTGAAGTCCGGCTTGCTTTGCCCAACTTCTATAATATAGCCATCGGGATCGCGAATGTAGCAGCGCGTCTCCCCATACTTGTCCTTCGGCTCTGTGATAAACTCGGCTCCGCGCTTTGGCCAGAGCTCATAACACGCTTGAATATCCGCTACGCGGATATTCATAAAGCTGCTGACTGAATCGGGGTCGACGGGAACGCTGAGCGTTACTGACGGTTTGTCGGGCGTCGGACCGCCCCCGACGTTGACAATGAGCCACGTGTTCGCGATCTGTATGTACCCCGGCGCGCCGCTGCTGTCGCCTTTGCTCAGAATGCGACCCCCAAATACCGTCTCGTAAAATCGAGCCGAGCGTTCGATGTCGGCAACAGTGAGGAAGTGGGCCACGATGTTTCGGTCTGACTTACTGCAACATCTTGCCAGGTTTCGTACCCTCTGAAGTCAGAGAACGCGAGCCCGTCCGGTATTCTCAGTGTGTACCTGTCCTGCGCGGCAAGGGCCGAGCTGCCCACCACGACCGGGAGTGCCACGCTGATGAGAATTGCGAGGACGGTTTTACTTTTCAGTCCGTTGCCCGTCACGATGCTCGACATGATCAGCTTCTGAGGTTGAATTGATGAACGATCAGTTTGACGAAGACGCGATAAGGAAAGTTTCTTGTTTCGGGGCTGTGCCCGTCAATTCGGGATGCCGGTCACCCTACGCGAGACGCCATCCCAGGCGAGACGCCACCTGCGCGTCGCTCCTGCGAAAGCAACGGCAAACCACTTGGCGGAGTTTCGTTCCATCCATCGTCGCGGATCAGCCATGCGGATCGCGCATTCCTGCACGCCGAATGAGCATCGCGCTGCCGGCGTGGCGACGATGGTAGCGGCGACGATCGCCTGCTCGTCCGCCTCGCGTTCCGGACAGGATGAAGTGGTGTAACCTACGGGCGAGAGCCAACCTCGACTGAGGTCGTGCGATGGAGACCCAAGCCCCGCCGCCGCGCCACGGCAAGTCCACCGTCGACATGGAAAAATTCCGGCTGCGCCGGTTCGTCGAGGGTTTGATCGACATGGGCGAGGTCGACATCCATGACGAGCCGGTGCCGCTGACTGCGCTCAGCCGCATCATCGAAGGCACCGCACGGGCGCAACTGTTCAAAAGGGCCGGACCCGAAGGGGTCGAGATCGTGGCCAAGACCGCGGGCAGCCGCAGGCGCCTCGCCGCTGCGTTCGCGACCGGCGAAGACAAGCTCGGCGAGGAATATTTTCGGCGGCTCGCCAACCCGCAGCCGCTCGTGGAGGTGCCGAGCGCGGACGCGCCGGTGCATGAGGTCGTCATCACCGGCAAAGACGTCGATCTCACCAAGATTCCGTTCCATCCGCAGCACGCCTATGACGGCAGCTGCTATGTCAGCTCGGCCATCGACTACACGGTCGATCCCGCAAGCGGCCGCCGCAACGTCGGCTGCCGCCGCTTGAGCTTGCGCAACCGCTACGAAGCGGGGACCAATGTCACCGCCCCTTCCGACCTCAAGCGCATCTATGCCGCCTGCGTCGCCCGCGGCGCGCGGCTGCCGGTGGTCTTCGCGGTCGGCTGCCATCCGCTCGATTTCTTCGCGGCGACGACGCGCCGGGGCGGTGACGAGCTGGCGCAGGTCGCGGGCCTGCGCGGCGAGCCGATCGCGGTGGTGAAGGGCCTGACCGCCGACATCCTGGTGCCGGCCGACGTCGAGATGACGCTCGAGGGTTATCTCGACGAGCGCGGATATGTGGAGCCGGAGGGGCCGTATGGCGAATACATGGGCTATTACGGCGGGATTCACATGGATCCCGTATTCCATTGCACCGCCGTGACCGTGCGCCGCGATGTTCTTCACCACACGGTGCTGCACGGCTCGGCGTTCGTGCTCGATCAGACCGACGGCGCGAGCATCGCCGGCGTGCAGATCGAGGCGGCCGCCATGCGGATTCTCAAGCAAACAGTGCGCGAGCCGATCGCGGTCCATATGCTGGCGATGTCCGGCGGCATGAACACGCTGCGCGTCTCGCTGCGCCAGCACGCGCATGGCGAAGCGCGCCAGGCGATTGCGGCGCTGTTCGGCGGCATCGTGCCTCTCAAGCACATCTACGTCTTCGACGAGGACATCGATATTCGCGACGAGCGCCAGGTCGAATGGGCGATGGGCACCCGTTTTCAGGCCGACCGCGACCTCGTGGTCATGCAGGGGATGCGGGGAATGACCATGGACCCGTCGCTCGAGGGGCGACGCACCGGCGCCAAGGCCGGGTTCGACGCGACGCGGCCGTTCGGGCGCGAGGGCGAAATCATCCTGACGCGGTGCGCGGCGAAGACGTTCGATCGCCCGGCCCGCTTCCAGACCGTCGAGCAGGCGCTCGCCGCCGCGCCGACGTTCTTTGCCGACCTCGTCGAGGCGATTGGCAGCGACGACGGCCGTGAGGTCGCCGTTGCGCTCGACGGCTTGCGGCAGGCGGGCCGCCTCGGCCGCGACCGCGACGGCCGCTACCATCTCGGCACGTTCAAGCCCGGCCTGACCGGCATCGTCGGCGAACTCTACCCCGACCCGAACAAGGGGACGTAGAGATCAGGTATCAGGTATCAGGAATCAGGTGTCACGGTTCCGGCGTTAAGTTGGATGCCAGATTCCTGATACCTGATTCCCGATCCCTGACTCCTGATACCTGGTACCTGATGTCTGATCCCTATATCGGCTTGATGTCGGCAAATTTCACGACCTTCGTCCACTTCGCCGTTTCACCGGCAATGAACGCGGCCAACTCGGCGCGGGTCAGCGGCATCGGCTCGACGCCCAAGCCGGCGAGGTGCGTGGCCACTTGGGGATCGACGACGACGGTGCCGATCTCGCTGTTGAGCCGTGCGACGACCTCGTCGGGCGTCCCCGCGGGTGCGCCGATGGCGTACCACCCGGTTGCCTCGTAGCCCGGCACCGATTCGCCGATCGTGGGCACGCCCGGCAGCGCGGGCGAGCGTTTGGCGGTGGTGAGGCCGAGCGCGCGCAATTTGCCGGCGCGGACATATTCGGCCGAGGAGAGGATCGTGACAAACGAGGCTTTCACCTGTCCGCCGAGCAGATCCGGATAGAAGGCGCTGCGATAGGGCACGTATTGCATCTCGACGCCGGTCATCATCCTGAACATTTCGCCGAAGACATGCGGCAAGGTTCCGACGCCGGGCATCGCCACATCGATTTTGCCCGGATTGGCTTTGCCATAGGCGATGAACTCGGGAACGGTTTTCGCCGGCACCGCCGGATGGACCACCAGGACGAACGGACTAAGCCCGAGGCCCGCTACCGGCACGATGTCGCGGCCGAAGTCGAGCCCGAGGCTCGGGTAAAGCGTCACGCTGAAGGTGTAGGTCGTGACAATCAGGAGAAGCGTGTAGCCGTCGGGCGCGGCTTTGGCGACCATATCGACGGCGAGATTGGCGCCGGCGCCCGGCCGGTTCTCGATGATCACCGGCTGGCCGAGGCGCTCGGACAGCGGTTGACCCACGCGGCGCGGGATGATGTCGGGGGCGAGCCCGGCAGGGAAACCGACGATGATGCGCACGGGTCGCGCGGGATAGGTCGTCGCACGGGCGTGCCGCGGCATGATCGGCAGCGATGCTGCACCTGCCGCCCAACAGAGAAAGCGCCTGCGGGGAAGTTTCATCACTTCACCTCCCAGACATTTGTTGCAGGCACGCCCGCCCGGCTGCGGATGCCGGCTCGGCGACAAGACTTCGGCATGTCCCGCGCGGCAGCTCGAGTTCAGGCTACTCAATCATGTCGCGAGGCGGAAGGGACGCTCCGGTCCGGGGCCACCTCCTCTCACTCAAGCTTGATATTGGCCTCCCGGATCACCTTCCCCCACTTGTCGGTTTCCGCCGCGATGAAATTGCCGAAATCGGCGGGGGTGCCGGTCACCGCGGCAAGGCCCAGGTCGGCAAAGCGCCCTTTCATCTGCGGGTCGGTGAGCGCGACGTTAGCCTCCCGGTTGAGCCTGTCGACGATCTCGGCGGGCGTGTGGCTGGGCGCGCCGAGGCCGTACCAGCCGGTCGCCTCATAACCGGGGACAAATTCTGCCAGCGCGGGGACGTCCGGCAGCGCCTCCTGACGCGTTGCCGTGGTAACCGCCAGCGCGCACAGCTTGCCCGTCCGGATGTACTCGAGCGCCGAGGCAATTGGACTGAACGCGGCTTGCACCTGCCCGCCGAGCAGGTCGGTCATGTAGTTCCCGCGATAGGGAACGTGCACCATGTCGGCACCCGTCGTCATCTTGAACAGTTCGAAGGCGACGTGGGGAGTCGTTCCGATGCCGTTCGACGCCACGTTGATCTTGCCCGGATTGGCTTTGGCATAAGCGATCAGTTCAGGAACGGTCTTGACCGGGAGTGACGGATTGACGACGAGCACAAAGGGAGTGCCGCCGATGCGCGCGACCGGCACGATGTCGTGGATCACGTTGAAATTGAGGTTCGCATAGAGCGACGCGTTGACGGCATTGGTCGAGGTGAGCAGAAGCAACATGTAACCGTCCGGGGCTGCCCGCACGACGAACTCGGTGGCGATATTGCTGCCGGCGCCCGGTCGGTTCTCGACGACGAATTGTTGGCCGAGCCGATCCGACAGGGACTGAGCGACGAGGCGCGCCACGATGTCCGGGGCGTAACCGGCGGGGTAGCCGACCATGACCCGCACCGGCCGCGCCGGATAGCTCTGCCCCCAAGCGCCGCGCGACAGCGTCGACAGCGTGGCCGCGCCCACAGCGAGATGCAGAAAGGTTCTACGGGGAAGTTCCATATCGTCCTCCAGCGCAGGGTTATTCCGACCGGCGCACCAAATTCAGCAACAAGGAATACGGTGGCTACGCTGCGCGCAGATCAGCGTCGCGTTCGGCGAGCTCGGCAAGGCGCTGATCGGCCGCCTGCTCTTCCTGCAGGTTCTGCTCGAGGATCACCGCACAATCCTCGCGGTCGAGCCGCTTCGCCCAGGCGATCAGCGAGCCGTAGCGCGTGATCTCGTAATGCTCGAGCGCCTGCGCGGCGGCGATGATGGCGGCGTCGATCGCCTGCTCGTCCGCCTCGCCGGTCACGTCCTCGGCCTCGGCGATGATGCCGTCGATCGCCGGGCAGTTGAGGTGGCGCGGGTCGGTCCCATACAGGCTGAACACGTCCTCGAGCCGGTCGATGTGGTTGATGGTCTCGCCCAGGTGGGCATGAAGCCGCTGCTTGAGCTGGGGATCATGCGCCTTCTCGATCATGTCGGGCAGCGACTGCATGATCTGATGCTCCGCGTAATAGATGTCGCGCAATCCGTGCACGAATAGATCGCCGATCGTCTTGATGTCGCGGGTGAAAAAACCCATGGCCCCGCCCTCCCTCGTTACGGCTGGTCGCGTTTCGCTTGGATCGTCCGCCCGGCCGCTGTCTCAACGAAGCCGCGGGCGCGCAGTTCCGGCAGCCGGGAACTATTGCCGGCTTTCCGACGTTGGGAAGTGCAGAAATACCGCCCCGCGACATCGGCTCAGCCGTACGGACAAGCCGACCGAGCGATGCTGAACCGAGTCGCCGCTTGTTGTGAGAGGCGACGACGGAAACGCTTCCAACCATCTAAATTCGGGCAGGCGTTACGCGAAGGCCGCGCAGGGCCGGCGCGCGCCCGCAACCTGGACCGAACTGACGGAGCGAACAGATGGCCGGGAGCGAGATTGACAAGGGCGATGAGGCCTCGCCGGACGATCCGGCCGCGGCGGCGCTCCTCGACGACGCCTCGGCCGAAGAAACGGAGCAGCTGCAGCGCGGTTATCTGCTGCGCCGGTTCTGGCAGTCCGCACGGCGCTTCTGGGGCGAGCGCCGGCGCGCGGTGGCCTGGGCACTTTCGGGCGCCTTGCTGGTCGTCGTCCTCCTCAACATCGCGGCTTCCTACGGCATGAACCTGTGGAGCCGCGCCATCTTCGACGCGCTCCAGAACAAGAACAGTCACACGGTTTTGCTGCTGTCGTTCGTCTATTTCGCGCTGCTCGCGGCAAGCGTCGGCGTCAACGTCGTGCAGGTGTACGCCCGCATGAGCCTGCAGCGGACGTGGCGGCGCTGGCTCACCGACAGCATCGTCGACCGTTGGCTTGCCTCCGGCCATTACTATCAGCTTAACCTGGTGAGCGGCGACCATCAGAATCCGGAGTACCGTATCGCCGACGACGTGCGGATCGCCACCGAATCGCCGGTCGATTTCGTCACCGGCGTGCTGCAGGCGTTCCTTTCCGCCGTGACCTTCATCGTCGTGCTGTGGACGATCGGCGGTGCGCTCGACGTCACGGTCGGCGGCCTGGCGCTTCACATCCCCGGATTCCTCGTCATTGCCGCGGTGATCTACGCGCTGCTGGCGAGCGGCTCGATGGTGCTCATCGGCCGGCGTTTCGTCGCGGTGTCCGAGAGCAAGAACCAGTCGGAAGCCGAGCTGCGCTACCTGCTGACGCGGCTGCGCGAGAACGGCGAAAGCATCGCGCTTATCCAGGGCGAGGAAGAGGAGCGCGCCGGCGTCGGCCGCGCGCTGCGCAAGGTGCTGCGCGCCTGGCGCTCCATCTGCTTTCAGAACATGAAGACGACGAGCGTATCGCAGACCTCGAGCTACATCGCGCCGGTGCTCCCGGTCATCCTGTGCGCGCCCAAATTTCTCGACGGCACCATGTCGCTCGGCGAGGTGATGCAGGCGGCCTCCGCCTTCACGATCGTGCAGGGGGCCTTCAACTGGCTGGTCGACAATTATCCCAAGCTCGCCGACTGGACCGCGTCCGCGCGCCGCGTCGCTTCCCTGTTGGCTTCGCTCGATGCGCTGGAAACCGCGGAAAGCGGCGACGGGGTCGGGCGCATCACGCGCAACACCGAGGGCGAAGGCGCGGCGCTGCGCCTGCGCGACCTCTCGGTGACGCTCGACGACGGCACCGCCGTGGTCGACGACACCGACGTTGCAATCATGCCGGGCGAGCGGGTGCTGGTGGCGGGCGAATCCGGCACCGGAAAGAGCACGCTGGTGCGCGCGATCGCCGGCCTCTGGCCGTGGGGCGGCGGAACGATCGAGGTGCAGAAGGGCGCAAAGCTGATGCTGTTGCCGCAGCGGCCCTATGTGCCGATCGGGACGCTGCGCCGCGCGGCGACTTATCCGGATTCGGCCGAAAGCCGCAGCGTCGAGGAGGTCGCGCAAGCGTTCCGCCGCGTCGGGCTCGACCATCTGATCGACCGCATGGACGAAGAAGCGCCCTGGGACCAGACGCTTTCGGGCGGGGAGAAGCAGCGCCTCGCCTTCGCGCGCATCTTCCTGCACAAGCCGGACGTCATCGTGCTCGACGAGGCGACCGCGGCGCTCGATCCCAACAGCCAGGACGAGTTGATGGCGCACTTGAGCGAGCGGCCCGAGGAAACGACGCTGGTGAGCGTCGGACACCGGCCGGAACTCGAGGCCTTTCACAACCGCAAGATCATGCTTGAGCGCCGCCGCGGCGGCGCCAAGCTCGTGAGCGACATCAAACTCGTCCGTCGGCCGGGGCGCGCGCGGCTGCTGCGGCGCTTGCTGCGCCGGCGCCACGCACGCAAAGCGAAGTGATAATCTTACGCGACACGCCGGTCGCGAGCGTGCGGCTCGATCAAAGCGAGGCCGCTCTCCGCGTCGAGCCGCTTGCGCAAATGCGCCGGGGATTCGATGAGGATCACCTCCAGGGTCGGGCGCACGCGGGCGCTGCCGAGATGGCCGGCGAGCGCGCTGCCATCGCGCCTGCCGAGCACGATGTGTGCATGCAGCGCCGGCTCGCCTTGGGGGGAGAGCGCCACGTCGCCGACCAGCGAGGCGACTTCGACCTGTTCGCGCACCGGGATTTTCTGATACGTTTTGCTGTCCCAATCGAAATACTTGAGCTCGACGTCGCTCAGCGCCCCGATGGCGGTGAGCCGGGCGGCGGAAATCCGTTCCCGCCGGGCGAACTCGCTCAGGGAACTAAAGACTTCTTCCCCTGTTTTCAACACGATAGCGAAAGTCCGCTGGCCGCTCTGTTCATGCAGAAGTTTGCTTTCCATGGGGAGCCTCCGGTTGCAGATATAACCGGAGAGACCCGCCTGCGGTTTCATGCGCGCCGGGCGTTCTCGCTAGGCGGCAGGGTATGCCGCGCCTCCCCGATGGCGACAGCGACGGTTTCGCGGCGGAGGACATCATGAACGCCATGCCGCTTCACCTCGGATGGGAGGAAATCGCCCTTCGGCTTGCCGCAACCGTCGTTGCCGGCATCGTGCTCGGGTTGGATCGCAGCGAGCAAGGCAAGGCGGCCGGGATGCGCACCACGCTGCTCGTCTGCCTCGCCGCTTCGGTCGCCATGATACAGGTCAACCTGCTGCTGCCGCTCGCGGGCCGCACGCCGGATTCGTTCGTGATGAACGACCTGATGCGGCTTCCCCTCGGCATATTGACCGGGGTCGGATTCATCGGCGGCGGCGCCATCCTGCGACGCGAGAGCATCGTCGTCGGCGTGACCACCGCGGCGACACTGTGGCTCGCCACCGTCGTCGGGCTGTGCCTTGGCGGTGGACAGCTCGGCCTTGGCGCCGCGGCGACCGTGCTGGGGGTTTTTGCACTGTGGGTCCTTAGATCGATCGAGCTCAGGCTCCGGCAACACCGAACTGCGAAGCTCGCTGTTGAACTCGAACCCGGCGGCCCGAGCGGGGAGGAGATAAGGCGCAAAGTCACAGCGGCGGGTTTTGCCGTCACCACGACCAACGTTTCGCTTGCTGCTGCCGGTGCGCGCCACAGCATCCGCTTCACGCTACGCTACGCGACCCGCCCAGGCGAGGTCGGGGTTCCAGACTTGGTCGACGCATTGGCGCGCGCGGGCGGAGTCGCCAAGGTCGATTGGCAGGGTCCGCTCTGATCCGAGCTTCCCCCGGCGCAACCTGCCGGTTATCCGCGCGTCCTCGGGCCGCCGACGCAGATACGGGAACCGCGGCGGAACTCCGGGCGTTTCCTTGGCGATGCCGGATTTTGTCAAGCTGCCCTCGCGCGCGGGAAACGGCGACGTTCACGCCATCGTCGAGACGCCACGCGGGGCGCGCGCCAAGCTCAAATACGAGCCCGACCTCGGCGGCTTCGTTCTGTCGAAGTCGCTCATCCTCGGGCTTTCCTATCCCTACGACTGGGGTTTCATTCCCTCCACCATGGCGGACGACGGCGACCCGCTCGACGTCATGATCATCCACGAGGCGGCGACCTCGCCGGGATTGATCCTCAAATGCCAGGTGATCGGCGCGCTTCTGACGACGCAGACGGCGAAGGGCAAGAAAGAGCGCAACGACCGCATCATCGCCGTGCCGACCCTCTCCAAGCTGGAGCGAGAGCTCAACCACGTGCACGACTTGCCGGCCGAGACGCGAACCGAACTGGAGAAATTCTTCGTCGCGACGGACGAGCTCGAGGACAAAAAACTCAAGTTCGAAGGCTGGGTTGGACCGAAGCACGCTTTGCGGTTGGTCAAAGAAAGCGAGAAACGCTTCGCCAAACGAAGCGCTTGAGTCCCGCACGGTTACTCGAAAGCTTCGAAGCCGCACGGTCTGCCGCGATTGCTCCCGCGTCGATTCGGGTTCCCGACACTGGCGCGCGCAACGTGCGCGATGCTTGGAACCAAGGGGGAAGGTGGCAGTTTATCCGGCGCGAGGGGCGGCAATGGAGCGCCGATTATGCGCGCCGTGTTAGTGCTGTTGCTCCTCCTGACTTCGCCTGCTCTTGCCCGTGACGACGGTCGCTACGCGAACAATCCGCTCAAGCCCTGGTTCGATTCCCTGCGGAGCAAGAAGGGCTTTTGCTGCTCGCAGGCGGACGGACGCGAAACCGAATATGACATTCGCGAGTCGAAATATTGGGTGCCGGTCAACGGCACCTGGAAGGAAGTCCCCGAGGAGGCGGTGATCACCGAACCGAACAAGTTCGGCCGCCCGCTGGTGTGGCTCGATTCGTTGGAGAACATCCGCTGTTTCATTCCGGGATCCGGTCTGTAACGGTCTCGTAAACAGTGGTCGCCATACCGGCGGGGGCGTGCGCAGAGGCCAAAGCCGCCGCAGGGAACAAATTTTCGACAGGTTGGTTATCCGCCGGGGTAATCGCCGCGGCCGGAGCCTCCCGCCGTGTCTGCTCGAACTTCCTCGCATGCACGACATGTCCGGCCGCACGACTTCTATGCGGCGCTCGCGCGCTTCGGCTACGGCGCGCGCGGCTTGGTTTATCTCATCATCGGCTTTTTCGCGCTTGCCGCGGCGCTCGGCGCGCGCGCCCGGCCGGCCGGCAGCGGCGACATTTTTCTCGTCCTGATCACCCTGCCTATCGGGGTTGCGCTGCTCGCCGCGTTGGCGGCGGGTCTTTTCTGTTTCGCCGCGTGGCGTGCCCTGCAGGCGATAGCGGACATCGACCATCACGGCCGCAGCGCCCGCGGTCTGCTGCGGCGCGCCGTCTACGGCGCCAATGCGGTCTTCTATCTGGGATTTGGCGCCTGGGCGCTCGCCGTCGCCGTGGGTTTGGTGCGCAACGCGGGCGGCGAGCGCGCGGTCCACTCTTGGACCGCATGGTTCATGCAGATGCCGCTCGGCCGCTGGCTGGTAGGCCTTGCCGGCGTCATCATCGTCACCGTCGCCTGTGGAATTGGCGCGCGCGCCTTCAAGTCGCGCCCCGACCGCCATCTCGACCTCGCGCCGCCCAAGCGCCGCCTCGCCGACGTGTTGTTTCGCGTCGGCGAGGCCGCCCGCGCGCTGGTGTTTCTCCTGATCGGCGTCTTCGTGGTGACGGCCGCGGTCGATTATCGCGCCACGGCAGCCAAGGGCCTGCACGGCGCGCTGCAAACCCTGCAGCAGCAGCGTTACGGATGGGTGGCGCTGGGCGCAGTCGCGCTCGGCTTTGTCGCCTTCGGGGCCTTCCAGCTGGTCGAGGCCGCGTTCCGGCGCGTGGACACGATTCGCCGACATTCGTCGACGCAGACCTCGGCAACCGCGCGGTAGCCGCGCCAAGAGGGGTCAGGCGGCGATGGCCACGATCTTCATGAGCAGTTGCTCACGCAGCGCCGCCGAGCGGCTGCGCTTGAGCGTGTCGGCCAAGCCTTCGAGCACACCCTCCTCGAACGCGGCGACGACCGACGCATGCACGTAGCTGCGCCGGCAGATCGCGGGGGTATTGGCGAGATCGTCCGCGGCGCTGCGGACCGCATCGAGCACTTGGCGGCGGCGCTGGCGCGCGCTCGTGGCCGGCGCCTGCCGCGCCAGCGCTTCCAGGACGGCGGCGGAGGCGAGCAGGGTGCGAAAGTCCTTGAGCGAGATCATGACGCCGCCCGCGATCTCGCGCAGGAACGCGTTGACGACGCGTGCCGTCACCATGCGAATGTCCCCGCCTTCGTCGCGAAATTGGAACAGGCGCCGGCCGGGGAGTTCGCGCATGCGTTCCAGCACCGGGACAAGAAGCGCCGCCGTAAATTCCTTGCGCACGACTTTTCCGCCCTTGGCGCGGAAGCTCAGGATCACCCTCTCTCCGTCGACCGTCACGTTCGACTTGAGCAAGGTGGCGGCGCCGCGCGTGCCATGCAGGCGCGCATAATCCTCGCTGCCGGGGCGGATCGCGCTGCGCGCGACGAGTTCGATCACCGCCGCCAACGCCATCTCGCGCGAGAGCGAACCGGACGCCAGATGCTGCGCGACGCTGCGGCGGATGCGCGGGAGCACTTCCACCAGACGCACAAGCCGGCGCGCCTTGCGCAACTCGCGCACCTTCTCCCATTCCGGATGGTAGCGGTACTGCAAGCGGCCGGCGGCATCTTTTCCGACCGCCTGCAGGTGCGCGACGGGGTCTTCCGCGTAACGCACCTCGATGTAGGCGGGCGGGACGGCAAGGCGGGCGAGGCGCGCGACGGCCTCGGGATCGCGCAGGCGAACGCCTTCGGCATCATAATAGGCGAAGCCGCGGCCATGGCGGCGGCGCGAAATCCTCAACGCGTCCGGCTTGACCAGATGCAGCCCATGCGCGCCCGCAACCTTGGCGAGGGGAAGAGGCCGTGCCACGGGGCGGCGCGGCCGTGCGCGGGACGGTGCATCGCCGGGGGAAACGTGTTGGACGTAGCTCACGTTATGTTTGATTCGTTGTTGCCTACCGCCGGCCGCGCCCGACCCTCCCGGGCCAGAGCCGCGCCGGTGAATAAAGTCCTCAACCTCTGGATTGTTCCGCCGCCCCAGGCCGGCCCCCTCGACGGCATCTACGGCCGGGGTCACAAGGTCGGCGCTACCGAGGAATTACGCGATAGCCGCTTCGGCGTCGCCGCTCACTGCGGCTTCGCATGCAGCCACTGCAAATATCCCACCGTGCGGGCGTCTTCCTGCTGCCGCTTATGCTGCTGCAGCTTGTGCAGGTAGACCTTTTTGTGCGCGAGCGAACAAAAACGCAGGGACCAGTGACGATGAGAGATCAGCCCTAGCGTAGTGTTGCAATGAGCACAGCGTTTCATGCCGCCCTCCGCTCCGGGTGCTCCGCCCTGCCCTCGATGAACCCCTGCGCGCACTCCGCATCGCAGAAATACCCGCCCGCTGTTTTCGAATGGAACGCCTCGCGGCGATCCTCAACGAACGGGAAAGGACGGCGGCAGAACGCACACAGCTGCGGTGAGCCGCTCAAAGTATAGCTCGACCACGTGAGCATTTCCTCCTCCGTCGCCTTTACTTGAGAGACCGTAGGCTTGGTACGTCATAAACGCGCATGGCGCCGGGAAGTTTCATTAGACGAAGGTTTGGGATTGGTTATCCCTGCGGCGCGGCGGCCGGCCGTGATCGGTCCCGGGCGACCGTCCGGTGGCCGTGGGCTTTGAATTTTGAGGGCGACGGGCCCACGAGCCGCGGCGTGCGGCGATCAGGACTGATTGCTCGCGTTTAGATTGCTTGCTCAAGTCTCCAGCAACTTGTCGATCCTGATCGGCAGCTCGCGGATGCGCACGCCGGTCGCGTGATAAACCGCATTGGCGACGGCGGCGGCGGTGCCGACGTTCGCCAACTCGCCCATGCCCTTCACGCCGGCCGGATTGACGAAGTCGTCCTCCTCGGAGACCAGGATGACGTCGACCTGATCGACGTCCGCGTTCACCGGGATCAGATAGTCCGCGAGATTGTCGTTGACGTAGCGCGCCGATCTGCGGTCGACCTCGGTCGCCTCATGCAGCGCCGAGCTGATGCCCCAGATCATGCCGCCCATGAGCTGGCTACGCGCGGTGCGGGTATTCATGATGCGGCCGGCCGCGAACGCGCCGACGATGCGCGGCACGCGGATTTCGCGCGTACGCGCGTTGACCCGCACCTCGACGAACTCCGCCCCCATGGCATACATCAGCTTGGCGCCCTCGGGACCGCCGACGAGCGTCGGCGTGCCGGCGTAGAGTTTTTTGATGGCGTCGGGCGGGGCGCCGGGCGGAATGAACTCGGCGTATTCCTCGATCGCGCCGACCCCCAGCCGTTTGAATTGGTCCTCGAGCGATCCGCCTGCCGCCTCGCCCAATTTGGCTCGAATCGCATCGCACGCCTTGAGCACGGCGGAGCAGGAACTCGCCGTCGTGTTGGAGCCGCCGGCGACCGGGGCGGGCGGGAGGCGACTGTCCCCCACCTCGACCGCGACCGAGGACAACGGCACGCCCAGTCGCTCGGCCGCCATTTGGCCGATCACCGTGCGGACGCCGTTGCCGATCTCATGCGCCGCGACCTGCACGCGCGCCTCGCCGTTCGACAGCAGGCGCACGCGCGCGGCGCAGGCGCCGACGTGGGTGGGATAAACCGCGGTCGCGCAGCCCATGCCGACGAGCCAATCGCCATCGCGGGTGGCGCCGACCTGCGGGTTGCGGCGCGACCAGCCGAACGCCGGTGCCGCGGCGTCGTAGCACTTCATCAGCGAGCGGCTGGAATAAGGTTTGCCGGTGATCGGATCCTGCATCGTATCGTTGACGCGGCGCAGTTCCACCGGGTCCATCCCGAGCTTGACCGCGAGTTCGTCCATCGCGCTTTCGAGCGCGTAGATGTAGGGCACCACCGGCGGCGAGCGCATGAAGCCCGGCGTGTTGCGATCGGCATGGACGATGTCGACGTGCGTGCCGACCGCGCCGAACGCGTAAAGATGCGCGCTCTCGTTCACCCCGGCGACCGCGTAAGGATCCGGGCGCGACGTGATTTCCCAACCTTGGTGGCTGTAGCCGACGAGCTTGCCGTCGCGTCCCGCGCCGAGACGGATGCGATGGCGCGTCTCCGCCCGGTAGGTCGCGATGGTGAAACCCTGCTTGCGGGTAGCAACGAGCTTGACCGGCCGGTTGAGCCTGCGCGCGGCGAGCGCGACGAAACCCGTGCGCGGCGTGAACTGACCCTTGGAGCCGAACGCGCCGCCCACGTAAGGACTGACGGCGTCCACCTTCTCGGCGTCGATGCCGATCTTCTTGGCGAGGGCGTTTTTCATGCCGTAGACGAACTGACTCGGCTCATAGACCGTGAGCCGACCGTCGTTCCACACGCAGGTCGTCGTGAACAGCTCGATCGGATTGTGATGTTGCGTCGGCGTGCCGTATTGGGCATCGATCACGACCTCGGCGGCGGCAAGCGCGGCTTCGGCGTCGCCCGCCTGCGGCATCTTCTTATGACGTTCGGAAACTTTGGTGACGTCCTCCTCGGTCACGCCCGGGGAGCCGAAACTCGCACTCGGGTTTTCGGCCGCATAGGTCGCCTTGACCTTGTAGGCCGCCTCGGTTGCGGCTTCGAACGTATCGGCGACCACCATGGCGATGATCTGGCCCTCGTGCGCGATCTCGGGCCCGAGCTTCTGCACCGACGTCGAGGCACCGCCGCCTCCGGCGCCGAATTTGACCTCCTTCAATTCACCGGTGTTGTCCTGGGTCAGAACGTCGAGCACGCCGGGAACCGCCTTTGCGGCGTCGGTGTCGAGACTGACGATACGTCCCCTGGCGACCGCGCTCGTGACGAGCACCGCATAAGCCGGATTGGCGAGGGGGAAATCCGACGCGTAGCGCGCTTCGCCGGTAACCTTGAGGCGCGCATCGAGGCGCGGGGCCGGTTGTCCCATGTTGGCTTGAGGTTCGGGGGCGGCTGCGATTGCCATGTCACGTCTCCATCGCCGCGGCCTGGAGCAGGGCGCGCACGAGCGTGCGCTTGCCGAGCGCGACCTTGTAGCTGTTGTCAGTCCGCGGCCTGGCGTTCGCAAACGCCGCGTCGCCCGCCGCGGCAGCGGCTTCCTCGTCGAGTGTTTTGCCCATGAGCGCCGCTTCGGCATCCTGCGCGCGCCAGGGCACGGTCGCCACGCCTCCGAGCGCAACGCGGGCGCCGCGCACGGCGCGGCTTTGGTCGAGGTCGAGCGCGACCGCAGCGGACGCGAGCGCGAACTCATAAGATTCGCGCTGGCGCACCTTCAGATAAAGCGAGCGTCGCGTCCACGGCGCTGCCGGGACCATAAACGCGACGATGAGTTCGCCGGGCCTGAGCGTGGTCTCGAGGTCGGGCGTGTCGCCCGGCATGCGGTGAAGTTCGGCAAACGAGAGGCGCCGCACGCCCTGCGGGCCCGCCACCTCGACTGCGGCGTCGAGCGCGATCAGCGCCTGGCCGAAGTCGCCCGGGTAGGCCGCGATGCACGCGTCGCTGACGCCGAGCACCGCATGGTCGCGATGGATGCTCTCGAGCGCGGTGCAGCCGGAGCCGGGATTGCGTTTGTTGCAGCTCGCATAGGAAACATCGCGGAAGTACGGACAGCGGGTGCGCTGGAGCACGTTGCCGCCGAGGCTCGCCATGTTGCGCAACTGCTGGCTCGCCGCCAATTTGAGCGACTGGGCGATGACGGGATAATCGCGCTTGACGGCCGGATGCTCGGCGGCGTCTGCCATGCGCGCCATGGCGCCGAGCGTGAGCCCGCGGGCGCCCGCCTCGATGCGGCCCAAGGCGGTGCGTTCGAGCGCGTTGATGTCGATGACGGCCTGCGGTCGCATCACGTCGAGCTTCATCAGGTCGACCAGCGTGGTGCCGCCGGCGAGATATTGCCGATCGGCGGCTGCGCGGACGTTGTCGAAAGCGCCAACCGCGGCTGCGGGTGTGTCGACGCGCGCGTAGGCGAATGGCCGCATGTCACGCCTCTCTCATGCTTGTCCGCGCCTGTTTGATCGCGGCAACGATGTTGGGATAGGCCGCGCAACGGCACAGATTGCCGCTCATGTACTCGCGAATGTCGGCGTCGGTGCGCGCATGCCCTTCATGGACGCAGGCGACCGCCGACATGATCTGCCCGGGCGTGCAATAACCGCATTGGAAGGCGTCGTGATCGATGAAGGCCTGTTGCATGGGATGCAGGCTTCCGTCGGGACCAGCGAGACCTTCGATTGTCCTCACCGGGCGACCGTCGGCGGCGAGCGCCAGCGTGAGGCAGGACAGCACACGCCGGCCCTCGATGATGACGGTGCATGCGCCGCATTGTCCGTGGTCGCAGCCTTTCTTGGCCCCGGTGAGCCCAAGATGCTCGCGCAAGGCATCCAGCAGGGTCGTGCGCGCGTCGAGCGCCAAGCGATGCGTCTGGCCATTGACGTCGAGGGTCAGGCTTGCGGGATCGCGCGGGTCCGCCGCCGGGCGCGGCCGCTCGGCCGTTTCGGCGCGCGACTCGCGGGCAAACAGCGGCGCCGCAGCGGAGGTTGCGGTGCCGGCAAGAAAGGCTCTCCGGTTCAGCGGCGTGCGGGGTTCCTCTGTCTTTTTCGCATCGGTCTCGGGGCGCATGAAACCTCCATTGACGGCCCTTTTGGCGCGGAGCGGATACCGCGCCGTGCCACGAGACTAACCGTTGCCAGTAAGTGCGGTTCCCGCCGCTACAGGTCCTTGGCGGGATCGAGGTCCTGGGTCAGCCGGTCGAGCGGCGGCGCGGAACCGTCGGGGTGTTCCTGGAGGCTGTGCTCGACCCCTTCGGCCACGCGCTTCTGAAAATCACGCTTGTCTTGCGGCGGTTGTCGGTCGGGATCGCGCGGCCGATCATCGTCACCCGCGGCCGGCGCAATGCCGGCACCCGCCAACGGAATATCGCCGGCAGAAACGTCAGGCGAACGTTCCCGATCCGCCATCTGCGCCTCGTCAATAGGCCAACGCGTTAAGCGCCAGCACGATCATCACCACGATGCCGAGCGCGATGCCGAAACCACGATGCCGAGCGCGATGCCGAATATGGGCGCGGCGCTGTCTACGCTTGTAATGTCGACGGCACGTTTGCTCAGCGTAAGGTCGGCGGCGGGCTCGCTGGGTGGTGACATGTCGGCTCCGGTGCGTACGACCGTCAATACAGCCGCTGGCAGTTGGTTCCCGCGCGGCAATCCTCGGAGCGACCGGCCAGGAACAAATCGAGGCCGGGCGCGGTTGAATGTTTGGACGAAAGGCCCGTTCCGATGCGTGACGCGGAAATCACAAGCCTCGCTGGACTGCGCGAAGCGGAAGCCGGCTGCACCCGGTGTCCGCTCTACCGCACCGCCACGCAGGTGGTTCCGGGCGAGGGTCCGGCGCGGGCGAAGGTCATGTTCGTCGGCGAGCAGCCCGGCAACGACGAAGACCTCGCCGGGCGGCCGTTCGTCGGGCCGGCCGGCCGCGTGCTCGACCGCGCCATCGCCGACGCGGGCCTCGACCGCACCACGATCTTCGTGACCAATGCCGTCAAGCACTTCAAATTCGAGCCGCGCGGCAAACGCCGGATTCACAAGAAGCCGAACGCCTATGAGATCGAGCGCTGCCGCTGGTGGCTCGATCACGAGCGCAGCATCGTCAAACCCGAGCTTATCGTCGCGCTTGGCGGGAGCGCGGCGCGCAGCCTATTTGACCGTCCGGTGGTGATCGCAAAGACGCGGGGGAACGTGGTCGAGCGCGCAGACGGCAGCCGCCTTCTCGTCACCATTCACCCATCCTATCTGCTGCGCATCGACGACGCGCGCTCGAAAGCCGCGGAATACCGCCGGTTCGTGGCCGATCTGCGCGTCTGCGCCGAGACCCTCGCCAAGGCCGCCTAGTTCCGCGAACCCGAAGTTCGCATCACAATTGCCGCGAGTCCTGTTGCGAACTTCGGGTTCAAAGCGGCACTAGAATCATAGAGTTGCTAGTGTCCTTCGATTCCGAAGCTCGCTACGGAGCGTGCGGCAAAATCAAGCGAACTCGGAATCGGGACACTAGTTGTCGTCTTTTCTTTCCTCCTCCGTGCCGGCGCCGCCGTAGCCGCCGGAAGGTCCGCATTCCTCGAAGGGTTCGGGCGGACGACGCCGGCCGGCCAGCGATTTCTCCGCGCGATCGGTCGACGAGACCTCCTTCTCGCGCCGGGGTTCTTCCGTCGTGGGCTTGTTTTTACGAACCGCCATGGGAGCCTCCGCGGCCGGTATGCGTGTAAACGCAAACGCCTCGCTTGTTTGTTCTGTTCCCCCCGGACGTAAATACCTATCGTTGTTTTATCGTCGAAGCGAAGCGGAACCCCCGAACGGATGACGGCGTTGCGCCCGTGGGTCTACGGGAGGATTCCATGGTGCTCCGATCTCTGGGTCTAACTCTCATCGTTGTGGTTGCCGGTATCTCGATCGCGTCAGCGAAGGATCCGATGGCCGGTCAAATCGGGCCGCGCGATCCCGGCGAGTCCTGCTGCGTCGAGGCAGCGCTGCTTCCTCCCATTGAAACAAGTCCGGCCTCGGATCGTCGGGCGGTGATGGACCATCAGGGCGCGCCGGTGAGCAAGGCGGAGCCCGGTCTCGACGGCGCCGATTGGAGTTGCCGGCGGCCCGACGGCTCGCAGCGCTGCGTCTCCGAGCTTCTGGCGAACCATTAAAGCAGCGATGGACGGGTCGCCCTTGCCGCGGGGCGCATTGGCGCCGCGGCAAACGAACGGACGCGACCAAAAAACGCGGTCGCGAAAGAGTCTGAGGCCCGACATTACGCGATTTACATTCTGATATCGGCTCCCGCGCGTATTTGCGCGCCGGCATTCGTCTCGCAGCCAAGAGCATGCGCCAATCGATGCAAGCTGCTCTCGGGAACCAAGCAATCTCCTACTGAATTACCATGGGCAATTCGCTGCGACACGCTCGGTCACAGGTCTTCATCGTTTCGATTAGCGGGGTCGGACCCGCCGCGAGGATGCGCTGGTGGCGATCTTCACCCCGCGAGCAAACCTGTTCATGAACGCAGCGCTCATCGGCGCCGTCCTGTTGGGCGCGTGTCTACTGCTGGCGATCTGGGTTGTTCCGGTGATCGGTTACAACACGCAGGAGCGATACGCGCCGGAACAACCCGTTCCGTTCAGCCATAAGCATCACGTCAGCGGTCTTGGAATCGACTGCCGCTATTGTCACACGATGGTCGAGAAGTCCTCGAGCGCGGGAATGCCGTCTACCGCGATCTGCATGACCTGCCACTCGCAGGTGTGGAAGAACGCGGCGATGCTCGCGCCCGATCGTCAGAGCCTCGCCGATAGCGTTCCGCTCCGCTGGACCCGCGTCTACACCCTGCCCGACTACGTCTTTTTCGATCACAGCATTCACATCGCGAAAGGCGTCGGATGCACCGAGTGTCACGGTCCGATCGGCGAGATGGATCTGACCTGGAAGGCGGGCACGCTTTACATGAGCTGGTGCCTCTCGTGCCATCGCGATCCCGCCCCTCATCTTCGGCCGCGCGATCAGGTGTTCAATCCGAATTGGCGCCGCACGCCGTCGACGCCGTCCGGCGAAGCGCTGATGGCCGAGTATCACGTTCATCCGGAGAATCTATCCGATTGCGGGATATGCCATCGATGACGCAAGCCGCTCGTACCTATTGGCGCACGCTGGAAGAACTGTCTGAAACGACGGAATTCGCCGCGATCGTCGAACGCGAGGTTCCCCGCTTCCGCGACATCGTCAATGCGTTCGACCGCCGCCGCTTTCTGCAGCTGATGGCGGCATCGATGGCGCTCGGTGGATTGTCGGGATGCGGCCCCGAACCGAACGCCCGCCAGCTTCTTCCCTACGTGCAAGAGCCCGAAAATGTCATTCCAGGGCGAAACCGTTATTACGCGACTGCGACAACCCACGAGGGCTACGCAACCGGCGTTCTTGTCGCCCATCAGATGGCGCGGCCAATCAAGGTCGAAGGCAATCCCGATCATCCCGCGAGCCTCGGCGGGTCGAGCGCGATCATGCAGGCGAGCATTCTCGAATTCTACGATCCACGCCGCGCGCAACTCATCGTCGGCAACGGGCAAATCACCACGTGGGAGGCCTTCGTCGCTGCTCTCCATGAGCGGCGCGCCGCCCTGACGGCACGCAAGGGCGACGGCCTGCGGATTCTGACCGGCACCGTGACCTCGCCTTCTCTCGCAGCACAGCTCGCGAGCTTGCAGCAACAATTTCCGGCCATGCGCTGGCATCAGTGGCAGCCGCTCCATCGCGACAACGAGCTCGCCGCCGCCGAAACGAGCTTTGGAGGTCCGGTCGAAAGAACATTCGATCTGAGCACGGCCGATCGAATCTTCGGAATCGAAAGCGACCTCATCTCGACGACGCCCGGTTGGTTGGCTTACGCACGGGCGTTCGCCGCCCGCCGGCGCCCACACGAGACCGGGGGCAAGATGAACCGCGTTTACGCGCTCGAGAGCACCCCGACATTGCTCGGCGCCAAGTCCGACCATCGTCTTGCCATGCGGCCGGAGGAAATCGCTGCCTCGATGCGCTACCTCGCCGGGCTGCTCGGGGCAGGCCCGTCGGAATGGGCTCAGCAGGAGAATGCGCATGCCGCCTGGTTGAAGGCCGCGGCCGATGATCTTTCCCACCACAAAGGCAGCGCGCTCGTGCACGCCGGACGGGAGCAGCCGGCCGAGGTTCACGTCTTGACGGATGCGATCAACGGCACGCTCAGCGCGTTCGGGAAAACCGTGCGACTGATCGCCCCGATCGAGACGAACGCGAGTTCGAAGGTCCAATCCATATCGTCGCTCGTCGAGGACATGAAAGCCGGCAAGGTCGACACGCTGATCATCATCCGCTCCAACCCCGTTTATGACGCCCCCGCGGACCTCGATTTTGGCGGCTCTTTGAAATACGTGCCTTTGTCGGTCTCTCTTGCCGTCTATGACGACGAGACTGCGCTCGCCAGTACGTGGCGCTTGCCCTGCGCGCACGAATACGAGACCTGGAGCGACGCGCGCGCTTTCGACGGCACGGTGACGATCCAACAACCCCAGGCGCGTGCACTCTACGGCGGCCATTCGCCACAAGAGGTTCTGGCGCTGCTGCTGGGCAACCCGGTGTCCAACGATTACAGCGTGCTGCGCCAGTTCTGGCGCCAGCGAGCCCAGCAGGAGAATCGCGGAGACTTCGATTCGTTCTGGCACGAGGCCGTCCGCATCGGCCTCGTTCCCAATACGGCCGGGGCACCTGCATCGCTTTCGCCCAACAGCAACGCGATCAGCGGATTGCCGGCGCCTGCGCCTCCGCGCGCCGGTGGGACGTGGGCGCTGTTCCGGCCGGACGAGGGGAATTGGGACGGACGCTACGCCGACAATCCGTGGCTGCTCGAAATGCCGCGCGCGTTCACGCGCCTGACCTGGGACAACGCGGCGCTGATTGCGCCGAGCACGGCGAAGCGGCTCGGCCTCAACAACGATGACGTCGTGGAGGTGTCCATCGATCAAACTACCGTGAGAACGCCGGTGTACGTGCTGCCGGGGCAAGCGCCGGACTGCATTACGCTGCCCGTGGGCTGGGGGCGCACGGGGGGAGGCCTCGGAACCGGCGCGGGATTCAACGCTTATCGCCTGCGTCGGGCGCCCGATCCCTGGATGGTTCAGATCGGCGCGATCAAAAAGACCGGGGACGTCTATCGGCTGGCGACGACTCAGCATCAGGATCGGGTGCTCGGGCGCGACCTCATTCAGGAGGGAACTCTCGATCAGTTCAACAGCAACCCCGCTTCGTTGGTGAAGAAAGAGAAACAGGAATCACTCTATCCGCCCTTTGAATATCCCGGCCGCGCGTGGGCCATGGCGATCGACCTGAACTCCTGCATCGGCTGCCAGGCATGCACGATCGCCTGCCAGGCGGAAAACAACGTGCCGATCGTCGGCAGGAACATGGTCCTCGACCAGCGCGTCATGCATTGGCTCAGAATCGATCGCTATTACTCAGGCGACGCCGATGCGCCGGATATCGCGTTCGAGCCGATGCCCTGCATGCATTGCGAGAACGCGCCCTGCGAAGTGGTGTGCCCGGTGCATGCGACCGTTCACGATCACGAAGGCCTCAACCTGATGGTCTACAACCGGTGTGTCGGAACGCGGTTCTGCTCGAACAACTGTCCCTACAAAGTGCGCCGGTTCAATTTCTACGCTTTTGCGGACAAGAACGAGCGGCCGCCCGAATCGTGGAATCCGGAAGTGTCGGTGCGCGGCCGCGGCGTGATGGAGAAATGCACGTACTGCATTCAGCGGATTCGTACCACGCAGATCGCCGCCGACAGAGAGGACCGGGACATTCGCGACGGCGAAGTGGTCACCGCGTGCCAGCAGGCCTGCCCGACCCAGGCGATCATTTTCGGCAATCGAAACGATCCCAACAGCGCGGTGACCAAGCGGAAGGCGAGCCCCGTCGACTACGTTCTGCTCGAAGAGCTCAACACGCGCCCGCGCACCAGCTACGGCGCGCTGATCAGGAACCCGAACCCTGCGATCAAAGACAATCAGTCGTGAACGCCGACGGATGAGCGATGTCGACAACATTCCCGACCGAACTGCCAGCTGACGCGCCGGTCATCGCACCGCACGTCACACTGAGCTCCCTGAGCGAGCACGTCAGCAGCCGCGTGCTGATCGATCGCGCGCCGCTGTGGTGGTGGGTGGGCTTCGGGATTTCTTCCGCTCTGCTCGTCGTATTGATCATTCAAATGGCATGGCTGTTCATCAACGGCATCGGCGTATGGGGTGTCAACATTCCGGTCGCCTGGGGATTTGCCATCGCCGAATACGTCTGGTGGATCGCGCTGGCGAGCGGCGGAACGATCGTCTCCGCCCTGTTCTTCCTGACGCGCTCGCCGTGGCGCTCGGCCACCAACCGCATCGCGGAAAGCATGCTGCTGTCGGCGGCCCCATGCGCCGGCCTGATGCCGATCATGCACCTCGGCCGGCAGGGGCTGTTCTATTGGCTGTTCCCCTACTCGAACGTCATGGGCGTTTGGCCGCAGATGCGCAGCCCGCTGTATTGGGACTTCATATGCCTGCTTTGCTACATCATCATGTCGGTCTTCTATTATTACGCCGGCATCCTGCCGGACCTCGCGACCGTGCGCGATCTCGCGCAGAGCAAAGTCAAACGAATCCTTTACGGCGTTTTGGCGCTCGGCTGGCGCGGCTCGACCGCGGAATGGCGGAACCAGCGCGTCGTGTACGCGGTCATGTCGGCGATCATGGCGCCGATGGTCATCTCGGTTCACAGCGTGGTGGGCCTGGATTTTGCGGCCGGCCTCACGCCCGGTTGGCACGATACCCAGTTCTCGCCGTACTTCTTCTTCGGCGCCATCATTTCCGGCACGGCGGTGATCATCATGCTGACGATCCTGGTGCGCTGGGGCTACGGCCTGCAGGACGTCCTCACCGAATATCATTTCAACGCAATGGCAAAGCTCATGCTCGTCGGCAGCCTGATGCTCATGTACGCCTACGTGTGGGAATCGTTCGGCCCGATGTACGGCAGCTCGGCGGCGGAGAAGACCGAAACCTATCAGCGTATTTTCGGATTCACGGCTGCGCCGTTCTGGTCCGAGAAGATCCTGACCGTGATTATCCCGCAACTGCTCTGGTTGCCCGTGGTTCGCCGGAACCAGCTCCTGCTGTTCTTGATTTCCGGCGGGATCATCGTCGGCATGTGGCAGGAACGGTATGTATTCACGATTTCCAGCCTCGCCCATAATTACATGCCGTCCTCTTGGGGCGTTTTTTACCCCACCGTATGGGACTGGGCGGCGCTCGCAGGCACGATCGGCCTGTTTCTCACGTTGTTTTTCCTGTTTTTGCGATTTGCCCCGATCATCTCGATCGCGGAAGTGCGCGAGATAATCGAAGAAGAGAAATCGAAATGAAGAGTCTTTTCGGAATCGTTGCGACGTTCGCTACGCCCGAGGCCGTCAAGAGCGCAGCGACGCACCTGCGCCGCTCGGGCTTTCGCGCATTTGAGGCCTACACGCCATACCCGGTCGAAGGGTTGGGCGAGATAATCCATCCCGGGCCGAAACGCCTCCTGCCGCTCCTGATGTTCGCGGGTGCGGTCGTCGGCGCGGCCTGGGGTTACTGGATCCAGTACTGGGACGAAGTTATCAATTACCCGCTCAACGTCGGCGGCCGCCCATACAACAGCTGGCCGGCATTCGTCGTCAGCACGTTCGAGTTCATGCTGCTCGTGACGGTGGCGGTCGGCTTCGCCGGAATGCTGGCGGCGTCGCGCCTGCCCAAGCTTTATCATCCGATCTTCGAGGCCGATGCGTTCCAGCGCGCCTCGCGCGATCGGTTCGTGATTTGCATCGAATCGACCGATCCGCGCTTCGATGCGGATTCGGTCCGAGGCGAGTTCGAGCGTCTCGGTGCCGAACGCATCGAGGAGGTGCGGGCGTGAACCGGTGGTCGGGAATCGCGCTCGCGGCTCTGACGATCGCCTTGGCGGCTTGCGATAACATGGCCAATCAGGCGCGGCGCAATCCCTATGAGCTGCCGTACGGGGCTCAGGAGAACTGGCCGATAACGCCGCTGGCAACCGCGATCGCGCGCGACGAACCCCTCAAGCCGCCCTCTCCTCCCCCGGTCACGATGGCGTTGCTCGAGCGCGGAAGACAGCGCTTCGACATCAACTGCTCGCCTTGTCACGGCCGGCTGGGCAACGGCGAGGGGATGATCGTGCAGCGCGGATTCCCCCGGCCTCCTTCGTATGACATCGACAGACTTCGAAACGTACCCAGCCAGCACTTTTATGACGTGATCACCCATGGGTACGGCGTCATGTACTCCTACGCCGGCCGCGTCGAGCCGGCCGACCGTTGGGCCATCGCCGCCTATATCCGCGCGCTGCAGGCGAGCGCGCATGCATCTCTGTCCGACGTTCCCCCCGACAAGCAGAAGGCCCTGCAATGAGAGGCGGCCCGACCTGGTTTGCCATCGGCGCCGGCGCGCTTTGGGTGCTGGGCATCGCCGGCTGTGTCCTCGGCGGCATCGGCGACCCGGCGGCATTTCAGCGCGCGTGGTTGTGCAGCTTCGTCTTTTGGCTGGGTCTGCCGCTCGCCGGCGTGACGCTCGTCCTGGTGCACGATCTCAGCGGCGGCGACTGGATGGAAACGGCGCGGCCGGTCCTCGATGCCGCGATCGCGACCATGCCGGTCGCGAGCCTCGCCGGAATCCCATCGTTCGTCGGGCTGAGTTCGCTCTATGTCTGGACCCATCCGGAGACGACCCTCGCCAACGCGTTCTATCTCAATCCTGCAGACTTCTTTATTCGCTACGCGGCCTACCTGATCGTGTGGAACTTGCTCGCCGCCTTTGCACTATGGGGGCCGCGCGAGGGAAAGCTGCCGATCGCCCCCGCGCTCTCCTGGATCAGCGGAATCGGTCTCGTCGCGCTCGCCTTCTCGGCGGCCTTTGCGTCGATCGACTGGATCCTGTCGCTCGAGCCGACGTTCTGGTCGTCCGCCTTTACCTATTTGCAGCCGGCGAGTTGGTTCAACACCGGAATGGCAATCGTTTTGTTGACCGCCGCCGTGCTCGGCTGGCCGGGCGCCGGGCCCCGCGATCACATGGCCGACCTCGCCCGCATACTGCTCGCGACCACGATCTTCTGGGCCTATATCGAGTTCATTCAACTGCTGGTCATCTGGGAGGAAAACCTCAAGACGGAGATCCCTTGGTATCTCACGCGCCTGAACTCCGTCTGGCATTTCGCGGCCTATGTCTCGGCCGGGCTCGGGTTCTTCATTCCCTTCTTCGTGCTGCTGTGGACACCGAGCAAGCGCAGTCGCGCGGTCGTCGCGGCGGTCTGCGGACTCGTCGTGATCAGCCGTGTCGCCAATACCTGGCTGCTGATCATGCCGGAGTTCAAACAAGGCACCCCGTTCTGGCTCGACGTCGCGGCGCTGCTCGCGCTGGGCGGCGCCATCGTGCTGCTGTTCGCCTTGGGCTTGCGCTACCCGCGCCGGCTCGCGCCCGCAGCCGTGATGATGTGGAGGGCGCGCCATGGCTGATCCGGTCCATCCTGCGATGGCGACCGGCCCGGAGCATCCGAACGGGGCGGCTCTGGCAACCACGGACGGCTCTCAGCAAGTCAACCCCGGGATCGCGTTCGAGCCAGGGGACTGGCCGCTCAAACCCGTGGCGGCGATCTACATCGGGCTCCTCGTTCTCATCGTGATCTCGGCCTTCGTGCTGATCGTCGCCTATCCGACTTCCCTTCCCGATGTGAATCGAAAACTGAGCATCGCTCCGCCCGGGCCGCGGCTTCAGACCGATGCTGAAGGCAACTTGCGCCGCTTCCTCGCCGAGGAGGAGAAGCGCCTCAACGGCTACTCATGGATCGACAAGGACAAAGGCATCGTCCGCGTCCCGATCGAGCAGGCGATGAAGCGCCTTGTAACAACGGGCATCCCGGATTTTCCCAAGGCGCCACAGCCATGAGACGAGCCGCGCGCGCCTTGATCGGATCGATCCTCCTGCTTGCAGGCACTGCGGCTGCCCCCTTACTCCTGAGCGCCTTCTCGGTGCGGGCGGCGGGTGCGCAGACCGATGCGGAGAACCTTGCGTTTCGGCCGCATCCGGGCGAGCGCCTGCCGCTGGGCACGGCATTAACCGACGAGCAGGGACGCAGCGTCGCGCTGCGCGACTATTTCAACAAGGTCCCGGTGATCCTCGTGCTGGAATATCTGCGCTGCACGTCGCTGTGCGGCGTAACCCTGCGGAATTTGGTCGATGCCGCGCTCACGCGGCTGCCCCTCGAGCCGGGACGCGACTATCAACTCGTGGCGATCAGCATCGATCCGCGCGACAAGCCGGCCGATGCGGCGGCCGCCCGGAGCGAATACGTCCGCCTTCTCGGTCGCGACGGGGCCGAAGCCGGCATGCACTTCCTCACCACGCCATCGGCCGCTGCCGTGCGCAAGATCGCCGATGCGGTCGGCTTTCCCTACCGCTACGACCGCTGGCTCGACGCCTACCTTCATCCGGCGGGCTTCGTCGTCGTCGCGCCCGACGGCGTGATCAGCCGGTACGTCGAAGGAATAGCGATTTCACCGCCGGACCTCGTCGGCGCGCTTGCCGACGCCGAACAAGACAAGTCGCAGGGTCCGCTCACCCGCCTGCTGATCCTCTGCCACGTGCAGGGGATCGCGCTCGGCCGGCTCACGGCGCCGGTGCTGGGCGCGTTTACCCTCGCCAACATCGCGGCAGGATGCGCGCTGATCGCAATCTTCACCGTCGTCTGGCGACGCCGCCACAGCTGACGTCATGTATCACTGGATCCCATTCTGGCCCGACACCGCTGCCGTCAACGCGATCGCGGTGAACAACATCTACATCGCGGAGCTGGCGGTATCCGGGCTGATCACGCTGACCGTCGTTGTCATGCTGCTGTGGTTCAGCATCCGCTACCGCCGAGGAAGCACGGCTTCGAGAGCCAACCGGGTCCAAGAGACCTGGCACTTCGAGATTGCCTGGACGACGGCCACCCTTGGGGCGTTTTTGATTCTCTTCGTCTACGGGGCGCAGATGTACATCTGGCTGTTCACCCCGCCGCCGGCGGACGAGGAGGTCTATGTCGTCGGCAAGCGCTGGATGTGGAAGGTCGAGCATCCGGGCGGACAGCGCGAGATAGATGCGCTGCATGTTCCAATCGACAAGACCATCAGGGTGGTGCTGGCGTCGGAGGATGTGATCCACAGCTTTTTCGTCCCCGCGTTCCGGATCAAGCACGACGTCGTTCCCGGCACCCTCGAGACGATCTGGTTCAAGCCCAACAAGACCGGCACCTTCAGGCTCGCGTGCACGCAGTTTTGCGGCCTTCAGCATGCGACGATGGCGGGCGAGGTCGTCGTCATGAGCGGCCCCGACTACGCGCGCTGGCTGGGCGAGCAGGGCGTGCATGAATCTCTCGCCGAGCAGGGAAGCGAACTGTTTCGCGCACACGGGTGCAGCGGCTGCCATAGCGAGAACAGCACCGTTCATGCGCCTTTGCTCGACGGCCTCTACGGCACGTTCGTGCACCTGCAGGACGGTTCGGTGCGATTTGCCGACGACGCCTACATTCGCGATTGCATCGTCAATCCGCGCTCGTTCACGGTCGCCGGGTATCCGCCCGTCATGCCTAATTATTCGGGGCAACTCGGCGAGGACGATCTGCTCAAGCTGATCGCCTACATCAAATCCATCGGCTCGAAACGGGAGTCCGGCAGATGAGCGTCACCACCGTCGAGCGCGCAGCGGCTGGCGAGCCTGCCGAGGCGGAACCGAGCTATCTCACGGCGGAGAACACGATCTCCTCATGGTTGCTCACGCGCGACCACAAGCGCATCGCGCTCCTCTTCTTCGCCTCGATCACCTTCTTTTTCTTCGTCGGCGGTATGGCCGCCACGTTGATGCGGCTGAACCTCGCCACCCCGGAGGGGCTGCTGCAGCCTGCCGTGTACAACCGCATGTTCACCATGCACGGCATCATCATGGTGTGGTTCTTCCTGATTCCCTCGATCCCGACCACGTTCGGCAACTTTTTCATCCCGCTCATGATCGGGGCGCGCGACCTCGCCTTCCCGCGGGTCAACCTCCTCAGCTGGTACGTATTCAATCTGTCCGGTCTCGTAGTGCTTTTTTCACTGGTCATGGGCGGCGCCGACACGGGTTGGACGTTCTACACGCCTTTGTCCACCTCGTTTGCCAACGGCTACGTCTTCGCCGCGGCCATGGCGGTATTCATCAACGGATTCTCGTCGATCATGACCTCGCTCAATTTCGTCGTCACCATTCACCGTTTGCGCGCTCCCGGAATGACATGGATGCGCCTTCCTCTGTTTGTCTGGGGTATTTACTCGGTGAGCGTCGTCATGCTGACGGCGACGCCGGTTTTGGCGATGGACACGTTCCTGCTGGCGGTCGAACGCGTCATCGGACTCGGAATGTTTGATCCGACCCATGGCGGGGATGCGATCTTGTGGCAGCATATGTTCTGGTTCTACTCCCACCCCGCCGTCTACATCATGATCCTGCCGTCCATGGGCGTTATCAGCGAAGTAATCCCCTGTTACGCGCGCCGCCCGATCTTCGGCTACGCCGGAATGGTCATCGCGCTCATGGCGATCGCTTTCCTGAGTTTCTTCGTCTGGGCCCACCATATGTTCGTAGCCGGGATCTCGATCTATTCCGGCGTCTTCTTCTCATTGATGACCTTCTTCGTCGCCGTGCCTTCGGCAATCAAGGTCTTCAACTGGACCGTCAGCCTTCACAAAGGCAGCATCAGTTTCGATGCTCCGATGCTCTACGCGCTCGGCTTCGTGCTTCTGTTCACCGTCGGCGGGGTCACGGGACTGATGCTGGCGACGCTTCCCATCGACGTCGACGTGCACGGAACCTATTTCGTCATCGCGCACTTCCATTACATCATGGTCGGCGCCACGGTCAGCGCGTATTTCGCCGCCCTGCACTATTGGTGGCCGAAGATCACCGGCCGGTTCTATCCGGAGGGTTGGGCGCGATTTGCGGCGATTCTGACCTATGTGGGATTCAATCTCACGTTCTTTCCGCAGTTCATTCTAGGCTATCTGGGAATGACGCGACGCTCGTATACCTATCCGGCCGACTGGCAGTCGTGGAACCTGCTCTCCTCCGCAGGCGCTTCGATCCTCGCGGTGGCCTACGCGCTGCCGCTGCTCTATCTGGGCTGGTCACTGATCTGGGGCCGCAAGGCGGGACCCAACCCCTGGCGGGCGACCGGCCTCGAATGGGCGCTTCCTTCGCCGCCCCCCGAACACAATTTCGCGCGCACCCCGACCGTCACCCTCGAACCATATTCATACGATCCGGAAGAGGGCAGCTTCGTGACCCAGGAGGGCACTTCACATGCCCGATAGCGCGGTCCCTCGCCCGGAGATTCAATTTGCAACCCTCGCTCAACAGGGCGACACGGCCGAGCTTGGAATCTGGGCGTTTCTGATAAACGAGACGATCTTTTTCGGAGCGCTGATCTTTACCTATTTTCTGTATCGCAACTTCTATCCGCACGAGTTCGCCGTGGCCGCCAAGGACACGGTTCTGTGGTGCGGCAGCGTCAACTTCCTGGTTTTGGTCACCAGCAGCCTGACCATGGTGCTGGGCATCAACGCGGCCGCGCAGGGCGAACGCAGGGAGATGATCCGGTGGCTTGTTCTCACTTGTGCATTGGGGTTCGCCTTCCTGTTCGTCAAAGGTTACGAGTATTACCTGGACTTCCTGCATAAAAGCGTCCCGATCGTCGCTTACGAGGCCAAGCCCGGTGAAGGAAGCGCCGGAATCTTGTTCTGGGTCTTCTACTGGGTCGCCACGGGCCTGCACGCCATCCATCTCATCACCGGAATCGGCCTCGTTCTGTACATGCTGCTGTGGCGGATACGGCGCGGCGAGATGACGCCGGCTTATTATACGCCGCTGGAGGTGATCGGTATCTACTGGAGCTTCGTGGACGTCGTTTGGCTGTTCCTGTTTCCCGCCATTTACCTGGTGGGGCGCTCATGAGATTCGAAGTCGATCCTCGGCGCGCCAGACCACTGCCCTTCGTTTTCGCCTGGGCAGGCCTGGTGGTGCTCGGCGGCGCGGGCTTATGGACGGCGTTCCTCGGCATGGGCAAATGGGCGCCGATCGTTCAATTCTCGATCGCCGCCATACAAACCGGCGTCGTATACATTCTGTTCATGCGCCTGAAAGGCGCGCCGTCGCTGAAGTTGATCTTTGCGGTGAGCGGGTTTTTCTGGCTGTTGTTCCTGTATGGAATAATCATGACGGACTATAGCAATCGTCAGGGCTGGCCGCCCTCCTCTGTTGCGAGCCCGCCCGTTCTGGAGACGCCGGCCGCAACCCATGAGTAGCTCCCGGCGCGCGCCGACAAATCTCACAGAACTCAAAAAAGAGCGGGATGACCGCAAGGTCATCTCGCTCTCGCTTCCCCGCTATCCCGAACCCATGCCGTGGAGACCGCGGCAGGGCCGGGATGCGTGTGGTCAAATTAACCGGCGGCCGGCATGGCGATGAACCGCGTTCCGTCGGCCGTCCTCACCCGCATCAACACGTCGTGCTTGCCCTGGGTGTGGGCGGTGTTGAGTGCCTCGCGCACGTCGTTGACGTTCGCAACCGACTTGCCGCCGACCTGAAGGATCACGTCGCCGGTCTTGAAGCCATGGTCCGCCGCGGGGCTGCCGGGCTCGACGCCGACCACCGCGACGCCCTCGCCACCGGCGCCGGACACTTCGTTTGCCGGCGCAAGCGCGAGCCCGAGATGCGGCTCCTTCTGCGCCGGATTCTGCTCGTTCGCCTTCGCCTGCTGCTCGCGCGGCATTTCACCGAGCGTCAGCGTGACGCTCTTGGTCTCGCCCTGATGCAGAACGTCGAGCTTCACGGACGTACCGGGCGCCACCATGCCGATCTCGCGCGCAAGTTCGCGCGAACCCTTCACGGGCTTGCCGTTCACCGCGGTGATGACATCGCCCGCCGCGATGCCGGCCTTGGCGGCCGGGCTGTTGGCCTGCGGCTGATCGACCAGCGCGCCTTCGACCTTCTTCAGGCCGAGGCTGTCGGCGATTTCCGGCGTGACCGGCTGAATCTGCACGCCGATCCAGCCGCGCGTGACATGGCCTTTGTTCTCGAGCTGATCGATCACCAGCTTGGCGGTATCGGCGGGAACGTCGAAACCGATGCCGACCGACCCGCCCGACGGCGAGAAGATCGCGGTATTCACCCCGATGACGTTGCCGTTGATGTCGAACGCCGGCCCGCCCGAGTTACCCTTGTTGATGGGCGCATCGATCTGGATGTAGTCGTCGTACGGCCCGGAGCCGATGTCGCGCCCGCGCGCCGAAACGATGCCGGCGGTCACAGTTCCGCCGAGGCCGAACGGATTGCCGACCGCCACCACCCAGTCACCGACGCGCGGCGCGTGGTCGGCGAATTTTACGTAGGGGAAATCGCTCTTGCCGTCGACCTTGATCAAGGCGAGGTCGGTTTTCGGGTCGGTCCCGACGACCTTGGCCGTGTATTTGGTCCCGTCGTCCGTCGTGACCTCGACCGACTTCGTGTGGTCGACCACGTGGTTGTTGGTCACGGCGTAGCCGTCGGGCGAGATGAAGAACCCGGAGCCTTCGCCGGTGATCACCTGATGGCGCTGCTGCATGCCGGGGCTATTGGGGAAGCCGAATTGCCGGAAGAACTGATCGAACGGAGTCTTGTTGTTGCCGTCGCCGTTCTCGTTCCCGTTTTCGTTCATGCTCGTCATGTTCGCGCGGTCGATCTTGACGCGCACCGACACGACGGCGGGTTTTACCTTCGCAACCAAATCGGCAAAGCCGACGGGGTGCTGAATGGTTTGGCTTTCGGCAGCCTGCGCCGTGGGCGTCCAGGCCGGTATTGCGATCGAGCGGTAGCCGGGTCCGCCGAGCAATACCGCGATGCCGATTCCCGCCACCGACGCCAGCAGCGTCAGGCGGCGCGCGCCAAGCACCTTGCGCGGAGCCGGTCGAGAAGCGTTGTCATGATTCATGGGGTGTCTCCAGGATTGAACGCGAGCCAAAAAGGCCATGGCATCAGAATGGCGATCGCACATTACGGAGTCCTGTCGGGCAGATTAATTGTCTGAAAGGGTCGTGGGCCGCATGAGGCCGAGCCGGGGGTGGTGCTGCCGGGGGTTTTTAACTGCGCGTTAACGATCGCGCCGTTTTCCGGCGAACAACGATCGTTCCCACCGCCCGATCTCCTTGTCGGTCGGCCGCCAACAACTGGATATTGACCATTGTCCCTTATGGGGAGCGCGGGCGGCGACGCGGGAGATATCCCCATGCGATCTGAGAGCCTTGGCTTGGCCGAGGCGGCGGTCGAGATCGGCACCCCGATCGAAGACCGCGCGCGGCCCGTCGGCCGATGCGACGTGGCGGTGATCGGCGCCGGGCCATATGGGCTCGCGGCAGCCGCGCATCTGCGCGCCGCCGGCTTGGCAACGCGCGCGTTCGGCCACACGATGGCGTTCTGGCGCCGCAACATGCCGAAGGGCATGAAGCTGCGGCACGCAACCGGCATCTCCGGCCCCGACGAGAGCTTCAGCCTCGATGCGTTCGCCCGCGAGTGCCCCGAGGCGGCGATCCGGCCGCTGCCGATCGAAACTTTCATCGCCTACGGCGAATGGTTCCAGCGGCACGCCGTGCCGGATCTCGACCGGCGCAAGGTCACGCGCGTCGCACCCGCCGCCGCCGGCTTCGAGCTGCGGCTCGAAGGCGGTGAGGTGATCGAAGCGCAACGGGTCGTCATCGCGCTGGGGCTCAACAACCAGGATTTCCGCCCCGCTGAGTTCATCGGCCTCCCCGTGCGGCTCGTCAGCCATTCGTGCGAGCACGCCGACCTCTCTCACTTTCAGGGCCGGCGCGTCGCAGTCGTCGGGCGCGGGCAAAGCGCCTGCGAGTCGGCGGTGCTCCTGCGCGAGGCCGGCGCCCAGGTAGAGATGCTCGCGCGCGGACCGGTCCACTGGATCGGCTCGGAAACCGAGGGTCATGGCGCACCGAGCCTGAAGTGGCGCCTGCACGATCTGCTCACTCCGCATTTCACCATCGGGCCGTTCCCGTTGAGCTGGATGGTGGTCATGCCGACGCTGATGCATGGCCTCCCGCCCGCGCTCCGCGAGCGTATCGGCGCGCGCTGCCTGCGGGCGGCGGCAACCGCGTGGCTGCGGCCACGTTGGGGCGACGTGGGCGTTCGCACCGAATGCACGGTGCGCGATGCACAGCCTGCCGCCGAGGGCGTGTCCCTGCGGCTCGACAGCGGCGCAAAGCTCGACGTCGATCACGTGCTGCTCGCGACCGGCTATCACGTGGACATCGCCAAATACCGGATGCTCGCGCCGGAATTGCTCCATCGCGTCGACTGCGTCGACGGCTCTCCGGTCCTCTCCGCCGGGTTTGAATCTTCGGTTCCCGGCCTGCATTTCGTCGGATCGTGCGCCGTTACGAGCTTTGGTCCATTCATGCGCTTCGTTGCCGGAACGAGCTACGCGGCACCGACGCTCACCCGTGCGGTGGTTGCCGTCGACAGGTGACGGTTGAGGCGAGGTCTACCGATGCGGCCCGACAGCCTCGACGTTCTCCTCGATCCATCGGCCACGCAGCCGGCCCGTTTGAATGACTCTCACGAGTCGGCGCCGAGCATTGCGCCGGACGACGAGCACGAGAGTGCACGCGCGTTTCCGCAGGAAGGATGCGGCGCCCTGGTGCTGGGCGGCTCCCACGGCGCGCTCGCCGTGGCGCGGAGCCTTGGACGCAACGGCATTCCCGTCTGGTTCGTCAGCGACGACAACATGCTGGCGCGGCTGTCGCGCTTCACGACGAAAGGCGTGTCCTGGCCGGGCCCGAACGCCGACGGGGCCGCGGATCTCCTGCTCGAGCTCGGCCGCCGCCATCACCTCGATGGATGGGTGCTGCTGCCCTGCGCCGACGAAGAGGCGCGGCTTATTTCTCAGCATCACGCGGCGCTCTCGCGGATGTTTCGCGTCCGCACCCTGCCATGGGAGACAATGCGCTGGGCCTATGACAAGCACCGCATGAACGAGCGGGCGGCCGCGCTCGGCCTCGATCTTCCCCGCAGCTTCTCGGCCGCCAACTGCCAGAATCTCGCCGATGCCGACCTGCGCTTTCCGGTCATCCTCAAACCCGCCGTCAAGCATCACGGCAACGCGTTCACCTTGGCCAAGGCGTGGCGGGCCGACGACCGCGCCGCGCTCCTTGCGCGTTATGACAAGGCCGCCGCGCTGGTCGGCACCGATGCGGTCGTCGTGCAGGAATTGATCCCCGGACGCGGGGCGGCGCAGTTTTCCTATGCGGCGCTGTGGGATCGCGGGCGGCCGGTCGCCTCGCTCGTCGCGCAGCGATCGCGTCAGTATCCGATCGACTTCGGCTACACCAGCACGTTCGTCGAGACCATCGACCGGCCCGAAGTCGATGACGCGGCGTGCCGGTTCCTGGCGTCGCTCGCCTACGATGGGCTGGTCGAGGTCGAGTTCAAATACGATGCGCGCGATCGCCGCCTCAAGCTGCTCGACGTGAACGCGCGCGTGTGGACCTGGATCGCGCTCGGCCGCCGCGCCGGCGTCGACTTCCCGCATCTGTTCTGGCGGCTCGCCATGGGCGAAACGCTGCCGAACGCGCGTGGCGCGGCCGGCGTCGGCTGGATGCATGCATCGAGAGATGTCGTGGCGGCGCTGCAGGAGATGGCGGCCGGCCATTTGGCGCCGCGCGACTATCTCGTTTCGTTGCGCCGTCCGCTGCAATTCGCTGCTTTTGCGGCCGACGATCCGCTGCCCGGCGTTCTCGATGTTCCGCTGGCGCTCTCGCGCCTTTTCACCAAGCGGCTGCCGGCCGCGCTGCACTTATCCCTCCCCTGAAAGGGGACGGTGCCGACGCCCGCGAAAGCGGGCGGAGGCGGGTGGGGTGGCCAGGGATCAGGAATCAAGGATCGGGAGTCAGGTATATGATATCTGACACTCGATTTCCGATTTCAGTTCTCTGATTTCCTGATACCCTGACACCTGATCACGGCATCGGAATGTCGCTGACTTTCTTCGGCACGTCGTAGCCGCGCTGGACCGCCGGACGCTTGGCGATCTCCAAATACCAGCGTTTGACGTTGGGATATTGGCCGAGATCGATGGTCTGCCACTCGAAGCGGGAAATCCATGGCCAGACCGCAATGTCGGCGACCGAGTAATCGTCGGCAACGAACTCGCGGCCGGCAAGTCGCCGGTCGAGCACGCCGTAGAGGCGGTGCGCTTCCTTGAGATAGCGCTCCTCCGCGTAGGGCGCCTTGCCCTTGTTGTATTTCACGAAGTGATGGACTTGGCCCAGCATCGGCCCGGGACCGCCCATTTGCCACATCACCCACTCGATCACGCGGTAGCGCTTCTCGAGATCCTTGGGCAGGAGCTTGCCGGCCTTTTCCGCGAGGTAGAGCAGGATCGCGCCGGATTCCATCAAGTGATATCCGTTGTCGCTATCGACGATCGCCGGAATGCGGTTGTTGGGACTGATCTTGAGGAACTCCGGCTTGAACTGCTCGTCTTTGCTGATGTCGACGGCATGCGCGGTGTAAGGCAGACCCACCTCTTCCAGCATGATGGAAGCCTTGCGGCCGTTCGGCGTCGTCCAGGTGTACAGATCGATCACGATACAAACATCCTTGCGTTTGGGTTGACTTGACGGGACGCTATTCGGCTGCGACCGGCACGGGCTCGGCCCGGCCGCTGGCGCGCGCGCTGCCCATGAACATGAGGCTCGCCAGCAAGATTACCGCGACCAGCACGAGCACGAGATCCGGCCGGCCCATGTCGATGAGATAGCCGAACGGCACAGGCGTGAGCGCCTGACCGAGCGGCAGTCCGGCGCTGACGAAGCCGAACACCTTGCCGATCTGTCCGGGCGGCGAGGCGTCCTTGACCATCAGGTCGCGCGGCGTGCGGCTCGCGCCCAAAAGTACCCCGCCGACAAACAGCACGGCGATCGTCGCGGCCTGAGTCATCGGCAGGAGCGCGACCAACAGGATCAACGCCGATGCCGCGATGGTTGCCACGACGGCGAACGCCAGCAGGCGCTCGGTGCGGTCAGCGATCCAGCCGCCGAACAGGATGCCGCTCGTCGCCCCCGCCATATAGGCGGTGAGCGCGGTGGACGCGGCTTTGAGGTCCATGCCGAGCACCTCGTGCAGCACCGTGATCAGCCACGCCTGCATGCCCGAGCCCGCCATCGCCGAGAGCAGAAAGAAACCGAAGAACAGCAGCATCGGGGCGGTGAGCAAGAACGCGCCCCCGGAAAGCGCCGGCCGGCGCGTCACGTTCACGTCGCGCGCCTGCTCGTGCAGGATGCCGCTCTGCCAGAGGATGGTGAGCACCAGTGGGATGCCGACGAGCCCGAACGCCAGGAGCGTGTGACGCCAGCCCATGAACAGCACCAGCGCGGCCGTGATCGGCGGCGCGCACACATTGCCGAGGTTGCCGTTGAAGGTGTGGAACGCAAACGCGCGGCCCATCCGGTGGCGGTTGATCGAGCCGGCGAGGATCGAGTAGTCGGCCGGATGAATGACCGAATTGCCGATGCCCGAGAACAGCGCCAGGATGAGTATCTGCCAATAGGCGGTGGCGAAGCTCATCGCCGACATGGACAAAGTCATCAGCAACGTGCCGCCCACCAGGAACGGGCGTGCGCCGTAGCGGTCGACCAGGAACCCGACCGGCGTCTGCAGCAGGCCGGTCGCGCCCGACATCAGCGTGATCGCGAGACCGAGCTGGGCGAACGACACGCCGAACGTTTTCTGCCACTGCAGGAACATCAGCGGCAGGCACAAGAGATAGAAGTGCGAAAAGAAGTGGCCGGTGCCGATCAGGAGATTGACGCGGGTCTCGCGGCCGAAGGCGGGCATTACGGACATAGGCGCGATGGCGGCTCCAGGCAACGGGATCGGCGAATTGTCCGTTTAGCCGGTTCGTGCGGCACGGGCAATCGCACGAGCCATTCGCAACGGGGTCGGCTCCCATGCGGCAAACGCGCGATGGTACTTAGCTGGCCGTTAGCCCGGTGCTACCATGCGCGCCTTATTGCCGGGCCAAGAGGGAACCATGGCGAAATCGCTGGTGCAGGAGCAATTCGGCCCGACCGCGCGAAGCTATCTCACGAGCAAGCCGCACGCCCAGGGCAAGAGCCTCGACCGGCTCGTGGAACTGACGCGGCCACAGCCCGACTGGCACGTGCTCGACGTCGCAACCGGGGCCGGGCACACGGCCTATGCGTTTGCGCCGCACGTCGCGCGCGTGTGGGCGACCGACATCACCGAGGAAATGCTCTCGCTCGTGAGCGAGCAGGCGGATAAGCGCGGGCTCGCCAACCTGCGGGTCGCCTACGCCAAGGCTGAGGCGCTGCCGTTCGAGGACGGCACCTTCGACCTCGTCACCTGCCGCATCGCGCCCCACCATTTCGGGAGTATCGCGCGTTTTCTCGACGAGGTGCGGCGCGTGCTCAAGCCGTCGGGGACCTTCGCGCTGGTTGACAACGTGGTGCCGGAGGGAAGCGTGGGCGACTATATGAATGCGTTCGAGCGCTTCCGCGACCCGAGCCACATTCGTGCGTGGACCCTGGAGGAATGGCGCGATGCGTTGCGGCAGCACAGCTTCACGATCGCGCATGAAGAGCAACTGACGAAGACGATGGAGTTTTCCAGCTGGGCCGAGCGCCACGATGCGACCATGCAGCGATTGCTGCGGTCGATGCTGGCCCAAACCACGCCGGACGTCGCGGCGGCGCTCGCGCCTCAGGAGGAGGCCGGCGAGCTGACGTTCCGGCTCAGCGAAGGTTTGTTCATCGCGCGACGCGCCGAGGGCGCTTGAGCAAGATGACATCTTCGCCGCCCTCGGCGCGAGGCCGAGGGCGCCGTTTCAAACAAACGGTCGTCCGGCTGGAGCATGATCCCGAAAAGTGGTTACCGGTTTTCGGAAAAGATCGTGCTCCAAGAACTAGCGCCGGACGCCGCAGTCGCTTTAGACCGTAAGCGCGGTCCGGCGTTCCGCGTGATCCGGGATACGCTCTTCGGCCTCGCCTTCGGGACGCGGGGTCGCCGGCAGCTGCAGCACGGTCGCGTATTGTCCTTCGCACAGAGCGGTCAGCAGAACGATCCGCCCGTCCGGGAACTCGAGCGCGTCGTGATGGACGTGCGGCTTGTCTTTCTCGACCTGACGGAACCGTGCCACATTCTGCGCCAGCCTCACGGTGGGCAGGCCCGGCAAGTCGTAGTAGGCGACTTCGCGGTCGAAGGCGATTTCGGTCCCGGGCAGGAGGCAGACGGCCACGTTGGGCGCGCCTACTTCAGCAAAGCCGCGGGTGATCGTCCCGATGAAGTTCGTCGACACCAGCTTGTCGCCAACCTTCGCACTCCGGGACGCCACGTGATGCAGGCTATAGTCGCACATGCCTAGTACTCCTTTCGGCATATCGGATGCGAGTACAACGCGAGGCGAAGAGGCCGGTTCCGGCACGGCGCGCGGGCCTCGCTCACGAAAGCTGCGCTCCAGGCATGACGAAAGGCTCCGACGCGGACTCAAAAGTTAATGTCGGCAGTTAATGTCGGCGGGCCGACCTACCGGCACGACTTCGATTCGGTTAGCTACGGACCCTTTCCAGCGCGGCGCGCAAAGTTTGCGCGCTTTTTTCCAGCCCAGCGCGCTCCTCGGCGGTGAGTTCCGCTTCCAGCACCGCCGTGACGCCGGTGCGGCCGACGATGCTCGGCAGCGACAAAGTGACACCGAAGGCTCGGTGATAGCTGCCGATCGGAATCGCCGCGTGTTCATTACCCAACACTATCTCAGCGATGCGGGCCGAGACGATGCCGATGCCGTATTGGCTCGCCTCGTGGCCTTCGATGATCGTGATGTTGGCGTAGCGGACATCCTTTTCGAGCTGCGCCCGCACTTCTTCGAGCTTCTCGCCCCGTTTGGCGAGGAGTTGCGCGACCGGCACGCCGGCAATGCACGCAGACGACCAGAGGAACACCTGCGCGGTGCCGTGGTCGCCGATTACTTGCGCCTCCACATGCGCCGGATCGACGCCGAAGTGCCTCCCGAGATGGACGCGGAAGCGCAGACTGTCGAGAAACGTACCGGCGCTGAGCACGCGATCGTGACCGGCGGCTTCACGCGCGATGTCGGCGAGCGGATCGGGCGGATCGGTGACCGCAACCAGCACCGCATCGGACGCCGCGCGCACGATCTGCGGGACGATTTCGCGGTAGACGCCGGCATTCTTGTCGAGGAGCTTGAGCCGGCCCTGCGGATCGTTGCGGTCGGTAGCGCCGCCGGTCTTCTCGTTGACGCCCGACGTGATGAGCACCACCCCGCAGCCGGCGAGGTCGGCGTAGTCGCCGTCGGTGACGTCGACCTTAGGGCCCAGCGGCGCGCCGTAGCGCAGGTCCGTCGCAACGGCTTCGGCGGTCTTGCGCGTGCGGTTGACGAGCACGATCTCGCGCGCGCTGCCGCGCGTCACCGCCGCGAGCGCGATGGCGCAGCCGACGTTTCCGACGCCGACGATGCCGAGCTTCATTTGTTCTGCCTCCGTCACGCCCGACCTTGGGCCGGGCATCCACGTCGTGGACATGAACAAACAAAACAGACGTGGTTGGCCAGGACAAGCCCGGCCATGACGCTTTCGGGTTGCCTAATCGCTGCGCCTGCTCAAGGCGCTCCGCGCCTTGGCCACATCGTCGGACGACACCGGCGGGGCCGCGTTGCCCCAGGCGTTGCGCACATAGGTCGCGACCGCGGCGACCTCTTGATCGCTCAGCAACCAGCCGAACGCCGGCATCCCCGGCGCGGTGGGCGCCGCATCGGTCGCGGCGCTGCGCGCGCCGCGCAGAATGACGCGCAGGAGCGAGCTCGGGTCGGTCGACTGCACCGCGGGCGAGCCGGCAAGGGTCGGGAACATGCCGGGGACGCCGCTCGCGTTCTGCCGGTGGCAAGCGGCGCATTCGTCGACAAAGATCGAGGCGCCTGTTTTCATCAGCGCCTGGTCCGGTTGGCTCGCGGAGGCCTGGTCGCTGCCGCCCGGCTGATCCTTCAAATAAACCGCGATCGCGCGCAGATCGGCGTCGCTCATCTTCGAGCTCGAGTCCATCACCATCTCGGCCATGGGACCGGACGCCGCCTGCACTCGGTTGTGCCCGGTCTTCAAATAAGTCGCGATGTCCTCGACCGACCAGCCGCCGATCCCACGCCGCCGGTCGCTGGTGATGTCGGGGGCGAACCAGCCCTGCAGCACATATCCTTGCAGGCGCCGGCCGGTGTCGCCTCCGGCGAAATTCTTCGGCGTGTGGCAGAGGCCGCAATGCATGAGGCCCTCGGCCAGATAAGCGCCGCGATTCCATTCGGCGCTTTTGCGCGAGTCCGGGTGGAAGGTTCCGGGTGTGAAGAATAATTGGTCCCACGCCGCCAACCCGAGCCGGATGTTGAACGGGAACGGCAGTTGGTTGCTGCGCACCGGATTGCGCACCGCCGGCACCGTTTTGAGGTAGGCGCGGATGGCGAGCGCGTCCTCGCGCGTCGTCTTGGTCATGTAGGTGTAGGGCATCGCCGGATAGAGGCGCGTGCCGGCGCGTCCTGTGCCCTTGGTCAAGGCGTTGACGAACTCGTCGTCGCTCCAGGCGCCGATGCCGGTTTCGAGGTCGGGGGTGATGTTGGGCGCGAGCAGATTGCCGAACGGAGTCTCGACCGGCCGCCCGCCCGCGAGCAGCTTGCCGCTGCCCGGAAGCGTGTGGCAGGCGTTGCAGTCGCCCGCGATCGTCAGATAGCGGCCGCGCTCGATCTGGCTGAAGTCCTGATTGTCGGCAACGGCGCCTGGAGGAGCCAGCAGGAGAACCGCGAGCAGCGCCGCCCGCCCGGCGTGAACGCGATCAGGCATGGACGAGCGGCCCCGGGTTCTTGAGATATTGCGAACGAATGGCGGCGGCCGACGAATAGGCCAGCGCGCCGACGGTGCCGGTCGGGTTATAGCCGGCGTTCTGCGGGAAGGCGGTCGCGCCCTGCACGAACAGATTGGGCACGTCCCAGCTCTGCAGATACTTGTTGATCGCGCTGTTCGACGGATTGTCTCCCATGATCGCGCCGCCGCACAGGTGCGAGGTCTGATATTTGGTGACGTCGTAGGGGCCTTTGCGCGGCTGTTTGACCACCTGCTTGGCGCCCATGTGCTGAAGGATCTCGCCGAACTTGTCGGTGAGCCAAGCGCTCATTTTGAGCTCGTTCTCGTGGAAATCCATGGTGATCCGCACGAGCGGCCGGCCGAAGCGATCTTTGTAGGTCGGATCGAGATCGAGATAATTGTCGCGATAGCTGTAGAAGGAGGCATGTACGCCCGCGCCGCAAAAAACCGTGCTGAGATAATTGTCGCGCAACGCCTGCTTCCACTGCGGGCCCCACGCCGGCGTGCCGGGCGGCAGCGGCGTCGTCTCGATCGGGCGGCCGTTGGTCTGTACCTGGCCGAGGTAGCCGCCGCCGACGAAGCCCAGCGGCCCATGGTCGAAATTGTCGCCGTTGAACTCGTCGATGCACATGCCGATCGCGCCGGAGGCGATGAACGGATTGAAATTGAACTTGTCCTTGTCGAAGAAGCCGATGCCGCCCGACACCGTCTGATGCGTGAAGTTGCGGCCGATCTGGCCCTGGCCCGAGGTCGGATCGTAGGGCTTGCCGATTCCGGAGAGCAGCAGGAGCTGAACGTTGAAAAGCTGGAACGCGCACAGCAAAACGAGGTCCGCAGGCTGCTCCAGTTCCTCACCCGACGTGTCGACGTAGGTGACCCCGGTGGCACGCTTGCCCGAGGAGTCGAGATTGATCCGCACGACCTCGCATTCGGTGCGCGCCTCGAAATTTTTCTTGCGCACCAGCGCCGGCAAAATCGTCGTCTGCGGGCTTGCCTTGGAATAATTCGCGCAGCCGAACCATTCGCAGAAGCCGCAAAAGGTGCATGGGGCGAGCGTCACCCCGAGCGGATTGGTGTAGGCCTGGGACAAATTGCCGGACGGCTGCGGAAACGGCTTGTAGCCCATCTCGCGCGCGGCTTTTGCGAACAGCGTGTGGCTGAACGGCTGCTTTTGTGCCGGCGTCGGATACGGGCGCGAGCGCGGCCCCTCGAATGGATTCCCGCCATCCTGAACGGCGCCCTTGACGTTGCCGGCGGTGCCGGAGGTTCCGCACAGATATTCGAAGCGGTCGTAGTGCGGCTCGATCTCGTCCCACTTAATGCCCCAGTCCTGGATCGTCATGTCCTGGGGCAGGAAGTTCGCGCCGTAGCGCTGGGTGAGATGGGAGCGCAGGACGAAATCGCTGGGGAGAAAGCGCCAGGTCTCCGCGTTCCAATGCAGCCCGGCCCCGCCCGCGCCGTTGCCGAGCATGAACGCGCCCCAGTTGCGCACCGGCAGCGCCTCCTGGCTCGCATTGTTGCGAAAGGTGACGGAAACCTGCGCCGGCCGCAGGAACAGCTCGTGACGAATGCGGTAGCGCAGCTCGTCCGGCGCCGTGTAGGGCTGGAAGTCAAGCGGCGTGTCACGCCATGGGCCGCGCTCGATCGCGACCACGTCGAGCCCGGCCTCGCACAGCTCATAGGAGAGAATCGAGCCGGTCCATCCAAGGCCGATGACGACCACGTCTTTGTGCGGCAGCTTACGTGCCATGTCGCCTCCGGCTCAGACGACGGACGACAGAGGACAGACGAGGGAACACGCGCACTTTCCGTCCTCCGTCGTCCGTCCTCGGTCCTCCGTCTTCATCGCGACCAATCCGGATTGCCTTTGACGCTGATGGGCGGAAGCGGGTAGCGCTCGTTGTGCCGTTCCACCCAATCGCTGTAGTCGTAACGTGCGCCGGGAAAACCGATCATCTTCCAGGCGACCATGTCTTTGTTCCCGCCGTAGATCGGATCGGCGAGGAAGCCCTGCTGCGTGTCGTTGAGGAGGAGCTTCCAGAAGCTGCCGGCGCCGTCGAGCTTGATCGAACCGTCTTCCAGGCCCTTGATCACCTGGTCCTTGCGCTCGTCCGGCAACTGGACGAACGGCGCCCCCAATGTCTCGCGACAGTGCTGGTCGAGCGCGGCGAGCGATTTGCGGTAATGCTCCTTCGGCGTGACGGGCGACTGCGGCCCTTGCTCGGGCGTGCCCTTGTGAAACGGCCCCTCGGTGTAGTGGCCCTCGAAGCTGCCATAGGGGCCGTCGAGCTGACGGTCGATGAACACGGCGCAGCCCGCGTCCTTGCCGCCGGGCGTTTCCGCATCGGGCGGAATGAGCCGGTCGACCAGTGCCTCGACCGCGGCGGCTTCTTCGTTCGTGAAGAATCGCCATGGTCCCGGCGTTGCCCCTACGGGCGGATTGACCGTGCCGGAGCGCCACGGAAGCGCGTCCTTGATGACGGCGGCATCGGCAGGATTTGGATCGAGCAACAGCGCGGCGGCGCTGGCCGCGAGAACTTCGCGCCGGCTGGGGCGGGACGTCATGGAACCCTCGCAGCAATGGCTGCCGTGATCAGCAACGCGCGGTAATGAGCGGGGGTTCCGCTTCGTATTTGTTGCGTCGGGTGGTCGACTCGGCGTAGCGTGCGCGTGCACGCGCTGGGGAATCGATTTTTTCTTCAGACAAGAATGCGCGGCGCCGCGGTTGCCTTATCGCCCGTATTCGGCGTACCCGTCGGCTCGATCAGCAGGATGTGCACTTCCCCGCGCGCCATCGGTCGATGCTCGACGCCCCGCGGCACGACAAACACCTCGCCGGGGTTGAGGGTCACCGTACGATCCCGCAGCTCAATGTCGAGCGTGCCCTTGAGCACCAGGAAAAAATCGTCCGTCTCGTCATGCTTGTGCCAATGGAACGGCCCTTCGAGCTTGGCCACCATGATGTCGTTGTCGTTGTAGGTCGCAACCGTGCGCGGCGAGAAACGGTCGCTAAACGTCGCGAGCTTTTCGGCGAGATTGGCGGGTGCTTTCATTGCCTTTTCCCGAGATGGAAAGGCGAAAACTTAGCTTCACCCTCACCTTTCATCAATGTCGCCGAGCACTTGGACCGTGCGCGTGGCGATATTGCGCATCAATGCGATCTCGGTCATGTCCCGTCCGTCAGCAAGCGCTTTTGCCACGATCGTAAGCTCGCGCCAGCATAGATCGTCGTGCTGAGGCGTTTCGCGCATCCAGAGCGCCGTACGCAGAATGATATTAGCCCATCCGTCGCGGCGCCGTGCAATGACGCTCTGCAAAAGATACGTGGCGAACTGGCGACGATTACGACCGCGTGCACGCTTGGCCACCTCCGCCACCTCCGGGTCGTCCTCGAACCAGGATTCGGCAATCCGCTCAAGACCGGCCAGCTGGGCGCTGTTCCGTAACACCGATGTGACCGCTGAGGGCTCGCACATGGCCGCGGGAATTTCGGCCATCAATCGGGCCAGCGTCTCGGCAAACACCATGCGAGCGGGTTGCCAATCCGCCCCGCCGATCGTCTCGGCGATCTGAAGCAGGCCGAACGGGGGCGTTTCCCCCTTCTCCGTACTGAGCGCGAGATGATGTGCCACCGTTTGGTCGAGATACGGCCGGGATACGGCCAGCAAATCAGCGCTCCTACCTGCGTCGGCCAGGGCCGCCTCGATCGCGCGAAGCGGTTCCGGCCCGCCGCTCCATGCGTCGGCGATCCCGCCTTTGGTCAGGATCGAGGAAATGCGCTTCTTCCGACCGACAGGCGAGACAAGCAGAAACCCTTGCGCTGTCGAGCCATCGATGGCACTGGCGACAATCGCCTCGATGCAGCCCGTCTCCCATTGCGCGCACTCAATCCCGGCCGCGCGCGCGGCGCGGATGATGGTGTCGACTTCGGCTCGCTCGCTTTCGGGGCGCCAATTGCGCATCGCAATCAGGCGGCGGACGTCCACCGGCGACAGCGAACCGGCGATCCGTGCAAGCGCGGCGACGGCGGCGTGGCGAACCGTAGAATCCGCATCGAGAAGAGACAGAACCGCGAGAACGCGCGTGTCGGGCCTGCCGCCGTGCGCCAGTGCATCAGCGATGGCGGCGCGGGCTTCCGCCGGCAGCGCGTGCCCGCTTTCGAGCAGGGACCCGACGGCGAGGAATGGATCGCCCTCACAGGCTTCGAGGATAGCGCCGAGAGCCGCGCTAATGTCGGGAGGGAGCGCTCCACTTTCGTCTTGATTCAAGGAGTGCTTGGCCGTCGTCGCCGCAAGCTCGGGCGAAACCGCGATTTTCGACTGATGCAGCGCTCCTCCCACGAAGATAAGCATGTTGCAGTCGACCTCTCCCGACTCGACGCGAGCGACCACGTCCCCTTGAAAAGCGTCGATCAGCTTGGCTGCGTCCGGGTAGCCCCGGTCGGTGCGATAGCGCAGAAATTCGAGCAGCCGCTGCAGGAGGAAAAGATAAGCGATGCCCAACGCCTCGTCGTTGCCGGCCGGAGGCAGGTGACGCGCCGCACCGGCGAAAGCGGCAAAGATCTCGCCTGGGGAGGTTTCGCAGTAGCGCTCGAGTTCCTCGCTGAACGGCGGCGGCCGGCCCTTTGCGATTGCGCGCGCGATCCGCCGCGCATGGTCATCGATCGGCGATTGTTTCGCTTGCGGCCGGCTCATGGCGCTGTCTCCCACGAATCAACGCGATGGTAGCGCGAAAGTCGCGTCCGGTCCGGTCAGCGTCGTGAAATCCACTGGACAGGAGGGTGCCATGCGCTGTTAGGCTTGGCGCTCTTGACTGCCCACCCACGGCCGATAACGTCATAGTCGCCGAGAGGGACTTATAAGTCCGGCGGAATCCCCATGAGCCTTTCGCTGGAAGCCTTGTGGAAGATGTCCGACGTCGAATTGCTTGCGGCATATTACGACGTCCGCCGACAATATGTCGAAAGCAAGTTCGCACGCGACACTCAGCGCGCACGTCTCGATTGGCTCAAGGCGAGATTATTCGCCACGAGTTCCGGCGGCGTGACCGAGCGCAGGAATGCCGTCGACGCTTCGGAAGACCTTGCGCGCAAGGGCCAGGAACTGCGCCAGATGACCCGCGATCTGGAACTCCTGAGAGCGGACATCGACGTGACCGCCATGACGATCCGCCTACGCGGCGCGTTTGCCCCGACAGACTCTAGAACCGAAGAGTCGTCCGACGGCGACAGTAAAGAGGAAGGCCCATAGGTGCTTCGCCGGCGTCCGGCGTGCCGTTTGCGAGTGCCCGCCCCGAGAATTTCACGGCGGCCGCGACGCGGGTGGCTGCCGCGGGGTCAAGCGGGTGCTGGTATTCAAACGGAATGGCGCGAAACGTCCGTCGGGGCGCCGGAAGAAATTTGAACTGCGGATTTAGGTTGATCAAGAATCTTTTGCTATGGGCGGTGACTTCGACGAAGCACGACTCTGGATTGACCCGTTGCGGCTCTGGGATATCATCGCTCCAACAAACGTGGACAGGAGGAGAGCGACATGGCGAAGAAGAAGGCAAAACTTCGACGAGCGCTATCCAATCTGGCAAGCGGAGCCCTCGACAGGATGGAGGCCCACAAGGCCCGCGCGATCGCCAAGACCCATTCGCGACCCGTCCCGCGCGGTGACGCCGAGGCCCACCGCCAGCGCGGCCTCGCGCGCCTGAAGGCTGCCACCGGCGGGGCCCCCACCAAGGTAATGCGCCTCGACATCACCAATGTGCTGAGCGGCAACGACTACTCGGCCCAGCTCAAAATCGGCACCAAGGGCACCGTGGCCAACGTCATCCTCGATACCGGCAGCAGCACGCTGGCGGTCGAGCCCGCAGTCTACAGTGGCGTCGGCGATAAGGACCTCAAACCCACCACGCTGGTCCAACTCGTCACCTACGGCACCGGAGGCTGGGCCGGGCCGGTGGTCACCACCACGCTCGGCTTCGGCGCCGGAGCCGGCCAGATCGCCCTGCCCAACTGCCCCATCGCCATCACCTCGGTGCAGCAGAAGGGCAATTTCCAGGGGGTGACCGGCATCATGGGGCTTGCCTACAACGGCCTGAACAGCGCGTACGACTTCAAGAGCTTCCTGGTTGGGCAAGGCAAGACCTCGGCCTATCCGTGGCCGTTCGGCAAGGTCTGGACGACGTTCCTCTCCGGGTTCCGGACGCTGCTGCAACAGGCCCGGGCCGCGCCAGTCGACGTGAAGCCCTACTTCGACCAGGTCGAAGAGGCCGGCGTGGTGGCCAACAAGTTCGCCTTCTACACTCTGCGTTCCTGGGTCAGCTTCCGCCGTGGAACCAGCGCGGCCGCGGTCAGCGTCGATCCGCTCAACAAAGGCTATTTCATCCTGGGCGGCGGCGAGGAGCAGACGGACCTCTACACCGGCGCCTTCGCCACCGTGAAGGTGCTGCATGACCTCTACTACAACACGAACCTGAAGTCGGTGCGGGTGGACGGCGGCGCCCCCCACACGGCCGCCCCGCTGCAGCCGCAGTACCAAGCCACGTCGATTTCCAACTCGATCGTCGACAGCGGGACGAGCGACCTGACATTGGCCCAGGACGTCTACGAAGCAATCCTGCAGGGCCTGCAACAGCGTAACCCTGCCTTCATCCAGGCCATCGAGACGGCCGCCAAGACGCGCGGCGGCATTTCGGCCGCCTCGCTCAACCTGGCGCAATGGCCCAACATCTACTTCACGCTGGAGGGAGAGAACGGGCAGGGCGTCGAGCTCGCCTGCGCGCCGCAGACCTACTGGCAAACGGATTTCCCGGCGGCCGGCCAGGCGGTCTTCCAGATCAGCGGCCCGCTCGACCAGGCCAATCAGTCGATCCTCGGCCTGCCGTTCCTGAACAACTACTACACCGTCTTTGATCGCACCCAGGATGTGAACGGCGTCATCCGCTTCGCCAAGATCAAGCCCCCGGCTTAGGCGAGAGCCCGAAAAAGCCTACCCCGCAGTTGATGCGGGGTAGGCACCGGATTTCGGGATCATGCTCTAGCCCAACTTCGCCGATTGGAGGGATGCGAAGATCTTAAGTGATTGATTTATCACGGTTGGACCTCAAAAGGTCTTCACTACGTTGGGACGGTGGGATCGACCGCCGCGGCG
>Ga0153928_1000044_pt1 | contig 61205 bp, 62 predicted proteins | sample TSNJ012MetaG_FD_106656 | JGI IMG/M metagenome (GOLD analysis project Ga0153928, IMG submission 106656) | Attine ant fungus gardens microbial communities from New Jersey, USA - TSNJ012 MetaG | ecosystem: Host-associated > Fungi > Mycelium > Unclassified | place: USA: New Jersey, Wharton State...
AGAATGCCGTCGCGGAATTCGGTGACCTGCATTCCCTCGCGAATGACGATGGCATCCTTGCCGATCAGATCGACGCGGCTGATGTGGCTGTCGAGATTGACCCGGACGCACGGCCAATTCAGTCGCGCCGCGACCTGCTCGATGTGAGTTGATTTGCCTGTGCCATGATAACCGGTGACGATCACGCGGCGGTTGCGCGCGAAGCCAGCCAGAATGGCGAGCGTGGTCGGGCGGTCGAAGCGGTAATCCGAATCGAGTTCCGGCACATGTTCGTCCGGCTCGGAATAGGCCGGCACTTCCAAATCGCTGTCGATTCCGAACACTTGTCGGACCGACACTTTCATGTCGGGCAGGCCGGCAACGCCCTCGGTTGCGATAGTCATTCGTCCTCCATGGCCCCGGGCGAGGCCCATGCGGTCAGGCGCGGATCGGAAGTCACTACGGACTTACTAGCAGAAACCCGGCGGGTCGAGAATGCTTCGGTCGGTCAGCAATAACCCACGGATTTCAGGTAGTTGTAAGCCTGGATGATCTCGCGCAGGCGGTCCTCGCACGACCGGTCGCCGCCGTTGGCATCGGGGTGATGGCGCTTCACCAGGACCTTGAACTTGGCTTTGATGTCGTTCGCGCTGGCGTCGGTTTCAAGACCCAAGGCATCGAGCGCCTTGCGCTCGGCGTTGCGCACCGACCGGCGTTCCGGCGCGGCACGCTCGCCTTCCGCCCGCCAGGGCCCCATGCCCATTTCCCGGAAAAACCCGAACGGATCCGACGCACCCCGCCCGTCCGCGTCAAAAGGGGCCGCATCGTTGGCCTTGCGTCCGTTCACCCCCATCCGCCAGGTCGGACGGTGTCCGGTGATCGCTTCCTTCTGATAGCGCGCTACCGCGTCCTCACTCATTCCGGCGAAGAAATTGTACGACTGATTGTACTCGCGCACGTGCTGGAGGCAGAAGCGCCAGTATTCTCCTTCGCGCAGCCGTCCCTTGGGAGCGCGATGGGTGGCGCTCTCCTGGCATCTCGGCCAGTCGCAGCAAGGATTATCCGCCCGCACGCGGCGATCCTCGCCGGGCTTGACCCGGATGCGGTCGAACAGGGGCGAACTGAACTTCATGGCCGCCGATTATGCGGACCGGAAGGCACCGGCCGCAAGCTTGACAAACGATTTTCGCTTGTTCCGCGCGTGCGTCGCGGCCGCCGTTGACCCCGGCCGGCCGGCGCCGCTAAGGCGGACCGATGCGAACCCACAACCTCATCACACGGAAGTTGACCGAGACTTTCCGCCCGGAAAGCCTGCGTGTCATCGACGAATCGCACCGGCACGAGGGGCACGCCGGCCACCGTTCCGGCGGCGAGAGTCATTTCAGGGTGTATATCGTGGCGCAGGCCTTCGCAGGGAAGAGCCGGCTGGAGCGCCACCGGTTGGTTAATGCCGCACTATCGGCCGAGCTTGCCGGTGGCGTGCATGCTCTCGCCATCCACGCGACCGCGCCCGGGGAAGCCGCCCCGTCATAATCCTCATGCGTGCCGCACGACCGCGCTACGCCGTCCGAGCGGCGTGATGCGCAAGGCCGTGATGCGGTTGCGGCTGCGGCGCAGCACCTGAAACCGGAATCCGTGAAACGTGAAGCTCTGCCCCGGCTCCGGAATTGAACGCGCCTCGTGGATGACGAGCCCGGCGATGGTGGTCGCCTCCTGATCCGGCAGGCTCCAGTCCATCGCCCGGTTGAGGTCGCGGATCGGCACGCCGCCGTCGACATTGACCGAGCCGTCGAGCTGGGGCGTCACCCCCGGCACCGCGACATCGTGCTCGTCTTCGATGTCGCCGACGATCTCCTCCAAAATGTCCTCGAGGGTCACGAGCCCCATCACCTCGCCGTACTCGTCGACCACGAGCGCGAACGGCGTCTTGCGGCGCCGGAATGCCTTGAGCTGCTCGCCGAGCGGTGTGGTGTCGGGCACGAACCAGGGCGCGAGCACGGTGCCCATCACGTCGACCTTGTCGACCTCGCCGCCCGCCGCCTGAATGGCGCGCAAGAGATCCTTGGCGTGCAGCACGCCGACGATGTTCTCCGGGCTGTTACGCCACAGCGGGATGCGCGTCACCGGCGCGGCGAGGACCGCGCGCAGGATTTCCGCCGGTGGATCGTCGGCATTGAGGGTGATCATCTCGGTGCGGTGAATCATCACGTCGGAGACTTCCAGCTCCGGCAGGTCGAGCAGGCCGCCGAGCATGTCGCGGTCCTGCTTCTCGACGCCGCCCGCGCGGTGCAGCAGATCGACCGCGCCGCGCAGTTGCTCGTGAGCGGAGAGAATGGGCTGATCGACCCCGATGCGGATGCCGACTTTGAGAAGAATCCACCGGACCAGCGCCTCGATCGCCATCAGGACCGGGCCGAGCAAACGAACCATCCAGGAAATCGGCTCGGCGACCGCGAGCGACACCCGGTCGGGCGAATTGATCGCGACGGTCTTGGGCAGCACCTCGGAGAACACGACGACGATCGCCGTCATCACCACCGTCGCATAGATCACGCCGACGTCGCCGAACCACAGGAGCAGAACCCCGGTGGCGAGCGAGGAAGCCGCGATGTTGACGGTGTTGTTGCCGAGCAGGAGCGCGCCGATCAGCCGTTCGCGCGCGCGCAGCAGGCGGTTGACTTTGGCGGCGCGCCCGTTGCCGTGCTTCTCGAGCCGCAGCATGCCGGCACGCGACGAGGCGGTGAGCGCGGTCTCGCTGGCGGCAAAGAAAGCCGACAGCAGCAGACAGACCAGGATGGCAAGCGGGGCGAACCAGGACTCGAGAGTCATCGCTCGGCAAGTTTTTCAGCGAGAAAGGCACGCACCTCGGCGGGATCCGAATCGGCCGCGACGAAGCTTGCGCCAATGCCGCGCGCCAGGATCAGCGTGAGCTTGCCGCGCCGGGTTTTCTTGTCCTGCGACATGAGCTTCATGAGGCCGTCGACGTCCGGCCGTGCGCCGGGAACGTCCGAGGGCTTCGTCGGCAGGCCGACGGTCGCGAGATGACGCTCGACGCGCGCGACGTCGGCCGGCGCGACAAGCCCGCGGCGTGCGGAGAACGCAAAAGCGAGCGCCATCCCGATCGCCACCGCCTCGCCGTGCAGCAGGCGATCGGAAAATCCGGCCGCGGCTTCGAGTGCATGGCCGAACGTGTGGCCGAGGTTGAGCAGCGCCCGCTCGCCGCTTTCGCGTTCGTCGTTTGCCACGGTGATCGCCTTGGCGCGGCAGCTCGTCGCGATCGCGTGCTCGCGGGCGGGACCGCCGGAAAGCACGTCGCGCCAGTTGGCTTCGAGCCAGGCGAAAAATCCGGCATCGCCGATCAGGCCGTATTTCACCACCTCGGCGTAGCCGGCGCGAAACTCCCGCACCGGCAGCGTGTCGAGCAGCCCCGTGTCGGCGATCACCAGGATCGGCTGATAGAACGCACCGATCTGGTTCTTGCCGTGGGCGGAATTGATGCCGGTTTTGCCGCCGACCGAGGAATCGACTTGCGCAAGCAACGTGGTCGGCACCTGCACGACCGAGAGGCCGCGCCGCACGATCGCCGCCGCAAATCCTGCGAGATCGCCCACCACACCGCCGCCGAGTGCAACCACGAGGTCGCCGCGCTCGATCCGAGCGGCGAGCACCTGCTCGCACACGCCCTCGAGCACGCGCCAGCTCTTCGACGCCTCGCCCGCCGGCACGACGATCCGGGTCGAGCGCACGCCGGCCGCATTGAGGACCGCCTCCGCCTGCCCCAGATAGCGCGCCGCAACCGTTTCGTCGGAAACAACCGCGACCGCCGCGCCGGGGCGCAGCGCCGCGATTCGCGTACCGAGCTCGCGGATCAGGCCGCGCCCGATGGCAATGTCATAGCCGCGCTCGCCGAGCGGAACCTTGACGATGATGGGGTCGCCGGAGCGGACCGGGGCTGTCATGGCCGTCTAACCTCGAACCGCCGATTGCGTGCCGATGCCGAAATGAGCCGCGAGTGCCGCGAGCCCCTCGTTGACGATGGTCTCGTGCGGAGCGTCACGCGAGCGCAGGATGAGATCGGCCTGGGCATAGAGCGGCTTGCGCTCGGCGAGCAGGTGCCGGAGCGTGTCGGCGGGATCCACAGTCTTGAGCAGGGGTCGATCAGTGCGGCGCCTCACCCGGCGCACCAGCACCTCGTATTCGGCGTCAAGCCAGATCGATACCCCTTTGGTGCGGATCGCAGCTCTCGTGTCCGGGTTCATGACGGCGCCGCCGCCGCTTGCCATCACTTGCGGGCCGCCCTCGAGCAGCCGGGCGATCACGCGCGCCTCGCCCGAACGGAAATAGGCCTCCCCATGGGCCGCGAAAATGTCCGCGATGCTCATGCCGGCTGCCGCCTCGATCTCGGTATCGGCATCCACGAACCTGAGCCCGAGGCGGGTGGCGAGCCGCCGCCCGACCGACGACTTGCCGGCCCCCATCATGCCGACGAGCACGATCGACCGCCGCCCAAGCGCCGCCACGATTGCAGCCTCCGGCTTCGCCGGCACACTCACTTCCAGCATGGCGGCATCGGCACGATCGCCGTCTCCGGGCTGCGACGCGGCCGGGCAGCTGCCCCGGCGGGCGACCTATACACCCGAGGCGGAGCCCCTTGCCAGTTGGGCGCGAACGTGATCGTAAGGCGCACATCCCGGTTTTTTTGACCCATGCCGAGCCTGTTCCGCCTCATTGTGGCGCTCGGAGTCATCGGCGGCCTCATCTACGGCGCCATGTTCGTGCTCGCCAACTTCGTCGAGCCGAAGCCGCGCGAGATCACCGTGACGGTGCCGCCGGACCGGTTCGTCAAGCAACACTAGGCCCACCATGGCCCGAGCGAGCGCTTCGTCCGACCACCGGCTTGTCGAGCTGTTCCTCGACATGCTGGCGGCCGAGCGCGGCGCCGCTGCAAACACGCTTGCGGCCTATCGACGCGATCTCGAGGACTTTTCCGCCCATCTGCGCGGCGAACGCCGCACGGTTGCGACCGCCCGCGGCGACGACGTGCGCGCCTATCTCGCCGCGCTGGCGCGCCGCGGTTTCTCAGCTGCGTCGATGGCGCGCCGGCTGTCGGCGATCCGCCAGCTCTACCGCTTTCTTTATGCCGAAGGCCACCGTAGCGACGATCCGGGCGCGGCGATCGAAGGGCCGCGGCGCGGACGGCCGCTCCCGAAGGTTCTCTCGATTGCCGACGTCGATCGGCTGCTCGCCACCGCGCGCGAGCCCGTCGAGGATTCAAGCCGTGCGCTAACGGAACGGCTGCGGGCGATGCGGCTCGTGTGCCTGCTGGAAGTCCTTTACGCCACCGGAATGCGCGTCTCCGAACTGGTGGCGCTGCCGGCGTCCGCCGCCCGGCGCGACCAGCGCGTGCTGATGATCCGCGGCAAGGGCGGCAAGGAGCGCATCGTGCCGCTCAACGATTCCGCGCGGCGCGCGATGGGCGATTATCTCGCGCTCCGGCACGAAGCGGGGCGCACGGCCGAATCGCAATATTTGTTTCCGTCCTTCGGCGAGAGCGGTCATCTGACCCGTCAGCATTTCGCGCGCGACCTCAAGCTTCTCGCCGGCGCCGCCGGGCTGCGGACGGACAAGGTCAGCCCGCACGTCCTGCGCCACGCCTTTGCCAGCCACCTGTTGCAGAACGGCGCCGATCTCCGCTCGGTGCAGACGCTGCTCGGTCATGCCGATATTTCCACGACGCAGATCTACACGCACGTGCTCGCCGAGCGGCTCAAGAGTCTGGTGCGCGACCTGCATCCGCTCGCACAGGAGTGATGCGGACGCAACGCCCCGGTTTCCTTGACTTGCACAACCCGCCGGGCCAGTTTCCCGCAGGCGGCGGATGGCCCGTCCTTCGCCATGAAGCATCCCGGCGCACGGCGTCGGGTCTGCCTGCGAAGAACGCCGGCACAAAGCGCCGGCTGTGTCTGCGGCCGCCGCTGTTCCATCCCTTGAACCGCCGGTCTTCCGCTTGATGCGCAGCTACCTCGACTTTGAAAAACCGGTGGCCGAGCTCGAAGCCAAGATCGAGGAACTGCGCGCGATTCAGGAAAGCGGCAACGGCGTCGCGATCGGCGAGGATATCGTGCGCCTCGAAGCAAAGGCGCTCCACGCGCTCAAGGACCTCTACGACGAACTCACGCCCTGGCAGAAGACCCAGGTGGCGCGCCATCCGGAGCGGCCGCACTGCCTCGACTACGTCGCGGCGTTGCTGACGGAGTTCACGCCGCTCGCCGGCGACCGCAAGTTCGCCGAAGACGAGGCGATCATCGGCGGGTTCGGACGCTTCCGCGGCGAGAGCGTCTGCGTCATCGGCCAGGAAAAAGGCAACGCCACCGAGGCCCGGCTGCGCCACAATTTCGGCATGGCGCGACCGGAGGGCTACCGCAAGGCGGTCCGTCTGATGGAAATGGCCGACCGATTCGAGATTCCGGTGATCGCGCTGGTCGACACCGCCGGCGCCTACCCGGGGATCGGCGCCGAAGAGCGCGGCCAGGCCGAAGCGATCGCGCGCTCGACGCAGGCGTGCCTCGAACTCGGGGTCCCCAATGTCGCGCTGATTCTCGGGGAAGGCGGCTCGGGCGGCGCGGTCGCCATCGCGACCGCAAACCGCGTATTGATGCTGGAGCACGCGATCTACAGCGTCATCTCGCCGGAAGGGGCGGCATCGATTCTGTGGCGCGACACCGCCAAGGCGCAGGATGCCGCGACCAGCATGAAGATCACCGCCCAGGATCTGGTGCGGTTCGGCGTCATCGATACCGTCGTGCCCGAGCCGATCGGCGGGGCGCATCGCGACCCCGCCGGCGCCATCGAGGCAGCCGGCGAGGCGATTGCGACAGCCCTCGCGGAGCTTGGCGGGCTCGACCGGCCGCAGGTGCGCCGGCAGCGCCGGGAAAAATTCCTGGCGATCGGCCGCACTTTGTAACCGCCGTTTACCTTTCGTTCACCATTTCCGTGGTGGAAGTCAGATCCCGGGCCGCTTGCCTTGCGAAGGCCGCAGTCTTAATCATACCATTTGGTGGGAGACGGCATGGGGGCCGTCTGTCGGGTCGGGGAGCCTGCGTTGAAATTCCCGAGCTCCGTCGTGCGGACGCTGCTGGCGTCGGCGGCTATTGCCGGCGCAATTGCGCTTGCCGGCTGCAATACCGATAGCATCAGCACCGTCTCTTCCGAGCGCGCGCTCAGGCCGCTCTCGCCCGAAATGACGCGGGAACTCGACAAGAAGAACATGCCGAAGGAGTCGCCCATCCTGGTGCGACTGTTCAAGGAAGAATCCGAGCTCGAAGTCTGGAAGCAGGACACCACGGGCCGCTTCGCCCTGCTCAAGACGTATCCGATCTGCCGCTGGTCGGGTGAACTGGGGCCGAAGATCAAAGAAGGCGATCGTCAGGCACCGGAGGGATTCTACACGATTACGCCCGGTCAGATGAATCCGAACTCGAGCTATTATCTTTCCATCAATCTCGGCTTCCCCAACGATTTCGACCGCGCCTGGGGTCGCACCGGCGACTTCCTGATGATCCACGGGATTTGTTCGTCGCGCGGCTGCTACGCCATGACGGACGAGCAGATCGGCGAAATCTACGCGCTCGGGCGTGAATCCTTCTTCGGCGGCCAGCAATCATTTCAGGTGCAGGCGTTCCCGTTCCGCATGACGCCGCTCAACATGGCGCGGCACCGCACCAATCCCAACATGGCCTTCTGGAAAATGCTCAAGGAAGGCTACGACCACTTCGAAGTGACGCGGGTCGAGCCGAAGGTCAACGTGTGCGAAAAGCGCTACGTCTTCGACGCGGAGCCGGTGGAAACGCGGCCCGGCGTGACGCCGGCGCCGCTTCGGTTCAACGCCTCTGCGCGCTGCCCCGCGTATCAGGTCAACCCGGAGATCGCCGCCGCGGTCGCCGAAAAGTCCAAACAAGACGAAATCGAGGTGGCCGAACTCGTCCGCAAGGGTACGCCGGTCGCGCCGATCCGCACCGGCGCCGATGGCGGCATGCATCCAGTGTTCCAAGCGGCGTTGGGCCAGCCGCGCGGCCTGTTCGATTCCGAAGGCAACCTGCGCAACGTTTTCGACACCAAGGTGCCGGGAACGGTTCCGGAAAACACCAATCCGCCGCGGCCGGTCGACCCGAAGACCGGCGTGGCGCCGGGTACGCCAGCGTCCGGCGGCTATGGGCTTGCGTCCGCAGCATCGACGCCGGCCACCCACCCGGCCTCCGGCGGTCCGCGTGTCGCCGAGTCCGGCAACTTCTTCACTCGGCTATTCTCGGACGGCGACAAGGCCGGCAGCGCGCAAGCGCCGACCGGTTCCGTTCCGGCGGAAAAGAAGACGGCGGCCGCGCGACCGTCGCCAAAGCCGGGCCAGCTCGCCACCGCGAAGCCGGCGCCCGCAGGGCATGCGGCGCCCGTCTCGGCGGCACAAGCCGAATCAAAGCCCGGTCCGCAGCCGCAATACGCCGCCGCCAAACCGCTTCCGCCGGCTACCGACGGCGCACCCAAACCGGCGCCAACCGGCAACGGCGGTCTATTTTCAACCCAGCCCACCGCGCCGGTCGGCAATTTCGACAACCGCTGGGGCACCGGGCAGTAAACCTGTCATTGCTAGGAGGCCGAAGGCCGACGAAGCAATCCAGGACCAGCAGGCGCTGTGCCCGCTGCCCCCGGATTGCTTCCTCCCACCTTCGCGGGAGCTAAAGGCTTCGCTCGCAACGACGCCGCTACGCGTAGCGGCCGTGGCAGTGTTTGAATTTCTTGCCTGAGCCGCACGGGCAGGTTTCGTTGCGGCCGACCTTGCCCCAGCTCGCCGGATTCGCCGGATCGCGCTTGGGCGCCTCGCCCGACGTGATGCCGGCGCGCGCCAGCGTCTCGGCGCCCGCCGCCGCCAGGGCCATCTCGTCCTCGCCGGTCGAAGGATCGAGCTTGTGCGCCTCCATATACGGCAGGTTGGCCTGCTCGTCCGCCGGCGGCTGCGCCATGATCTCGACCCGCATGAGCTGGGCGGTGACCGCCTCGCGCAGGCGCTGGATCATGGTCTCGAACAGGTGGAAGGATTCCGATTTGTATTCGTTGAGCGGGTCGCGTTGGCCGTAACCGCGCAGGCCGATCACTTGGCGCAGATGCTCGAGCATGAGCAGATGTTCGCGCCAGAGATGATCGAGCGTCTGCAGCAGGATCGATTTCTCGACATAGCGCATCACGTCGGGGCCCCATTGGGCGACCTTCGCGGCCATGTGCTCGTCACCGCGACGCTCGATCCGATGCAGCAGTTCCTCGTCGGCGATGCCCTCTTCCTTGGCCCATTCGTCGACCGGCAGGTCGAGGCCGAGTACGCGCTGGAGCTCGTCCTTGAGTCCGGGCGTGTCCCATTGCTCCGGATAGGCGTTCTCCGGGACGTGCTTGGCGACCAGATCGTCGATCACGCCGTGGCGCATGTCCGTGATGGTATCGGCGACGTTCTCGTCGCGCATCAACTCGACGCGCTGGTCGAACACGACCTTGCGCTGGTCGTTCATCACGTTGTCGTACTTGAGAATGTTCTTGCGGATGTCGAAGTTTCGCGCCTCGACCTTGCTCTGCGCCTTCTCCAGCGCCTTGTTGATCCACGCATGGATGATCGCCTCGCCCTCCTTGAGGCCGAGCCGGGTGAGCATGCCGTCGAGCTTGTCCGACCCGAAGATGCGCATCAGGTCGTCTTCGAGCGAGAGGAAGAATTTCGAGCGCCCGGGATCGCCCTGACGGCCGGAGCGGCCGCGCAGCTGATTGTCGATGCGCCGCGACTCGTGGCGTTCGGTCCCGATGATGTAGAGTCCGCCCTGCTTGGTCTCGGTCTTGGCCTCCTTGTTGCCCTTGGCCGGCTCGATCTCTATCGTCTCCTCGGCCTTGAGCACGATCTCGCGGAAGCGCTCGACCTCGGCCCGTATCTCCGCGATCTTCGCCTGCCTCGCCTCGGGATCCGCGATGTCGGTGGTCTCCTGCGCGATGCGCATGTCGGGATTGCCGCCCAGCTTGATGTCGGTGCCGCGGCCGGCCATGTTGGTCGCGATCGTGATCGCGCCCGGCACACCTGCTTCCGCGACGATATAGGCTTCCTGCTCGTGGAAGCGCGCGTTGAGCACCGCGAACTGCTTGCTCGGACGTCCCGCGCGCGCCGCCGAATAGAGCCGCTCCAGCGCCTTGGGATCGGTGAAGTCGATCTGTTTGTAGCCCTTCTTCTTGAGATACTCGGCGAGCAGTTCAGACTTCTCGATCGACACGGTGCCGACCAGGGCCGGCTGGAAGCGCTGATTGGCCTTTTCGATCTCCTGCAGGATCGCCTGGTGTTTCTCCTCCGCCGTCCGGTAGACCTCGTCGTCCTGGTCGTCGCGGATCATCGGCATGTTGGTCGGCACTTCGAGCACTTCGAGGCCGTAGATGTCGAGGAACTCGTCCGCCTCGGTCACCGCGGTGCCGGTCATGCCGGCGAGCTTCTGGTACATGCGGAAGTAATTCTGGAACGTAATCGAGGCGAGCGTCTGGTTCTCCGGCTGAATCGGCTGGTGCTCCTTGGCCTCGAGCGCCTGGTGCAGTCCTTCCGAATAGCGCCGGCCCGGCATCATGCGACCGGTGAACTCGTCGATGATGACGACCTCGCCATTGCGCACGATGTAGTCCTTGTCGCGCTGAAACAGCTTGTGCGCACGCAGGCCTTGATTGACGTGATGGACGACCGAGACGTTCTCGACGTCGTAAAGCGAGTCCGACTTGAGCTGATTGGCCTCGCGCAGCCACTGCTCCATGCGCTCCATCCCCACTTCCGTGAGATTGACGGTGCGCTGCTTCTCGTCGACCTCGTAGTCGGGCTTTTCGAGCTTGAGGATGAAGGTGTCGATCGTATTGTAGAAATCGGAACGGTCGTCGAGCGGTCCGGAAATGATCAGCGGCGTGCGCGCCTCGTCGATCAGGATCGAGTCGACCTCGTCGACGATCGCAAAGACATGGCCGCGCTGGACCATGTCCTCGAGCCGGTACTTCATGTTGTCGCGCAGATAATCGAAGCCGAGCTCGTTGTTGGTGCCGTAGGTGACGTCGCAGGCATATTGTTTGCGCCGCTCGTCGTCGTCGAGCCCATGGACGATCACGCCGACCGAGAGGCCGAGGAAGCCGTAGATCTGGCCCATCCACTCGGCGTCGCGCCGGGCGAGATAATCGTTGACCGTGACGACGTGCACGCCGCGGTCGGCGAGCGCGTTGAGATAGACCGGCAGCGTGGCGACCAGCGTCTTGCCTTCGCCGGTCTTCATTTCGGCGATGCGGCCCTCGTGCAGGACCATGCCGCCGATCAGCTGCACGTCGAAATGGCGCTGCCCGAGCGTGCGTTTCGAGGCCTCGCGCACGGTGGCGAAGGCCGGCACCAGAATGTCGTCGAGGGTCTTGCCGTCCGCGAGCTGCTGCTTGAACTCGTCGGTGCGCGCCCGCAACGCCTCGTCGGAGAGCGCCTCCAGCTCTTTTTCCAGCGCGTTGATCGCATCGACCCGGGGACGATAGCTCCTGATGCGCCGTTCGTTGGACGAGCCGAATACCTTTTGAAGGACTGCGCCGATCATGCCGGAAATCCTGTCACGCGCCGGGGCGCCGAGTGCCCATCATGAGGATGTCGATGCGCCAGTCCGTCCGGTCAAGGCTGAAACGATGCCAATGTGCGACCGGCGACCGCAAAGGTACCAAACCTTTTTGAAGCGAAGACGCCTTTTTGAAGCGAACTCGCGCGTCCGCCGCCCGATTGTGCATCGATGTCCCCACAAATACGGCGCTTTTTCGGGTTGCGGCGGGAATGATCGAGAGATAGGAGGGGGTCCGGCCCTTGTCAATCGCCGCTTTTCGCGATGCGCTGCCGCTTTTCGGCCATTGCCAAGGCATAAGCGTTGCGCGAGTGTCCGGCCCGCATTCGCCGGCCGGTACTGTTCCCCATTCCAAGGATCGACCCATGAATTGGTCATTGCGTTCGCTCGTGCCCACTCGTCTGCTCCGGTCGGCTCTCGGCGCCCTCGCCCTCCTCGCTGCGCTCGCCCTGCCCCTGGCCTTCGGCCTCGACGCAGGCGCGCAGGACGCCGACAAGATCGTGGCGCGGGTGGACGGGACCGACATCAAGGCCAGCGACGTCGCGATCGCGGAGGAAGATATCGGCGCCAACTTGGCACAGATACCGCCGGAGAGCCGGCGCGAATATCTGACGTCGTATCTCACCGACATGACGCTTGTCGCCAAGGCGGCGGAAGCCAAGAAGCTCGGCGACAGCGAGGCGTTCAAGCAGCGCCTCGCCTATTACCGCAGCAAGATCCTGATGGACCTGCTGCTGCAGTCCGAGGCGAAGGCGGCGGTCTCCGACGGTGCCATGCACCAGCTCTATGACGAGGCCACTCGGCAGATGGCGGGCCAGCAGGAGGTGCACGCGCGCCATATCCTGGTGAAGACCGAGGAGGAGGCCAAGGCGATCGTTGCCGAGTTGAAAAACGGCGCCGATTTTGCCGAGCTTGCTAAGCGGAAGTCGACCGATCCGGGCGCTTCCGAGGGCGGGGACCTCGGTTATTTCCCCAAGGACGAGATGGTGCCCGAGTTCGCCGACGCCGCTTTCAAGCTCGAGAAAGGGCAGATTTCCGAGCCGGTGCACACCCGCTTCGGCTGGCACGTCATCAAGCTCGAGGACAAACGCGAGCGCCCGGTGCCGCCTTTCGATCAGGTGCGCGATCAGCTCGCGACGCACCTTGTGCGCAAGTCGCAGGCCGAGCTGATCACCAAGCTGCGGGCGGACGCCAAAATCGAGCGGCTCGAGCAGCCGGCGGCGCAGCCGGCGCAACCGGCCAACCCGTAGTTTCTTTCCATGGCCCCTGTCTCGCCGCTCGCGCCGACGCGCATTCCTACGCTACCGGAGATCGCAGGCGTTCGGCTTGCCGCGGGGGCGGCCGGGCTGCGTTATGTCGGGCGCACCGACGTACTGCTCGCGGTCCTCGACAAGGGCACGACGGCCGCTGGCGTGCTCACCCGCTCGCGCTGTCCGTCCGCTCCGGTCGAATGGTGTCGCGCGCGGCTTGCGGCAGGGACGGCACGCGGGCTCGTGGTCAATTCCGGCAACGCCAACGCGTTCACCGGCAAGAGCGGCCGCGAAGCGGTCAAGCTCACGGCGGAACTGGCCGGCAAGGCGATCGGTTGCCGGCCCGGCCACATCATGCTCGCTTCGACCGGCGTTATCGGCGAGCCGCTCGTGGCGCAGAAGTTCGCCGCCGTCATGGGCGATCTCGCCGGGCGTGCGACGCCGGACGGCTGGATCGACGGCGCCAAGGCGATCATGACGACCGACACCTTCCCCAAAGTCGCGACCGCCACCGCCAAGCTTGGAGATGCCACGGTCGCCATCAACGGGATGGCCAAGGGTTCCGGCATGATCTGCATGGATATGGCCACCATGCTGGCGTTCGTGTTCACCGATGCGCCGATTGCCGCGCCTGCGCTGCAGGCATTGCTCAAGCAGGGCGTCGTCGACAGTTTCAACGCGGTGACGGTCGATGGCGACACGTCGACGTCCGATACGCTGCTGGCGTTTGCGACCGGCGCCGCGCGCACGCGCGGCGCGCCTCTCATCACCCAGGCCGGCGACCGTCGCTTGGGCGATTTCCGGCGCGCGTTCCAGCAGGTGCTCGATTCGCTCGCCGAGCAGATCGCTCGCGACGGGGAAGGGGCGCGCAAGCTCATCGAGGTGGTGGTCGAAGGCGCGACATCGAAGCGCTCGGCCCGTCGCATCGCGCTCTCGATTGCCAACTCGCCGCTGGTCAAAACGGCGGTCGCCGGGGAGGACGCGAACTGGGGACGGGTCGTGATGGCGATCGGCAAGGCGGGAGAACCAGCCGATCGCGACCGGCTGTCGATCTGGTTTGGCGACCTGCGGCTGGCGTATCGCGGCGCACGCGATCCGGCCTATGACGAAGCAAAGGTGTCCGCTTACATGAAGCAGGCGGAGATCACGATCAAAGTCGCGCTCGGGCTCGGTAGCGCGCGCGACCGCGTGCTCACCTGCGACCTCACCGAGGACTACATCAGAATCAACGCCGGCTACCGATCGTAACACCGGCGGCGATTCTTACATTCCGCTCTAAGCCACGGTTAACTACACCCGTTAAGGGGCTTTAAGTCTCCGCCCGGTAACGTCGGCTCAAGGTCGTGAGCGCCAATCTCGTCCTCGTCGCCGCTTGCGCCCTCGTCGATGCGGACGGGCGCGTTCTTTTGGCCCAGCGCCCGGCCGGAAAAACGATGGCGGGCTTGTGGGAATTTCCCGGCGGCAAGGTCGAGAAGGGCGAACGGCCCGAGGACAGTTTGATCCGCGAACTCAAGGAGGAACTGGGAATCGTCGTCAGGGAAGCGTGCTTGGCACCGCTGACGTTCGCAAGCCACGCCTATTCCGATTTCCACTTGCTGATGCCGCTGTTCGTGTGCCGGCGGTGGGACGGGACCGTGACGCCGAGGGAAGGCCAACGTCTTGCCTGGGTACGACCGAACCGGCTGCGCGAATATCCGATGCCGCCCGCGGACGAGCCTCTGATTGCCCACCTGACGGGGTTGTTGTGATTGCCCGTGACTCAAAAGGATGGTTGTGATGGCCAGCAAGTCGACGGTTTTCTCAGACAGCAGTGGCGTCGGCCGCTTTCTCGCCGACGAGAGCGGCACCACCGCGATCGAATACGCTTTGATCGCGTCCGGCATCGCCGCTGCCATCATCTCGATCGTGTTCGGGGTCGGCGCCACGGTGACGAACAGCCTCTACAACAAAATCTCTGCTGCCATAGGTTAGTTAGGCGGTCATTGATCGCCGTTCGGCCTTTCGCCCGCTGACAATTCGCGCGTGCCGAGCGCGTCGGCAAGGCGCATGCGCGCCGAACCCGGCCGCAGCGGCTGCTGCTGACTCTCATGCGGCGCCCATCCCGACAGCCAAATGATGTCGAAACTCGCGCGCACGCGTCCGTCCGCGTCGGCGAACCGTTCGCCGTAGATGTCGAGGAGACGTGCGAGCGTATCCCGTCGCAACCCCTTACTGCGACGCTCGAAGAGCACGTTGGTAGCGCCCATCCGACGCAAGTCGTGCATGAGCGCCAAGGGTGAATCGTAGCGCACGCTGGCGCGGTCGATGTCCGTGACCGGCAATGCGAAGCCGGCCCGCTGCAGCAGCGCCCCCATGGTGCGCACGTCGACAAACGGCGCGACGCGCGGCGAGGCGCCACCCTCGACCTCCGCCTCCGCTGCCGCAAAAGCCTGGCGCAATTCGGTGAGCGTGTCGCCGCCGGCAAGCGCCGCGAGAAACAGCCCGTCGGGCCTGAGCGCGCGCCGGATCTGCACCAGCGCGCCCGGCAGGTCGTTGACGAACTGCAGCGCGAGGCCGGACACTACAAGGTCGAGCGAGGCGTCGCGGAAAGGCAATCGTTCCTCGTCGGCCACCACCATCGGCGTGCGCTCGTCGGCGGGCGCCGCAGCATCGGGCATCGCAGCAACGAGCCTGCCGATCGCCCCGCCAGCGAGAATTGCACGGCGAACGGCGCCGCTGGGGGTGCCGAGATCGACCGCGACGTCGAACGTGCGGCGCACCGCGGAGAGCCGCTCCGCCATGTCTTCGGCCACGCGATCGATGAGAAACGTCGCGGCGCCGAGCGCGCGGGCACGGCGGCGGCGTTGCGCCAGCAGAGCGCGATCGAACAAGGGTTGCACCGGCGGCACTTGCGACATGGCGTTCGCGGCTTATCGCCGGGCACGGCCGGCCGGTCAAAGCGATTGAGCCCGGCCTGTACCGGCGGTAGATTTGCGGCATGCAACCTGCGTTGACGAGCGGCGAGGAGCGGAGCGGTCGCTGGGCGCGTTTCGCCGGCACGTTGCGCAGCGCCGGCCGATTGGTGCTCGATGCCACGCTGCCGCCGCTGTGCCCGGCCTGCCGCAAGCCGGTCGCCGACGACGGCGGGCTTTGTCCGGGGTGCTGGTCGCAACTCTCCTTCATCACGCCGCCCTATTGCGAGCGGCTGGGCATTCCGTTTGCCTACGACCCCGGGCCCGGCATTCTCTCCCTGGAGGCGATCGCCAATCCGCCCGCCTATGATCGGGCGCGTGCCGCCGTGCGCTTCGACGAGATCGCCCGCACGCTCGTGCACGCGCTCAAATACGGCGACCGGCTCGATCTAGCGCCGACGCTTGGCCGCTGGATGGTACAGGCCGGCGGCACGCTGCTGACCGAAGCCGACGCGCTCGTTCCGGTGCCGTTGCATTGGCGGCGCTTGTGGGCGCGGCGTTTCAACCAGTCCGCCGCGCTCGCCGAGGTTATCGCCGCGCGGGTGGGTTTGCCGGTCGACCACGCGGCATTAATGCGCGTGAAGCCGACGCGCCAGCAGGTCGGGCTCACCGCGTCGGAGCGTGCCCTCAACGTGCAGGGCGCGTTTCGCGTGCGCCCGGAGGCGCGTGCCGATGTGAAGGGCCGCCGGCTGGTGCTCGTCGACGATGTGCTCACGTCGGGCGCGACCACGGACGCCTGCGCCCGCACGCTCCTGCGCGCGGGCGCTGCGGCGGTCGACGTGCTCGTGTTCGCGCGGGTTGTGGACGGCCGGCGCGCGCCCATATAGTGCCGCGGCAAGAATCCGATCCTTCAGCAACCGTTCACCATGGCCGACGTCGTCATTTACACCAGGGCGTATTGCTCCTATTGCGAGTGGGCCAAGGAACTCTTGCAGCGCAAAGGCATCGCCTTCACCGAGATCGACGTGACCGGCAATCGCGAGCGGCGGGCGGAAATGATCGAGCGGGCGAACGGAAACTCGACCACGCCGCAGATATTCATCGGTACCCGACACGTGGGCGGCTGCGACGAACTTTATGCGCTCGATGAAGCCGGCGAACTCGATCCGCTGCTCACCGCCTGACGAGGACACAGCGACGATGACCGCTCCGAAGGCCAAGACCGCGACGTTCCGCGCAGCCCTGATCCAGATGCGTTCGGCGCGCTCGCCGCACGCGAATATCGACACCGCCGCCAAGCTCATCGGCGAAGCCAAGCGCGCCGGCGCCGATTACGTGCTCACGCCGGAAATGACGAACGTCATGGAGGTGCGGCGCGAGGCGCTGTTTACCTCGATCGTGCCCGAAGACGACGACACTTCGCTCGCCACCTTCCGCGAGCTGGCGCGCAAGCTCGGAATCTTCGTGCACGTGGGTTCGCTCGCCATACGGGTATCGCACGACAAGGCGGCGAACCGCTCGTTCCTGATCGACCGCAAGGGCGAGATCGCCGCCCGCTATGACAAAATCCACATGTTCGACGTCGATCTCGCGAACGGCGAGAGCTATCGCGAGTCGCGCACCTACCGGCAGGGGGAACTGGCGGTGGTCGCCGACCTGCCGTGGGGACGGCTTGGCCTCACCGTCTGTTACGACCTGCGCTTTCCGGCACTCTATCGCGCGCTCGCCGAGGCCGGTGCGATCTTCCTCACGGTGCCGTCGGCTTTCACGAAACAGACGGGCGAGGCCCATTGGCACGTGCTGGTGCGCGCGCGTGCGATCGAGAACGGCTGCTTCGTGTTTGCGGCCGCGCAGGGCGGCAAGCACGAGAACGGACGCGAGACCTTCGGCCATTCGCTCCTGATCGATCCCTGGGGCCGCATCCTGGCGGAAGGCGGCACCGAGCCGGGCGTCGTGATCGCCGATATCGACCCGGCCGAAGTGGCAGCCGCCCGCGCCCGCATCCCCTCGCTGCAGCATGGCCGCCGGTTCGAGATTCTCGAACCGATGGCCGAGCCGACGCATTTGCACGTCGTCGGAGGCCCGGCGTGATTCGTTACGCGCTCTCCTGCGAGGCCGGCCACAGGTTCGAAAGCTGGTTCAACAATTCCGCCGCGTTCGACCGCCAGGCGGCGCGCGGGCTCGTGGCTTGTCCCATGTGCGGCTCCGCCAAGGTTGAGAAAGCCATCATGGCGCCCGCGCTCGGAGGCAACGACAGCCTCGAAGCAGCCGTTCCGGCGGAGCCGGAAAAGACACCGGTCGCGATCGTTTCCAAGGAAGAGGTCGAGGTGCGCAAGAAGCTCAAGGAGCTGCGCGACCATATCGTCAAGAGCGCCGATTACGTGGGCGAAAAATTCCCCGAGGAGGCGCGCCGCATGCACTACGGCGAAATCGAGCATCGCTCGATCTATGGCGAGGCCTCCCCGGACTCAGCCAAAGCGCTTGCCGACGAGGGCATCGAGTTTCATCCGCTGCCGCGCCTACCCGACGAGCGGAATTAGCAAGAGCATGATCCCGAAAAGTGGATACCGGCTTTCGGAAAAAGATCATGCTCAAAACAAAAATCTAAAGCGGGATGGCGAACGAAGAAACGTCATCCCGCTTTAGGCCGAGCCCAGATCAGCAGCACTACCCCGATCACCAGCAGCACGATTCCGGCGCCCTCGCGCCGCGATGTCGGCTGTTTGAACACGAAGCTCGAGATCGCCTGGGCAAACAGCACCTCGACGAGCCCGAGCGTGCGCACGCTCGCCGCGGTCGCCAGCGCAAACGCGAGGAACCAGAACTCGGACGCCAGCGCTCCCAGGGCGCCGGCGAACACTGACGGCCGCCACGCCTTGACGATGGCGACGAGCACGACGCGGTCGCGCAGCGCAAGGTAGAGGGAGAGAAGGCTCGCCGTCATGGCGAGCCCGACAACCAGCGTGAACGTCGCGGCCATGACGAAGGACGCGCCCTCGAGGCTGAGAATGCCGCCGCGGTAGCTGACCGCCGAAAGCGCGAACATGGCGCCGGAGCCGAGGCCGAGCAGGGTGGGCAATGCATCCCATTTGGCGCCGCCGCGCCGCCTCACCGACATCGTTATCACGCCGGCAGTGGCAATCAGGATGGCGATGATCATCGGCAACGTGAACGCGTCGCCGAGGACGAGGAAGCCAAATACCGCGACCTGCACCGGCTCGGTCTTGATGTAGGCGATCGCGACCACGAACGAGCGCTCGCCCATGGCGGCGAGCATCAGGGCGGTCGCCAGGATTTGCGTGACCGTGCCGGCAAACACCCACGGCCAAAAGGCGAGCCCCGGGCGCGGCAATGGCATGCCGGTGAAGACAAGCACGCCGGCCAGGAAGATGAGCGCGAATGGAAATCCGAACAGGAAGCGCACGTGCGTGGCGCCGAGCGTTCCGAGCGATACGATGAGTTCGCGCTGCATCGCGTTGCGCGCGGTCTGGCTGGCGGCGGCGACGATGGTGAACGCCGCCCAGAGCCAGGGTAATTCGACCATTCGCTTTTCCGTTGAAGGGACTGTTTGTTACGCGGGCCGTTCCGCCGACATCATGTAGTTCACGTCGGTGTCGTCGGAGAGCTGCCAGGCGTCGAGGAGAATGTTGTAAACAACGCCGCGCGCGTCGACCACCCGCAAGCCGTTGCGTTCCAGCACCGCTTCAAGTTCGTTGGGCGTGACGAATTTGTCCCAGCGATGCGTGCCGCGCGGCAGCCAGCGCAGGACGTATTCGGCGCCGATGATCGCAAGCGCGAAGCTCTTGAGCGTACGATTGAGCGTCGCCGTCATCATCAGCCCGCCGGGCGCCACCATCCCGGCACAGCAGCGCACGAAGGCGGCCAGATCGGCGACGTGCTCGACCACTTCCATGGCGAGGACCAGATCGAACCGCTCGCCCGCCTCGGCGAGCGCCTCCGCGGTCGCGGCGCGGTAATCGACGGCGAGCCCGCCCGCCTCCGCGTGCAGGCGCGCGGCCGCGATATTGGCCGCGGCCGGATCCGCTCCGACCACCGTTGCGCCGAGCCGGCACAGCGGCTCGGATAAAATCCCGGCACCGCACCCGATGTCGAGCACACGCAAGCCGGCGAGACATTGCCGCGCCTTGGGGTCGCGATCGAAGTGCCGGCAAGCCGTGTCGCGGGTGTAAGCAAGACGCGTCGGATTGAGCTTGTGCAACATACCCATGCGGCCGCGCGGGTCCCACCACTCCGCCGCCATCGCGGCAAAGCGCGCGACTTCCCGCTCGTCGACGGTCGCATCCGAGAAGCGTGGTGCCGTCATGGGGTCTCCGGGCGGCCGGTCCGCCGCAGTTGCGGCGGCCCGGGCTCCTCAGTAGGTATATACGCGTCTTTTCGCGCCGACGCTCGTCGCCACCGGGCGACTGCGAGCGTCGAAAGTTCGGGGCGCACGGATTCCCATGAGCCGCCTGGTGATGAAGTTCGGCGGAACCTCGGTCGCCGACCTCGACCGCATCCGCAACGCCGCGCGCCACGTCAAGCGTGAGGTCGACGCCGGCCATCAGGTCGCCGTCGTGGTATCGGCCTTGGCCGGGGTGACCAACCAGCTGGTCGAATGGTGCCGCTCCGCCGCGACGCTGCATGACGCGCGCGAGTACGACGCCGTGGTAGCCTCGGGCGAGCAGGTTGCGGCCGGGCTCCTCGCCATCGTGTTGCAGTCGATGGGGGTGAGCGCCCGCTCGTGGCAGGGCTGGCAGATTCCGGTTGTCACCGACAACGCCCATGGGGGCGCGCGTATCCAGGAGATCGACGGCAGCGAACTGGTACGGCGCTTCGCCGAACGCGGCGAGGTGGCCGTGATCACCGGGTTCCAGGGTATCCACAGGGAAACTGGCCGGCTCACTACCTTGGGCCGTGGCGGATCGGATACCTCGGCGGTGGCGATCGCAGCCGCGATCGCCGCCGACCGCTGCGATATCTACACCGACGTCGACGGCGTCTACACCACCGATCCGCGGGTCGATTCGCGCGCCCACCGGCTCGATCGCGTCAGTTTCGAGGAAATGCTGGAGCTGGCGTCGCTCGGCGCCAAGGTGCTGCAGGTACGCTCGGTCGAACTGGGGATGGTGCATAACGTGCGCATCTTCGTGCGTTCGAGCTTCGACAAGCCGGAAGACATCGACCCGCACGGCACCCCACCGGGCACCCTCATCTGCAACGAGGAGGAGATCGTGGAACAGCACGTCGTGACCGGCATCGCCTTCTCCAAGGACGAGGCGCAGATTTCCATCCGCCGGGTCGCCGACCGGCCGGGCGTTGCGGCCGCCATCTTCGGCCCGCTGGCGGAGGCAAACATCAACGTCGATATGATCGTGCAAATAATTTCGTCGGACGGCGCGACCACCGACCTGACCTTCACCGTGCCGGCGGCGGATTTCGACCGCGCCCAGGCGGTGCTCGCCCAATCCAGGGAACCGATCGGCTTCGAGCGGGTCGATGGCGCGAACGACATCGCCAAGATCTCCGTGATCGGGATCGGCATGCGCAGCCATGCCGGTGTGGCTGCACGGGCGTTCAAGGCGTTGGCGGAGCGCGGGATCAACATCCGCGCCATCACTACGTCGGAAATCAAGTTCTCGTTGCTGATCGACGCTGCCTATACCGAACTTGCGGTCCGCACGTTGCATTCGCTATACGGCCTCGACAAATAGCGGGGGGCCGGAACCCGCGAGACTGTCGTCGCCCCGACGGGGTGCGGCGCAACGGCCGGCAGTATTTCCTCATTCGGCCTTCCGGCGGGAAGGCTCGGGAAATCTGCACAGTTCGAACGTAAGCTAGGTGCCATCGAGCCAGCGAATCCGGCCGTGGCAGCCTGCCAGGGACCTCACGTCATGCGGGGTGCGCTCGGCGGTCCACGCGTGTTGCTGCGCCGGCTTCGCGAGGTGATGGCGGAGCCGGTCAGCGCCCAGGAACGCCTCGACAAGATCGTCGTGCTGATCGCCGCCAACATGGTGGCGGAGGTGTGCTCCGTCTACGTGCTGCGCGTCGACGGAACCCTCGAGCTTTACGCCACCGAGGGCCTCAACCGGCAGGCCGTGCACCAGACCGTCATGCGCGCCAACGAAGGCCTGGTTGGTCTCGTTTCGCGCGAAGCAAAGTCGATCAATCTGTCCGACGCCCACGGGCATCCGGCGTTTTCCTACCGGCCGGAAACCGGCGAGGAAATCTACCGCTCGTTCCTGGGCGTGCCGATCCTGCGCGCCGGCAACACCCTCGGCGTGCTGGTGGTGCAGAACCGCGCGCAGCGCACCTATTCCGAAGAGGAAGAGGAGGCGCTGCAGACGACCGCCATGGTGGTCGCCGAGATGATCGCATCGGGCGAACTCTCGGCCCTCGCCCGACCCGGCCTTGAGCCCGCCGCGCGTCAGGTGCTGCATCTGACCGGCGTCGCCATCGCGGACGGCATCGGCCTCGGGCACGTCGTGCTGCATGAGCCGCGCGTGATCGTTACCAATTTTATCGCCGACGACGTGCCGAATGAGCTGCGGCGTCTGGAAGCCGCGGTCGACATCCTCCGCGCCGATCTCGACGTGATGATCGAGCGCGGCGACGTGGCCGACGTCGGCGAGCACCGTGACGTGCTCGAGGCGTTCCGCATGTTCGCCTACGACCGCGGCTGGATGCGCCGGCTGCGCGAGGCGGTGATGACCGGCCTCACCTCCGAGGCCGCGGTCGAGCGCGTGCAATCGGACGCGCGCGCCCGCATGATGCGCCAGACCGATCCGTTCATGCGCGACCGACTGCACGACCTCGACGATCTCGCCAATCGTTTGATGCGCCAGCTCAGCGGGCAGGATCACGCGCCGTCGAAGGAGAGTCTGCCCGACAACGCGATCATCGTCGCCCGCTCGATGGGACCGGCGGCGCTGCTCGACTATGACCGCTCGCGCCTGCGCGGCTTGGTGCTGGAGGAAGGCGGGCCGACCTCGCACGTCGCGATCGTGGCCCGCGCGCTCGGCATCGCGGCGGTGGCGCAGATCGAGAATGCGGTCGGCCTGGTCGACGCGGGCGATGCGATCATCGTCGACGGCATGAGCGGCGACGTCCACGTCCGGCCGCCCCCCGACATCCAATCGGCCTATGGCGAGAAGGCGCGGTTCCGCGCACGGCGCCAAGCGCAATACCAGGCGCTGCGCCACCGCCCGACCGTGACCCGCGATCGCGAGCCGGTGGCGCTCATGCTCAATGCCGGGCTGCTGGTCGATCTCCCGCACATCGAGGAGTCGGGCGCCTCCGGGATCGGCCTGTTCCGCACCGAGCTGCAGTTCATGATCCGCACCGCTTTCCCGCGCACGAGCGAACAGCTTGCGCTCTACCAGGCGGTGCTCGATGCGGCCGGCGACCGTCCAGTGACCTTCCGCACCCTCGACATCGGCGGCGATAAGGTGCTGCCCTACATGCGCGCGGTGCATGAAGAGAATCCGGCGCTCGGCTGGCGCGCGATCCGGCTCGGACTCGACCGCCCCGGCCTGCTGCGCAGCCAGATGCGCGCACTGCTCAAGGCCGCAGCGGGGCGCGAGCTGCGCGTGATGTTTCCGATGATCGCGGCGATCGACGAGTTCGATCGGGCGCGCGCGCTGGTGGAACGCGAGCTGACCCACTTGCGCCGCCACGGTCACAAGTTGCCGGACCGGGTTCACGTGGGGGCCATGGTCGAGGTGCCCTCGCTGCTCTATCAGCTCGACGAGCTGTTCGCCCGCGTCGACTTTCTCTCGGTCGGCTCGAACGATTTGTTCCAGTTCCTCTACGCGATCGACCGCAGCAATTCGCGCGTTGCCGATCGGTTCGATCCGATCTCGGTGCCGGTGCTGCGCGCGCTCAAGATGATTGCCGACAAAGGCCGCGCGGTCGGCAAGCCGGTCGCCTTGTGCGGCGAACTTGCCTCGACGCCGCTTGGGGCATTGGCGCTGGTGGCGATCGGCTATCGGGTGCTCTCGCTCACCCCGTCGGCGGTCGGTCCGGTCAAGGCCATGCTGCTCGACCTCGACGCCGGCAAGGCGAGCGCCATGCTGGATCCGCTGCTCGAGCGCACGGTCGGCAGCATCAAAGTCCGCGATCGCCTCGAAGCCTTTGCGGCCGCCGAAGGCCTGCAGCTCTGAGACGCGCGCGATGCTCCCGCAAACCAAGCTCGACGCGCTCGTTGCCCGCCATGCCGCGATCGAAGCGGATTTGGCCGGGCAGCCGGATCGCCAGACCTACGTGAAATTGTCGCGCGAATTTTCCGAGCTGACGCCGCTGGTCGAGACGGTGAAGGCCTATCGGGCCGTTGTCGACGAAATCGCCGGTCTCGACGCACTGCTCGGCGATTCCACCACGGACCCGGAGATGCGGGAACTCGCCGCGCAGGAACGCCCGACGCTCCTCGCCAAGCGCGATCGGCTCGAGCAGCAGATCAGGCTCGCGCTGATCCCCAAGGACGCCATGGACGAGCGCAACGTGGTGCTCGAGATACGCGCCGGCACCGGGGGCGACGAAGCGGCGCGCTTTGCCGGCGATCTTTTCCGCATGTACGAGCGCTACGCGGCGCGGCAGGGCTGGAAAGTCGAGGTGATTTCCGCGAGCGAAGGCACGGTCGGCGGCTACAAGGAAATCGTCGCCGAGGTACACGGGCGGGGCGCCTTCGCGAAGCTCAAATACGAATCCGGCGTGCACCGCGTGCAGCGCGTGCCGGCGACCGAAGCTTCCGGCCGCATCCACACCTCGACCGCCACGGTCGCGGTGCTGCCGGAAGCCGAAGACGTAGACGTGACCATCTCGGACGCCGATCTCAAGATCGACACCATGCGGGCGGGCGGCGCCGGCGGACAGCACGTCAACAAAACCGAGTCCGCCGTACGGCTCACCCACGTTCCGAGCGGCATCGTCATCGTCGTCCAGGCGGAGCGCTCGCAACACCGCAACAAAGCCATGGCGCTCAGCCTGCTGCGGGCCCGGCTCTACGACGTCGAACGCCGCAAGCGCGATGCCGAGCGCGCGGCAGAGCGCCGCGGCCAAGTGGGTTCGGGCGACCGTTCCGAGCGCATCCGCACCTACAATTTTCCTCAGGGCCGCGTGACCGACCACCGCATCAATCTGACCATGCACAAACTGCCGCAGGTGCTGGAAGGCGAGGCGCTCGGAGACGTCATCGACGCGCTCGTCACCGAGCATCAGGCCTCGCTGCTAGCGGCCGAAGAGACGCGGCCGTCATGATGATCCCGCGTCTCGATGCCCCGATCTCGGTTGCAGGCACGCGCCGTGCGTTGGTGCGCATATTCGCGGCGGCCGGTCTCGACACGCCAGCGCTCGACGCGCGGATCCTCGTCGGCCATGCGCTCGGGCTCGACCATGCAGCGCTCGCCGGCGCGGCCGAACGCATCCTCGGTCGCGAGGAAGGCGAGCGCATCGCGAGCCTTGCCGCACGCCGGCTCGCGCACGAGCCGATCGCCCGCATCGTCGAGCTGAAGGAGTTCTGGGGCCTGCCCCTGCGCATCACGCCGGCGGTGCTGGTACCGCGCCCGGAAACCGAGACTGTCGTGTCGACCGCTTTGGCTGCGATCGATCGGGAGAGCGCGCGCGCGCGCCGTTTACGCATCGCCGATCTCGGCACCGGTTCGGGAGCGCTGCTGCTGGCGTTGTTGAGCGAATTGCCGAATGCTTTCGGCGTCGGCACCGACATCGATGCCGCCGCGCTTGCGGTCGCGCGCGACAATGCCGAGCGCCTGCGGCTTGCCGCCCAGGCTGCTTTCGTCACCTGCGATTTCGCCGCTGCCCTCGAGGGCCCGCTCGATCTCGTGGTCGCGAACCCACCCTATGTGGCAAGCGCGGAGGTGCCGCATCTCGCGCCTGAGGTGCGCGAGCACGACCCGCTGTTGGCGCTCGACGGCGGAGCCGACGGTCTGCGTGCGTACCGAACCCTCGCGGCACAGACGCCGCGGCTCATCGGCGCAGGCGGGCACATGGTAGTTGAGGTGGGGGCGGGTCAGGCGGCCGTGGCCGCGTCGCTCTTTACGCAACGACAACCGCTGGATGTTACCGCCGCCGCTGATCTCGCGGGGATTCCCCGCGTCCTTCATGTCCGCCGCGCGCAGCATGCATGCGGCGGAAAAATCAGGAAAAAAGCACTTGGAATATGGACCCGGACCGACTAGGTTCGTACTACGACATCGGCCCGAGATTGAGGGCGCCGCCCGGAGGCCCGGAGCAGAGCTCTGTGAGGCGGCGGCGCATGCGAGGCGAACGACGATCGATCAGGTCGACAATTTGAGGCTTCGCCGGCTCGGGATACGAAAGCTTCACCGGCGTAGCGCGTGTCGCTTAGGACAACGCGCGGGACGAGGGATGGGCAACACCGCAGGATAACTGCGGGCGAGAGACCGCCATTGTACTTGGCATCTCCGGCATCGACGCGCGGGCGCGGCCCGGCTCGCCGTGCTGTGCCTTGCGAGCCGTATACCGGCGCGATCCGATTTCGGATTCGCCGGCCGATGTGGAAAGAACCGGCGGGACGGCCGCCGCAGATCGGGAGTAGATGAACCAAAAGCCATGAGAAACGGTCAGAACAAACGCATGCGGGGGCGCAACCGCAAGGGTCAGAATCCGCTCACGCGGGTCTATGAATCCAACGGTCCCGACGTGAAAATCCGCGGGACACCCAACCACGTAGCCGAGAAATACATTCAGCTGGCACGCGACGCCACGGCGTCGGGCGACCCGGTGGCGGCAGAAAACTACTTCCAGCACGCCGAACATTATTTCAGGTTGATCGCGGCGGCGCAGGAACAGTTCCGGCAGAACAATCCGTACTTCCGCCACGACGCCGAGCAGCAGCGCGGTGACGATAATTTTGACGGAGGCGACGACGAGGCGCCCGGTCATCCGATGGGCGACATGTCCTACGGCCGCGAGCCGCAACCCTATCCGCCGCGCGACGCGCCGCCCTATCATCGCGAGCAGCAGCCTTATCCGCCGCGCGAGCAGCCTTATGGCGGCGGCCGGCCCCAGCCGCAGGTGCCGCAGCAGGCGCGTCCTGACGGTGGCGGCGATCCCGGCCTGCCGGCGTTCATCACCGGCGGCGGCCAGCCGCAGCCGCAGCCGCAACCGCAGCCCAACTATCAGGGTTACGGCCAGAACGGCTTCGACGGCCAGCCCGACCGGTTTCCGCTGCATCGCCGCCGGCGTCGCCGGCATGGCGGTCCGCGCGGCGACATGAACCAGCATCACGGCGGCGGTGGCGGGCACGAGGAGCCCGCCCCTCCGTCCTCACCCGGGGAACCCACGCAGGAGTAACGTGGCGCGCGGCGAGGGCAACAGCGCCGGCTCAAGCGCCGGCACCAGTCGCTGTCGCTCACGGCGCGCCGGGATCGCCCGGTAAACCTGCTTCGTTGCCTCGACGATGTGGACGCCGGCGAAGGGCGCCGAGATGGTCGCACCCGCGCGCTCCCACGCGACCGCCGAGCGCAGAAACCATGTGCGGGCGATCGGCGGCACGTAGAGCGCTTCCCCCCATCCGGTCGGCGTGAACCAGGTTTCTCGCAGCAGGTTCGTGATCTGCCCGCGTGAATAGGGGCGGCCCTGACCGAACGGCGTTGCATCCGTTCGCGCCCAAACGCCGCGCCGATTGGGAACAACGGCGAGCAGCCGGCCGCCGGCCGCCAGGACTCGCCACACTTCGCGCAACAGCGCGCCGGCGTCTTGCGCCGTCTCGAGCGCGTGCACCAGCAGCACCCGGTCGACCGCTGCGTCAGTCAGCGGCAGTTCCAGTTCATCGACCAGCGCCGCCAGCGCCGGGCGCTCGGAAGGCCATTTCACCACCCCCTGCGCCGCCGGCATGAACGCCAGGCAGCGCTCCGCCTCCTCGCGAAACAAACCGAGGTACGGCGTCGCATAACCGATGCCGAGCGTGCGTTGCGCATGCAAATCCGGCCAGCGCCTGCGGATGCCGCGACCAATGAAGCGGCGTGCCACGGCACCCAGTGCTTGGCCGTAGAAGTTGCGCAAATCGACGACGTCCATGGACATGCACCCGACGCCCGGCCGCGGGCCACGCGGCCCGAAAGACGATTATGAAACGCGCGGCCGCTGCCGACAACGCGCCAGCACGGGACAACGCTGTGCTAGGGTTAAGGGAACGAAGCAATTCACGCCGGGGCGAAGCGATGTGCGAGCTGTGCAACAGACGGAGTTTCCTGCGCGGCGCCGGGGCGCTCGCCGCGACCACCCTGTTCGGTTCGCCGCTGATGGCCCAGGGGCTGGGCGGCGGCACGCAAACCAGGCTGCCGGCGCGCGACGAGTTCGTCATCAGGAACGCCTATTTGCTGACGATGGATCCCGATCTCGGCGACATCGCGGCGGGCATGGTCCATGTCAAAGACGGCGCGATCGCCGCGATGGGAGCGGATATCCAGGCGCCGGGAGCGCCCGTCATCGACGGCACCGGCATGATCGTGATGCCCGGCCTCGTCGAAACCCATTGGCACATGTGGAACACGCTGTTCCGCAGTTTCGCCGGCGAGAAGCCCGAGGAGGGCTATTTCCCGACGGTCGCGCGGTTCGGCCAGCAAATGACCCCCGACGACGTGTTTCAGAGCACGCGCCTCTCCGCGGCCGAGGCCATCAATTCCGGCCTCACCTTCGTTCATTCGTGGTGCCACAACGTCCGTTCCCAGGCGCATGCGGAGGCGGACGTGCACGCACTCGCCGAAATCGGAATCCGCGCGCGGCATTCCTGCGGCTGGCCGCAAGGCCTGCCCGATACTCAATCGGCCGACCAGGGGCCGATCGAGAGCCTGGCCAAAAACTGGCAGGCGTGGTCGGCCGACGGCTTGCTCACACTGGGCATGGCGTGGCGCGGCCAGTTCCGAGCCGGTCCGATCAAACCGGAAGTCTATCAGCCGGAGTTCGACAATGCCCGCAAGCTCGGCGTGCCGATCACGGTCCACGTCGCGTCATCCACCAAGGCGGTCAACCAGATCGAGCCGCTCTACAAGCAGAACCTGCTCGGCAAGGACGTTCAGCTCATCCATACGCTCGCGGCGAGCCCGTCGGAACTCGACATGATGAAGGAGTCCGGCTGCGCGGTGTCGATCTCTCCCGGCTCGGAGCTGCGTATCGGATACGGATTTCCGCAAACGTCCGAAATGCTCTCACGCGGCATCCCGCTCGGAATATCGCTCGACACCGACGCGCTGGTCGGCTCGTCGAACCTGTTCGCCGTGCTCAAGCTTGCCCGCATGGTCGAGAATGCGAAGGCCGGGAGCGAGTTCAAAATGTCGGCGCGCCGCATACTCGAGCTCGGCACCATCGAGGGGGCCCGCTCGATGGGACTTGGTGACAAGATCGGCTCGCTCAAGCCCGGCAAGCGCGCCGACCTCATCATGATCAATACCGAGGCGCTCAACATGGGCCTGATGACCGATCCCGCGCACCTCGTGCTGGAATGTACCGAACCGGAGAACGTCGACACGGTCGTGGTCGACGGCCGCGTGCTCAAGCGGGGCGGCAAGCTCGTCGCGATCGATGCCCACAAGGTGGTCGCCGAGGCCCGTGTTGCGCTGGCGGGCGTGCGCGAGCGCACTAAATGGCGCTAGCGTTAAAGACAAAATCCCCTAGAGTCCTGCCGATGTAACAGTGTTCGCGAGGCGACCATGCCGGCCGAAATCCACTTGTTCAAATGTCTCAGGGATAACTACGGCGTCCTGGTGCATGACCCGGCGAACGGCGCGACCGCGGCCATCGACGCGCCCGAGGCCGGCGCGGTCGAGGAGGCCTTGCGCGAACGGAACTGGCGGCTCTCCGACATTCTGGTGACCCATCATCACGCCGATCACACCGGCGGGATCGAGGAATTGAAGGCCCGGCACGCGTGCCGCGTCGTGGCCCCGCGCCGGGAAGCCCAGCGCATCCCCGCCGTCGACGTCACCGTGCGCGAAGGCGACTTCGTCACGGTCGGTACCTTGGTCGGCCGCGTGCTTGAGACGCCCGGCCACACCGCCGGCCACATCTCCTACTGGTTCAAATCGGAGCAGGCCGCGTTCGTGGGCGACACGTTGTTCTCGGTCGGTTGTGGGCGCCTGTTGGAAGGGACCGCGGAGGTGATGTGGGATTCCCTGCAAAAGCTGCGCAATCTACCGCCGGAAACCGAAGTCTACTGCGGCCACGAATACACCGCCGCCAACGTACACTTTGCGCTCACGATCGAGCCTCACAATGCCGCACTGCGCGCGCGCGCCGACGAGGTCGTCAAGCTGTGCAGCGCCGGCCGTCCGACTATTCCCTCGACGATCGCATCGGAAAAGCTGACCAACCCGTTCCTGCGCGCCGACATCCCTGGCGTCGCGGAAGCGGTCGGCTTGGCGGACGCACCGGCCGTGCAGGTGTTCGCGACCGTGCGCGCCCGCAAGGACAGGTTCTAGCAACCCGCGCCATGCCGGAGTTGAGCGTGGCCGAGGTCATTCGTTTGCTCGACCTGCGCCCGCATCCCGAGGGCGGGCATTACCGCGAGACTTTTCGTGATCCGCGCCACGGCGCCGACGGGCGCGCGTTATCGACGGCGATCTATTATTTGCTCGCCGCGGGCGAGCGCTCGCACTGGCACCGGATCGACGCCGTCGAAGTCTGGCATTGGCACGCGGGTGCCGCGCTGGCGTTGCAGATCGCCGGCCCGCAAGGCGTGACAAAAGCTCGCCTCGGCACTGATTTTTCCGCCGGCGAGCGACCGCAAGCGGTGGTGCCGGCCGGCGCCTGGGAGGCCGCCGAAAGTCTCGGCGCCTGGACGCTGGTCGGCTGCACGGTCGCGCCGGGATTCGATTTTAACGGCTTCGAGCTGGCACCGAAGGACTGGGCGCCGGGCAGTTAGCCGCCTATTGACGGATTATGTGAAAGTTCACATAAATCCCCATGCCCCCGCGGAACGACGAGCCCAAGCCACTCATACGGCGAGGCAGCTCGAAGCTCGATTTCATGGCCTTTCCGCGAACTGCGCAGCGGGAGAATGGGATATGCATTGTTCCTAGCGCAAATCGGCGAGCGGCATCCCACGACAGCGAAGACACTAAAGGGATTTGGCGGCGGGAATGTAATCGAAATCAGGGAAAGCTACGAAGGGCGATGCTTATCGTGCGGTTTACACGGTGGGTTACGCCGAAGCCATTTACGTCCTTCATGCATTCCAGAAAAAATCAAAGAAGGGCGAGGCGACACCGAAACGCGAAATTGATTTGGTAACAAAGCGCCTGAAGGACCTCGTTCAGGAGAAGGAGAGCGGTAGATGAGCAAAAGGCCCGCGGCCAAAGACCCCACGAGGAACGTGTGGCTGCAGCTTGGGTTCCCGGATGCAGAAGAGCATTATCTCAAAGCCGAACTGGTCATTCGATTGGCCAAAGCAGTTCGGACTCTCGGATTGACACAGCGGGCGGCCGCCCGGCGGATTGGGACGACTCAGCCCGAGTTATCCAAGATCTTGAGCGGAAAATTCACTGAGGTTTCGCTGGAGCGCCTCATGCGGTTCCTTACTGCGCTGGGCTACCACATCGAAATCAAGATCGGAGTTGCAAAGCGCAACGCGGCTGGCGTGGTCACCATAAAGGGGACTCGCCGAAGAGCAGCGTGAAAGCCACGCTGACTCCGCGTCAAATCATCGCTTGGCCGCCGTTCGCCGAGAGCGTCGAGCCGGTGATGAGCCCGGATTCGTCCGCCGCGAGGAACACGACGCAGCGGGCGATTTCGTCGGGCTCGCCCAGCCGCCCAATCGGAATTTGCGGGATGATGTTCTTTTGCAGCACGTCCTGCGGCATGGCCCGCACCATCTCGGTGCCGATGTAGCCGGGGCAAATCGCGTTGACGGTCACGCCACGTCGCGCGTTCTCCTGCGCCAGCGCCTTGGTGAAGCCGATCTCGCCGGCCTTGGCGGCCGAGTAGTTCGTCTGGCCCATCTGCCCCTTCTGCCCATTGATCGAAGAGACGTTGATGATGCGGCCGAACCCGCGCTCGCGCATGCCTTCGATCACCGGCCGGCACATGTTGAACAGCGAATTGAGGTTGGTGTTGATGACGGCGCCCCAGTTTTCCGGGGTCATCCGATGAAACATGCCGTCGCGCGTGATGCCGGCGTTATTGACCAAAACATCGACCGGCCCAAGGTCCGCTTCGATCTGTTTGAGTCCGTCAGCACAAGCCTGATGGGAACCGACGTCCCACTTGTAGACCGGGATTCCGGTCTCGGCCTTGAATTTCTGCGCCACCTCGTCGTTGCCGCCATAATTAGCCGCGACCGTGTAGCCGGCTGCCTTGAGCGCCTTGGAAATCGCCGCGCCGATGCCGCGCGTGCCGCCCGTGACTACCGCAACTCGTGCCATCTCATCCTCCCATGGGCGGATCGACTTCGAACGCGTGAGCCGACCTCATCCGTTGTTTTGTAGACGAAAACGGCGGAGCGCGCCGCACGCGCCCCGCCGCGGAAATCGGCGCGCTCCTCAGCGCTCGACGCACATGGCGATGCCCATGCCGCCGCCGATGCAAAGCGTCGCGAGCCCCTTCTTGGCGTCGCGCTTCTGCATTTCATGCAGCAGGGTCACGAGCACGCGCGCGCCCGATGCGCCGATCGGATGACCGATCGCGATCGCGCCGCCGTTGACGTTGACCTTGGCGGGGTTCCAGCCGAGGTCCTTGTTGACCGCGCAGGCCTGGGCCGCGAAGGCCTCGTTCGCCTCGACCAGGTCGAGATCGTCGATCTTCCAGCCGGCCTTCTTGAGGGCGGCGCGCGAGGATGGGATCGGCCCGGTGCCCATGATGGAGGGATCGACCCCGGCGTGCGCCCACGAGACGATGCGCGCCAGCACCTTCCGGTTCTCCCGGGCGGCCTGACTCGCCTTCATGAGCACCAGGGCGGCGGCACCGTCGTTGATGCCGGATGCGTTGCCGGCCGTCACCGTGCCGTCCTTCTCGAAGGCGGGCTTGAGCTTGGAGACGGCATCGAGCGTAGTGCCGTGGCGGGGATATTCGTCGCTGTCGACGATCACGTCGCCCTTGCGACTCTTGATGGTGACCGGGACGATCTCGTCCTTGAAGCGGCCCGCTTTCTGCGCCGCCTCGGCCTTGTTCTGCGAGGCGACCGCGAACTCGTCCTGCTGCGACCGCGTGATTTGCCACTGTTTGGCGACGTTCTCGGCGGTATTGCCCATGTGGTAGCCATTGAAGGCGTCCCACAGGCCGTCCTTGAGCATCGTGTCCACCAACTCCAGGCCGCCCATCTTGGTGCCGTTGCGCAGGTGCGCGGCATGGGGCGCCTGGCTCATGGATTCCTGGCCGCCCGCGACCACGACGTCGGAGTCCCCATTCACGATCGCCTGGTAGCCCAGCGCCACCGCGCGCAGACCGGAGCCGCACAGCTGGTTGACGCCCCAGGCGGGGATCTCGACCGGAATGCCCGCGGCGATCGAGGCTTGCCGCGCCGGGTTCTGGCCTTGGCCAGCCGTGAGGATCTGGCCCATTACGACCTCGCTGACCTGGCCGGGTTCGAGGCCGGCCCGGTCGAGGGCCGCTTTGATCGCGGTTCTGCCGAGTTCATGGGCCGGAAGTGCGCCTAATGCGCCGTTGAACGCGCCGACCGCCGTTCGGGCGGCGCCGACGATGACGATGTCGTCTTTCATGGGTGCAAACTCCTTATGTCAACCGGCAGCGCGGCGAACAGGCTCGAACGGGGGCCGGTGAGGTGCCGCCGCCGTGCCTGGACGGCTCGGCGACCATCGTTGCTAGCGGATGCAGGCCTCTCAATTAGTCGCCCCTGCCCTCCTGTGCAAGCGCGGGTGCCCTCTGCCGGCGGTCAATGCTGCGGGCTTTTTGCGCAACAAAACGGTGGCCGGGCAGGGATAAAAATGCGTATTCTGCGGTTCATCAGTGCGACCCGAACCGTCAGCGATTGTCATGGCCAAATCCGAAGGACCGGTCACGATCAAGAAATACGCCAATCGGCGTCTCTACAACACCGGCACGAGCACGTATGTGACGCTGGAGGACTTGGCCGCGCTGGTGAAATCCGGCGAAGACTTCGTGGTCTACGACGCCAAGACCGGGGAGGACATCACCCGCTCGGTGCTGGCCCAGATCATCTTCGAGCAGGAGAACAAGGAAGGCCAGAACCTCCTGCCGATCGCGTTCCTGCGCCAGCTCATCCGTTTCTACGGCGACAGCATGCAGATGCTGGTGCCGCGCTTCCTCGAGGCCTCGATCGAGTCGCTCACGCGCGAGCAGGAGAAGTTCCGCCAGCAGATGGCGCACGCGTTCGGCGGCGGCTTCGGCCCGCTGGAGGATCAGGTCCGGCGCAACATGGAAATGTTCCAGCGCGCGTTTTCCATGTTCCCCGGCTTCGGCACGGCGGCGCCGTCCGCGCCTGCCGCAGGCGAGGGCGAGAAGAGCCAGCGGCCCTCCGGCGAGATCGATGATTTGAAGCGCCAGTTGTCGGAAATGCAGAAACGCCTCGACCGCCTCACCGAGGGCAACAAGGGCGAGAGCTAATCATCCCTGGGCGGATGCGGTGGCGGTCCACGGCCGCTCGATTGAAGCCGTCCCGACCAGTTCCCCCTGCAGATAATCGCAACCCCATTCGGCGAGCAGGCCGGCGGCCTCCTCGTCCTGCACCCATTCGGCGACGGTCTTTAGCCCGAGCGCGCGGCCAAGCGCGATCAGCGCGCGCACGAATGCGCGGTCGTCGGCGGAGCGTCTGAGGTTCTGCACGAACGAGCCGTCGATCTTGACGATGTCGACCTGCAGCTTGCGCAGGTTGCGGAACGACGTGAAGCCGGCGCCGAAATCGTCGATCGCAATCCGGCAGCCGAGATCCTTGGCGCGCGTCACGAAGCCGCTCGCGTCGCCGATGTGATGCACCGCCGCCGTCTCGGTGATTTCCAAGGTGAGGCGTGCGGCGATCTCGGGGCGTGCACGCACCTTGGCGCTCAGAACCGCCCACCAGTCGGGATCGCCCGCCGTTCCCGGCGAGAGGTTGACGCTCGCGTTCAGATCGGGCGCCGCCGCGAGGTCCGCGAGGACCAGTTCGAGCACGCGGCAGTCGATCAGGCGCACCAACCCGAGCCGCTCCGCGATCGGAATCACTGCGCTCGCCGGGATGAGCCGGCCATCGGTCCGGCGGATGCGCATGAGGGCCTCGTAAAAGGCCGCGCGCCGCGAACGGGTTTCCACCACCTGCTCGTAGGCCACCACGATGCGGCGCTCGTTGAGCGCGGCGACGATCTCGTCGGTCGCCCGGATGCTCTCCCGGCGCAGCATGTCGCGCTCGACGTTCGGCCGATACGCGTCGAATGATCCGCGCCGTTTCGCTTTCGCGGCGGCGAGCGCCTCGTGCGCCCGCTCGAGCATCTCATCGGCACTGCGAGCATGGCGCGGCGCCACGATGCCGCCGATCGTCACCGTGACGGCAACCGGCCCGGCTGCGGTCTCGATCACGTCCTCACGCGCGGCCGCCAGCAGGCGCTCGCCCGCCGCAGCCAGGTCGTCGGGCGTGCAGTTGCGCAGGACGACGGCAAATTTGTTGCCGGAGAGCCGCCCGAGCGAGTCGGCGCCGCGCAGCCGTGCGCGCAGGCGCTTCGCCAGGGCAGCGATCAGCGCATCGGCGACCTCGAATCCATAGGCGTCGTTGATCCGCTGCAGATGGTCGATCGAGACGATGAGAAGCCCGCATGAGGCCCGAAAGCGGTTGGCTTCCTCGATCACGGTGCGCAGCGTCTCGATCACCTGTGCGCGGTTCATTTCGCCGGTGAGGCCGTCGAATTGTGCAAGATGCGTGAGGCGTTCGTCGCGCGCGTGACGCTCGTTGACGACGCGCACCACACCATGCGCGCGCGCCGGGTGCCCGTCGGGTCCGGCGAACCATCGGCCCCGGTCCTCGACCCAGAGGATCGTGCCGTCGGCGCCATGCAGCGCGTAGGTCGCCTCGTAGGCCACGCCCGTTCCGTCGTCGGGACCGGCAGCCTGCGCGATAGCGTCGAAGCGCGTTGTCGTGTTGGCGCGATCGAGCTGCGCCGCGTACGCGCGGCCGGTCGGTACGTCAGCGGCCGCTACTTTGAGGACGTCGGCGGCGTTGTCGCCCCAGGCGAGCGCGTCGCTGGCAAGGTCCCAGACGTAAGCCGCTTCCCCGACCGCGCGCAGGATCGCGGCAAGCTGCGGCGGATCGAGGCCGAGCGGATCGGATATGGTCACGGCGATCCTTTGCGGATGCTGCCGAGGCGCGCCGCGCCCGGCCATTTCTGCACACTACGGCCAAACCCTAAACGTTCCGGAAAATGCACCCGCCGCCTGGCACGGCCTTTGCGGCTATTCGGCCGAAACGGCAAAGGATGTCCCCATCCGGGACAAGGCGGCGATGCAGAGCGAAGGGATCCGGGCAAGCAGGGCCTTGGTGCCACTCGCTCCCGCACGGCTGCAAGGGCCTGCGGGGCGTGGGCAAGCCGCCTTTGTGGCCCACCTGATCGCGACGCGGCGGGAACTGCCGCAAACCCGCGTGCGCCGGCGCGCCGAGCCTGCCGACGCGGCACGCGCCTATCGCGCAAGGGCCGCCCGACCGGCACCCCGCCCCCTGCTATCCCGTTCGATCTAACCGCTCAGTAGCCGGCCGCGAGGCCGTCCTTGCGCGGGTCCGATCCGCCGATGAGGACGCCGCGGTCCCAATCGATCTGGATCGCCTGGCCGCCGCCGAGCGGCAGGGGCCGCACCGCGACGTTGTGGCCGCGCGCCTTCAGCCCGGCGACCGTCGCGGCGCTCACGCCACGCTCCACCAAGGTGACGTCGCCATCGAAGAACGCGCGTGGGGCGTCGATCGCCGCCTGCACGTCCATGCCGTGATCGACCATGTTGCCGATCACATGCGCATGGCCGACCGCCTGATAATGCCCTCCCATCACGCCGAACGACATGGCGCAGCGCCCGTCGCGCATCGTCATCGCCGGAATGATCGTGTGCATCGGGCGCTTGCGCGGGCCGATCGTGTTGGAGTGCCCGGGCTCGACCACGAAACAGGCGCCACGGTTGTGCAGCATGATGCCGGTCTCGGGCGTGGCGATGCCGACGCCGAACGTCGAATAGAGCGAGTTGATGAAGGAGACCGCCATGCGGTCGCGATCGACCACCGTGAGATAAACCGTGTCGGAGACGGTGGTGGCGAGTGCCGGCCCTTCGACGCGGCGTGTGAGGTCGATCCGGCCGGCGAGATCGCGGGCGAAGCTCTTGTCGAGCAGCGCGGAAACCGGCTCGCGCATCGCGGCCGGGTCGGCGATCTCGGCGTCGCGCACTGCATGGGCGAGCCGCGCCGCCTCCAGTTCCAGATGAAACCGTTCGGGCCCGAGCGGATCGAGCCGCTCGAGATCGAAGCGCTCCAGGATGTTGAGCATCACCTGCGCGATGATGCCCTGCCCGTTGGGTGGCAGTTCCGCGAGGTCGAGGTCGCGATAGCGCGACGCGACCGGCGCGACCTCGTCGCCGCAGTGGCTCGCGAGGTCGTCGGCATCAACAAAGCCGCCGCGCGCCGCGACGGTTGCGGCGATTTCGCGGGCGATCGCGCCTTCGTAGAAGGCGCGCGGCCCGCCGGCCGCGATCGTTTTGAGGGTTTCGGCGAGCGCCGGAAGCCGCATCACCTCGCCGATCGCCGGCGCGCGCCCGTCTTTGAGAAAATGGCGCGACGCGCCCGTGTCGGCCCGCAGTTTCGCCGCCGCCCCCGCCCAATCGCTGCCGACGCGCGGCGCGACCGGAAAACCCTCCGCCGCGCAGAGGATCGCCGGCTGCAGCGCGCGGTCGAGCCCGAAGCGGCCGTGCGCCTCCAATATCCGCGCCCATGCCTCGACCGCCCCCGGCACCGTGACCGCATGAATGGAATCGAGTGCGATCGCGCGAATGCCCTTGGCGAGCAGCGTTTCGCTCTGCACGCGCGCGCTCGCGCGGCCGGAACCGTTGTAGCCCCACAGCGGCGCGCCCGGCTTGGAAACAATGCAGAAGCAATCACCGCCGATGCCGGTCATGGCGGGCTCGACCACGCCAAGCAGCGCCACCGCGGTCACCGCGGCGTCGGCTGCCGTGCCGCCGGCGCGCAAAGTTTCGATCGCCGCCCCGGTCGCGAGCGGGTGCGAGGTCGCCGCCATGGCGCCCGTCGCCAACGTCGGCGAGCGGCCGGGAAAGTGAAAATCGCGGATCATGTCACGCGGCGCCGCCGTGCTCCTCGGCTTCCACCGCGTGGGCGTGCGCATAGTCCGCCGCGATCTGCCGTTCGCGCCGTGACACGCGCAACCGAATGAACAGGCCGGCGATCACGTCGATGAAACAAATGGCGGTCAGGATCGCGAAGATCGAATTGGCGGCCTGCTGCACCAGCAGAAACTCGGCGACCGCGCCGCCGAACACCAGAAACGAGAGGACATGGTCGACCGCCGACTTCGCGCCCGTCGCCTTGACCACCTCGATGAACAGCAGGAACAGCGTGCCCGCAATCATCGCGTCGCCGAGCGTGACCGACCAGTCGAGCCCTGAGAGCAAATGCACCGTGTAGAGCTTCGCGGCCCAGCCGTCGGCCGGCGGAATCAAAAACGCGATCATGTTGTAGACCGCGAGGGCGATGATCAGGAGGGGAAAGCCGACGAGGAACACGGCGAGCCTCTAAGGCCGATGGTCGAAGTAGCGGCCGGATTGGCTGCCCGTCAAACCTCCGCCTTGGGCTTGAGCACCTGCCGGCCGCGGTACATGCCGGTCTTCAGGTCGATGTGATGCGGCCGCCGCAGTTCGCCGGAGTCCTTGTCCTCGACGTAAGTGGGCGCCTTGAGCGCATCGGCGGAGCGGCGCATGCCGCGTCGCGACGGCGACGTTTTTCGTTTCGGGACGGCCATGGTCGGTCTCCAAAGAAAGCCACGCGGACGGCCCTGGTCCGGCGGGTCACAATCGGCGGGAAGCCGGGCTTATAGAGGATCGCCCGGCGGAAGGCCAGAGCGCGTGTCGGCGACGCGAGCGCTCCCACGGCGCCGCAAACAGCCGTCGAAGCCGGCGGCCATGCGGGCATGGGCGCGCGCGAAATAAATGCCGCCCAGGCGCTGCACCGCCGGGCGCGGGTGCGACGCGCTGCGCCGGAACGGATTCGGCAGGATCGCCGCCATGAGCGCGCCCTCCTGCGGGGTGAGCGCGCGAGCGGATTTCCCGAACGCGCGGCGCGCGCCCGCCTCGATGCCGAACTCGCCGCCCGGACCCCACGCGGCGATGTTGAGATAGATTTCGAGGATGCGCCGCTTGGGCAGGACGAGATCGATCCACAGTGCCAGCGGCGCCTCGAGCGCCTTGCGGACGAAGCTGCGGCCCTGCCACAGGAACAGGTTCTTGGCGACCTGCTGGGTGATGGTCGAGCCGCCGCGCAACCGCCCGCCTTCCTCGGCGTCGGCGAGTGCCGCGCGTAGTTCGCCGAAGTCGATGCCGTGATGGGTGCAAAAGTGCGCGTCCTCGGCCGCGATCACCGCCTCGGCCACGGCGGGCGGGACTGCGTCGAGGGGAATCCAGATGCGCTCGACGCGGGCGCCGACGAGGCGGCGTTCGACCATGAGGGTCGAGATGGGATGACCGAAGCGATAGAACGGCGCGACGACGTAAGGCACGAGCAGGACGACGATGACGACCGCCGCGGCCCAGCCGATCAGGCGCAAGGCACGGCTGTGGGCGAACACGGTCATGACCCCGGATAAAGCACGCCACCTACCGCCGCTTCAACGCGACTGGACCGTCCGGGAATTTCCAGATCGAATGTGCGAATGGAGAATTCCCCCGCGGGACCTCGCCGGCGCCTGCCGAAAGTCCTGCGCATCGTCCGCGCGCGGCCGCGGCTCTTCCTCGCGGCGCTGTTCGGGGCGGCGCTGAGCCTGCTGCTGCCGGCGGACTGGCGGCTTGCCACGCGCGTGCTCACCGCCTGGGATGCGGCGGTCGCTTTTTATCTGATCGGTGCGTTCGTGCAGGTGGCGCGCTCCGACGTGGCGCGCATCCGCCGCTACGCGGGCATCCTCGACGAAGGGCGCCTCGCCATCCTCGTCGTCGTCGTGGGCGCCGCCATCGCGAGCCTCGGCGGGATCTTGGCGCAGCTCGGCGGCGGACGCGCGGCCTCGCACCTTGCGCTCGCGACGGTCACGATCCTGCTCTCGTGGAGCTTGGTGCACGTGATATTCGCGCTGCATTATGCGCATGAGTTCTATGCCGCCAAGCCGCGCGGCGGCGGCCTCACGTTTCCGGGCGGCGAGGAGCCCGACTACTGGGACTTTCTCTATTTCTCGCTGGTGATCGGAATGACCTCGCAGGTCTCCGACGTGGCAGTGACGGGACGCACCATCCGCCGCACCGTGGCCGCGCACGGCGTCGTCTCGTTCCTGTTCAATGCGGCGCTGATCGCGCTTACCGTCAATATCGCGGCGAGCGCGCTGGTGGGGTGATCCCGGATCAGCGGCGCACCACTTGGTGCTGCGCCGCATCCGGGACGCGAAGGAGCGATTATTCGGCGGCCGTTTGTTTGGCGGTGCCGTAGCGGCGCTCGATGTAGTCGATCACCATCGCCTGAAAATCCGCCGCCAGGGTCGGACCACGCAGGGTCGCGGCCTTCTTGCCGTCGATGAACACCGGCGCGGTCGGCTGCTCGCCGGTGCCCGGCAGCGAGATGCCGATGTCGGCGTGCTTGGATTCGCCCGGGCCATTGACGATGCAGCCCATCACCGCGACGTTGAGTCCCTCGACGCCGGGATAGCGCTTCTTCCACTCGGGCATCGACTCGCGGATGAAATCCTGGATCGACTTCGCCAGCTCCTGGAAAGTGGTCGAGGTGGTTCGCCCGCAGCCGGGGCAAGCGGCGACCAACGGCACGAACGTGCGGAAGCCCATCGTCTGCAGCAATTCCTGCGCGACCTTCACTTCGAGCGTGCGGTCGCCGTTGGGCTCGGGCGTAAGCGACACGCGGATGGTGTCGCCGATGCCTTGCTGCAGCAGCACGCTCATGGCGGCGGACGACGCGACCACGCCCTTCGAGCCCATGCCGGCCTCGGTGAGGCCGAGGTGCAGCGCGTAATCGGAGCGGCGCGCGAGGTCCGCATAGACCGCGATGAGATCCTGCACCGCCGAGACTTTGGCGGAGAGAATGATTTTCGAGCGCGGCAGGCCGATCTCTTCCGCGCGCTCGGCCGAGAGCAGCGCCGACTGCACCATCGCCTCGCGGGTGACGGCGCGCGCGTCGACCGGCTTTGGCGAGCGCGCGTTCTCGTCCATCAGGCGCGTGAGCAATTCCTGGTCGAGCGAGCCCCAGTTGGCGCCGATGCGCACCGGCTTGTCGTGGCGGATCGCGGTCTCGACGATGGCCGAAAACTGCCGATCCTTCTTTTCCTTGAAGCCGACGTTCCCGGGATTGATGCGGTATTTGTCGAGCGCCTCGGCCGCAGCCGGATGATCGGCAAGCAACTTGTGGCCGATGTAGTGGAAGTCGCCGACGATCGGCACGTCGACGCCCATCTTGAGCAGCCGCTCCTTGATGTGGGGCACCGCCGCCGCGGCTTCGTCGCGGTCGACGGTGATGCGGACGATCTCGGATCCGGCGCGGGCAAGATCGGCGACCTGACGGGCAGTGGCCGCCGCGTCCGCTGTGTCGGTGTTGGTCATCGACTGGACCACGACCGGCGCGGAGCCGCCCACCTGCACGTGGCCGACCTTGACCGGAACCGAGCGGCGCCGGTCGGCGGGAGCGGCAAAAGCGTCCATGGTCATGCTCCGGTATTTAACGAGCGAAGTGCCAGAGCGCGAGAGCCTCGTCAATCGGCCGCGCTGCAGCAATTTTTCGCCCGGTTAAGGGCCGGTTTTGCCGCCGCGATGATGACAGGCACATGACAGCCGCGCGGCAAAAGCATTGGCGCCCGGGAGTCCGCCGGTGCATCATGCCGGCCCCATCGAGGAGCGGCTTCCATGCACGACATCGTCATTCGCGGCGGCACGATCATCGACGGCACCGGCGCGGCGCCGTTCACAGGCGATGTGGCGATCGCGGGCTCGCGCCTCGTCGGCGTGGGCGGCAAGCAGGGGCCGGGTAAGCGCGAGATCGACGCCGACGGGCTGTTGGTTACGCCCGGCTGGGTCGACGTGCACACCCACTACGACGGCCAGGCCATGTGGGATTCGCTGCTCGCGCCCTCGTGCTGGCACGGCGTCACCACGGTGATGTTCGGCAACTGCGGCGTCGGCTTCGCGCCAGTGAAGAAGGAGCACCGCGGCGCGCTGATGGATCTGATGGAGGGAGTCGAGGAAATTCCCAACCCGGTGCTGGCGGCCGGGCTGACCTGGGAGTGGGAGAGCTTTCCCGAGTTCATGGACGCGCTCGAGCGGCGGCCGCGCGCGATCGACATCGCGGCGCAGTCCGCGCACCTGCCGTTGCGCGTCTACGTGATGGGCGACCGCGCCATCCGGCGCGAGCCGGCAACCGCCGACGACATTGCGGAAATGCGCAGGCTCACCATCGAGGCGCTGCGCGCCGGCGCCTTCGGCTTCACCACCTCGCGCACCGATTCTCACAAAACCCCGGACGGCGATCTCGTGCCCTCGCGCGACGCCGATGCAGAGGAATTGTTAGGGATCGGATCGGCGCTCGCGGCGACCGGCAGCGGCGCCTTCGGGGTCAACAGCGACTTCGACGACGAGGCCTATGAGTTCGCCTGGATGCGCAAGCTTGCGCGCGACACCGGCCGCCCGGTCTGGTTCCTGCTCACCGACCGTTATCAGGACCCGGGGCGGTGGCGGCGCTTGCTTTCCGGCGTGCATCAGGCGCGTGCCGACGGCCTTTCGTTGACGGCGCAAATCGCCGGGCGCCCGATCGGGGTGATGATGGGCGTCGGCACCGCGCTCAATCCCTTCACCGTGCGGCCGAGCTACCAGGCGATCGAGCACCTGCCGATCGCCGAGCAGCGCGCGCGGCTGCGCGACCCGGAAGTGCGGCGGCAGATTCTCGCCGAGCAGCCGTCGCAAGCCGACGTCGAGAAGCTCGGGCAATTCCGTCAGGCGGTCGTCAATCGCTGGGATTTGTTCTTCGGCATGGGCAATCCGCCCGACTATGAGCCGGGGCCGGAAAAGAGCATCGCCGCGATCGCCGCGCGCACCGGCCGCCTGCCCGACGAGGTGGCCTATGACTACGTCACCGGCGCGGACGGCCAGTACCTCTGGTTCCCGCTGGTCAACTACGTGACCGGCGACCACGAGCCGATCCGCGAAATGCTCAACGACCCGGCCTGCCTGCTCGGTCTGAGCGACGGCGGTGCCCACTGCACCTCCGTCGTCGATGCCGGCGTGCCGAGCTTCATGCTCACCCACTGGAGCCGCGACCGCAGCCGCGGGCCGAAGCTGCCGCTGGAAAAACTGGTCAAGCGCCAGACCAGCGAAACCGCGGATTTCTTCGGACTCTCCGACCGCGGCCGGCTCGCGCCCGGGCTGCGCGCCGACGTCAACGTGATCGACTTCGCGCGGCTGAAGGTGCAAAAGCCCGTGTTGGTCCACGACATGCCGGCGGGCGGGCGGCGCTTCGTCCAAAAAGTCGACGGCTACGAGGCGACCGTCGTCGCCGGCACGCCGATCTTCGAACACGGCGAACACACCGGCGCGCTGCCCGGCCGGCTGGTCCGTGCCGGGCGCGAGGTCGAGATCCTGCACGCCGCCGAGTAGGTTCGCCCGCGATGGCCGAGCCCTCGCCCTCGCCGCGCGCGGCCGAGGACTGGAGTCCCGCGCAGTATCTCAAGTTCGAGGACGAGCGCACCCGCCCCTCGCGCGATCTCCTGGCGCAGGTGCCGCTCGAGACTCCCGGCCGCGTCGTCGACCTCGGCTGCGGCCCCGGCAACTCGACGGGACTGCTGATCGAACGCTTTCCCGACGCGGAGGTTATCGGCGTTGATTCTTCGCCCGACATGTTGCGGCAGGCGCGCGAGCGGCTGCCGCGTTGCCGATTCGTCGAGGCGGATCTTTCGACCTGGACGCCCGCGCCCGGCACCGACCTGCTGTTCGGCAACGCCGTGTTCCATTGGGTGCCGGATCACCCGAGCGTGCTCAAGCGCCTGCTCCAGGCGCTCGGTGCCGGCGGCGTGCTTGCGGTGCAGATGCCGGACAACGCCAACGAACCCGCGGTCGCGGCGCAGGAGAAGCTCGCCGCGTCCGGGCCGTGGGCGGCCGAAATGGCGCAGGCGAAGCGGCGCCGCAAGAAGCTGCTGCGGCCGGAAGAGTATTACGATCTGTTTCGTCCGTTGTGCCGCCGCGTGGACATCTGGCATGTCCACTACAATCATCTCATGGACGACCACGCGGGCGTGGCCGAGTGGTTCAAGGGCTCGGGGCTGCGGCCGCTGCTGGCGCCGCTTGACGCGCCGATGCGCGAGGCGTTTCTTTCCCGCTACATCGACGAAATCAGCCGCGCCTATCCGCTCCGTTGCGACGGCAAGGTGATGCTGAGGTTTCCGCGCTTGTTCATTGTCGCGGTGCGAGGGAACGGAGCGTAATCTCTCGCGTCAGCCAAGGGGAATCGCATGAGTATCCGTCTCGGCCGCGTCGGGCACATCGGCATTCACGTCAGCGACGCCGACCGCTCGATTGATTTCTATCGCAAGGTGTTGGGGCTCAAGCTCACCGGGCGCTGGGGTCCGCCCCAGTTCGGCCGGCAGATCTGCTTCATGCGTATCGACGACAAACACCACGACGTGGTGCTGTTCGAACTTCCCGAGGACGCGCGCAAGGCCGGGGTCGCGTCGACCGATTCTCAGTTCCGCAAGGCGCCCGGGCTCGATCACGTCGCGTTCGAGATCGACTCGCGCGAGGACTGGCTGCGCGCGCTCGAACACGTGCGCGCCTGCGATGTGAAGATCGTCAGCGGCCCCTACGTGCACGCGCCGGAAGGCGGCGACCAGGGTTTCGTCGGCGGCAGCGGCAGCCATGCTTTCTATTTCCTCGACCCGGACGGCAATCGGATCGAGATCTACTGCTGGATGATGAAGGTGACCGGCCCGAGCATGGCCGCCCCCAATCCCGATTTGTAGATCGGCTACCGCCGTCGGTTCACCAGCACGAGGCCGGCCACGACGAATGCGATGGCCGCGGCGAACGGCGCGCCGATCGGCTCGCCCAGCACGATGTGACCGGCGGCGACGCCGAACAGCGGCGTGAGAAACGTGAACGCCGACACGCCACTTGCCGAATAGCGCACGATCAGCGCGAACCAGACCCCGAAGGTCGCGCCGCCGATCCACAGCGTCTGGTACGCCAGCGCGCCGAGCGCGAGCGCCGACGGCATCGCTTCCATGCGCTCGCCCAATACGAGCGCGGCGAGCCCGAGCAGCGGCGCCGAGACCACGAGCTGATAGAGCAGGGTCTTCTCCGCCGACGTGCGGGCAAGCGCGCTCGCCTTGATGACGAGGGTGGTCGCGCCCCAGGCGGCCGCCGCGGCGACGATCATCAGATCGCCGACGATTTCCCAGCGGCCGGCGGCTGGAGGCGGCACGCCGATCGCGACCACCACGCCGGCAAAGGACAGCGCCAAGCCGAGCCACTGCGACGGCCCGAGGCGCTCGCTCGGCAGGAACCAGCGCGCGCCGAGCGCGACGAAGAACGGCGCCATGTAGATGAACAGGACCGCGCGCGTGGCGGTGGTCCACACGAGGCCGCGGTAGATCAACAAAAACTCAATCCCGAACAGCACGCCGGCGGCGATCCCGGGGACCAGCGTGCCGTCGCGCAGGTCGAAGGAAAGGCGGCGCGCCCGCATCCACACGGCGACGATCACCGCCGCACCGCACGATCGCACCGCCGACTGGATCAGCGGCGGAATGTCGTGAATGGCGAGCTTCACCGCGACCTGGTTGAAGCCCCAGCTCAGCGAAAGCACCACGATGACGGCGATCGCCGCCGCATCGACGGGGAGCGGCGCGGCGGGCGCCGCCGCTTGCGAGGACGCGGACATCAGAGCGCGATCCCAAAAAGTGGGTACCGGTTTTTGGAAAGGATCATGCTCAGAAAATAACTTTTTATTTGTTCAGCGGCCGCGGCAGTGGGCGCAGACGCCGGGAATCTCGACCACCGGCGTCTTGGGCGTGAAGCCCGCGCTCTTGGCGGCGGCAAGCAGCGATTTCGCGACCGCCGCGGAGGAGGCTTCGCCGACCGCGCCGCACAGATCGCACAACAGGAACACCATCATGGCGCCGGCCTGATGGCGGCTGATGCAGGCGATGTAGGCGTTGCGGCTCTCGATCCGATGCACCAGCCCCTGGCCGAGCAGGAAATCGAGCGCGCGGTAGACCGTGATCGGCGCCGGGCGCGGGCCGCGCTGGGCGAGCCGGTCGATGATCTCGTAGGCCCCGAGCGGCCGGTGGCTCGCCGCGAGTGCCTCGAGCACCTGGCGGCGGCTGGGCGTGAGACGCTCCGCCCGCGCCGCGCACAGCGCCTCGGCGTGCGCCATGGCGTCGGCCGAGCAGCGGCCGTGGTCATGATCGGGAGCGGGAAAGATGATGGAAGGTTTCACGGAACCGGGCCTCACTGGCAACGAGCCATTGTAGCGGGTGCGGGCTAGTGCCGCGAACACAATTGCCGCGAGTCCGTTTGCGAACTTCGGGTCCAAAGCGGCACTAGAGTCATAGAGTTGCTAGTGTCCCGATTCCGAAGTTCGCTGCATATCGTGCGGCATACTCGGGCGGACTTCGGAATCGGGACCCGAGCGCGCGGAAATGTGACGCACCCGGTCGATTTATGTTGCAATGCAGCAAAATCGGCCTAGGTTCCCGGCGACCAACCAGGGAACCGCATCATGCTCAACGGCAAGGCTGCCGTCGTCACCGGCTCAACCTCCGGCATCGGACTGGCGATTGCGCGGGCGCTCGCGCAAGCCGGCGCCAGCGTGACGCTCAACGGCTTCGGCGATCCCGCCGAGATCGAGGAGCTCCGCGCCGGCATCGAGAAGGAGTGCAAGGTCAAGGCGATCTACGTGGCGGCCGACATGACCAAGCCCGCGGAGATCGCCGCCATGATCAAGACCGCCGAACAGACGCTCGGCTCGGTCGACATCCTCGTGGCCAACGCCGGCATCCAGCACGTCGCGCCGGTCGAGGAGTTCCCGGTCGAGAAGTGGGACGCGATCATCGCCATCAACCTGTCGTCGGCCTTTCATGCGATCCGTGCCGCGGTGCCGGGCATGAAGGCGAAGAAGTGGGGCCGCATCGTCTGCACCGCCTCGGCCCATTCGCTCGTCGCCTCGCCGTTCAAGGCCGCCTACATCACCGCCAAGCACGGCCTCGCCGGCCTCACCAAGACCGTCGCGCTCGAACTCGCCACCTTCGGCATCACCGCCAACTGCATCAGCCCCGGCTACGTGTGGACGCCGCTGGTCGAGCGGCAGATCCCCGACACCATGAAGGCGCGCCACCTCACCAAGGAGCAGGTGATCAACGACGTCCTGCTCGCGGCGCAGCCGACCAAACAATTCGTCACCCCCGAGCAGGTGGCCTCGCTCGCAGTCTATCTGTGCTCCGACGCCGCCGCCCAGATCACCGGCGCCAACCTGTCGATCGACGGGGGATGGACGGCGCAGTAAATGCCGCGCGCCAAATCTTCGCCCCGCAAGAAGATCAACCTCGCCCTGCAAGGCGGCGGCGCGCACGGCGCCTTCACCTGGGGCGTGCTCGATCATCTGCTGCAAGACGAACGGCTCGAAATCGAAGGGATTTCGGGCGCGTCGGCCGGCGCGCTCAACGCGGTGATGCTTGCCGACGGACTCGCGCGCGGCGGACGCGAGGAGGCGCGCAAGCGGCTCGCCGACTTCTGGCGCGGCGCCAGCAAGGACGGCGGCCTGCCGCGCGTGCAGCGCGCGGTGATCGACCGGCTGTTCTCGTTCTTCCCGTTCGAAGGCTCGCCGGTCGCGGCGTGGCTCGACGCGCTTGCGCAATTCGTCTCGCCCTACGACTTCAATCCGCTCAACATCAACCCGCTCAAGGAGCTAATCGAGAAGTTCGTCGACTTTGACGCGCTGCACCGGACAAGCGAGCCGCTGCTGTTTATCTCCGCCACCAACGTGACCACCGGCCGACTGCGCGTGTTCGCCGGCGCCAAGGTGACGGCCGACGCGGTGATGGCCTCGGCCTGTTTGCCAACCCTGTTCCGCGCGGTCGAAATCGACGGCGTGCCCTATTGGGACGGCGGCTACATGGGCAATCCGGCGATCTTTCCGTTCTTCCGCGCCACCCAGACCGAGGACGTGCTGGTGGTGCAGATCAATCCGCGCGTGCGCCACGTGGCGCCCAAGTCCTCGCATGAAATCTTGAACCGCCTCAACGAAATCACCTTCAATTCCTCGCTGCTCTCCGAGTTCCGCGCCATCGACTTCGTGCGCCGCCTGATCGACACCGGCCGGCTGCCGCGCGGCACCCGGCCGGGCGAATATCGCCGCGTCAACGTGCACCGCATCGCCCTCGACGAGGCGTTCCGCAAGCTCACCGCGGCGAGCAAGCTCAACTCCGACTATGATTTCTTCGTCATGCTGCGCAACGGCGGCCGGCGCGCCGCGCGCAACTTTCTCGACGCTCATTTCGACGACCTCGGCCGCGACGGCACTATCGACCTGCGCGCCGACGCCCAGGCGGAATGGGCGTAACGCCAAAAGTTCCATGGGGGTTTGTTCCGTATTGTTGTTTCGCTTGTTCCTATTGTTCTCTTTTCTGCGCCCTGTTGCACCGCATCCAATTCGGGTTGACGGTCTTAGTTGAGCATTTTCAGAGGCTTGCAAGCTTGAGCGATCGCATCGCAACTGTCTGGTCATTGTATTTGCATTGTATTTTCACTGATATTTACAATGCCTCCCGCAACGCAGCACATCTCTCCGCCGTTTGTTTCATCCATAGCTTCGCCTCCCGCAGCGCGCATCCAGGCAACGCTCCGCTAAAATCTCACCGCGCGCTTTCCATGCGCGGCTTCTCTTGTCGCAAAGAGTCGCAGACGAGATTATGTGTCGCGATAACAAATGACTTCGGCCGCAAATCACAAACACGTGATAGACGAATTCGAGTGTTCAGCAAAGACCTCCGTAACCTTGCGAGAGACCGAAAAGCAAACTCGACGTCATCCCCCGGGCACTTCGTCCCGGGGGCCACTCGCATCGGCGAGCGGCCGTCTCGAAGGATGGCCCCACGCACGGGGCTCGTATCCATCCTTCGAGACGGTCGACGCTTCGCGCCGACCTCCTCAGGATGACGGCGGTGTTTGTTGCTCGGCCGCCCTATGCCGCGCGGCGAAGGAGTCATATCATCCGCCGCATGATACGCGAGGCGACCCCAATCCTCACCGCCGCGGCCGGACCGGCGCGGCTCGAGGTCGTCGTCGCCGACATCACGACGCTTGGCGTCGACGCCATCGTCAACGCGGCGAACCGTTCGCTCCTGGGCGGCGGCGGGGTCGACGGCGCGATCCACCGTGCCGCCGGGCCCGAGTTGCTGACCGAATGCCGTGGGCTTGGCGGCTGCGCGACCGGCTCGGCCAAGATCACGCGCGGCTACCGGCTGCCGGCGAAGCATGTCATCCACGCGGTGGGGCCGGTGTGGAACGGCGGCCGTGCCAACGAGGACGATCTCCTCGCTTCCTGCTATCGCACGGCGCTCGCGCTTGCGGCCGACCACGGCCTCGCGTCGATCGCGTTCCCGGCGATCTCGACCGGCGTCTACGCCTTTCCCGCCGACCGCGCCGCGCGCATCGCGGTCGGCACCGTGGTGAGCGAGATTTCTGCCGCCCCGCGCTCGCTCGCGCACGTCGTGTTCTGCTGCTTCGCACTGGAGTCGGCCGATCATCACGTGGCGGCGCTGACCGATCTCGGCCTTGCCTGACCGGCCCGCGACTCAATCGCCCGTCGCCGCCACCGGCATGAACTCCGCGCGTACCTTTTCCGTGTGCGCGCCGAGCGCCGGCACCGGTCCGTAGCGGCGGCTCTCGCCCGATCTCAGCGCGGCGGGCGCCGGATAGCTCACGCTTCCGGACGGCAGGCCGACCGCGATGCGGCGCAGGTGCGGATGGCGGCCGAGCGCCGCCATGTCGGTGACGCGGGCAAAGGCGATGTCGGCGGCGGCGAGCCGCGCGATCAGCGGTTCCGCCTCGGCCGCCGCGAAAACCGCGGCCACGCGCGCATCGGTCTCGCCGCGCCGCTTCACCCGATCGGGATTGGTCGCGAACGCCGGATCGGCGGCGAGCGCCTCGTCGCCCAGCACCTTTGCGGCGAGCACGCGCCACTCGCGGTCGTTCTGGATCGAGATGAGAATGTCGACGCCGTCGCGGGTGCGGAACACGCCGTAAGGCGCAATCGAGGGATGCGCGAGGCCGAGCCGGCGCGGCGGCTGCCCGCCTTCCTGCTGGAGCAGCGGCACCGTCATCCATTCCGCCATCGCGTCGAACATGGAGACGCTCAGCGTGGCGCCTTGTCTGCTGCGGGCGCGTGCGATCAGTGCCTCGAGGATCGCCTGGTAGGCATTGAGCCCGGCCGCCACGTCGACCACCGACACGCCGACCCGCGCCGGCGCCTCCGGTCCGCCGGTGACCGACGCGAGGCCGGACTCCGCCTGGATCAGCAGATCGTAGGCCTTGCGGGCGGCGTAAGGGCCGGTCTCGCCATAGCCGGAAATCGAGCACGCGATCAGGCGCGGATAGTCCTGGCGCAGCCGTTCGATTGCGAAGCCGAGCTTGGCGATGGCGCCGGGCTTGAGGTTCTGCACGAACACGTCGGCCTTCGCGAGCATCGCCTCGAGCAGCGCCTTGTCGGCCGGCTTGCCGAGATCGAGCACGGCCGATTCCTTGCCGCGGTTGAGCCAGACGAAATACGCGCTCTCGCCGTTCGCGACCTTGTCGTAATAGCGCGCGAAGTCGCCCTCGGGCCGCTCGATCTTGATCACGCGCGCGCCCGCGTCGGCGAGCCGGCACGTGCAGGTGGGCGCCGCCACCGCCTGTTCGATCGAGACGACGAGAAGGCCTTCGAGGGGGAGGGTCATGGCCGGCGCAACCTATTTGCAAACCGGGCACGTCATCAAGCAGGGTGTCGGCATGACGAGCACACCCTCCGACTACCCCGAGGCGGGCCCGCCCGTCCTCGCCATCGACGGCGCCCGCGCGACCATCAGGCTCAACCGGCCGCGCCACCACAACCGCATCGAGACCGGCGACATTGCACTTTTGTGCCAGCACTTCGCCCGCATCGATGAGGAGCGCCGCATCCGCGTCCTCGTGCTCGCCGCGACCGGACGCACCTTCTGCGCCGGCTTCAATCTCGAGGAACTTGCGCCCGAGTGCTACGACGAGAGCGCGCCCGGATTCGACCGCATGGTCGATCGGCTCGAAGCGCTGCGGGTGCCGACCGTCGCGGCGGTCGGCGGCAGCCTCTACGGCGGCGGCACCGACCTCGCGCTCGCGTGCGATTTCCGCATCGGCGTTCCCGGCATCGAGCTGATGATGCCGGCAAGCCGCATCGGCGTGCATTATTACGGCGGCGGGCTGCGCCGCTACGTGACGCGGCTCGGGCTCGGCGCCGCCAAGCGACTGTTCCTGACTGCTGAGAAGATCGACGCCGCGGAGCTCATGCGCATCGGCTTCCTCGATGCGGTGGTGCCGGCGGACGCCCTTGCGGGGCACGTCGATGCGCTCGCGGAGCGGTTGGCTTCGCATGCACCCGCCGCGGTGCAGGGCATGAAGCGCGCGCTCAACGCGATCGCGGCCGGCACCGCCGACGCAGAAGAGATCGCGCGCGCCTGGCGCGCGAGCATGCGCTCCGCCGACGTCGCCGAGGGCCTCGCGGCGCATGCGGAGAAGCGGGCGCCGAAGTTCGGTGATTAATCCCTCCCCCGCTGCGCGGAGAGGGATGAAGCATCAGCGCGGCTTATCGCCTTTCAACGTAATCCGATGCATCAGGCGGCGGTAGCCGTGATAGTCGTTCACCGGGTTGTGCTGGGCGCAGCGGTTGTCCCAGAACGCGATCGAGCCCGGCTCCCAGTGAAAGCGGCAGGTGAGCTCCGGCTTTATCTGGTGGCGGAACAGAAACTCGAGGATCGGCGCGCTCTCTTCCTCGGTCATGTCCTTGAAGCGCAGCGTGTGCGCGACGTTGACGTAGAGCGCCTTGCGGCCGGTCTCCGGATGGGTACGCACCGCCGGGTGTTCGCTGACGAAATCCTTGCGCGCTTCCGCCTTGCCGCCGTCCTTCACCCGATCCTCGCGCGTGCGCGTCACGTCCGCCTTGGCCGAGGCGTTGAGCGCGACGAGCCCGTCGAGCACGCGCTTCATGCCGTCCGAGAGCGTCTCGTAGGCGAGATACTGATTGGCGAACAGCGTATCGCCGCCGACCGGCGGCACCTCGCGGGCGATCAGCATGGTCGCCATCGGCGGGACCTCGAGATACGACGTGTCCGAGTGCCACACCCCGCCGAAGTTGATTTTCTCATGCTCGAGCTTGGCGACGGTGATGATCTCCGGAAAACCGTCGAGCCCCTTGAGGAAGGGATATTCGATCGGCTCGCCGAAGCGCTTCGCTACCGCCAGGAACCGCTCCGGCGGCAGGTCCTGGTCGCGGAAGAACACGACGCAATGGTCGAGCCAGATGCGGCGGATTTCCGCGACCGTCGCGTCGTCGAGATCGCGCGCGAGGTCGACGCCGGAAATTTCCGCCCCGATCGCGCCGGCGATCTTGTGCACCTCGATGGTCTTGGCTGCCGGCGAGAGCATGGGTTTTTCTTTGAGCATGATCTTTTCCGAAAACCGGTTCCCACTTTTCGGGATCATGCTCTAGCCCCACACCTCGTCGGCCAGCTCGACGATCATCCGCAACTTCGCCCATTGCTCGTCTTCGGAAAGGACGTTGCCCTCCTCGGTCGAGGCAAAGCCGCATTGCGGGCTGAGCGCCAACTGATCGAGCGCCACGTATTTGGTCGCCTCGTCGATGCGGCGCTTGATGTCGCCCTTCTTCTCGAGCGCGCCGGACTTCGACGTCACGAGGCCGAGCACCACGGTCTTGTTGCCTTTCGGTACGAAACGCAGCGGCTCGAACCCGCCGGCGCGGTCGCTGTCGTATTCGAGGAAATAGCCGTCGTAATTGACCCCGCCGAACAGGATTTCGGCGACCGGCTCGTAGCCGCCCTCGGAGATCCAAGTGGAGCGGAAATTGCCGCGGCACACGTGGGTGGTCACCACCATGTCGCCGGTGCGGCCCTCGAGCGCCTGGTTGATCACGCGCGCGTAGGTCTGCGGCAGCTTGTCGACCTCCTCGCCGCGCTGGCGCGCCTGCTCGAGCTGCTCCTTCGAGCACAGATAGGCCCACACCGTGTCGTCGAGCTGCAGGTACTTGCAGCCGGCGTCGGCGAAGGCGCGCACCGCCTTGCGATAGGCGGCGCCGAGGTCGTCGAAGAACGCGTCCATGTCCGGATAGACATCCTTGCTGATGCCGGCGCGGCCGCCGCGGAAATGCAGCACGCTCGGGCTCGGGATCGTCATCTTGGGGGTACGGCCGGTGTGCGCCTTGAGGAATTTGAAATGCTCGAGCATCGGGTGGCCGTTGAACCCGAGCTTGCCGGTAATCCGCACCGCGCGCGGCTTGGTCTGAACGCCATGGAACTGGATGCCGTGGTCGGCGATGTAGGCCTCGACGCCGGTCAATCCCTCGAAGAAATCGAAGTGCCACCACGCGCGCCGGTACTCGCCGTCGGTGATCGATTGGAGCCCGACACCCTCCTGCTTCTTGATGATCTTGTCGATCTCGCGATCCTCGGTCTCCTTGAGCTGTGCCGCGCTGATGGCGCCGGCGTCGCGCTTCGAACGCGCCTCCTTGATCGGCGCCGAGCGCAGGATGCTGCCGACGTGGTCGGCGCGAAACGGCGGCTTGGTTCGTTTCATGGGAGTCCTCCCGCGTGTTTGTTATCCCTCCCCCGCAGGGGCCGCAGGGGGAGGGTGGCGACCGAAGCGAGCCGGGTGGGGGCCCCCACCCGTCGCCGCGCTTGCGCGCGGCGACACCCTCCCCCTGCGGGGGAGGGATGGGAGCTAAATATCAAAAAACACGGTCTCGCCGTCGCCCTGCAGGCGGACGTCGAAGGCGTAGACCGCCTGGCCGTTGCGGTCGGCGCGCTTGGCGATGAGGGTCGCGCGGCGATCGGAGGGCACCAGCGCCAGGATCGGGTCGGCCTCGTTCTTCGCTTCGTCGGAGAAATAGATACGCGTGTAGACCTGGCGCAGCATGCCGCGCGAGAACACGACCATCATGATATGGGGCGCCTGCGCGGCCCCGTTCGGGCCCGGCACCGCGCCCGGCTTGATGGTCTCGAAGTGGTAGCCGCCGTTCTTGTCGGTGTCGCAGCGCCCGAACCCCTTGAACGACGCGTTGGGCAGCGCGCGGCGGTCGGCCGGATGGGCGTAGCGGCCGGCGGAATCCGCCTGCCAGATTTCCACGAGCGAATCGCTGATTCCCTGGCCGTCGCCGTCGATCACGCGGCCCTCGATGCGGATGCGCTCGCCCGAGGCGTCCGGCGTCACCAGGTTGTTGCCGAACACCTCGCTGAAATCATAATCGTGCGGCGTCAGCCCGTAGTGGAAATACGGACCGACCGTCTGCGACGGCGTGATGCCCGCCATGGCCTTAGTGCTCCATCGGGGTCTGGTTGCGCCCGCGCAGCACGATGTCGAAGCGGTACGCGAGCGCCCAATTGGGGACCGTGTTTTCCAGATCGAATGACGACACCATGCGGGCGCGCGCCTTCGGCTCGGATACCGCGCCGTAGATCGGATCGAACTCGAACAGCGGATCGCCCGGGAAATACATTTGGGTGACCAGCCGCGAGAGGAACGAAGAGCCGAACAACGAGAAATGGATATGCGCCGGCCGCCAGGCGTTGCCGTGGTTGCCCCACGGATAGGCGCCGGGCTTCACGGTGATGAATTTGTAGCGCCCCTCGGCGTCGCTGGCGGTGCGTCCGGCGCCAGTGAAATTCGGATCGAGCGGGGCGGGATGCTGGTCGACCACGTGGATGTAGCGGCCGGCCGCATTGGCCTGCCAGATTTCGACCAGCGTGTCGGGCACCGGCCGGCCATCCTCGTCGAGCACGCGGCCGTGCACGACGATGCGTTCGCCGAGCGGCTCGCCGGCGTGTTGTTTGGTCAGGTCCTCATCGCCCGCGTGGACGGCGTCGTGGCCGTACACCGGCCCGGTCAGCTCGGAAAGCGTGTGCGGGATGATGACGAGCGGCTTGCGCGGCGAACGCTTGACCGTGCTGCGATAGCCTTCGAACTGATGCGGCGGAAATGCTTCCAGGCTTTCCTTGGGATAGGCGGTCATTGTTTTGTTCCTTTCAACCGTAGCCCGGATGAGCGAAGCGAAATCCGGGATTCCAGTCCCCGCATTTCGCTGCGCTCATGCGGGCTACATTCTTCGTTTTACTCCACCCTCTCGATCGCGAGCGCCAAGCCCTGGCCGACGCCGACGCACAGGGTGGCGAGCGCGCGCCGGCCGCCCTGCTTCTCGAGCTGATGCGCGGCCGTGAGCGCGAGCCGCGCGCCCGACATCCCGAGCGGATGACCGAGCGCGATGGCGCCGCCGTTCGGATTGACGTGCCCGGCGTCGTCCTTGAGGCCGAGCTGGCGCAGGCACGCCAGCGACTGCGCCGCGAAGGCTTCATTGATCTCGATCAAATCGAAATCGGCGAGCTTGAGCCCGAGCCGCTCCAGCAACTTGCGGGTCGCCGGCACGGGTCCCATTCCCATGATGCGGGGCGGAACACCCGCCGAGGCCATGCCGAGCACGCGTGCGCGCGGCTTGAGGCCGTGGCGTTTCACCGCCTTTTCCGACGCAAGGATGATGGCGGCGGCGCCGTCGTTGACGCCCGACGCATTGCCGGCCGTGACCGTGCCCGGGCTGCGGAACGGCGTCTTGAGCTTGCCCAGGCCTTCGAGCGTCGTCTCCGGCCGCGGGTGCTCGTCCTTGTCGACCACGACCGGTCCGGCCTTGCCGCCCGGCGCCTCGACCGGAACGATTTCCTCGGCGAAATATCCGCTCGCGATCGCCTTGCCGGCGCGTTGCTGCGAGCGCCACGCGAAGGCATCCTGGTCGGCGCGGGTGACCTGAAACTCCTCGGCCACGTTCTCGCCGGTCTCCGGCATGGAGTCGACGCCGTACTGCGCCTTCATCACGGGGTTGACGAAGCGCCAGCCGATGGTGGTGTCGTACATTTCGGCGCTGCGCGGAAAGGCTTCCGCCGCCTTGCCCATCACGAAGGGCGCGCGCGTCATCGACTCGACCCCGCCGGCGATCGCGAGATCCATCTCGCCGGCGCGGATCGCGCGCGCGGCCGCGCCGGTCGCCTCCAGGCCGGACGCGCACAGGCGGTTGAGCGTCACGCCGCCGATCGCATCCGGCAGCCCGGCGAGGAGGAGCGCCATGCGGGCGACGTTGCGGTTGTCCTCGCCCGCTTGGTTGGCGCAGCCGAGGAACACTTCGTCGACCTGCGACCAGTCCACGCCGGGATTGCGCTTGACGAGCGCCTTGATCGGCGTCGCGGCGAGATCGTCGGTGCGGACCTTGGCGAGCACCCCGCCGTAGCGACCGATGGGGGTTCTGGCCGCATCGCAGATATAGGCGTCGCGCATCGGGGCGTCCTCATTGGGGTGAGGCTTTTATCTAGGCCTTTTTGCCGGCGAGGGAAATACGGTCGGACGAGCCGCCGCCCGGTGCAATTTTTACCAACGAGTGATTGCGCCCGAGCGGCAAAATGTTGGACACTCCCGGCCGACGGGCTTCCGGCCGTCATCGCAGCCGAGAGCCTGCAATCCGCGCTGTATTCGCGCTGTCGCGACCGGCCGCTCCGGCCGCAGGCGCGCAACGGTACAAGCATGAGGGAGGAACGCGCATGACATTACGCAATTCAACCGCCGCCGGTCTGGTGCTCGCCGCCGGCATCGGCGCGCTCGTCGCCGGATGGCCGGTGCTGGCGCAGCAGGCCGCGCCGCTGCCGCCGGGCTCGCCGCTGATCGGTCAGCCTGATACCGAAGCGGCCAAGAAGCTCGCGCCGGTCGCGCCGCCGCCGCTCGCCGCCGCCGCCGACAAAGTACCGGTCGGCCAGCTGCACGTGCCGAAGGGATTCAACATCGAGGTCTACGCCAGCGGCGTGGCCAACGCGCGCTCGATGCGCCAAGGCGACAAGGGCACACTCTTCGTCGGCTCGCGGTTGACGAAGAATTTGCACGCCGTGATCGACCGGGGCGACCATCGCGAGGTCAAGGTCCTTTATAACGACCTCGATCGGCCGAACGGCGTCGCCTATAAGGACGGCACGCTTTACATCGCCGAACACGCGCAGGTCTCGAAGGTGGAGAACATCGAGGATCACCTCGACAGTCCGCCCAAACCCACGGTGATCTACACCGACCTGCCCAAGGAAGAGGCGCACGGCTGGAAGTTCATCGGCATCGGCCCCGACAACAAGCTCTACGTTCCGGTCGGTCAGCCCTGCAACAACTGCATTCCGTCTCCCGCGCATGGCCAAATCCGCCGCATCAATCTCGACGGCGGCGGCGCCGAGGTGGTGGCGCGCGGCGTGCGCAACACGGTCGGCTTCGACTGGCGCCCCGGCACCGGCCAGCTCTACTTCACCGACAATGGCCGCGACTGGCTCTCCGAAGATACGCCGCAGGACGAACTCAACCGGTTGACCAAGGTCGGCGAGCACTTCGGCTCACCCTACTGCTACCAGGGCGACATTCTCGATCCGGAATTCGGCTGGGGTCATTCCTGCAGCGAGTTCACCCCGCCGGTCGCCAAGATGGGCCCGCACTCGGCCTCGCTGGGCATGCGCTTCTACACGGGCCACATGTTCCCGTCCGAATATCACAACCAGATCTTCGTGGCGCGTCACGGCTCGTGGAATCGCAGCAACAAGTTCGGCGGCGACGTGGTGGTGGTGAAGCTCAACAAGGACGGCACCGTGAAGTCGGTCGAGCCGTTCCTCACCGGCTTCCTCGTCAACAACAACTACATCGGACGTCCGGTCGACGTGCTGGTGGCCAAGGACGGCGCTCTCCTCGTCTCCGACGACTGGAACGGCGCCATCTACCGCATCACCTACGGCAAGCAGAAGGTCGCCGGCCATTGACGGCCCTTTGAGTGGATCGAGGGCGGCCCCGCCGCCCTCGATTTTCGTTTGGCTCTCACTTCGTCATGGCCGGGCTTGTCCCGGCCATCCACGTCTTGTGTTTGAAGCAAGCTAAGGCGTGGATGCCCGGCACAAGGCGGCATGACGCGCGAGATTACAGGTCGCGCATGATCCGGACAGTTTGCGCCTTGCTGTTTGCAACCATCGCCCTGCCCGCGTCCGCCGCGAGCCTCGACGAGCGGATGCAGCCGTGCCTCGCCTGTCACGGCGAGAGCGGCCAGTCGGAAAATCCCGAGGTGCCGTCGCTCGGCGCGCAGCTCGCGCCCTACGTACTGATTCAGCTCTATCTGTTCCGCGAGAAGCAGCGCAACGTCGAGATTATGAACGAATACGCCAAGGACCTCAGCGACGACGACCTGCGGCAGTTTTCCGACGCCGTCGCCACGCTGCCGGCTCCCAAGCCGGCCGAAGGCGATGCCGACGCGGCCCGCATCCAGCGCGCCAAAACGCTGATCACGCAGAACCGCTGCGATTTCTGCCATACGCCGACGCTCGCCGGCCGCGACAACATCCCCCGCATTGCCGCCCAGCGCGAGGATTACCTCGCCAAGACGCTGCGCGAATACAAGAGCAGCACGCGCGTCGGCTACGAGCCCACCATGATCGACGTGCTGCGCCCGGTCAGCGACGCCGACATCGCCGACCTCGCATATGCGATTGCGCGGATGAAGTAGAACTCCGTCATTGCGAGGAGCGGCTCGCAATGACGAAACCGGCGGTTGCCTCTGCGGCTTGTGTGCGGTAATTTTACTGCGACGGCCCATAGAAGAAGGAAACGACCATGGCGTGGACGACCCCAACCCTCGTCGAAATCTGCATCGGGCTCGAGATCAACGGCTACCTGCCGGCCGAGTTCTGATCCCTCCGTTTCGCGGCCGCCCCGCAGCATGGGGCGCCTGACCGCCATCGTGCTCGGCGCGGCGGCCGGCGGAGGCTATCCCCAATGGAACTGCCGCTGCCCGGTCTGCCGCCTCGCGTGGGAGGGCGACGGGCGAGTTAGGTCCGCCACCCAGGCAAGCCTCACCGTTTCGGTCGACGGCGCCCATTGGGTGCTGCTCAACGCCTCGCCCGACCTGCGCGCCCAGCTCGCCGCCACTCGCGCGCTTCATCCGCGCGACGGCTTGCGCCACAGCCCGATCGCCGCGGCGGTGCTCACGGGCGCCGAAATCGACCAGATCGCCGGCCTGCTCAACTTGCGCGAACGCCAGCCGTTCGCGCTCTACGGCACGCCCGAGTGCCTTGCCGCGGTCGCGGCCAATCCGATGTTCGACGCGCTTTCCGCCGACGTGGTGCCGCGTCACACGGTCACGCCCGGCGCGCCGTTCGAGCCAGCGCCGGGACTCACGGCCGAATTATTCGCGGTGCCCGGCAAGGTGCCGCTCTATCTCGAACGCGGCGAGCCGGAGATCGGCGGCGAGAGCGGCGCCACGGTCGGGATCGAAATCGCCGCCGGGGGCGCGCGGCTCGCGTTCGTGCCAGGCGCCGCCGCCATGACGCCCGCACTGCGCGCACGGCTCGAACGCGCGCAGGCGGTGCTGTTCGACGGCACCCTGTTCACCGACGACGAGATGATCCGCACCGGCACCGGCGCGAAAACCGGCCGCCGCATGGGCCACATGCCGATCGCGGGCGATGGCGGCTCGCTTTCCGCCCTTGCCGGGCTTAGCGGACGGCGCATTTATATCCACATCAACAACACCAACCCGATCCACGTCGCCGGCTCGCCCGAGCGCCGCAAGGTCGAGGCCGCCGGCTGGGAAGTCGCCGCCGACGGCATGGAGATCGCGCTGTGAAAGTGATGACGCCGGACGAACTGGAGGCGGCGCTGCGCGACATCGGCGCCAAACGCTATCATCGCCTGCACCCGTTCCATGGCCTGCTGCACGGCGGCAAATGCACCAAGGGCCAGGTGCAGGCGTGGGCGCTCAACCGCTACTATTACCAGGCGATCATCCCGCTCAAGGATGCGAGCCTGATCGGCCGCTGCGAGGACCCGGCGCTGCGCCGCGAGTGGCGCGGCCGCCTCGTCGACCACGACGGCGCCCAGGAGGGCGAGGGCGGCATCGAGCGCTGGTTGCGCCTGACCGACGGCCTCGGCCTCGATCGCGCGTATGTGACGTCCATGCGCGGCCTGTTGCCCGCCACGCGCTTTGCCGGCGACGCCTACGTGCGCTTCGTGCGCGAGCGCTCGCTGCTCGAAGCGGTGGCGTCCTCGCTCACCGAGTTATTCTCGCCCGCGATCATCGGCGAGCGCGTCGCCGGCATGCTGGCGAACTATGATTTCGTCACGCGCGAGACGCTCGCCTATTTCGACAAGCGTCCGCCGCTCGCCAAACGCGACTCCGATTTCGCGCTCGACTACGTGCGGCACCATGCCACGACGCTTGAGACACAGGCCGACGTGCTCGCCGCCCTCGAGTTCAAATGCAACGTGCTATGGGCGATGCTCGATGCGCTGTATCATGCCTATGTGGCGCCCAAGCACGTACCGCCCGGCGCCTTCGTGCCGCAGGACCATGCCGCGTGAGCGAAGTCGATAGACCGCAAACCGTTGCCGAAGACGCGCGGCCGCGCCTGCCGCGCGGCGTGCGCCTGGTGCACAACGAGGCGCAGGGCGGTTTCGTGCTGCTCGCGCCCGAGCGCGTGTTCAAGGCCGACGCGATCGCCGCGGAAATCCTCAAGCGCTGCACCGGCGAGGCGACGGTCGCGGCTATCGTCGACGATCTCGCCAAGACCTTCTCGGCACCGCGCGAGCGCATTCTCGCCGACGTGACCAAGCTGCTGGGCGCGCTCGCCGACAAGCGGCTGTTGGAGCTGTGAGGTGCTGGCGCCGGCGGAAAAACTGCCCACGCCGCTCGGGCTCCTCGCCGAGCTGACGCACCGCTGCCCGCTCGGCTGTCCGTATTGCTCGAACCCGCTCAGACTCGACCCGCGCGCCGACGAACTCGACACCGCCAGCTGGGCGCGGGTGTTCCGCGAGGCGGCGGCGCTCGGCGTGCTGCAGGTTCATCTCTCCGGCGGCGAGCCGGCGGCGCGGCGCGACCTCGTCGAGATCACCGCGGCGGCGCGGGCGGCCGGCCTCTACGCGAATCTCATCACCTCGGCGGTCGGGCTTACCGAGAAGACGCTTCATGCGCTGGTTGACGCCGGCCTCGACCATGTGCAGATTTCGATTCAGGACAGCAT